>Ga0099364_10001318_pt1 | contig 41226 bp, 43 predicted proteins | sample TergutTh196P3_FD_73070 | JGI IMG/M metagenome (GOLD analysis project Ga0099364, IMG submission 73070) | Microcerotermes parvus P3 segment gut microbial communities from Pointe-Noire, Republic of the Congo - Th196 P3 | ecosystem: Host-associated > Arthropoda: Insects > Digestive system > Gut ...
TACTGTATGCCTTGCCCTGCGGGCGTGAATATTCCGTGGTGTTTCTCGATTTGGAACGGATACGCCATTTATGAGAACCGCGGACATACCAACTGGTCATGGAGCATGGTTAATGAGGAGAACCGCCCCCATAATTGTAACGGGTGCGGCAAGTGCAACGATATATGCCCGCAGGGGATTGACGTAATCGCTGATTTAAAGTTGGTTGACGGGGATATGGATGCGATTAAGTGGTGAAAAACAATCAAATGCACACAAACCCCTTGCAATTTCTTTCAATATGTGGTATGATTATTCCCATATTTAGGTACAATACTATAAAAAGCAGACAAGAAACTCTAAACAGCACATTTGCGCAGAAATGATATGGGTAAAAGTTTGAAAAATAAGAGAGGGCGAACCACCATGCCGCAAATTTCATTGAGATTTGTGCAAGGTGGGGCGGCATGGTCATAACGATGACAAATATTTTACTGAGCAGGTACGATATAAGTAAGCGTTGGTGCTTAAAAGAACTGAAAAAGTATATCAAGAAAGATGCGCGGGTGGCTGTCGTTGCTTTTTCATTCGGCGATGAGATTTCCAATTCGGGCGAATGGGACAGGTTTTACGGCGAAAAAGGCGTACTGAGCGTTGCTATTGAAAAATCGCTCAAGCATTACGGGGTTCATCGTGAAAGTATAGAATATGTCGATTATTTCCGCGATACTCCCGCAACGGCAAAACGCAAACTGCAAAACGCGGACATACTCTATTTTCCCGGAGGTGCGGCGGATAAAATCATGGCGCGGGTTATAGAGCTTGAATTATATCACGCAATTGAAAATCACCGAGGTGTAGTAATCGGATTTGGCGCTGGTGCGCAGGTGCAGTTGGCGAATTACCACATTTCGTCGGATGGCAAGCGGATGTGCTACAGCTTGGGATTCCGTTTTGCGGAGGGGTTTGACATCGAGCCTAATTACTCGGGAGATGAATCGCAAAACTATTTTATAGGGCGAGTTGTTACCGAGACGGGAGTCCCCGTTTACGCAATCGGAGAAGAAGGTGCGATTATTGTCGATAACGGCGCAATGAATGTGCTGGGCGATGTGCATTGCTTTAGAAAAAGGGAAACAGCTTAATAGACCTCTGTGCGGAAAGGGCATAGGTAAATGTTTAGATTAATAAATACAGACGGGAATGCGCGGAGAGGGGTGCTGAAAACTGCACACGGCGAAATACAAACGCCGTTTTTCATGAATGTTGCAACAGCTGCCGCAATTAAAGGCGGAGTTTCAGCACCGGAGCTTGCCGAGCTTAAATGCCCGGTAATGCTCTGCAACACCTACCACCTTCACGTCAGAACGGCAAGCCGCCGCCTGATTGCCGCGGGTACGGGTAAAACAGTTTCCGGCATCAAAAACAAGACATCCGACTTGATAACCTGTGACGAGCTTATTCGGGATTTGGGCGGTCTTCATGCTTTTACTAATTGGAGCAGAGCGATTCTCACCGATTCGGGCGGGTTTCAGGTGTTTTCCCTTTCCAATCTCAGGCGGATTAAGGTAGAGGGGGGGTATTTCTCTTCCCACACAGACGGCCGCAAAATCTTTATGGGACCCGAAGAAAGCATGAGGATTCAGCATAATCTCGGCGCGGATATAGTGATGGCATTTGATGAATGTATTCCGGGGGGACAATCCCGCAGTTATGTTGAGGAATCGGTTAGGCGGACTACAAGATGGCTTGTCCGCTGTAAACAAGAGCAAGCCGAGCTTGAATCGGGGGCAATGCTGTTCGGCATAAACCAAGGCGGAATTTATGGGGACATCCGAATTAAACATATGCACGAAATCGCGGACTTAGACTTGCCGGGCTATGCAATCGGCGGGCTCGCAGTCGGCGAAGAAAAGGAAGATATGTTTAGGGTTATAGAGTCGGTCGTGCCGAATATGCCTGCTGATAAGCCGCACTACTTAATGGGGGTGGGAACTCCGTCGGATATAATTGAAGCTGTCTTTCGCGGAATTGATATGTTCGACTGTGTAATGCCGACACGTAATGCACGGCACGGGACAATCTTTACAAGCGATGGGATTTTACACGCGGGGAATGCACGTTTTGCCGCAGACAGCAGACCGCTTGATGAAAACTGCGATTGCCCGACTTGTAAGAGCTTTTCACGCGCTTATATACGGCATTTGTTCAAATCCGAGGAGTATTTGGCGGGGCGTTTGGCATCAATCCACAATTTGTATTTTTATAATAATTTAATGGAAAAAATTCGGGAAGCAATCGAAAACGGTTCTTTTACCGAATTCAGAAATAAATATTCAGAAAGGTTTAGTAAGCATTATGAGCAAAGCTAATAAAACAGTATACCTTGACAATGCCGCAACCACCAAAATGAGCGGCGCGGTTTTAAAAGCGGTTATGCCGTATATTACCGAATCATACGGGAATCCATCGTCGATATACGAGATGGGGCAAAGGAATCGGAGGGCAATCACAAAAGCAAGAGAGCAAGTTGCCGCCGCTTTGAATTGCCCCCCCGCCGAAATTTATTTTACAGCTTCGGGTACAGAAAGCAATAACTGGGCTTTACACAACAGTCGTCGGGTTATCACATCGGAGTTCGAGCATCACGCGATTTTACACGCCGTTAAAGGAGATGTAACCCTTCTCCCCGTCTATGATAACGGAATTGTCAAGGTTGAGGATTTGGAAAAAGCATTGGAAGAAAATCCCGATACCGATTTAGTTACCGTTATGGCAGTCAATAACGAAATCGCTACGATTCAGCCTATTGCGGAAATAGGCGCGTTGATTGCCGATTGGAACAAAAAAAACGCAGAAGCAGGGCGGGGGCAATGCCTGTTTCATACCGATGCAGTTCAGGCAATCGGCAATATCCCTATAGATGTGCAGGCGATGAACATTGACCTGCTGTCAATTTCTGCCCACAAGCTCCACGGGATGAAAGGTGTGGGTGCACTCTACGTGAGAAAAGGAGTAAACCTCCCGCCCTTTATTTTGGGCGGCGGGCAGGAACGGGGGTTCAGGGCAGGGACTGAAAATGTAGCGGGGATTGTCGGTTTTGGGGTCGCAATTGAGGAAGCGGTACGCGATATTGAGAAAAAAAACGCCGAGCTTATCAAAAAGCGTGAACGTATATATAATGATGTCATGAAAATCAAAAGAGTTCGATTAAACGGCGATTTGGAAAAACGTCTCTGCGGAAGCCTTAACTTTTCTTTTGAGGGGATTGAGGGGGAGGCATTGCTGTTGCAGCTTAACATGAAAGATATTGCGGCATCAAGCGGCTCTGCTTGTACGTCCGGTTCGCTTGAACCATCTCATGTGCTGTTGGCATTGGGGTTGCCGCATGAAATCGCGCATGGTTCGCTGAGAATCAGTATGTCACGGAATACTACAGATGAGGAAATCGACTATTTCTTAGAGCATTTGCCGCCTATAGTGGAAAAGCTGAGAGAAATGTCACCCGTATGGGAAGATTAGTTTTAGAACCTGTCTTCATAAGCAAACGCACTGCTAAAACGGCGAATTTTCTGCCATACTGCGTTGATTTTTGCTTAAATATGCACGGATATTCGCACAAAAATCGCCTTGTCTGACGAAAAATCCCGCTCGTTTTATCAGCACGTCGCTTATGAAGACAGGTTCTTAGTCTGAGGCAACTAACTTACAAAAAAATAAAATGTAATATGGAGATAGAGTAAATGTATACAGATAAGGTTATGGAACACTTTGCAAATCCGAGCAATGTCGGGGAATTACCCGATGCTAACGGAATCGGCGAAGTAGGCAACGCCAAATGCGGCGATATTATGAAAATGTACTTGAAAATCGAAGGCGGGATTATACAAGATGTTCGATTTAAGACATTCGGGTGTGGCGCGGCGATTGCGACTTCATCAATTGCCACGGAATTAATAAAAGGCAAGCCGATTGAAGACGCACTTGCCCTTTCAAATAAAACCGTGGTAAAGGAATTAGGCGGACTTCCCGACGCTAAACTACACTGCTCCGTCTTGGCGGAACAAGCGGTAAAAGCCGCTGTCAGCGATTATTATAAGCGGCAGGGGATTGAGCCGTCGCTGTTTGTAATAGCAGTAAAAGACGGCACATCCCACGAGGAACACATATGTTGCGGCGAGGGCGGGAATTGTAGTTAAAGCATCGGAACTCGTCCGCAAATACCTACCCTCATATACACAATATACACACGGTTTACCGCACAACAAAATTCACCAGCTTATCGGGGACAACGATTTCCTTAACAATCGTCTTCCCGTCTAATGTTGCGCCTAATGCTGATTTGGCGGAGGTGAGCATTGCGGATTTATCACAGCCCGCCCGAATAACCGACTTGGCTCTGACTTTTCCGTTGATTTGAATCGCTATTTCAACCTCGTCATCAACGCATAACGCCTCGTCATACTCGGGCAATGACTGTTCGTTGAGGATACCGAAACCCGCCGCCTCAAACATTTCCTCAGTGATATGCGGCGCGAATGGGTTAAGCAGGATTAAAAACGTCCTGAGTTCCGCTTTGTTAATTGAACCCGCCGCATAAATTTCGTTAATAAGCGACATTAATGCGGCAATCGCCGTATTAAATTTAAGGTTCTCTATATCATAGGTGACTTTTTTGATTGTTCTGTGAAAAGACGCTCCAAGCCCCTTGCTGTAATCATTGACTTCCGCGCAGGGTGTGTCGCTTTCCTTTACAGTCAAGTTCTGCAAAGCCCAAACCCTGTCCAAAAAGCGTTTACAGCCTTTAATCCCTGTGGTACTCCATGGGGCAACTTTCTCAAAATCCCCCACAAACATCTCATACAGCCTTAATGCGTCCGCACCGTAATCGCGGATTACATCGTCGGGGTTAATGACATTCCCGCGCGATTTTGACATTTTCTGCATATCCTCGCCGAGAATCATTCCGTGCGAGGTTCGTTTTTGATACGGTTCTTTAGTTGTCACAACTCCTATATCATACAAAAATTTGTGCCAAAACCTTGAGTACAGCAAATGCAGTGTGGTATGCTCCATTCCGCCATTGTACCAATTGATATTCATCCAGTAATCAAGCTTTTCTTTAGATGCCAATTCATTTTTATTGTGCGGGTCGCAGTAACGCAGGAAATACCACGAACTCCCCGCCCATTGCGGCATTGTATCGGTTTCCCGCTTTGCATCGCCGCCGCATTCGGGGCAGGTTGTATTAATAAACCCGTCTAAAGCGGCTAACGGTGATTCGCCTGTATCAGTCGGAATATATGACTCCACCTCAGGCAGTTTCAGCGGCAACTCACTTTCGGGAATCGCAACCCACCCGCATTTGCCGCAGTTGACAAGCGGGATTGGCTCGCCCCAATAACGCTGACGGCTGAACACCCAATCACGCAGTTTATAGTTAATTTTGGGTTCGCCTATCTTATTCTCAAAAAGCCAATCGGTAATTTTAGCCTTTGCCTCCTCAACGCTCAACCCGTCTAAAAAACCGGAATTTACCATAACCCCTGTGTCACAGTCAACAAAAGCCTCTTTTTCTATATCTCCGCCCTTTACAACTTCCACAACAGGCAACTCGAATTTCCGCGCAAATTCCCAGTCGCGGGTGTCATGACCGGGGACTGCCATAATCGCGCCTGTGCCATAGCTCATCAAGACATAATCGGAGACAAAAATCGGTATTTCCTTGTTGTTCACGGGATTAATTGCCGATACTCCGTCTAATTTTACGCCGGACTTGTCCTTATTCATTTCGCTTCGTTCAAAGTCGGATTTCCGCCCCGCCGCCGCCTTGTACTCTTCTATTTCAGGTAAATTATTAAGCCTGTCCGCCCACTTTTCTATATAAGGGTGTTCGGGAGAAATAACCATGTAAGTCGCACCAAAGAGTGTATCGGGGCGGGTTGTGTATACTCTCATTGTTTCCCCGGCAGTTGTCTTGAAATCAACTTCCGCACCCGTGCTTCTGCCAATCCAGTTAATCTGCGATAATCTGACACGCTCCGGGTAATCCACCCCATCCAAGTCGTCAATAAGCCGCTGTGCATACTCGGTAATTTTCAGCATCCACTGGCTCTTGACTTTCCGCACGACTTCACTGTGGCAACGCTCGCAACTCCCGTCAACGACCTCCTCATTTGCAAGCACGACCTTACAATCTGTACACCAATTTACCGCCATTTCCTTTTTATAAGCAAGTCCCTTTTTAAACAACTGCAAAAAAATCCACTGTGTCCATTTATAGTATTCGGGGTCAGTGGTATTGACTTCCCTTGACCAGTCAAACGAAAACCCGATTGCTTTTGATTGTCTTGTGAAATTCTTAATGTTTTCGGCGGTGACTGCCGCAGGGTGGATTTTGTTTTTGATTGCAAAATTTTCGGTAGGTAGTCCGAACGCATCCCACCCGAACGGATAGAGTACATTATAGCCTTCTAACCTGCGTTTCCTTGCGAGAATATCCATTGCCGTATACGGACGCGGATGACCTATATGAAGCCCTTGTCCCGATGGGTAGGGAAACTCCACAAGAACGTAGAACTTTTCCTTATTTTTGTCCTCGCTCACCTTAAAGGTTTCATGCTCGTCCCAATAATTCTGCCACTTTTTTTCGATTGCCGTATAATCATAATTTCCCATTCTTTTACCCTTTCCCCTTCTGCACAAGTGTGCTATATAAATTCGTTTTCCCATTTAACCGGAGTTTTGATTTCAATCTTTTACCCTTTCCCCCTCTGCACAAGTGTGCTATATAAATTCGTTTTCCCATTTAACCGGAGTTTTGATTTCAATCTTTTACCCTTTCCCCTTCTGCACAAGTGTGCCACATAAATTTATTTTCCCCGTTTACCGGAGACTACGGACAGCAACAGCTCACGCAGGACTTTTCCCGCAGTTGCCGCACAAACTCCGTTGTTATCATATGGCGGAGAGTATTCCGCTAAATCTGCGCCTACAATGTTCATATTCATCGTAACACAAAACTCCTTAATCATTCCCCGCAGGTAATTAAACCGCCATCCACCCGCCTCGGGAGTCCCCGTTGCGGGAAATTCGGACGGGTCAAGTACATCAAGGTCAATTGTCATATATACGGGAGTATTTCCCAAGTCTCTCCCCAAATCCCGTTCAAAGTCCCCGTTTATGAATACCCGCTCTTTTGACCACTTAAATTCTTCGCGAGTTCCCGAGCGTATGCCGAAGCTGTGGATTTTATTATCGCCGACTAATTCCCAAGCCCGCCGCATTACACAAGCGTGGGACAGCTTTTCGCCGAGGTACTCATCGCGCAAGTCCGTGTGTGCGTCAAAGTGGATTATGTGCAAATCGGGATACTTTTCAAGGCAAGCTTCAACTGCGGGCAATGTTACAAGATGTTCCCCCCCGAGCATAATCGGGATTTTATTATCGTACACAATATCGCTTGCCCCCGCCTTGACAATACCGAGTACTTTTTCGGTATTACCGAACGGCAACTCTAACTCGCCCGAATCAAACACTTTTATATCGCTCAAATCACGCTCTAAATAAGGGCTGTATGTTTCAAGCCCGTAGCTTTCACTGCGGATTACCTTTCCGGCAAACCGCGTACCGGGTCGGTAGGATGTGGTCCCGTCAAATCCCGCGCCGAATAAAACAATGTCTGCGGATTCGTAATCACTGTCGCATCCGATAAACCTGTCGGTAATAATAGATTTGTTTAACATATACTTTTACCCATGCCCTTTCTGCACAAATGTGCCATAAAAATTCGCTTTCCCATTTGCGTAGACTTATTTTCAAACTTTTTAACTCCCGATTTTCAACTCTCAACTCTTAAATCCCAACCCTCAACACCCCGCAATAGTTCCTCTACATAAGTCGGCAAGGCAAATGCACCCCTGTGCAGATTTGTATTGTAATAGCGGCTCTTGATTCCCAAAGCGTTCCACCTTTCGTCTTGTAAATCGTTGGTGGGGTGAATTTTCTTGCTCGCGAATCCGAAAAGCCAATGCCCCGAAGGATAGGTCGGGATATGCGCCTGATACACTTTGCTAATCGGGAAAGACTCGACTATTCGCTTATGCGCCCGTTGCATTGCTGCCGCGTCTTTGTGGTAAAACGGGCTTTCGTGCTGATTAACCATGATTCCGTTTTCGGTAAGCGCGTTAAAGCAGTTGCCGTAAAACTCTTTCTTAAACAATCCCTCGCCCGGCCCTTGCGGGTCTGTGGAATCGACTATTATTATATCGTAGGCATTTTCACGGCTACGCACGAATTTTAACCCGTCTTGATAGTAAATACTAAGTCTCGGGTCATCGAAGCAACAGGCAGTCCCCGGCAAAAACTCTTTACAAGCTTTTACCACAATCTCATCAATTTCAACCATGTCAATTTTTGTAATACAACTATAGCGGCACAGCTCGCGGATTGCTCCGCCGTCCCCCGCGCCTATAACCAACACAGAGCCTGTACCTTTATCCGACAAGTGAGGCAATGCTGCCGCCATGGGTACGTGTACAATCATGTCATGGTAGATGAACTCGTCCCGCTCGCTCAACATCATAAATCCGTCAAGAGTTAAGAACCGCCCGAACTCCTCCGATTCAAACACGTCTATTCGCTGTATTCCGGATTCCGCCGAAAAAAGTTGTTTTGTGACTTTAATCGAAAGCTTTACCGTTTTTGTGTGACACTCGTTAAACCACAAATCCATGTTTTTACCCTTGTCCTTTCTGACCATGTGAGCTATAAAAGTTTCGTTTTCCGCATTTACGCAGATTTACTTTCAAACTTTTTACCCTTGCCCTGTCTGACTAAGTGAGCTATAAAAGTTTCGCTTTCCGCATTTACGCAGATTTACTTTCAAACTTTTTACCCTTGCCCTTTCTGACCATGTGAGCTATAAAAGTTTCGTTTTCCGCATTTACGCAGATTTACTTTCAAACTTTTTACCCTTGCCCTTTCTGACTAAGTGAGCCTCGCATATGCTAATTACTAACTATTATACCATGAATTGTCTGGGTTTGCAACAAAAAAATCGGGAATATTATTAATATTAAAAAAAACACTTTACAAATACCAACAAAAGGTATATAATAGATATTAAACCTCCGCGGAAACTAACGTACGGTGGTAGTATATTCACTTCTTGCTGAATTTAGCAAGGGAAAGGTATGGGTAAAATTATGAAATTGGCATTGGCGGCTTTTGGCGTAGCGACTTTAGTAGGAGTCGGCTATATCATTGGTAAAAAAGTAATGGAAAAGAAAAAATCGGAGGAGGATTATTACGAATTCGATGAAACCGGCGATTCGGGCGAATTTGTCTCAAGTGAACACACAGACGAAGACGGCGGACCGGATGTCGGCGTTTACGCAAAGGAAAAATACGGCGACAAGATTCGCAAAGCTTCCCTCTTTGCGGTCGGCGCAATCAAAACCGGGGCGGATAAGCTCGGGGAAACTTTTAACGACATAAAAACGAAGGACATGGTAAAAAAAGGCGAACAAACATTTGAGGCTGTAAAAGAAACAGGCGGAAACATCAAAAATGATATCAAAAGAGACATTGAGGATTTAAAAAGCATGGTCTCTTCAATTGAAGACGAGGTGCAGGAATCACAATTGTTTGAAAAAGCCGAAAACACTGCGCGGGAAGTCACCGACGAAGTAAAAGATATTTTCGGCGAGGGCAATAAATAGAAACGAATATTTCAAGCGGCGGGTTATGCAAAACCGCCGCTTATATTATTAATCCGCAACAAAACTCTTATACACTTTGCCTTGTATTTTTGCCGCCGTACTGCGTTGATTTTTGTTCAAATATAAGCGTATATTCTCGCAAAAATCGCCTTGTCTGCCGACAAAAATTCTGCGGCAAATAGCGTCAAGACTTCCGTTGCGAATTAATATTGCGCTATCGCAACCAAATCATTAATGAGCTCTCCGGCGATAATCAAGCCCGCAACAGCTGGAACAAATGAGTTGCTGCCGGGAATCTGCCGCCTTCGGGTGCATTTTCGAACCGTATTGGGCGGACAGACACAATTTGTCTTACAGCTTGTCAGCACATCTTCTTTAGGCGTGATTACATCTTCCTTAGAATACACAACTTTCAGTTTCGGAATACCTCGCTTGCGCAATTCGCGCCGCATTACTTTTGCAAGCGGGCATACTGAGGTTTTGTATATATCCGCAACTTCAAAAGCCGCAGCATTGAGCTTATTCCCCGCCCCCATTGAGCTTATTACGGGAACGCCGCACTCATGTGCTTTTACGGCAAGCTCGATTTTCCCCGACACTGTGTCAATCGCATCTATTATATAGTCGTATTTCGATAAATCAACTTGTGCCGATGTATCGGGCAAGTAAAAAATCTTGTACTTTTCCACAACGGCAGCGGGATTAATTTCAAGTACCCGTGACTTTGCCGCATCAACCTTATACAATCCTACGGTATTTACCGTCGCGTGTAATTGTCGGTTTATATTGGTAATGCAAACCCTGTCATCGTCGAACAATGCCAATTTGCCCACCCCGCTTCGGGCAAGCGCCTCAACTGCATATCCGCCGACTCCGCCGATTCCGAACACAGCTACATTAGCATTGTACAATTTTGACATACCGTCTTTACCGTAGATTAATTCCGTTCTCGAAAACTTATTTAACATTTCCGTGACCACGCTGCCTACTTTCTCGGCATGGTGGTACATCCTTTCTTAGAAACTGACTGACTATAACTATGCTCTTACATTTAACTTCGCCTGTCTTGGGAAAATCACGCTCCGTAATCCCTGCCTATGAGCGGATGTCATTTTCACACCATCTTCTTTAACGATGCCACCGATAATAACATTAGTGTCTCTTGTTGAATCTCCTGTCATCGTTTCTTTATCTTGTACAATAAAGTCATAGCTAAATTATACATTCCCTTTCTTAAAATTTTCTATTCCTTATAATTATAACACATTGTTTTCGGAAAGTCAATGGGTAAATTTGCACAAATTTTCCGGAGTTTTTTTGGAACAAAAACAAAAACCCGCTTTTGCGGCAATAAATTCAGAACATTGTAAAAAATGTGTTGACAACAACTCCAAATTCTGTTATACTTTTATTTAATGGCACATTTGTGCAGAAAGGCAAGGGTAAAAGTTTGAAATGGAAAAAAAACAGAAATTTTACACATACAAGGGCTATCACTTGGTAAGAAAAGGAAATGTGATTTACTACGGGAATATGTCGGGGGATTATGTCACTAAAATTGACATTCAATCAACCCGCAAGGAAAAAGAGCTTGAAATTGCCAACAAGCTGAGGATTGTGCTTATGCCTACCGACACCGAAAAGCCGCTTGATATAAACAAGATGAAATCAGCGGGCAAGGAAACGCTTTATGAGGCGTTGCAGGTTGCCCACACATGGCTTGAAAAAGCGAATGGCTAAGAATTGTATTTTGTGCAAGGTGGGGCGGCATGGTCATAAAAATGAAAATAAGAGTTGCGGGGATTGTGAAAAATTCAATAGTTGACGGACCGGGGATTCGTTATGTCGTATTTGCCCAAGGTTGTCGCTTTAAATGCAAGGGGTGTCACAATTCCCACACCCATGACAAGCTGGGCGGATTGTCGGTCGATGTGCAGCAAATTGCCGCGGAAATAAAGAGCGACCCGCTTTTGGATGGGGTGACATTTTCGGGCGGCGAGCCTTTTGAGCAAGCTGTGGTATTTGCAAATCTCGCCGCGCTTATTTCAGAACTCGGCTTAAACATTATCTGCTACACAGGATACACCTTTGAGGAGTTGTACGAAAACCCGGATATGCATATGCTTCTTAATAAGGTTGACGTATTGGTAGACGGGCGGTTCGAACTGAACAGGAAAAACCCGAGGCTGAAATTCAGAGGGAGCGATAATCAGCGTGTAATCGACGTAAAGGAGAGTTTTAAATGTGAAAAAGCGGTTGAGATTAATTGGTAGCCTTCTGGTGATTGCATCTGTTGCTGTAATTGCATCGGGATGCCGCAGGGCGGAATCCGATGGGAGCGGTTATATTTTTGTGTACGAGCTTGCCGGGAATCCGCGGACACTTGACCCGCAGACTGCCACCGATGAGTTTGCGCAGCCGATTATGGCGAATCTTTTTGAGGGACTCTTGCGAATGGATTCGTTGGGGAACATTATCGCAGGGGTTGCAATGGAATATGAAATATCCCCCGATTTTAAGACTTATACTTTTTATTTGAGGAATGATGTTTTTTGGAGCGACCGAAACGGCTTCCAAGCGCAATGCACGGCAGCCGATTTCGTATTTGCATTTAAAAGGCTGTTTAATCCCGCAGTTAAATCCCGTAATGCGGCAGAGTATTATTCTATATTAAACTCAAAGGAAATCCATGAAGCATCCGGTTCTCGGGAATCGAGTTCGGAAGAACTGACATTGGGGGTGTACTCCGATGGCGATTTTAAGCTTATTATTGAGCTGGAACACCCGGACACGAATTTCCCGGTTTTGCTCACCGCTCCGCCCGCATTCCCCTGTAATGAGGAATTTTACATAAAGGCTTCGGGGCGTTACGGGCTTGTTGCCGATGCAGTTGCCTCAAACGGCGGATTTTATTTGAGAGACTGGGTGTACGACCCGTGGTGGACTGATGAAAACAAAATTACGTTGCGGAGAAACGAACTTAACAGCGGGGCGGAAACAGTCTACCCCGCAGGCGTAAACTTCTTAATGGACAGTGGGGGGCGATTGGGCAATTTCACCTCGGGCAAAAGCGATTGCATAATCGTAAATGATGTCGGAGTTGACGAGATTATGCGGCGGAATTTCCCCTATACAAGTGCCGAAAACTCGGTTTGGGGGATTACTTTCAACGGGCAAGGAGTGTTCGTTGACAGGGATTTGCGGCTCGCGCTTGCCGTTGCCGCCGATATAAGTGCGGTTGATATTAATCAAATCGGGTATAGGAGGGCGGCGGCAATTGTCCCCGACAGCATTAAAATCGAAGGAGAATTTTACCGCGATTTGATTCCCGACAATGACAGGCTCGGATTTGAGAACGGGACTTTCGGCTCAGATGCGGAGAATCGCGGCATTGCGGGATTCAGTGAACCACCTGTTTTGATTATGCCCATTACAGCGGAAAGCAACGCGGTGGAATCTTTTGTAAGAACCGTGACACAGCAATGGCAGGAAAAATTGTCCCTTTTTTGCAAAATAGAGGCATTGTCGCTCCATGAGTATGAGGCGCGGATTGTGAGCGGCGACTATGACATAGCCGTGACACGGATTACAGCACGGTATAACAGCCCGCTTGCAGTCCTCGGCAGTCTTTCTCGCGGGGATGCAGAGGTTGCCGAGCTTTTAAAAAAGGCGGAGCGGGCGGAATCCGCCGCAGATACAGCGCGGCATTTCTTGGCGGCGGAAAAGGCAATATTACAAGCGGCGGAGTTCATCCCGATTTGTTTTATGAGCGAGTATTTCTTCTACGCAAAAAAGAGCGAGGATTTGATATACAATCCGTTTACAAGAGCGGTAATTTTCAGAAATGCAAAAATGTATTGACATCGGGTGATTATTGTGTTAGAATGTATATAATATAGTCGATTAACTTAAGAATCACTAAATCTTTGCGGAAAAATTTCCCGCCATACTGCGTTGAATTTTGCTTAAATATCAGCGGATATTCGCACAAAATTCGCCTTGTCTGACGAAAAATCTTCACGCAAATTTTCAAGCACTTCTTAAGTTAAACGACTATACAACAAATAAAGAGTCGGGGGGAACTATTGATGAACGAATTTACCGAGAAGCAATTGAAAGACTTGGATTATTTCAGCGCGAATGTCGCTCAATTCTTTAAGGATAACAGCCTTAGGTTCAGGCACATTATTATTTCGGATGCGAAGATTGTCAAAAGCTTTGACGCGCTTGACAAGGCAGTTGATTACGCGGTGCAAAACCTTAAAAAGGGCGAATATATTATTGAGCAGGTTATTAACGAAGATGAAATTGTAAATTTTGTGTAGAAAGGAATGGTCGTAAAAATGGCACATTTACAGCATTTTAATCCTACTTTCAGTTTTGAGCCGCCTTTGCCGCCGGAAGCGAAAATCTCATTGAGTGCGTCTTCGTACAATATGTGTATGAAAGGCTTAAACATTCCTGTTCAGATAACGAGTGTTCCGTTAGATAAATCTGAACAGCCTAAAAATGTTATTGTGATGGCGCATTTGAGCGTTGGGGCTTTTTCAACTTGCATTGATGAAAAGTTGGCGACCGCACTTGAACTGTTTCCTGTAGGAAAGTCGCGAATTCAGACAATCGGCGGGTTTAAAAAGGTAAAAAAGTATATAGTCACCGTATCTTTCCCCAATACCAATTTAAGGGGGAATTTGATGTACGTTGTCGGCTGTGACTTGGCGTATAAGGGCAATGCCTCAAATTTAGACCCCAATAATTTCAGCGTTTTGATAGGACGCGATATAACCGCAAACTGGAATATAGTCTGGAACGGGCCTACCTCAACTGCGTTTATTTCAGACTAACAGGGTTTTACCCCACTCTTTTATGCGTTTATTTCAGACCGGCAGGGTTTTACCCCACTCTTTTATGCGTTTATTTCAGACTGACAGGGGTTTACCCCATTTGTAACACAATTGCCGCCTTTTGAATATACTGTACTGTATTCAAAATAATCTTAATGTAGAGGTGGTGTATTTATGAGAAGACGGGGAAATGTGTGTGCCAAGAGGGCGAAAACGCCAATTATTGTGGTGACTTTCGGCGGGGCTTTGCTTTGTTTTTGTTTTATTTCCTCGACCTTGCTTGTGCTCACTCTCGGTGTTTCTTTGATTGTTTTGGGAATATGGCTTCTTAAAAATAATTAGCGGGAGGGAGTTACTTATGAGAATAGTAGTGGTTAAAAGCCCTAAACTGTTGTCGGGAGTTTTGCGTTTTTTTATCGGACTTAAAAGCCGGGCTTAAAGAATTTAGTGAAAAGACACGCTTGTGTAAGTGTGAAGAAAGGGAATATGTAAAAAATGAAAAGAATTTTATTGGCAGCATTATTAATTTTGGCGATGACGTGCATTGGCATAGCTGCTGCGGCGGAAGAACCGGACATTACCGACCCGCCGCAGCCTACCGAGCCACCGCCGCCACCTCCTACCGACCCGCCGCCGCCACCGCCTACCTACCCGCCGACTGCGGAACCTACCGAGCCGCCACCGCCTTCTACCGAGCCTGAACCCGAGCCTACCGAGCCTCCTACAGAGTGGACACCGGGCGGTCCGCTTGAACCGCATACCGACCCGACAGTCCCGCCTACAACTACCAGTAATGCGATTGAGACCCCCGAACAGGCTTCATACACTGATGTAAGTTCGACATCATCGAGTGCGGCAACCGGAGCAACATCTGTGTCATCTGCCGAAACTTCCGTGCCGATAGAATGTGAGGAATGCGATGACGGGACTTGTGATGCCTGTGTCGCCGCCGCGAGCATTGGCGGAGGCGGAGGTAACAATGTCGCATTTGCAATAGTGGCGATTCTCGCCGCGGGAATGGCGGCATCGTCCCCGTTTATTATCCGTGAAATCAAACTGAACAAAATATACAAGTATTAGACCCGTTCTCACAGACAATCGCACCGCATAAGCGGCAAATGTAAGGTAACACCGCAGGGCAAGCCCTGCACCCCTCGCCTACGGCGAGAGAGCCGACGCAAGCGTCGGGGTATTACACCCTTACTTTCAATAAAACTCTCCCCCGACTGATACAGTCGGGGGAGAGTTTTATTAATCTATACGGCTGATATTGCCGACTCCGATTCTTATTTGATTAACCTCCGGGTTGCCTTTATATCGTATACTGCCTACCCCCGACATTGTTGCTTCGAGCTTTTCGATACAATAAACTTCGGCAGAACCGACTCCCGAAAGGGTGATAACCATTTCGCGGGAGGCAAGCTCCAAAGCGTTTAAGTGACCGACTCCCGATGATTCAACATTTACTTTTTCGGCAGAACCGATAAGATTCAAGCTTCCAACCCCGCTGATATTAACCGTAAGCTCTTTTACATCAAGCTCAAGCGCATCACCGGAAATGACCCCGCTGTTGCCAAGCGAAAACGTATCCCCGGTAATAGTATCAAAGTTGCCGATTTCTATAACTCCGCTGATAATAAGCAAATCGAGAGATTGAGCGGAAATGTATACCTGAGGGACACTGTCGCTGTTTCCCCCTGCGCGAAAGTTTCTGTCAGATTCTATAAAAAGGACTTCGTGCATAGTGTGAACATTGAGATGTTCCGCCAAATTTTCGTGGAGTTCAATCCTAACTCCGCCCGGTTCGCTGTCCGTTTTTATAAAATGAAGTTTTGCGTGTAAATTGATGTTTACTTTGGTAAATTCGCCTATTTCCGAAACAGGGAAGTCTACTGTTATAATGTCGCCCTTGCCCACCATAATTCCGCTTCCCATGGTATAGCTTACAGTGACACAACCTGTCAAAGAAATCATAAGCATGGCAAGCGTAAAAATTAAAATCAGATTTTTCATCCGTAATTCATCCTCCTATCCATTAATCTGCTTGTGACAATGAAAAGTCCCGCAGTTTTTGCCAGTACGAGTATAATGTGTATTGTTATGCCTAATGTGTCGTATAAAGTCAGGTTGAAATGCCAAAACCAATAATTATCTACTACGGCAAAAGGCACTAACACAAAATCAACGAGAGATAAAAGCCAAAACAGAACTGCGCTGCTTACAATTGTGAGCAAGGTTTTTAGTTTTTTGTTAAAGAATATGCTGTTTTTCAGAACATTACAGAAAACTGCGAACATATAAATAAACAAATAATAAATAAAACTTAATAAAAAAGCTTGTGAAATCTCGCTGAGATAAATTTGAGTTATATAATCCTGCGCAGCTTTGATTGTCAGCCCGCCGAGATACAATGACAGCCATACAACGCCGAATATGTTCAAAAAGAGGGTGAGCATATCTTGAACAACAACCGCCGCTATTCTCGCGAACAAAATCTTGCTGCTTTTTACGGGGACAAGCGCGAATGTATAACCCTGCGGTGAGTCGAGAACCCCGTTCAGGTTTTGTATACCCGTAATAAGGTTGACAATAAAAACTGCCGCTAACCCCGTTCCCGAAAGGCTCACCGCAGTAATAGCGGCGGCGGTCGGCAATCCCCTGAAAAGGGCGATAAGACCGAACACAAGGTTAATCGCAAAGACCAATCCGAAAGTCGTGTACCGCAAAACCGCACCATGCCTTAATGCGTACTTAAATTGTTTAGATACTCTCATAATCAAACACCTCCAAATACTTTTGTTCGACCGTTTTGCCGCTCTGTTCCCGCATTTCGTCACAGTCGCCCGAAAATGCAATATTGCCGTTGGAAATAAAGTACACACCGTCAAAAATACGCTCAATGTCTTTTACTAAGTGAGTCGATATTACTATCGATGAATCATCAAGCTGCATTGTCAAAATGGCATCCACAATCTTTTTCTTTCCGACAGGGTCAATTCCGCCCAAAGGCTCGTCTAAAAGATACAGTTTGGTTTGACGCGAAAAAGTGAGTGCCAGTGCCACCCGTTCCTTTTGCCCTTTCGAGAGAGTCTTCAGTTTTGCTTTGGAATTGTCGATATTAAGCAATTCCCGCATTTGCTCAGCGCGTATCTTTGAATAATCCGGGTACATATCACTGTAAAATCCAAATGCATCGGCAACCGTCATATAACCGGGGAATCTAAGCTCATCCGGCATAAATGATATAGCCGCCTTTGACTCAACTCCCCGCGCCGCGTTCTCCGGGTAGATTACATAGCCGGATGACGGCTGAAGCAACCCCGCAATAAGTTTCATAAGCGTTGTTTTGCCCGAACCGTTCGGCCCTAAAAGTCCGATAATTTTCCCGCTCTCAATTGTCATGTTAATGTCGCTTAACGCCCGTTTGTCGGCGTATTTCATCTCAATTGATTTAGTTTGAATCAATGTTTTCAAGTTTGTCACCCTCCTTTACTAATTTAATTTGCTTCGACAATTCAGTCAGAATCTGCTCATCCTTAAACCCGAGTGCGTACATTTCCTCCAAGAAATTGCTAACCGCTTCATGAGCCATTTTCACGCTTACTTTTTCGACCATGCTTTCATCCTCCGTAAAAAAATATCCTGTTCCCCGTTTTGAGTGAATGAGTCCGTCACGCTCAAGCTCCTGATATACTCGCTGCATCGTGTTGGCGTTGACCTTGAGTTGCAGAGCCATATCGCGGATTGACGGAATCCGCTCGCCCGTTTTGATAATCCCGCGCGCAAACAAGCGTGTAAACAATCTGTAAATCTGCCTGTAAATCGGCGTTTTGTTATCAAAGTCGCTTGTAAAGTTTTCGACAAAACCCATATAATTCACCCCCTCTTTATTTAATTAGTGTACTATTATACTAACACACTATTTTTGCAATGTCAATAGGTTTTTTGGATTTTTTCATTTTTGTGCAAATTTAACAAATGTTTTTGTTTATTTTGTTCAAAAAGAAAAATCCTGCCGATTTTTCGGCAGGACTATAGCGGTTTAACTTATGTCCAACTCCCCAAATACTTCTCTTGTTCGGGAGTCAACTTATCTATGTTTACGCCCCAAAATCCCAACTGGCGGGTCGCCACTTCTGTATCTACCTCTTTTGGTACGCGTATGATTTTATCGTTTAATTTGCCTTTATTGCTCACTAAATAAAGTGCGGACAATGCTTGAATCGCGAACGACATATCCATAATTTCTGCCGGGTGACCATCGCCCGCCGCAAGATTTACTAACCGACCCTCGGCAATGACGTAAATCCAGTTGTTATTTTTCAGTTTGTAGCCTTGAATATTATTCCGTGCCAATTTTTCCTGCACGGCGATTGACTTTAACTCCGCCACATCGACTTCGCAATCGAAATGCCCCGCATTACAGCAAATCGCGCCGTTTTTCATCACGTTAAAGTCTGCCTCGGTGATGACTTTGTTACAACCGGTCACGGTGACAAAGAAATCGCCGATTTTTGCCGCCTCGTTCATAGGCATGACTTTGAATCCGTCCATGACTGCTTCCATTGCTTTAATCGGCTCTATCTCGGTGACAATTACCGATGCACCCAACCCCTTAGCACGCATTGCAACGCCTTTTCCGCACCAACCGTAGCCCGCAACCACAACATTTTTCCCCGCAACAATCAGGTTAGTCGTGCGGTTAATCCCGTCCCAAACCGATTGCCCCGTGCCGTATCTGTTGTCGAACAAATGTTTACAGTCGGCATCATTAACCAACACCATAGGGAATTTCAGCTTGTTTTCTTTGTTCATGGAAATAAGCCGCAAAATCCCTGTTGTAGTTTCTTCACAGCCGCCAATTACGTTTTCAAGCAGGTGTTGATACTTTGTGTGAATAAGCGTTACTAAGTCGCCCCCGTCGTCTATTATTATATTAGGTGCGGCTTCAATTACTTTTGCGATATGGCGTTCGTATTCCTCGGCGGAGGCATTGTACCACGCAAAAACGCTCAATCCTTCATGCACAAGTGCCGCCGCTACATCGTCTTGGGTGGAAAGCGGGTTGCTCCCCGTGATGTACATTTCCGCCCCCCCCGCCGCAAACACTTTGCAGAGATAAGCTGTTTTTGCCTCTAAGTGAACCGACAATGCGACTTTTAATCCCGCAAACGGCTTTGTGTTTTCAAACTCTGCTTTAATCCCGCGCAAAAGCGGCATATTTGACTCAACCCAGTCAATCTTACGCTTCCCCGACTCCCACAAGTTTATGTCCCTTACTTCACTTTTTGTACCCATTTTTACCCTTTTACCCTTTCCCTTTCTGAACAAGCTCATTATTACCCCACCAACAAAGTCTTAGCCTCCGTCGCTTGTCTTTTCGCCGCCATACTTCGTTGATTTTTCATTAAATATCATCAGATATTCGCAGAAAAATCGCCTCGTCTGACGACGAAAATCCTGCGTGCCAAAAGCCAACACTTTGTTGGTGGGGTAATATAAAAGTTTCGCTTTCCCCGTTTACACGGATTTGCTTCCAAACTTTTACCCTTTCCCTTTCTAATCGCCAACACTAACCAACCAAACCTCATCAACCCCCGACAAATCACCAATCCTGTCCCGCTTCCCGCCGCTAATCACAACCGCACTCCTCGCCCGAACCACCACAACAGGCAATGCCCACTCAGTCGTCCCGTCAGTCAAGTACAAACCTTTAGTCGAGAAAAACACATTAGCATTGTTGCGGATTTCAACCTCGCCGCCCACAACATCAACCTCAATCGGCGGCAACTCGGGGAACACTTCAAAACTGCAAACCTTGCAATAAACCGCAACCGTCCAATCGGTTTGCTCGCCATAATCGTGTACCTCATAATCGCACAATCTCACAAACGCACTCGCAAAGTCGGTTTCATTAACACCGTTCACTTCCTCAACAAAGACCTGCACTTTATCAGTCGCCGGGTTGTAATCATCGGGCAAAGTCAACTCAACATCAGTGCCGTTTTCGCTTGTACTCTCAACCAATTTCCCGTAATACGCAACCTCGCCGTCACGCATTACAACCGCCGACAATGTTTCACCCACGGTCGCGCCGTTGTAGTCGAATGTAATCGTGTCGCCGTCACGCGCAGTCGGTGTAACGCTTGCCAATTCAAGCGAATCATCCGACATTGTAAATTTTATATTGTTGCTCGTTGTTAATTCTGCAAAGTTGCCGTCTATAGTTGTGGCGGATTTTCCGCCCGTTGCGGAATTGGCGGTGGTGAACAGGACAGACTGCTGATTTAGTTGCAAAGCGGGGCGAATATCGCCGCTTGTGGTCAAAAACGCTGTTGGCATCGAAAATGACGGCATGGCAATGTACGCGGCGAACCTGCTAAACCCATTGTCGTGGGGCGAGCGAAGCCACCATATCCCGCTCGCAAATGGATGCAATGTTTCGGAAACTATGTTGACTTCACCCGAACTTAACGCCCATAACCTTGCGTTTTCGACGTTTACATCGGGTAATTCACGCGGAATTATTAAAGCGTTTTCTTTGGGCGGCAACGCTTTCGCGATTTCATCCATTTTCAGTTGTAACGTACTGCCGCGGTATTCATTGGGTTTTTCCCAGTTTTCCATACCGCTCGGATTGTCAGCGTACCACGCTGTATCGTTATCATAGGTATTTTGTTTCATGCCTTCGTCCGGGGCTAAATGGTTAGGAAGAGACGTGCGGAACACGGTGTTGCCATAGTTTTGCCCGTCCGCAAGCAACAGGGTCAGTGTGTCACTTGGCGTGTCATCGCCTACACTGTCGTAGCCGATTACTGCCCATTGTTTGCCACCGAAACCGATTATAGTTGCGTTGTTGGTGTTGACTGTGAAAGTTGTGCCGGTTGCTGTCGTTTTTGTCAGGATTGCGGTAAGCCCGACCATTAGTGTTATTGTTAGCAGGATTGCTATTGGGGCTTTTAACACTTTGTACTTTTTCATTGTGAGTTTCTCCTACCTCATTTTTTGAAATTTGTCAAGTCCTTTCGTGGTTATTTTTTTGATTTTAGCATACTTTTTTGTGGTTGTCAATGGGGTTGCGGGAATTTTAAAAATTTTAAAATATTTTTAAAATAAGGCTTGACAAATCCAAACAAGCGTGATATAATTCATTTTGTTGTTTGTTTATGCTTCCGTGGCGCAGTCGGTAGCGCGCGTCCTTGGTAAGGACGAGGTCACCGGTTCAATCCCGGTCGGAAGCTCTCTCAAACCTTTTCATAATGCGGCTTTTCGGTTTTGGTCTATCGAAGAGTCGCATTCTTTTTATTGGGTTTTTGGTCGTCAAAAAATATTCACCTCCTTGCATATTTATTCGGTTTTGGCTTCCCGGCTAATATAAGCAAGGTGTTCCGGCAAGAAGAACACCTTGCTTTTTTATTTTTATTTTTTAAAAAAGGCGTTTCAATTCAGCAGTTGATTTTATCAGGCTTTTGTGGTATTATTGCAAGTAGAAAAAAATTTTTTTCAACTTCATGTAATATCAATCGAACTTTCTCGTCTACATATACAGAAGCTTCTAAGAAAGCCGAAAGGGGAGAGTTTGAAAAGTAAGAAAGGAAGAACCACCATGCCGCAAAGTCAAAGAAGAGCAACGGTGCAACGGGCTTTGCCCGTTGGCAGGTTACTTGACATATTGAGTTTTGTACAAGGTGGGGCGGCATGGTCATAATTATGGATGATATAAAAATCATTGAGCTTTACGAAAACCGCGACCAACAGGCGGTTGTCGAAAGCCAAATCAAGTATGGTAAGCTCCTTTACAGTATATCGTATGGGGTTTTATCAAATCGCATGGATAGCGAGGAGTGCGTCAATGACACGTATCTAAACACATGGAACTCGATTCCGCCGCAAAAGCCGCAGAATCTCATGGCATACTTAGGGCGGATTGTCCGTAACTTATCAATCGACAAATGGCACAAAGAACGCTCAAAGAAGCGCGGCGGCGGCTATCTGCTTACGGAGTTGTCCGACTGTATTCCGTCAGGCAGTTCAGTTGAGGGGGCTATCGAAAACAACAAACTATCCGAAGTCATCGAGAAATGGCTAAATTCTCTGCCTCAAGATGAGCGTGTGTTGTTTATGCGACGGTATTGGTTTGGTGAATCGCTTGACAGTTTGGCAAAAGAGACAGAAACTCCCGCTAACAATCTTGCAGTACGTATATTTCGTCTGCGAAAAAAACTGAAATTAACTTTAGAAAAGGAAGGTATTTCGTTATGAAAAAAGAATGCAAAATCTACAACAGTATTACAGGCGTTTCCGATGATATTGTTCAGGAAGCGAAAGACACAAGGCTGAAAAAAGCGAAGAAAATCAAAATAGTAAAGTGGGCAGGAATCGCCGCCGCTCTTGTGTTAATTGCCGTTGTTGCGGTATACGGGCGGAATTTCATCAACAACGGCGGATTTATCAATCCTCCCGAAACAGGCACGACTGCTATAACCAATGCCCCGATTGCAACAACTCATCCCGCTGTAACAGAGAGCGGACGCGGCGGTGACAGTTCTCTTACTCTTGACGAGATTATGGAGTTTCTTAGCAACCCCAATGTGGATAGTGTCGCAGAACTCAGGCAGATTCTGTTAAGCATCAACGAAGTTACCGCGGTACAAGTCTATAAGAACATTGACGACTTAAACGATTCTCCTAATGGTGAGCTTCAGATTTTCGCGGGTGAGTTGACACTTAGAGAGACTGCCGTGAAAGTGTTCTACGGCGAAGGTTCATGGGGTGAGTTTATAATCGGATAGTGTCAACACGCTCTAAAACTTAAAAAGGCTGTTATCGTAGGATGACAGCCTTTTATTAATAACTCACTTGATTTTTTCCTTTATATTGTGGTTGGCATAGGTGATTGGCAAAAGCCGTCCGGTTTCACTGTATACCTCATGCCATTTATCCACACAGTGAATTTCTCTGTAGCAGCCACACCCGCCTTTAAAATTGAAACAAGACGAAGCACACTCTGCTTGTGTAGTTTTGAAATTTTATTTTTAATTACAAAAACACCGCCCAAACAGGGGCGATGCCTTTGCTAAAATGAAAAACAAAGTAAAACAAAAAGCAAAATTAACTAATAAACGCAAGCTGACAAGGCGCAAACTTATGCGCCGCACTCCACTCATGCTCAAACCGTTATTAAGCTGTTATCAAGCTTCTTTTACGGCAATTACTTCTCTGCCTTTATAAAATCCGCAAGTTTTGCAGACTCTGTGCGGGACTTTAAGCGAATTGCACTTGCTGCAAACCGAGAACGCAGGTGCAGACAATCTACTTACTATCGAACGTCTCTTATCCCGTCGCGCCCGCGAATGTTTCCTTTTTGGAACCGCCATTATTTGCACCCCCCTTTTTACTAACTAATAGCTGATAGTGATTTAACACAAAACCCATTATAACACGCATTTTTGTATTTGTCAATAGGTTTTGTAAATTTTTTTGCATTTTAAAGGTATTTTTTTATATTGTCCGGAATTTCGCTTATGTCTGCGGAAAAAGTGAGCGTAACTTCTGTATCGCGAGAGACTTTGTGTATTTGGTCAAGCATATTCCCAACTTTTTCCAAATTTTCTCTGTCTCCTTTGACAATCCTCAAAATTCCGTCAACAAAAATGTGTGTACAATCATAGTCAGATGCCATAATCCCCGCCGCAAATCCATGCATTGCATCACAGCCCGCTATGTCATAATCCTCAATGTTGATTAACCGCACATCGTGTTTAATATGCGAGTTAAGGGAATTTCCGATTTGGATTGCCACGACATTTCCTTTGCTTTCAGTTTTTGCCGCACGAATCGCCTCAATTAACAGCTTAGTTTTGCCCGAACCTCTTTTTCCCAAAATTAGTTTAACCATGTTACCTTCCCCCTATTTTTATAATTAATAATTTTTATAATTAATAATTTATTGCTTTATTGCAATTTCGCCAATAATGCGGCTTTTTCCTCTTCAAAGCCCGGCTTTCCGAGGAGTGCGAACATATTTTTCTTATAAGATTCAACTCCGGGTTGGTCAAAAGGATTCACCCCGAGTATGTAGCCGGAAACTGCGCAAGCTTTTTCAAAGAAGTAGATTAAATACCCCAACTCAAACTCATCCGGCTTAGGCAATTCGAGAACAATATTGGGGGTATTCCCCTCTGTATGCGCCAATAGCGTACCTTGAAAAGCCTTTTCGCTTACATTAGACATATTTTGCCCCGAAAGGAAGTTCAGCCCATCGGAATTACCCGGGTCGTTTTCGAGGAAAAAGTCCGACTCCGTTTCCTTAAACCACAAGACCGTTTCAAATATAATATTCGAGCCGTCTTGGATATATTGCCCCAACGAGTGTAAATCCGTTGAAAATATTGCCGAAGCGGGGAACAGCCCCTTGCCGTCCTTGCCCTCGCTCTCTCCGAAGAGTTGTTTAAACCATTCATTCATCATCATAAATGAATTTTCATAAGATACGAGCATCTCAATCGCGAAGCCTTTGCGCAACAGTATATTGCGAACAGCAACGTATTTATAGCAGTCATTACAGTTCAAGTCGGGGTTGGCTGTATCAGCCATGGCAGCACCTGCCCCCGCCATAAGAGCATCAATGTCACATCCCGCAACCGCAATCGGCAAAAGCCCGACTGCCGTCAAAACCGAGTATCTCCCACCCACATCATCGGGGATTACAAAGGTTTCATAGCCTTTTTCGTCCGCCAATGTCTTGAGAGTCCCCCTTGATTTATCGGTAATGGCGAATATACGCTCTTTCGCCCCCGCCTCACCGTAACGCTTTTCGATAATCTGCTTAAACACACGAAACGCCAATGCCGTCTCGGTAGTAGTGCCGGATTTGGAAACTACTATTACAGAAAACTCTTTGTCCTTAACAAGCGACAAAACCTCGTTCATATAAGCGGGCGAAAGGCTGTTCCCCGCAAAATAGAGTTGCGGAGTTGCGGTTGAGTTGTACAAACTACCTTTGATTGCCTCAATAACTGCCCGTGCGCCTAAGTAAGAACCGCCGATTCCGAGGACAATGACCACCTCCGAATTCGCTCTTATTTTAGCGGCACTCTCCTTAATTCGCGCAAATTCAGACTTGTCGTAGTTTTGAGGAAGATTAAGCCAACCCAAAAAATCGTTGCCCGCGCCATTGCCGGAATGAAGCGCGTTATGCGCAAGCTCACAAGCCGGAGCAATGAGGGAAAGCTCATTCTCTTGTATAAACCCCTTTAAAAAAGCAGAATTGATTTTGACAGCCATATTTTCACCCCATTCCTTTCCGGCTCCGACAAGCCATGAAAATGCATTTTCCGCACAACCTCAGATTTATTTTCAAACTTTTTTACCCTTGCCCCTTCTGCACAAACGTGCCGTGAAAAATTATTTAAAAATTTATTTTTTTCTCATTATACAACAAAAGTTTGGAAAAATCAAGCGTTTTCATAAAAATTTTTAAACTTATTAAAAATTCATCTTGACTTTTTGAATATTTATGGTAAAATGTGAAGACAGTAAGCTAATTAACGAGAATAATTTTATGGGGAAGTAAGGAATGGGGTAAAAAATGAAATTTGAAATAATTACCGATACAGCATCGGGGCTGTCCTACAAATATGTCACCAAAAACAACGTGAAAATGGTATCTTTTAAATACTATTTCGGTGATAACGAACACGACACCTTTGTACAATCAAACGACGAAGACTGGTTGCGTGAATTTTATGCCAAATTAAGGAAAAAGGAATCGGCAAACACCTCAATGATTAACTCCGATGCGTTTATTACAATGTTTACGGATGTACTGAACAAGGGTAAGGATTTTATCTACCTCGCCTTTTCGTCCGCACTGAGCGGAACTTGCGAGACCGCGCGAGCTGTAATGGAAAAGCTCAAGCCGCTTTATCCGGACAGGAAAATGTATGTTTTTGACACCAAATCCGCCGCCCAAGGATTGGGGCTTAATGTCGATTTCGCAGTAAGACAGCGGGATAAAGGTGACTCAATTGAGCAAGTCTATCAGTGGCAGGTTGATAATACGCTTAAAATTTGTCACTGGTTTACTGTTGACGACTTGTTTTTCTTAAAGCGAGGCGGGCGAATATCGGGGGCGACTGCCGTAGCGGGGACGGTTTTGGGAATAAAACCTGTCATGCACGTTAATAATGAGGGTAAGCTCATTAAGGTAGGGACAGAACGCGGAAGAAAAGCCGCATTGGATGCACTTGTAAAAAAATTCGGCGATACAGCGATTTCACCGGAGAATCAGCGGGTCTTCATAGGACACGGCGACTGTGCGGATGACATGAAATATGTCCAAAAACAGCTAAAAGACAAATTCAATGTCAAAGAGTTTGAGACAGGCTTTGTTAATCCTGTAATCGGGGTTCACTCCGGACCCGGAACAATGACGGTATTTTTCTACGGGAACAGCAGAGAGTAAGAGGGAGTTGTTTTGGAGCATTTGCAGCAATTGCGGGAAAAGGCGGCAAAACTGCCGTTAGTCCCGGGTGTTTACCTTATGAAGGATAAGCAGGGCAAAATTATCTATATCGGCAAGGCAAAGCAACTGAAAAACCGCGTATCAACCTATTTTGCCGCCCCCGCTAAACGCGACCGCAAAACCCTTAGGTTAGTCGAGCGTATACGGGATTTTGATTATATTGTGACTCCGAAGGAGCTTGACGCATTTGTGCTTGAAACATCGCTCATAAAACAACATCGCCCTAAGTATAACATCCTCTTAAAGGATGCGAAAGGTTTTAACTACATTAAAATCACCAAAGGGGCATACCCGCGCTTGCTTTACGTACTCTCGGTTGGCGGCAAGGCGGGAAAAGCGGTAAAAATGAAAAGACGCGGCTCAGGCTCGTCTGATTTATCGGGGTTCGGCGAGAATGAAGAATATCTCGGTCCTTATGTTGGCGGTTTTTTCGTGAAGCAGTCGGTAGAGGACGCAAACAGGATTTTCATGCTTCCCTCCTGCAACCGCCGATTCCCCGAGGATTTTAATAAGTCAAGAGCCTGCCTCAATTACAGGATTAAACGCTGTATGGGTGTTTGCTTAGGCAACATCTCGCAAGAGGAATACAGAGGTGTCATCAACTCGGCGATAGATTACATCAGAAACGGCAGCAAGGCAAGCGTTGCGGCATTAACAGAAGAAATGGAGCAGGCGGCTGAAAAGTTGGAGTTCGAGAAAGCGGCGCGGCTTCGCGACAGGATTAACGCAATGAAAAGGATTGACACCGTCCAAAGTGTTATATCGTCTAAGCAAACCGATTATGACGTGATTGCGGCGGCTTGTGAGCTCGGCAAAACGGTGGCGGCAGTTATAAAGTATTCGGGGGGGCGGCTGATTGACAAGGAATGCTTTTACCTCGGCGATGATTACGATTTGTCCGATATGGCGGAATGGCTCGGCAGTTTTCTTAAAGAATATTACTCGGATATTGCCCCGACGGAAATATATGTTGAAACTGAAATTCAAGACAAGGAGCTTTTTGAGGAGTATCTAAAAGGAAAGTTCGCTCATAAAGTGAAGATAACGGTACCTAAGCGCGGGGAGGGGTTGGCACAGATAATGCTTGCCAAAAGCAACGCCGCCGAATTTTTGTCACTTAAAGTAGGCAGAAAGTCAAAGGAAATCGCGGTTCTCGAACAATTGGCGGAGTTGCTCGGGCTTAACGCCCCGCCGGAATATATTGAGTGTTATGACATTTCCAACATCGGCGCGACTACAAAAGTCGGCGGAATGGTAGTCTACCGCAATGGGAAGCCGTTTAAACAGGCATACCGCAAGTTCACGATTAAGGACGTGGACGGGCTTGACGACTACGCTTGTATGCGGGAAGTGGTTCGTAGGCGATATTCGGGAACGCTGTCAACAGAAATGCCTTTACCCGATTTGATTCTCATTGACGGCGGAGCAGCTCATGTTTCGGCAGTCCGAAGCGTTTTGTCCGAGTTGGGATTGGATATAAATCTGTTTGGATTGGTGAAAGATTCGCGGCATAAAACAAGGGCAGTCGTGTCCTCGGAAGAAGAAATACAAATCAATTCCAACAAAAGCGTTTTTGCATTGCTGACTAAAATCCAAGACGAAGTTCACCGATTTTCGGTGAGTTTTGCCCGAGAAAAGCACAAAAAAGCTTCTTTCACGCTGTCACTGACGGGGGTTTCGGGAATAGGAGAGAAAAAAGCTGCGGCACTGTTAAACAATTTTAAGACAAAAAAAGCGTTAAAAGAAGCAAGTGCGGAACAACTCGGCAAAGTCGCAAAAATCAACATTGAGAAGGCAGAAGAACTGAAAAAATTCATAGGTGAGAATTTATAAGCGGAAAGTTTGAAAATAAGAACCTGTCTTCATAAGCGACGTGCTGATGAAGTAAGCGATATTTTTCGTCAGACAAGGCAATTTTGACGATAATATCCGTTGATATTTGAGGAAAAATTAACGCAGTATGGCGGAAAATATCGCCGATTTAGCAGTGCGTTTGCTTATGAAGACAGGTTCTAAGAAAGGAAGAACCACCATGCCGCCAAATTTCATTGGTTTTTGTGCAAGGTCGGGCGGCATGGTCATAAAAATGCGAGTTATTACCGGGACTTCTAAAGGAGTAAACTTAAATGCGTTGTCGGGAACAGGGACACGACCTACCACCGATAAAGTAAAGGAAGCTGTTTTTTCGGCAATTCAAGCAATCGTTGATATTGAGGGTGCAACAGTCCTTGATTTATTTGCAGGTTCGGGGCAGCTTGGGATTGAAGCACTAAGCAGAGGGGCAAAAAAAGCTTACTTTAACGACAATAATCCGAAAGCGGCGATGATTATCCGCGAAAACTTAAAAAAAACGGGCTTCGGCGACAGTCGATATTCAAGGGTTGGCAGGCTTCCTTATTCCGCGTTCATGCGGTTAGTAAAGGACGAATTTGACATTGTGTTTCTTGACCCGCCCTATGAAAAAGGAATTATTGAAAAGGCATTGCCGTTGGCGGTGTCCAAAATGAATACGGGTGATTCGGGCGGCGTTATAGTATGTGAGCACGAAAAGTCTCTGATTCTGCCGGAAAAAGTCGGGGTGTTCGGGGTCGAAAAAGTGTACCTTTACGGTTCGATTAATGTTACAATATATACACCCCTCAACCAATGTTAGGTAACACCGCAGGGCAGAGCCCTGCACCCCTCGCCTGCGGGCGAGAGAGCCGCCCCGGAGGGGCGGGGTATTACACCCTAACTTTCAATAAAATAACAAATAAACGCAAAGTTTAATGGTTCAAGAAGTATATTATATTCGAAGGAGGGCGAATGAAAACTGCGATTTATCCGGGGAGTTTTGACCCGGTAACCTATGGGCATATTGATATAATAGAAAGGGCGGCAAAGCTTTTCAGTAAGCTAATCGTAGTTGTTTCGATTAATCCGGTTAAGCCCTCCACCTTTACTACCGAGGAACGTATGGATTTCTTACGCAGGAGTCTTAAATTCCGTCGGAACATTGAAATTGACTGCAATTCGGGGTTGTTCATCGACTATTTTAAAAAGCGCGATGCCGATGTAATTGTAAAGGGGTTACGTGCAATGTCGGACTTTGAGTATGAATTTCAAATGGCGTTAATTAACAAGGATATGCACCACACTGCCGAAACAATATTTTTATCTGCGAACGCGGCGAGTATGTTCCTTTCATCGAGTGCGGTAAAACAGATTGCCATGTTTGGCGGCGATATAAGCGCGTTTGTGCCTGATTGTATCGCAGGCGATATTATAGAGCGGCTGAAGTGTCGGTAAATGGGGAAAATGAATTTATATAGCACACTCTTGTGTAAGTGTGCAGAAAGGGCAAGGGTAAAAAACTTGAATATCAATTCTCGGTAAATGGGAAAAATGAATTTATATAGCACACTTAGTGCAGAAAGGGCAAGGGTAAAAACTTGAATATTGAAGAAATACTTGCGATGATGGATGAAATTCTTGACAGGGCTGTCGCAGTTCCGTTCAGCGGGCGAAAAAGTCTCATTGACGTGGAGGCGATGAACAATCTAATCCACGACATCCGCATGAACCTGCCGCGCGAGATTGACCAAGCGCGTGGCGTAGTAAACGAGCGTAAACAGTTAATCTCCGACGCAAGCAGGGAAGCGGACAGAATTATTAAACGGGCTGAAGAGCGAGCAAACCAGATGGTTGCCGCGCAGGAGGTTGTCAGAATGGCTCAAATGCGTGCGGAAGAATTAATGATAAACGCGCAACAAAGGTCTAAGGAGCTACATCACACAAGCAGAGACCATGTTGACGAAATGCTCGAAAAAACGGAGACTTTGTATTTAAAAAACCTTGAGGAAATCAGAAAATCACGTATGGCAATCAAAAATGTAGGCAACAAAAACACAGGAAGATGAGGTTCGTCTGTGAGGTGGTTAAGATATTACGCCTCCTCCGACTACAATATCATCATCGTACAAAACGACTGCTTGACCTTTTGCAATCGCTCTTTGAGGTTGTTCAAACTTGATGAACACCGTATTTAAAGAGACGGCATTTGCAGTTGCCCACTGTTCTGTTTGATTATAACGTATTTTTGCCTTAACCCGAATAGGCGTTTTCGGCGGCTTATCACAGGCAATCCAGTTAAAATCAATTGCGGTAAGTGAATCAGAAAATAACCCTCGATTTTCACAGAGGGTCACGGTATTGTTTTCAACGCTTTTTGAGCGGACATACATTGGCTTGGAGAACGAAACTCCAAGCCCTTTCCGTTGTCCCACAGTATAACGGATTAGTCCGTTATGCCTGCCTATTACATTGTTGTCTGTATCAATAAAGTCGCCGCTTGCATAACTTTTTCCTGTATACTGTTCGATAAACTTTGCGTAATCGCCATTGCGGACAAAACAAATATCTTGGCTGTCGCGCTTACTCGCATTGATAAACCCCTGCTTTGCGGCAATTTCACGTATTTCACTTTTGCGCAATCCTCCAAGGGGGAGCAGGGTATGAGCCAACTGCTCCTGTGTCATTGCATACAATACATAGCTTTGGTCTTTTGAGTCGTCAACTGCTTTTTTAAGAAGATACCGTCCTTTTTCGGAATCGTACTCGATTCTCGCGTAATGCCCGGTGACGATATAATCCATATTAAGCTGTCTGCCCCGCTGAAACAGCTTTTCAAACTTCATATAACGGTTACAGTCGATACATGGGTTGGGAGTTGCTCCGTTTTGGTAAGCCACTACAAACCTGTCAATTACCTGCGACTCAAACTCATGCGCGAAATTAAAGACGTAAAACGGCATTCCGAGCGTGTTGGCAACGCTCCTTGCGTCTTCGGAATCCTCAAGTGTGCAACAAGCTTTGGGGTTTGGAATGCTTTCGCTCCCGTCAAAGTCAAACAGCTTCATCATCGCCCCTGTACAATCAAGACCTTGCTCTTTCATTAAGTAAGCGGCGACGGAACTGTCAACTCCGCCGCTCATTGCTATCAATGCCTTTTTTTTCATTCTTTTACCCTTGCCCTTTTTAAACAAGTACGTTATAAAAATTTCGTTTTCCGCACTTACGCAGATTTACTTTCAAACTTTTTTACCCTCGCCTTTTTAAACAAGTACGTTATAAAAATTTCGTTTTCCGCACTTACGCAGATTTACTTTCAAACTTTTTTACCCTTGCCCCTAAGCTGTCTCAATTGCGGCTTCTTCCTCAAGCTTTAAATTTTCAATCGCCATGTCCCTTAGAACAAACTTTTGGATTTTTCCACTCGCGGTCAATGGGAATTTTTCAACAAACATAACTCTTTTGGGGACTTTGTGTTTAGCGAGATTTTTATTAACGTATGACTTTATTCCGTCTTCGTCTGCTTCCGCACCTTCTTTCAAAACAACAAATGCGCAGACCTCTTCGCCGTATCTTTGCGATGGAATCGCAACAATTGCAACGTCTTTGACAGCAGGGTGAGTGTAAATAAAATCCTCTATTTCTTTCGGGAAAATGTTTTCGCCGCCGCGGATAATCATGTCTTTAATTCGCCCTGTTATTTTGTAATACCCTTCTGCATCAACCGTTGCCAAGTCCCCGGTGTGAAGCCAACCGTCACTGTCAATCGCGGCTTTAGTCGCCTCCTCAAGCTTATAATAGCCTTTCATCACGTTGTAGCCTCTTACACAAAACTCGCCTGCAACTCCGATACCGACTTCTTCACCTGTTTCGGGTTCGACAATTTTCGTTTCCATAAACGGCAAGGTTTTGCCGACTGTGTGCACTCGCTTTTCCAAGCTGTCCTCAATAGTAGTCTGTGTACACACCGGCGATGCTTCTGTTTGACCGAATGCAATCGTTATATCTTTCATGTTCATTTTGTTAACAACATCCTGCATAACTTTAATGGGGCAGGGTGAACCCGCCATAATCCCTGTACGCAGCGTTGAGTAATCGTATTTGTCAAAGTCCCTATGCTCCAACACCCCTATAAACATAGTAGGCACACCGTGCAATGCAGTGCATCTTTCATACTCGACAACGTGCATTACTTTCATCGGCGTATACCAAAGCAGCGGAACCATTGTACTCCCGTGCGTAACACAAGCCATTATTGCAAGCACCATTCCGAAACAATGAAAAAACGGGACGGGGATGCAAAGTCGGTCTTTCTCGGTAAATCTCATGCAGTCGCCTATTGAAAGCCCGTTGTTGACAATGTTATTATGAGTAAGCATTACGCCTTTCGGAAACCCGGTAGTACCCGAAGTGTACTGCATATTAATCACGTCATCGGGATGAAGGCTCGCTTTTCTTTCCTTAAATTCGGTCGATGAAACAAGAACGCCAAACGCCTCAATATCATTCCAGTGATACATACCTTTATAATGGTTGTCAAAAGAAACCACTATTTTTAATTCGGGCAACTTTTCGGATTTTAAATCGCCTTTCCTGCAGGTTTTAAGCTCGGGGCATATAGAATAGACAATTTTTTCACAGTCTATATCTTTTAAACCGTCGCATATAAACAATGCCTTGGAGTCGGACTGTTTCAAAAGAAACTCCAGTTCGCTTTCCTTATAATTAGTGTTGACCGTTACAAGCACAACCCCAATTCTCGCAGTCGCAAACATCAACACGAGCCACTGTGGGTAGTTGGTTGCCCAAACCGCCGCATGGTCACCTTTTTTCAGCCCCATTCCCATAAGCCCTTTGGCAATGCGGTCTACCTTTTGGTTGAACTCGTACCATGTCTTATCGAATTCCATTTCAATGTACTTGACCGCTTGATGTGTCGGGAATTTTAACGCTGTTTCCTCCAACGCCTCCCCAATTGTTATGTTCCTTAACCCTTCCATTTTTACCCTTTTACCCTTTCCCTTTCTGCACAATCGTGCTTTAAAAATTCGTTTTCCAATTTAGAACCTGTCTTCACAAGCGGCCTCTTCGCCGTTTTCAGTATTTTCATCGCCGTCATCAAAGCTTATTTCGCAATCGCTCAAAGCGGATTTGAGTTTATTTTGTTGTTCCTCGCTTATTTGGTTTTGACCTAACCACAATTGCTTCAGTTCCGTCAATCCTGTAAGCGGGGTAATATCGCTTATTTGGTTGCGCCACAAGTCAAGAGTCTCCAACTTTGTCATTGAGCCGAGCGGCGAAACATCATCAATTCTGTTGTCGTCAAGTAAAAGCACTGTCAAGTTAGTCAAACCGCTCAATGCCGATACATCAATTATATTGTTTCCGAACAACCACAGTTCGGTCAAATTAGTCATGTATTGCAATTGCTCTATGTCCGCACTCCTCAAGCTTTTGTAGGACAAATCCAACACTGTTAAATCGGTGCTGTAAGTTTCGCTTCTGATTGTAATAAACTCGGGGATTTGAGCTTCCGCCGCTATGTCATTTCCCGCCCCCCCCGAATAAGTAATAATCAGCCAAACCGCCGCCGCCAACGCAACAATGCCGACAGTAATACCGATTATAAGTTTAATCGGTATTATTATTATATCATCATCTTTTTTAGTCATAACACACACCATGTGTGATTTACCGCATATGCCGAGCAATGAACTTTACGGTTTTCACACGTCCCCTTCTTGATTCTTAATCAGATGCCGATTTCAAAGCGGCAGCCAATTGCGCGGGGCAAGACGACGGTCTCCCGCCGCAACGAATGCTCTCGAGCCGCTCTATAACATCATCCGCTTTCATTCCCTCAACTAACTTGGCAACACCCAATCCGTGTCCGGGGCAACCGCCGCTAATCCTGACATCGTTGATTACACCATTGTTTATATCAAATTCAATCTTGTTCGCGCAAACCCCGCGCGGTGTAAATTCATACCTCATATTTTTATCCTTGTCCTTTCTGAACGAACGTAAATTTAAAGTTCGTTTTCCGCACTTACGTATATTTTCTTTTGAAGTTCTTTACCCTTGTCCTTTCTGAACGAACGTGCTACTAAAAACTCGTTTTACCCTTGTCCTTTCACACTTTTATTTTGCTCTCTTTTTTTCTTAATATTCTGTCAAGTGATTCGGGGGGCGTTGTAAGATGACCCATCGGCGTGGCATAATGGTTGTAAAAGCCGTGAAAGTCCGAACCTCCCGTTACAATCAAGTTATGCTTTTCGGCAATTTTAAGCATCCTATCCCTGTCCTTGTCCTCCTTGCACGAACGGTGAAACACTTCAACACCGTCAATAAGTCCGTCAGCCGCAAGCTCTTCAAGCAAATCAAGGTTGTTATAAACACACGGATGCGCCAAAACCGCAATCCCCCCCGCCGAGCGTATCAATTGTGATACAAACTTGACTTCCGGGTACTCGTTGACTTCATCGCGAACAATATCAGCACAAAGCCCGTCGGAAACATCGAACAGCTTGTTATAATCTTCCCCGTACAATTCAGTAGTGTAGCCATAATCCATCAGCGCGTGCATTATATGGCATTTGTAAATCGCCTTGCTCCCCGCCGCATATTTTACTATGTTTTCAAACGCAATCGGGAAGTTATCGACTACCTTTGTCGCCATAGCCTTACCGCGAACCCTCCGTATTTCACAAGTACGCAGACAAAGCCCCTCGAGTCGGTCCGGTTTTTGCGGGTTATAGCAAAGCAAATGCGCCTTGGAGTTTCGCTTGCCGTCGCAAGACGAAAATTCCACGGCAGGGATTATACCGACATTATAACGCTTACCGAGTACATTTGCCCTTGACATTGAAGAAAGGGTGTCGTGGTCGGTAATCGCAATATAATCCAAATTGTTGTGCGTCGCTTGTGCAATCACCTCTTCAATCCCCAGCGAACCATCGGAAAGCGTAGTATGACAATGTAAATCCGCCCTCATTTTTTTACCCAAACCCTTTCTGCACACTTAACAACAGCGTGCCACAAAAACTCATTTCCACATTCACTTAAAAATAATTCTAAAATTCATTATACCATACTTTTCCGTGAAATGCAATCTATTTAATTAATTTTCCTTTAGATTTTACTTTTTTCTTGTCAATAGGGTTCTCTTTGCCGCCTAAATCGGTAAATATTGTATTTGTCCCGCCTGTTTTCTCGCCGTTTAAACCCGTCTCATCACCGTAATCCGGGAGTTCGGGGTTCTTTTCGCCCTGCGCCTCGTAATAAGGGTTAATTATATACCTTTGTATAACGGGATAGGCATTAAACACGCTCACAAACGCCAACTGCGCAAACGGCAACAGCGGGAGCATTATTACCAAAAAAGGCCACGCAAGCAATACAACGGTTAAAACCGTAAAAGTCACAATAAAAGCCAAAACAGTTACTACATTCCGTTTAAATCCCGCAATGCACAAGATTCCCGCATTTTTGAGCATGGCGGGCATTTTTAAGTTAAGGCAGGCGATTTGCGGATAAATATACGAATTCACCATCAACAGTACCACACCCGATGCCATATTCATCGCCAATGTAAAATAAACCATGCCGCTCGGCTGAACATTAACTGCGACAACGCTTATAAACATTGAAAAGCCGAATGCGGCAAAGAAAATAAGCGAGAAGATTCCGGTTAATACCGCGCGCAGATTGAAATTCTTTTTAAACGCCCCGAAAAATTCCGCAAAAACAAATATAGGCTGTTCCAATACAAATTTGCGCATAACCTGCGTAAGCGCGACTGTGGCAGGGCCGAGCGTGATTACGGGAATGCAAAGAAATCCATACAGGCAATTCAACTGTACAAGATACCAAAATTTCCTCCCGAATATTTCCCAAAACTTGAAAAAAGGTTTCATTTCACTTCGCGCTTGCTCCTTTGAAACACCTTTCCCGGATTTTTGCGGATTATAAAACATCTTTACACCATTCCCTTATAATAATCTAATGTTTTGAAAGTTTTGCCTAAGTGATACAACAGGTATTTTTCCGAATCTTCTGTTTTCAATTTTGGGTGGTTGATTCCCAAAGCATGAATCAACTTCATCTCGAAGGTTGATTTTACTTGCTCGTGAGGGCTTCCGTGTTCTAACTCGGTCAGCGCAATCAGCATTGATTTCAGTGTTTCGCCCGCCGATTGCTCGGGCAGTTGAGTAAACTTGACTAATTCCGCAAAATACGACGCTAACGATAAAGCCGACAGGTCGCCGCTCAAACTGTGAAACCCATGCTTGCATTTTGCAGAATTTATAGTATACTTCAAGTTTTTCTTGTTCAAACAAAATGCCGAGTAGGTGAACAGCCCCGTCGGTTGAGCTAACGGGTTGTTCAATTTTTTTACACCTTTTGCCGCAACCTCAATAACCCCGTATTCCCCCGTAAAAATATCAACAAAGCAAGAAGAGTCGCCAAAATCCCGCCGCGATATTACAAGCCCGTCCACATTAACCAACATCTTTACCCTTGCCCCTTATACACAAGTATGAATTGAAAAGTTTCGTTTTCCCCGTTTACGTAGATTTATTACTACCTTTTACCCTTTTTAATCGCTTTTTAATCCGAATTCATGTATAAGGTTTTCGCGATTGCGCCAGTCTTCGGCAACCTTTACCCACAGCTTCAAATGTACTTTGCACTCGAAATACTCTTCGGTTTCAATCCTTGCAATGCTCCCGATTTTTTTTAAAGTTGCCCCGCCCTTTCCGATTATCATGCCTTTATGCGACTGTTTGTCACAAATTACAGCCGCCGATAAATCAACAATGTCTTCGCCTTTATTAGTTTTGGAATGTTCCAACGCTTCAATTTGCACGGCGATTCCGTGTGGCAGTTCATCGCGCAGTGCATGGAGCAGTTTTTCGCGGATAATCTCCGACAGCCAAACCTTTTCCGATTGGTCGGTAGGGAGTTCGGGTTCAAAGTAATATTCCCCCTCTTTGGCATATCTTTCGAGGATTGGCAGAATTTTGTCGATATTAGTCCCGTCCTTAACGCTTACAGGGATTATCTCAACAAATTCGCGCAGTTTGCTTACATCGTCAATAATCGTGAGCAACTCTGCCTTGCTTTTCAATAAGTCAACCTTGTTTAACAACAAAATCACATCATTTTTTTCTTCAATCATCTCCCGGCTTAACACAATCCGCCTTGTACAGTCTGCCATTAAAATGATTACATCTACCCCTGCGACCGCGCTTCTTACGCTCTTGTGCATATGCTTTGAGAGTTCGCTCTTTTCCTTATGAAACCCGGGAGTATCCACAAATACATACTGTATACCGTCACGAGTCAGTACCCCGTTAATTTGTGTACGCGTAGTCTGCGGCTTCTCGCTTACTATTGCTACCTTTTCCCCGACAAGCAGATTGACTAACGAAGATTTCCCTGCATTAGTCCGCCCGCATACCGCGGTAAACACCGTTTTCCTCATTGTTATGACCATATCTTTCCGAGGCATAAAAGCCTCTATGAATAAGCCTGTCAAGCGGACTGCCCACCGGCGAAGCCGATGACACCTCCGCTATTATTCAAACTTTTACCCTTGCCCTTTCTGCACAAACAATTTATTAAAAGTTTCGTTTCCCGCATTACACAAGTTTGATTTCAACCCTTTTTACCCTTGCCCTTTCTGCACAAACAATTTATTAAAAGTTTCGTTTCCCGCATTACACAAGTTTGATTTCAACCCTTTTTACCCTTGCCCTTTCTGCTTTTCCTTTTTAATGCCTCGTTTTCGCCGTTCTTTCCCCGTGAATACAAATATGCAACTCAAAATCATCGAAAGAATCAATGCGATGGATGCATACAGGCTTGCCCCGAAAAACGATGCTATTTCACCAAATTTGCCTATGTCCCAAAGCAACACGACACCTATTGCAATCGAAGCCAACGATGACAGCAATACCGCACCCGCCGCCGCATCTTTAGCCGCTTTTGCCAACGCCGAATATTCGGGCGATGCTTTATCGGTCAATACTTCAATAGCCGTATTGATTATTTCAAGCGACATAACAGAAACACAGGTCAAAATCAAAAGCACCAACTCCGCCCGAGGAAGCTCATAAAACTGCAAAGCCGCAAACATTACGTATCCGGTCATGACAATATGAATCCGCATATTACGCTCATACCGAATACAAAACACAATCCCTCTGAACGCATGGGCAAAGCTTTTTCTCAGGTTGTAAAAATCATCTAATTTTATGCTCATCTTATTATACCGAGTTTCTGCAAAATCTGTTCTTGTTTTGCGAACATGATTTGCTCATCGGATTTGTTAATATGGTCGTAGCCGAGAAGATGCAACATTCCGTGTACAGTCAAAAACGCCATTTCCCGCTCAAGTGAATGCCCGTATTGGTTAGCCTGTCTGACAGCCGTGGGTACCGAAATAATGACATCTCCAAGCACTACCGACTTGTCCTCATAATTAGGCTCGCCCATCAAGAATGACAACACATCGGTAGAACTGTCAATTTTTCTGTACTGTTTGTTAAGCGTGCGTATGTCCTCATCCGATACGAGAGTCATCGACGCTTCCGATACATAGGGGTATTTCTCATGCTGTAAAACCTTACAACAGGTTTTGTAGGCAAGTGGGCGGAAATTCAACCCCGATTTTACCTTATCGTCATAGAAAAGCTTAAAATTCACCATTTTTATGACCATGCCGCCCCACCTCGCACAAAACACAATGAAATTTGCGGCATGGCGGTTATTCCTTTCTTGTTTTTCAAACTTTACCCTTTTCCCTTCTGCACAGACCTCAGTTTATAAAATCGCTTGACTTCCGTCTTATTTGCCTTAGACGGCTTGCTGTGCCGCTCATATGCTTTTACTATTTCCTGCACTAATTTATGCCGCACTACGTCCCTGTGTGTGAAATAACAAATTGCGGTGTCGGCGATTCCCTCAAGAACGGTAACCGCTTCCACCAAGCCGGAGCGTTTTTTATCGGGTAAATCAATCTGCGTAATATCGCCCGTGATTACCATTTTGCTGTTGAACCCCAATCTCGTCAAAAACATTTTCATCTGCTCGGGAGTTGTGTTTTGCGCCTCGTCAAGTATTATAAAGCTGTCGTCGAGAGTTCGCCCTCTCATATAAGCAAGGGGTGCGACTTCAATCGTGCCGCGTTCCATATTTTTGTTAAATGCTTCCGCCCCCATCATATCGAACAGCGCGTCATAGAGCGGCCGAAGATAGGGGTCAACCTTATTTTGCAAATCTCCCGGTAAAAATCCGAGCTTTTCTCCTGCCTCGACTGCGGGGCGGGTTAAAATAATCCGCTGAACCTCCTTAGCTTTGAACGCGCGGACAGCCTTTGCGACCGCAAGGTAGGTTTTGCCCGTCCCGGCAGGGCCTACTCCGAAGACAATTGTATTTTTTGCAATTTTTTCAACATATCGTTTTTGCCCGACTGTTTTGGGGCGGACAGGTTTTCCCGTAAATGTGACACAAACACAATCGCCCGCGCTTGCCGAAAGCTCCTTGAGGGATTCGCCCCGCCCTTCCCCGATAGAGTCAACAATATAGCGGACAATCTGCTCACTTAAAGCTTCGCCGCTTGCCGCAATTTCAATCATGCTCTCAATGGCACGCAATGCCGAACCAACCGACTCATCGTCTTCGCCGATAATTTTAATATCGCCGTTTCTGCCCGTCACAGTCACATTGAACTTATTTTGGATAATTTTTATATTCCCGTCAAAGTCACCGAACACTTCACGAACCTGTTCGGGCTTGTCCGGAGTGATGAGCTTTTGAGCTTTTTCAGTTTTCATGATTTAAGTATAGCATATATAATTATCAATGTCAACTGTTAATTATTCATATTAATTCGCAATATTCGCAATCTCAACCTTCACAGCCGCATCCACATGGAACACGTACCGCACAAGTCCCCCTATGCCGTTATCATCGGGGAAATATTCCGCCTGTTTTTCAATAATTTCAGCCTCCTTTAAAAAATTCGCCTCATACAACTCAATTTGTTTATCGAGTTTTTCCCGCGCGTCCGCCGCCGAGTCTGTCACGTCAACTCGGTCATGAAAGACATAATGCTGGCTCAAAACGCGAAACGGCATCGGAAACCCTAATACCCTCGGAATAGTCATTGTCTCGGAATAATCTACATGGTCGGCATATTTGCTGACTCGAACATCCCTCCCTAACCGCTTGCCCAAAAACACAATGGACTTATTGCTTATAGAGTGTCCGTTTTTCGCCCTGTTAAGAGTTGTGTACGGTTGATAAAAGTCTACCGTCT
>Ga0099364_10001319_pt1 | contig 41212 bp, 44 predicted proteins | sample TergutTh196P3_FD_73070 | JGI IMG/M metagenome (GOLD analysis project Ga0099364, IMG submission 73070) | Microcerotermes parvus P3 segment gut microbial communities from Pointe-Noire, Republic of the Congo - Th196 P3 | ecosystem: Host-associated > Arthropoda: Insects > Digestive system > Gut ...
TTTATTGATGTCAGATAATAGAGTCATAATGCTAAGTAGAAACAGAACAGGATGGTAATTATATAAATTAATATTGACAAATTTTGATATTTTTACTAACTTTGGATATACAGTATTACAAAAAAGGAAGGATAAGACAATGACAAATAAAAGAAACCGGATGGGAATATTAACATTGATACTGATATTAGGATTTTCTAGTACTGCCTATGCCCAAAGCCAAGGAGGAACATTTACTTTAACGGATATTCCATCTATGTTTAATGGAATGTATGTATTTCTTGAGTCTGGAAATATAAATGTTGAACTCTATGGTGTTCAAAGTGTAAATTGGGATGATGGAATTATCACTTTACCCCGTATTGTAAATGGCAGAGTAAGTATCCCTATGTGGATTATTTTTGAAGATAGGCAAATAGGAGAATTAGCCAAATATAATGGAAACAATACTGTTGAAGTTTCTATTTTATTTTTTGATTCAGCAACGCTTGATAATGATTCAGAGGAGATAGCAGAAATATATTTTGAGTCCGTACGATTTTCAAATGGCAGTGCTACAATGTCTTTTCATGATAATGACAATTTTGAAACTTATTGATATGGCTAAATATGGAGGAATTGGAGAAAGTATATGAATAAAAAATTAATCAGTATTTTTATGGAAGTCAAAAATCCCTATTTTAAAGCCAATCTCAAAATTATTACTTGTGTTAAAATAAATATTGTATCTAAATGTTAATGCGAATTTAAATAAAAATACAGGAAATGTAAAAAAGACATCTGCTTCCGGAGCAATACCAAAACTGCCATTACCAAATATAAAGCTTGCTCCTACTCCTGCTCCCACAATACTCCAATCTTCAGTACCGGAAAGTGCAGTAAACCTATAACCCAAATGAACTACTGAGTCTGAAGAACTGGCTCTAACGCCAAAATCAAAAACATTTGCCAAATTTTCCTCAAATGCCCAAATAATCTCTTGAGAAAAACCATTATATTGTTCATCGCCGCCCGTTGACCGAGTATAACTTAAAAAGCCTAAAATATAATCAGAAGCATATAAAATGCCTGTATTTAAAACAAATAATATTATTAAAATGTTTTTCATTTTACACCTCATTTAATTTCCAACTTGGAATAATGATAAAATTGTACCATCAATAATTTTAATTTCATTTAATTTTCCTAATGTATCAAATAAATAGCCCCCAAAAACTACATAGCGTCCGTTTTCCAGCCAAGCGGCAGGATAAGTATAGTGTTCGTGATCATATACTCTTGATATTCGGATATTGTTTATATTATCATTAATATATGTACCAAAATATTTACTTTTAAAAAAATCATTAGCAGTATTAGGTTCAATAAAAAATATTTTTTTCCCGCTATCCTCATGAATATATTTATCTATACCATCTTCTAAAATATATGCAGAGTATTCATTGCTTAATTTCATTCTAGAATATTCTGCTGTTTCCGGTATTATATTTTTACTAATTAAAATCATATTATTTAAGTCGAACACTACCAGATAATATTTACTACTTTCATTAATTTCTTGACTAGAGCTAAATAGAATAGATACAATATCATTTTCAAATAATTCATATTGATAATTATAGATTCTGTATCCTTCATGAATTATTATATCTGTTGGCTCTTCATTTAATTTTCTAAAAACCAAATATGAAATAATATTATTGTTTTTATCTTTTGCATTCTTTTTATAGATAATTGAAAAATTATTAATATTATATGATATTGTTCCTACTTTATCATATTCTATAAAATTATCAAGATCACCACAAGAACTTAAAATTAAAAAAAACAGACAAGCTCCTAAAAACAAATATTTTTGTCTAATTTGCATTTTATTACCCTATTTATTTAATCGTAAGTGTAGCAAAATAATCGTTTATAGTTTCCGCACGGCGAATTTGTATGACATCGCCATTTTGACGAAGGAGCAGTTCGCCGCAGCGGAGTTTGGCGTTGTAGTTAAAACCCATTGATCTGCCGTGAGCGCCGGCATCGTGAATAACAACAAAGTCGCCGCCGTCTGTACCACTAGAGCTTTCTGCGGCAACATCGATTTTTGGAAGCTGCCTCTGAATGGCAAACTTGTCGTTGTTTTCGCAAAGACTGCCTACTACATCATAAGTTTCCGTAAGCGGCGCGCGCTCCTTACCGGCTACCGTTATGTGATGATACGCACCATACAAAGCAGGGCGCATTAAATCCGCCATGCAGGCATCAAGCGCAATATACTTGCGGTATATTTCTTTTTTGTGAATTGCGCGCGTTACAAGCCAGCCATAAGGGCCTGTTATAACACGACCCCACTCGGTGTGTATTGCCAATCCGTCAAGTCCTGCGGGAACAATAATGTTATCGTATTCCTTTTTTATGCCGTCAGCTAACACCTTGTAATCAACAGCTTCCTGATCCGGGCGGTAGGGAATGCCCACACCGCCGCCAAGATTTACAAATTCAAAATTTATACCAAGCTTGCCCTTAATTTCTACGACAAGCTCAAAGAGCATTTTTGCAGTTTCAATATGATACGGAATGGAAAGCTCATTGGAAGCAACCATTGTGTGCAGGGCAAATCTTTTTACGCCCTTTTCCTTAAGAAGCTCATAACCCTTAAAAAGCTGTTCACGGGTAAAACCGTACTTTGCCTCTTCCGGCTTGCCAATTATTGCATTGCCTTCCTTAAGGGGGCCGGGATTGTATCTAAGTGAAATTAAATCCGGGAAACTGCTGCCACTAGAAGCCGTAATTTTTTCCAAAAATTCGATATGCGAAAAATCGTCAAGATTGATAACCGCACCCATTTTACGGGCGGCCTCGTATTCGCTTGCAGGTGTTTCGTTGGAACTAAACATCATGTCTTCGCTTTTCATACCTGCCATTTCGGCAAGCAGCAGTTCAGGAAGGCTTGAACAATCCGCGCCCATTCCCTCTGATGCAAGAATTTTTAAAATAAATGGATTCGGCAAAGCTTTTACCGCAAAATAATTCTTGTAATCGTAAAAAACACCAAAAGCCGCCTTGACTTTACGGACATTTTCTAGTATTAATCTTTCATCATACAAATAAAACGGCGTAGGATGCTTTTGTACTATCTTTTCAAGTGTGGATTTATCCAGGGGGAAATACTTTTGTTTGTTCATAATATAAAATTATATAACTATTTGACATTTAATGCAAGAAAGTGGATAATGAATATACTAATAAAATAGGAGTATTTTATGATTAAAAAAATATTAGTTTTGGTGCTGGTATCAATACTTTTTTCCTGTCAATCTCAGCAGAATGGCAGCGATTTAGAAGGTCTTTCTCCCAGATTACAAAGACTTGTAACAGATGCCGTATTTGAAGTTCTTGTAAGAAAACCGGAAGAAAAATCTATTATTTACGACAAGGAACTTGACTGGACGCTGATTCCTTTTGCTATTCGCAGCGATGATTATTATTCAATTGGTACGGCTTTTGCCATTTCCGCAACAGAAGCGGTGTCTGCTTTTCATGTTATAGATTTAAGCAGCAATAGCGATATTTATACCGAATACTTTATTCGTGATTCAAACGGAAATGTTTATGAAATTGATCAAATTCACAAGGCTTCTAACGAAAAAGATTTTTTGGTTTTTACGGTTAAAGACAGATCGTTTACTTCATGGTTTGAAATGGAACCCAGATTCAGGGTGAATTCCCAGGTTTACAGTATTGGCAATGCTTTAGGAGAAGGAATTGTTGTACGGAACGGACTTGTTTTGGGAACAGTGCCGGAAAACGAATCAGGGCGGTGGGAACAGCTTAAATCTTCTGCCAACGGCAACCCCGGCAATTCCGGCGGACCGCTTGTTACTCCCGATGGAAAAGTCGTTGGAATTGTAGCGTCATTACGAGACAATATCCTTTATTCCCTTCCTATTTCTGAACTTATTTCTGCTCCTTCCAATACAGCCAATTATCGGTTTAGAGCAGGCTATGGACATTTACTTCTTAATAACCGCAGCCTTCTTAGAGTATTTGAAATGAATACGACTCTTCCTGCCCATTACAAAGAAGTTAGAAATAGAATATACGATGGCTATAAAGAATATTATCCCCAACCCATGACTCAACTGTTTGAAGAAGCTCCCGCATATTTAGATAGTCCGAATAACAGGTTCTTGCTTTATCAAACAGTACGATCAGATTTTCCTGAATTTGCATACCTTGACAGAAATGATGACCAATGGAAAATTTCAGATATCAGAGTGTCAACCTATGAGCTCCCCGATGACGGCTCCTTGCTGCAGGCGGAAATTTCCGGTTTTCAATTTGTTAAAATTCGCCGTCCAAAATCCATTGATGTAGAAAAAATAAATACCGATCCAAAAACAATAATGGACACTTATTTGTCCGGCATAAATTTGGAAAGAGGTTTGGGAAACACAGGAAGGTATCGTATGCTTTCCTTTGGCGAGCCTGTGCAGGTTTCCGAATACAAAGACAGCCAGGGCAGAACATGGATAAAAACATGGTGGCTTTTGGATTTTGCCGACACTATTGTACTTGCTTACATACTTCCAACACCCAATGGGCCGGCAATTGTTATGACACGGCAAAACTCTACGCGCCGTCATATTTACGAATGGGATTTAGAAGCAACCTGCGACCGTGTCTTTTTAGGTTACCGCGGTGATATGGAAGAATGGAGGGATTTTCTTTCCATGAGAAAGTGGGTTCCTGATTTCTTTGACTCATTAACCCTTAACTGGAACGAAGCCTCTAGAACTGTATCAATGTCAATGCCGCAATTTCAAATAAACGCAAATGATCAGGTTTTTAATTGGAGCCCTCAGTCTATTTTGTTTTTAGTTCCTTCTTATTACATGAAGAACGATACTATGGAACTTGGTATTCGTACGGTTATACTGTACAGCGATTTAAGAACTACCGAATATTTTATTATCCGTCAGCATGTAAAGCCTGATGAAAGGCTGGGAACTAGAGTTGTTGAACAATGGAACGATGTATTAAACGGCAGATTCCCATTCGACAGACAAGCCCGTATTTCTACCGGAAACAATATCGGCTCTATGGAAGGTCTTTTGAACCAGCCTGCTTCTTTAACTGATGTCAGACACACGCTTTATTTGCACATGGAAAACCCGGGCGACGAAGAATCGCTTGCCCGCCGCTATAGAGCGATTGAACAGGGAACAACTATATTAAGATAATTTAGTTAATATAGCCCTTAAACTTTAGAAGTTCCGCGTTAAGAATTCCGCCGCCTGCTGCGCCTCGTACAGTGTTGTGCGATAAAGCAACAAAGCGGATATCGAATATATTGCAGGAACGAAGTCTGCCGATTGTTACTGCCATACCTTTGTCAATGTCACGATCTTTTCGCGGCTGAGGACGGTTATCTTCTTCACGATAAATAATCGGCTGCTTCGGCGCAAAGGGAAGATCCGCTTCTTGAGGCAGGCCCCTGTAAGCTGCCCAAATCGCTTTTATCTCATCTATAGCAGCTTTCTTTCCGTCGAACTCTAAAGAGACACACGCAACATGCCCATCCGTTACAGGAACGCGGTTACAATGCGCGGATATTTTGGGAAACTCAGCGTTTTTAAATACGCCGCCGTCTATTGAGCCAAAAATCTTAAGGGGTTCCTTCTCGCTCTTTTCTTCTTCGCCGCCAATGTACGGAATTATGTTATCCACCACATCAAGCGAAGGAACGCCGGGGTACCCCGCACCGCTTACTGCCTGCATGGTATTAACAATTAGTCTCTTTGCGGGATAGCCTGCCTGCGCAAGAGCGTGAATTGGCTTCATATAACTTTGTATTGAGCAATTGGGCTTTACCGCTATAAACCCGCGATCCCATCCGCGCGCTTTTTTTTGCAGAGGGATAATATCGGCGTGGTCAGGGTTTATTTCCGCTATTAAGACGGGAACATCAGGTGTCCAACGATGAGCGGATGCATTTGAAATTACAGGAATGCCTGCTGCGGCATACGCCTCTTCCAGCGCGCGTGTTTCATCCTTGCCCATTTCCAGTGCGGAAAAAACAAAAGAACAATCGCCCTTCTTATAAGCGGCGGCGGCGCGGCTAAGATCGTTGGCATCTTCTACCATAAGATTACCAACATGAGGAGCGTAAGTTTTAGCAAGGTGCCAGCGTCCTGCCACAGCATCAGAATATTTTTTTCCCGCACTCCGGGGAGATGCCGCAACAAAACGAACCTCGAACCAGGGGTGATCATTGAGAAGGGTAATATACTGCTGCCCTACCATGCCGGTTGCACCCAGTATGCCTACAGAAATTTTTGCGTTTGCCATTGTTTGCTCCTTAAATTGGGTTACTTTTTTTCGCTGCCGGTTTTACCACAGCTTGTACGCGAGCCTGTTTTTTTATGATATTCCTGACATGCTTTACAATTACTGTGACGCGAACAACTTGTGTTTGTGCATACGCATTTAACATCATTATCTTTCATAAAATCTCCTAATTAATTTTTTGGTGAATTACCCGCTGCCTTTCGGTTTCGTGGTACTTGTAATTATCCCAAAATTTTCCGTATTCGGCAACTATTGTCGGCAATATCGTAAGGCCAAGAGAGATAAGCCAATGATAGGTGTCCATTTGTACAAATCCCAAGCGAGATGCAACAGACGGAATTACAACTAAGCCGCCAAGTATAAGCAGCATTGCAAGTGCGCTCAATAATAATTGGGGATTATCTTTTAGGGATTTTTTAAAAATAGAAGCTCTGCTTCTTACCGTAAAAATATGTAAAATTGATGTCCAGCCTAATACTACAAACGCCATTGTCTGACCAAGCTCATGCGAAGGTAAATAAGCGCCGGGTAATTCAATGAACTTGCCAATACGGAAAGCCGCAAGAACAACAACAGTGCAAATAATCGTTTGGCGGATAATTACTTCCAAAAGCCCGCCGGAGAAAAAACTTTCTTCGCGGTCTATGGGTTTTCTTGCCATAATTCTTGTGTCGGACTCTTCTTTTGCAAGTGCCATACCGGGAATACCGTCACCTAACACATTGACAATTAACAGCATAATTGGCGTAACTGGAATGCCCCAGCCTGAAACCTGCCCAAAAATCATAATAACGATTTCGGAAATATTACACACAAGCAAAAAGTATATAAGTTTTTTAATATTTGCAAAAACCTGCCGCCCTTCATTTACAGCCCCTACAATTGTAGTAAAGTTGTCGTCTGTTAAAATCATATCTGATGCGCTCTTTGCAACTTCTGTTCCGTTAATACCCATAGCAACGCCGACATCTGCCGCTTTTAACGCAGGCGCGTCATTTACACCATCACCTGTCATTGAAACAACAGCCCCTCTGCTTTGCCACGCCTGCACTATGCGGATTTTGTCCGAAGGAGAAACGCGGGCATAAACGGAATAAAATTCGATACTGTCAAATAATTCATCATCAGAAAGTTTTTCCAGTTCTGCGCCCGTTATTACCCCTTCTCTTGCGGAGATAATCCGCAACTCCCTGGCAATTGCCGCCGCAGTTTCCGCATGATCGCCTGTGATCATTATTGTACGGACACCCGCTTTTTTGGCACGGGCAATGGCGGCAGCCGCTTCCGGGCGCGGAGGATCTATTAAGCCAATAAAGCCCTGAAAATCAAGCTCTGTTTCCAGGCTTTCAAGGTTGTCTTTAGACGGAAGAGCATCCACTTCTTTGGATGCAAGTGAAATTACACGGAGCGCGTCATAAGCAAAAGAATTGTGAATGTCGTCCAAGCCTTTCATGTAATTTAAATCCTGCCTGTTTTTAAATGGAAGTTTGTCAAACGCACCCTTTGTAAGTATTAAATATTTTCCGTTTGGTTTTTTTAGAATAGTTGTCATCATTTTTCTTGCAGATGAAAAAGGTACTTCCCCAACTTTTTCATATTCCGTGTTAAGTTTTTCCCTCGTTATATCCTTATCAATAGAAAGACGCATAATGGCGGACTCTGTGGGGTCGCCAATAATTTTTTCTTCGGTAACCCCCTCATTCTCGGTTTTTTCCAAAGTTACATTGCTTGCAAGAAGGTATCTTTTAATAAGCTCGATATGTTCAGGAGAAGAAGCTTCTGTTTCAGATACAGGTTCGGAGCCAAATGCCCAAACCCTTTTAATTGTCATTTTATTTTGAGTGAGCGTTCCTGTTTTATCTGAACAAATTACCGATGTGCTTCCCAAAGTTTCAACTGCCTGCAGTTTCCTAATAAGTGCATTTTGCCCAACCATTTTTTTAACACCGTGGGTAAGCATGAGCGTTACAATAAGCGCCAAAGTTTCAGGAACAGCCGCAACTGCAAGAGTTACAGCTAACATCATAAGGTGCCAGAGCTCTTGCCCTTCAATAAGCCCAATAACAAAAATTGCCAAAGCGGCAACAATGGCTATTGTGCTGATCAACTTGCCAAGTTTATCCAGTCTTAATTGAAGCGGAGTTTTATTTTTCTTTGTCTGATTCAAGTAGCCGGCAATTTTTCCAATTTCCGTATTCATTCCAGTAAAAGTTACAACTGCTCTTGCGTGTCCTGTTACAACAAGACAGCCGGAAAAGACCATGTTTTTTCTGTCTCCAAGAGGAGCATTTTCAACTGTCAAGGCTTCAGCAAATTTTTCTGACGGCTCGCTTTCTCCCGTAAGGGAAGCTTCGTCAACTGCAAACGATTCGCACTCCAAAATGCGTGCATCCGCAGGAACAAGGTCGCCTGTTTTTAACACGACAATATCGCCGGGAACAACAAGCGCAGTATCGACTTCCTGCTTAACACCGTCTCTAACCACAAAACAGCTAGGACTGTTTAGAACCGCAAGGGCTTCCAGCGCTTTTTCCGCACCGCGCTCCTGAGTAACAGCCAAAATAACATTCATTATAACGATGGAAAAAATCACAATAGCTTCTATAAAGCCTTCACCTTCACGGAGCGCCAGCAAAAAAGAAAGAACGCCTGCTAAAAGCAGAATAACCACCGAAACATCTTTAACATGACGAAGCACCTGCACAAAAAGGCTTTCTTTCTTTTTTTCCGCAAATTTGTTAAAGCCAAACTGCGCCTGTCTTTTTCCAACTTCTTCCGCCGACAACCCCTTTTGAGAATTAGAATTTTGTTCTTTTAATACGGTTTGTGTATCTAAATTATACCAGTCTTTCATGTTAACTATTATAACAAATGTCTGTTTAAGAGTATAGGACGGATTATTAGAACTCTTTACTAAGCCTTGAAATAATCCTAATTATAAGCTACCCTGTTGATATGAAAACAAACCCTGTTGCGGAGTATTTAACAGCTGTTAAACCCGAAAATATCAATTCAAATCTTCTTGCATACATCTGCAATTTGTCAGAAGTTGCCAAGATAGCCCCGGAAATTGCGGCATCCGCCGTAAAAGAGCTGGAAAACCAGCGGACTCGCCTTAAATTGATTGCCAGCGAAAATTACTGCTCTTTAGCGGTACAGCTTGCAATGGGCAACCTTCTTACCGACAAATACGCCGAGGGCGTTCCATACCACCGTTTTTACGGAGGCACAGAGCATGTCGATGCCATTGAATCTCTTGCGGCGGAAGAAGCGTGCAAGCTTTTTGGGGCGGAGTATGCCAATGTTCAGGCTCACTGCGGCGCGGATGCCAACCTGCTTGCGTTCTGGGCAATACTCAGTACGCGCATAGAAAACCCAATGCTGGAAAAATGGGGGCAGACCAACCTTTACAATATTACAGATGACCAATGGAATGAGTTAAAAGCTGCTCTTGGCAATCAGCGCCTTTTAGCTTTGGACTACTATTCCGGCGGACATCTTACTCATGGGTATAGATACAATATATCCGCGCGAATGTTTGATGCCCATTCCTATTCTGTAAGTGAAAAAGACGGCTTGCTGGATTATGATCAAATTGAAAAACAAGCGATGGAGTTAAAACCGCTTATTCTTCTTGCCGGATATTCCGCATACCCCCGTAAAATAAACTTTAAAAGAATGAGGGAAATTGCAGACAAAGCAGGCGCAGTCTTTATGGTGGACATGGCTCATTTTGCAGGGCTTGTTGCGGGCAAGGTACTCACAGGCGAATACGATCCCGTTCCTTGGGCTCATGTTGTAACAACCACAACACATAAAACGCTGCGAGGCCCGCGAGCCGGGCTTGTACTGAGCAAGACCGAGTTTGCGGAAAGCTTAGACAAAGGCTGCCCCTTAACAATGGGCGGTCCGCTTCCTCATGTGATAGCCGCCAAAGCGGTTGCCCTGCGAGAAGCCAACTCTCCTGACTTTAAACTATACGCTCAAAAAATAGTGGATAATTGTCAGGCACTTGCCGCCGCTTGTATAAAAAACGGCTTAGAAGTACTCACGGGAGGCACTGACAATCATTTAATATTGATTAATGTTGACAAAGCCGGCTTAACAGGCAGGCAGGCGGAAAGCGCACTCAGTGAATGTTCCGTAACAGTTAACCGCAACAGCCTTCCCCGCGATCCAAACGGTCCGTGGTACACATCGGGGTTACGCATTGGTACGCCTGCCGTTACAAGCCTTGGCATGGGAGAGGCGGAGATGGCGGAAATTGCCGCAATAATAGCGGATGTTGTAAAAGGAACAAAACAGGCTCCAGATAAAAAAGACCCGTCAAAAAACAGCAAGGCAAAATATATAATTGACGAAAAAGTAAAGACAGGCGTTACAGAAAGGGTAAAAAGATTAATGGATAAATTCCCTGTTTACCCGGAACTGGATTTACAATTACTTAAAAAATATTTTGTTTAATTATTTGTTAACCAGTTTCTGATTAACAAAATCAACAAAGATATCAAATAAAATGGCATCCAGCTTGCGGTGTTTTACAATGAATTCATTTCGCATCATTTCAATTGCTTCTTCGGGAGTCAATGCTTTACGGTAAACCCTGTGCGGGTCTGTAACAGAATCGTAAACATCAACAATTTCCAAAACTTTTGCAGGAAAATAAGCAAGCGCCTGATAATCCAACATTGGTTCTAAATCAAAAGAAATAACAAAATCCTGTTTTGCGTTTGGATTCTGCTTTTTGTACTGCTGAAGATACGCACGGAAATAGCCATATCCGTCAGGATCACCATAATATTCATGATGATACCCTGTAATAAGACTGGCTTCCATTGGATAATTTGTCTTTGTCATAACAGATTTATAACCGGTTTTTACATGCTCAATAACCTTGTTGCGATCATAGTCGCCCTCGCCTTCATGATATTCAATGGCGGCAGCTTTTCCAATATCATGAATTAGAAAGCCGGTTGCCCATTTAAAAAACATATCCGGCGAAACTGCCCTCATGCCTCCCAAAAATACATGCTCTAAATCAATATCATCAGCAGCTAAATGCGGAAGCAGTCCTTGATAAAAATCACGATATTTGTCGGCAAATGATATACGAAGTTTTTGAATAGCGCTGGATGTTGTAACAAGTTTATTATAAAAAGTAAGAAAAGCTATTCCATTTAAATAAACTCTTGTCATGTGCTGAACAATAGTTCCGTTGGATTTTTCTACCAAAATGCTCATCAATTCATTGCTAAATACATCATCTGATATAAGCTGCATTTGCAATTTTACCATCTCGTGAGTAGAGTCCACAAATTCCTGGGTGAATTTCTTGGCTTCATCGTCTGCAAGAATCAGCGCTTCTTCCATAGCAACATGATTAATTAAAGCAGCATCTTTTGCGGTATCAACAAGCGCTTCGGTAACAAGCCGAGTGTCTTTGGATTTAAATTCAAGAAGACTGCTCAACCTTTGCTTTTGCCTGTCTAAATGGATAATTTTTTCTTTATTTTCCATTTGGGAAATTACTTCATAATCCCGGCCATAACCAACTTCAACTTCCAATTCTTCCAAATCATCATCAGCTTGATTCTCATTAGAATTAACAGTTTTGGGAGCCGGAGCCGGAACCGATTCCGGTTCGGCAGGCGGAGACTGCTTTGGTCTTTCCGCATCCCAAGCACCTTTTGCATTAGCAGAAACGAACTTTTCCTTGATTTTTTTAAAATCGTCTCCGCTAATATAGTATTTCCATGTTCCCTCTTTCAGCCAAAAGTGTTCATTATTATCATATAAGACCTTAAAGGGCATAAGGCGTTTTTTGCCCGTTTCCAAATTAAGGCATAAAATGGGGATTTCTTCCGAAATAATAATATCGATATATTGCCTGGCAACATTTTTTTCCCCTTTATCAAAGGAGCCTAGAATATTAGACAATAATGTTGCGGGTATTTTCTCTTGCATATTGCAATATTACACAATTTTCTTAATATTGCCTAGTAGGGGCTTGTTTAACCCTTTATTTTTTCGACAATTTCGCCAATTATCTTGTCTGCGTCATCATAGGGAACCTGGCAAGTACCAACCTGCTTATGACCGCCCCCCCCGTAGGATAGCAATAAAGAGCCGACATCGACCTGGGAAGTACGGTTAATAATACTATGCCCAACAGTAACCGCAACATTGGCTTTATTTCGCCCGTCAACAACCCATAACGAAAGATTCTGTTCCGGATAAAGGGTATAAATAACAAAACGGTTGCCGGCATAAATAGGATCGACATCTCTAAGATCAACCAAAAGAATGTCTCCTACCTGTTTTGTATGTTTTTTTATCATTTCCACGAACAAATCTTTCTGCTGATAATACAAATCCAGCCTTTCTTTTACATCCGGCATAGCCAAAATGTCATATATCGACTTTTCGGCACAGGCTTTGGCAAGAATCAACATAAGGTCATAATTGCTGATTGTAAAGTTTCTAAAACGGCCAAGACCGGTACGCGGATCCATAAGAAAGCCCAAAAGCACCCAGCCTCTAGGATCAAGGATTTCTTCCTGATTTAGATCCCCGGAGTCAACTTTGTCAACATAATGGATCATCTCGGCAAATTTGCCCAATTTGGCATCTCCGCCGTAGTAGTCATAGACCACTCTTGCACAACTGGGGGCGAATTTAGACACACCCTCAAAATAGGTATTGCCAAGCCGTTCATTCTCACTGGAATGATGGTCAAACCAAAGCTTACAACCCTTTATATATGGTATATTTGCTAAAATATCGTTATCGGTAACTTCTACCAAACCATCCTGAATATCTTTGGGATGTACGAATTTCCACTCTTCCACAAGCCCTAAATAAGACAAAAGGGCTCCGCAGGCAAGACCGTCAAAATCTGATCTAGTTAGTAATCTCATTTAATCCACCTGTTATAATTATACACTATAAATAAAAAAAAAGAAATGGGTTATTTCCCAAAAAACACATCCGCTCTGCCGGAAAACCATGTCAGCATGGCTCTTGCCCTATTACTAAAAGAGGTGGTTACCCTTTCCCCCATTCCAGGAACAGAGGCGGCTTTTGCCATAGAAACGGCATATATTAGCAAAGAATCCCCGCAATCAAAGACAGCCAGTATGGTTCTTAGGTTATTCCGCCCTATTACGGGAATAATCCCATAAGTTAATGCCGTTACATTTTCCTGAATAAAATAGATACTATTGCCGGTAACCGTGTAATTGTATTGATACACATTATCCCCAAAAGTAAGGTCTTTTTGCCTTGCATATATGGATAAAAACGCAGGCGGCGTTTGATGTACGGGATCGGGCAGGCGATTCTTGGTATTGGGGTTATCTATTACATGAGAAGTCTCAAAAAAAGTGCGCATAGCTCCCCGGTTTGATGAATAATACTGAATGCCCGCAAGAGAGCTTATAGCCAAAAGCTGGTTGTAAATGCCTGTTTTCTGCGTATTATCCCATGTATTTACATTTGTGCGGGCATTTTCCGGTTTATTGTATAAATACAGAGTTTCTACAAGCACTGAAGGCCCCAAAGCCTCCATAACTGAGTTTACTACCTGGCTTAGATTATTATCAGAAGGCAATAACTGTAATGAGGTATTCCTAAATTGGGTTTCTATTATTGGATCGATATTCTGCCGAAGCCTTGCCGCATGAGCCGGAACAAGCTCCTCCAACGGTATGGAAAAAGCCGCCTGCGTTACAGCAGATGCCAATAACAGCGCAAATATCTTTTTAATCACAATTATCCCTCTCTTTATTATAGAACAAACTTACCTAAAACCCTTAAAGAAAACCCGTACCTGCTTATATAAACCATCTCCTTCGCTTTTGGTTTCAACATCATTAATGTCATTTAAGGTAGTATGGATAAGCCATCTGTCAAAGGGGTTCATTGGTTCAAGAAGGACAGAGTCGCGGGTTTCGCGTACTTTTTCCGCAACATTATAAGCAAGGCGGACAAGGGATTCTTCTCTTCTAATGCGGTAGTTTTCAGTATCAAGGATTACCCTTACTTCGTCTCTGCCAAGTCTGCCGACATAAATATTCAAAAGAAGCTGAATTGCATCAAGGTTTTTGCCTTTTTTTCCAATCAAAATCGATGAATGTTCAGAATCGATCTTTAAGCCAAGCTTGTGCTTTTCGCGGTACAAAACAGTAACCTTGCCGGGGCAGCCCATTCGTTCAATTAAACCGGACGCAAAGTCCAGCATTTTTTCTTCAAACTCATCCTGCGGCGGCTCCCCTTGCGGCTGTTTGTTAATTAAGCTGCTTCTTAAGCTGCTTTCTGTACTTGAAGAACTTGACTTTTTCTTTGATGATCCTACTGTAAAATCTCCGGTATGAACTCTTATGCGAACAAAACCTTTTTTAAAAAGTCCTGTCTTTTGAGTTTCCAAAATCTCTACATCAAAATCGTCTTTTTCAAGACCAAGCTCTCCCGCCGCCCTTTCAATTGCTTCTTTTTCGGTACGGCCTTCAAATTCAAATTCCATATTCTTTCTCCTTTAAGGAATAGTATTTACTTCTTTTTTTTCTTATTTGGTGCAATTACATACCTCTGCGGCTTATCGTCTGACTGTTTTACCGCTGCAGCTTTTGATTGCTTGTATTTATTTATTAACACCTGTTGTACCAAAGTGAAAAGGTTAGAGAAAATCCAGTATAACAACAGACCCGATGGTACATTGTACAAAATAAAGAAAAAAGCGATGGGCATAACATACATCATCATCTTCATTTGATTAGTTGACTGCTGCCCCGGTGTCTGTGTAAATTTACCGTACATTAACTGAGAACCGACATAAATAAATGGCAATGCCCTGATAGCCGTCCAGCCAAGAATTGGAAGTCTAAAACCATCCGGAAAATCAAAGATTGATTCCGGCTTTGAAAGGTCAGGTATCCAGCCTGCAATAAAACTTGCGCCCCGCAGGTCAAAATGATTATTAAAAAGATTATACATTGCAAGGAAAATGGGAATTTGCAGCAGCATGGGGAGACACCCCGAAAGAGGATTGTACCCTTCTTTCTGATAAAAAGCCGCCATTTCCGAATTCAATTTTTGAGGATTACCCTTGTTCTTTTCCTGAATTTCTTTTATTTTAGGTCCAAGTTCCTGCATTCGCGAAGTTGCTTCCGAACTTTTTTTAGTTAACGGAAAGAAAATAATTTTAATCAGCAATGTCAGCAGAATAATTGCAACGCCATAATTGGGAACAATTTTGTAACAAAGTTGAAGAAGCCATTTTAAGAGCCTTTCCAGCGGTGCAAAAAAACCGCGCGAACTTGCCGCGTCTGTAAGGCTGGATTCTTTAAATTTAAAATCATTTAAACCGGAATGATAAACTGCAAGAACTTCCTGCGATTTGGGTCCTAAGAAAAATTTATAGGTATCCGTAACCATTTGTTGGTTTACCGCAGGACGAATTATGCTTAAACGAGAAGCAGAAGGAATTCCCGGTTCCAAAGTATCTGTAAAGACAGCAGAATACTGCGCAAGGTGGGGAATTGCTATAAAAGTAAAGTATTTGCCTGAAATTGCAGCCCATGTTGGGCGGGTATCTATAACATCATTTAATTTTGCGTTTCTTCGCTTGCCGTTTATGTATGTATGATACTGGCGGTAATCATAACGAGCATCCAGTTTTTCAAACTTGGGGCCGATTTGCGGACCAAAAGCCAATGTATAAGCATTGCCCGAAAAGTTAAATTCGGACATATTCTGTCCGCCGTTCAAGGTAACGGTCAATTCAAACATATAATCGTTGGGTTTAAAGTCATATCTTTTGGTTAAACGAAACACAGTATTTGTACTTGGAGCGGTAAAATCACGGTAAAATTCTACTGAATGTTCCGATATTCTGTTTACATGAAAAAGAGCGGAAACAGGCTGAGCTTCCATGCCGCCAAATGCTATTGAAAAAGCATGTGCTTCTTTATTACCTGCAAAAATCATATCCACATTTTCATCATGGTCAGAATGTTCTTTTAACTTCCATGAAACCATGTCTCCGCCTGCATTGGTAAGAACTGCGGTTATTGTATTCGTGTCTATTGTTATATATTCTGATACAAGCAATTCAGACTGCGTACCATCAGACATCATGTCTGAAACAGGCCGTGTAAGAGGCGGCTGTGCATTGTCTAATTCAGACCTTATATCTGCAGACACAGGGGCCTCAGACACAAAATCTTCAGACACAGGGTCTGATGCTATAACTGCCGGGGGAACGGCCTGCTGTTCAGACTGTTCAATATTAGATTGGTTATCCATCATGATATTTTGGACTACCAAAAAACCAATCAATACAAAGGATGAAAGCACTACCGCTAAAATTGTATTTTTTTCCATTTTACTTCCTTAAAAGTTATTAAGTTTCATCTGCAAATCAGGAACAGGGTCATAACCGCCCCGGCTAAACGGATGACAGCGAATAATCCGTTTTATTGCCATTGCACAGCCGCGAAAGAAACCGTATTTATTTACCGCGTCGTAAGCATAAGCGGAACAACTCGGATAATACCTGCATGATGGCGGAAAATGAGGAGACACTGCGTGTTGATAAAATCTAATAAACAAAAGCACTATATACTTCATTTAAATAAACCTGCTTTTACAAAAAGAGATTGAAGCTTCTCCATCCTTACGGACAAAGTTTGTCTTTTAGACGGCTTATCCGTATATATTAACAAAATACAATCGTACCCGCCTATAACCTGCTCTTTTAACAACCTAAAAGCTTCCCGCCCAAGGCGTTTGGCACGATTTCTTGCAACAGCGTTCCCGAATTTCCGGCCTTTTGAAAAGGTAAAACATATACGGTTATAAGACAGGTTGTTTTTTAAAACAATTAAACTACTTTCCCGGCTTTCCTCAAAATACCGCTTACCCTTACTAAAAACCTCCCTAATTTGGCTCCTTCCCTTTAGGTGTTCTTCCCTGCAAAACGATCTAATAGGGCTTTTTCTCGTCAGAAGCTGATAGTTTTAACCTGCCCTTTGCCCTGCGGCGCTTTAAAACAAGCCGCCCGCCCTTGGTTTTCATACGGGCACGGAACCCGAATTTACGGTTCCTTTTTACCTTACTGGGTTGATAAGTCCTTTTCATTATATATTCTCCTATAAAGGTTCTTAACACTAACTTAGGGCTTAATCATAGAATAATAGGAAAAAAGTGTCAAGCACCTAAGGACATTTATGGGGCAATTATGCTATAATTAGGGGGTTATAAAGTTAAAACATAAGGAGAGTATATGGCAAACTTAAAAGGGTCTAAGACCGAAAAGAACCTTCTGGAAGCATTTGCCGGCGAAAGCATGGCAAGAAACAAATACACCTATTTTGCTTCCAAAGCAAAAAAGGACGGCTATGAGCAGGTAGCAGCCTTCTTTGAAGAAACCGCAGGCAACGAGAAAGAACATGCAAAGCTTTGGTTTAAACAACTTTGCGGCGGAGAAATTCCCTCTACACCGGAAAATCTTAAAGCGGCGGCTGCCGGAGAACATGATGAATGGACAGAAATGTACAAACGCATGGCGGAAGAAGCGCGCGCAGAAGGGTTTAACGATATAGCGTTCCTGTTTGAAGCCGTAGGCGGTATAGAGAAAGAACATGAAGAACGCTACCTTAAGCTTCTAAAAAACATTCAAGACGGAAATGTCTTTAAGAAGAATCAAAAATCTGTATGGATTTGCCGCAACTGCGGATACATTTTGGACAACGAAAGTGCTCCGCCAAAATGTCCTGTTTGCGCACACCCACAAAGCTACTTTGAGCTTCGTGTTATTAATTATTAGAAGGAGAAAAAAATGAGTTTTTTTGTTTGTAAACATTGCGGCAACCTGGCCGGACTTATCGTTAAAAGCGGAGTTCCAATGGTTTGCTGCGGCGAGAAAATGACGGAACTTGCTCCCAATACAACAGAAGCAAGTACAGAAAAGCATCTGCCGGATGTAAAAGTTTCCGGTGATAATGTCAGCGTTCAGGTTGGAAGTGTTCCGCACCCCATGGAAAACGAACATTTTATTGGTTTTATTTATCTGCAAACCGAAAAAGGCGGTCAGCGCAAATCGTTAAAAGCAGGCGACGAACCAAAAGCGGAGTTTGCTGTTAAGGACGATAAACCTGTTGCCGCTTATGCATATTGTAATCTGCATGGGCTGTGGAAAACAGACATCAAGTAAAGCAAAATAAAGGTCTGCGTAACAGCAAATTAACGGTTTGTTATTACGCAGATCCTGTAAAATTTCATGGTCTTACGCTATACCCATGCCGGGTTTCTTATAATTTCCCCTGATGACAATTGCCATGATATAGTCGATGCCATGCTGGCAACCGGCTATAACGAGGAATTTTGTTTGTCCGGTGATTTTAGCCCTGAATTTACCGCAAGGCTCATGGATGCCGGTTTTTTGGTAATGTCCGCAGATATATCCGATAAAAATGAGGAAGAACCATACTATGTCTCGCTTCCCAAACTGCACCTTATTCGTTCTGTCTTGTTTTTTGATCACTTGCACATAAAAAAATCTATCCGTCGAATTTTAGACAAGTACGAACTGCGCCCCGATGTTGAATTTGACTATATTGTCAGCCGCTGTATTGAGAAGCATGGAGATGATTGGCTTACTCCGCCGCTGATTGAAAGTATAAAAGAAATACGACGAACCAAACCCACAAATAACGCATACCCAACATCTTTTGCCCTTTACCGCGGCAACAACTTAGTAGCGGGAGAATTTGGCGTTATCTGCGGCAGGGTTTATACAAGTTATTCCGGTTTTTATGACGAACGCAATACCGGCACAGTACAAATGATACTTCTTGTTCATTATCTTAAGGAACAAGGTTTTTCGTTTTTGGACTTTGGTATGCCCATGAGCTACAAAACCGCCCTTGGTGCGGAAGATATAAGCCCCGAAGCTTTTGTTACCCTATTCCGTTCCGCTCTTAATTAATTATTTTTTTTCCGGTATTTGCTCACAAAAATAGGATCAAAGTATTTTTCAATTTCTACTTTCTTTATTAAATACTTTAACACCACCCTGTAAACCGCAAACGATACAGCAAGAGAAGCCAAAAGAATAAGTGTAAGACCCCAACTGTAACCCGATTCAGGAATACGAGGTATAATAACTCTGTCATAAAACACAAGCAATAATATAAAACTAATTATAGCAATAATAATGTTAAAAACCGTCGCACCTAAAATAAATAAAAGAGTATTAACTTTTTTGTTCATTTTTTTTTCCTTTTTCTTTACTAGAAGATATAATTACACTAACAAACAACAGCAGACAACATACCACTACAGATGAATCCGCAGCATTAAAAGTTGGCCAGCGATCCATTCCAAAAAGCCCATAAATCCGCACACTAATAAAATCCACTACTCCGTCCGGGCGGAAAATACGGTCTATAATATTCCCAATTCCGCCGCCAATTATACCGGCAACCGCCCATTTTTGGACACCAACAAATTCATCAGATTTAATATAGTACCAAAAAAGAAAAGCTAGAACCAAAATAGGAACAATAATAAAAGCTATTGGTTTTATTATTTCCGGAAGACTATCTCCAATACTAAACGCGATTGCCTTATTCCTAACATGGTAAATCCAAAGGAAACCATTATTAAAAACATCTTTAACAAGCCCATATTCAGGATGAATTTTTACAATAATAGCTTTTGTTATTTGATCCAAAAGCACAATGCCTGCCGTTAATGTTAATGGTAAAATTTTTTCTTTTGATAATTTCATTACATACTCCAATTATAATCCTGTAGGTGCGTCGATAAAATCGACATCTATTCCAAGTTCTTTTTTACAATGTTCCATAACGGCACGCACACCCCAGACTTCTGTGCTGTAATGGCCGCCGCAAAGCAAGTTTATTTTTGCTTCCAGACATTCATGATAAATATTATGGGAATTTTCTCCCGTTACAAATAAATCCACGCCGTCTTCAATTGCATCCCTTGCATTGGGAGCCGCCCCTCCGGACATGATTGCGGCGGTAAGGATTTCTTTTTTTCCAAACGGGAAAATACCCGCAGGCGGCCTATTCATAAAATCGATTTTTTTTGCGGCTTCATCAATAGTAACGGGGTTGGGAAAAGTTCCCTTATAGCCGATTTTTTTCCCATGATACACGCCAAAAGGCTGAATATTTTCCAAACCTAAAAGGTTTGCAAGCTGGGCATTGTTCCCAAACTGCGGATGCTGATCTAGAGGCAAGTGAACCCCATACAGGCAGATATTATGATCCAGCAAAAACTTAATCCGCTGTCTAAGAGCTCCTTTCAATCTTAATGACTTACCCCAAAAAAGCCCGTGATGGACAAAGAGCATTCCCGCTTTTATGGATGCTGCCTGTTCAAAGGTTTCCATAGCGGCATCTGCGGCAAAGGCGATTTTACGGACAGGAGAGCCGTCATTATCCACCTGAATTCCGTTTAAAGAATCGTCGGAAGAGATAAAGCCTTCTATGTCAAGGAAGCTGCGGAGAAAAGAATCTATTTTAGCTGTGGTATATTCACTCACGGGAAAAGTGTAACATTAAGGGAATAAAAAAACAACCCCGCCAACAATGACGGGGTTTTAGCAGTTAATTACCTGGAATAGCCAAACCGTCTTGTAGATGCCATAAGCGCACCCAAGACCATAAGGCTTTGTGATAATTGCGACAAGAAGCTTAGGAAATTAGGGTTGCTTTTTCCAAGCGGTCCAATAATATCAACAAAAACAATATATATCACCCAAAGAACAACAAAGCCCAATAAGATAATATCTGTAATTGGAACATCAACTCTAAAGAGTGCCAATAATAAGAAAAGACCTGCGGCAATTCCACATACAGACAAGATGATAGCCACTACATTGAGAAGGTCTCCGGTCATACCAATTTCGGAAATCATTTCTCTAAATCCGCCGCGATTTGTAATGCCCAAAATCCCGTTTACAAAGAGATACAGGGCTGCAGCAATAGTCAATAAAAAATAACTTATTCTATTCATAAAATCCTCCTAAATGAATTTATGTAATTATACACAATATAGCTGAATAAATCAAGCATTAGTTATTATTTTACCTTATCGTATTCACCCTTAAAATACTCTTCTAAATAAGAGTGCCCCTGAATAAATCTGTCCGGATCCATTATACCGTAATAAGCCTGGCTTGCCTTTTTTTCATGATCAAAAATTACATAACTGCTTTGCCAGCTTTCTCCATATTGGCTCCAAAAAATTACATGATCAATATATCTGCTGTATTTTTCAAATAATTTAAAAAACAAAGCATACTGGTACCCTATTGAATCTGCTTGCTTTTCATTCAATATATCCGGAGCATTAGCGCCGCCGCCGGGTGCTTCATCATGCTGCTTTAAATCAACTTCTGAATAACAAATACAGTCAAGTAAACCTTCGTCTATAAGGCTTGCAAACATAGCCACAAATCGTTTGTTATGACTAACCAAACCGGGGCTTACTGTATCATGCCCCTGTATTCCCATACACTCAATTAAATTCCTGCCGTCATATAAAGGATCTGTTTTCCATGCAGCATTTATTTCTTTAATTAAATTATAGGCAATTCTCATCTTGGCATAATTAACAGTAACATATTCATTAAAAACCAAAATAGGCGGCTTCTCGCTTACATACTCATCTATACTGCCATTATTATCATGCCCATCCAGTTTTAAATATCTTGGAACAACGCTCGGATCATTATACCCGGCTTTGTACTTGGCAGCCATTAACTCATTGGGAACAGCAATATGAGCATATTTAAAAAGCAGGTAAATATAATGCTGACGAATATCTTTATAATCATCATCGGTCATTGCCATAAACCATGATGTATGTTTTAACGCTGTTTTCCATTCGTTTGGTTTTTCAGGAATAATACTGGAGTAACGGCTTTCATGAATTTCTATATTGATAACATCATAAGAATGAAAAGGTATTTTGCCCCGCCCTTGACTGGAATTATACCTGGGATTTTCTGTCATAAAATGCCGCAGAGTATATAAGATATGATCATAGTAAAGTCTTCTAGCCTGTTCTTTGGGTAATTTTAAAAATGGTCCCGATGCATTATTTCCTGCCGCATAGAACAAAGCATCATCATTCCATTGCATAGATGTAATTTTTTCCGGAATTATCTGCCTCATCCACGGAGGAGATTGATTAATACACGCCAAAGAATGACCATGTATTTTATAGTCCGCACCTGAATCTCTAAGCCCAACATAGTTCTCGGTAGGAATATTCCATTCACTTCCGTCATTTTTTTCATTTTCTTCAATTAAAAAATTAAAATTCGGATACATTTCTTTTAACCACTCAGGAGGTCTTAAATGATTTTCCGGTTTTAGATCGTCTTCATCGGTAAAAATCTGAAAATGATGCTGTCTGATTGTATTTGGAATAATAGGTCCTGCACCGACAGTACCGATATAAAAATATCCATTTTCCGGGCTGTACTTATCTTTTATGGCCGGAACCTCGGAAAAAAGTTTTTCATTTACAACATTGGGAATGGCTCCATCCGGATTTGCCTGAGTTATTCTTATATTACCAAGAAGTAAAAGCCCGTTTTCTACTTTTGTTGCGGTTTCTGTATGAATATCGATATTTAAATATTCCCATACCCCCGACGATACAGGGGCGGGAACACGAATTAATTTTCTGTACCATGTATCTCCATTAAAAAAATCCATCCAGTCGGGAGTAAAGTTGCCAATATTTTCCAAATTTTCCGTGCGGATATAATACTGCGATCTATTAGCTCCGAACATTCCGGCTTTTGTCCTGTCTCCTTCCCCTCCGGTGGATGTTGACCAAATTTCAAACCTCATATATTTTCCGGCGGCACTTTTTGGATAATAAAGATCAAATTCAATAAAGGTATGTTCCATCAATGTAAGCGGCGGATTTATGGGAACCCTCATTCCAAAGCCGCCAAAAGATTTCCCGGCAACGGCAGGATCATAAGTAGTGGTAAGTTGAATTAAAGTACCGGTATCAAAAGGGTTAGAAATTAGAGAAAAATTGCTTTCCGCATTGGGAAGAATCCGTCCGTCATTTGTACGCCAGGATTTCCACTCAAAGAATTTATTTTCAATATCAAAACTATGAACGCAAATTCGCTGAAAACCTGCTCCCGGATCTTCGCGAAAATACGGATCGTTCGTACCCGTTTTGGCAGTCATATTATTATTGTACTACAACATTAACCAATTTGTCAGGCACAATTATTATTTTTTTTACGGTTTTTTCGTCCAGCCATTTCTTTACATCCGGCAGGGAAAGCGCGGTTTTTTCAAGCTCTTCTTTGGCAGTTCCTGCGGAAACAGTAAATTTATCGCGAACCTTGCCATTTACCTGTACCACAACATTTACTTCATCAAATTTTGTCAAAGCTTCGTCAAAAGCCGGCCACTTGCTTTTTGACACTGACTCTTTATAGCCCAACTTTTCCCAAAGTTCCTCGCCCAGATGCGGAGCATACGCGCTTGCCATAATTACAAGGGGCTCCCACAGTAAACGAGGGATTTCCGGCAGTTTCGCAAGCTCAGTGGAATAAACCATCATAGAGCTGATTGCCGTATTAAAATTAAGCGTCTCCGTATCATGGGTAACCTTCTTAATAGTTCGATGTAAAAGCTTAATCAACTCGCTATTTTCTACTCCCTGCCCGTTGATGACAGGTTTTTCTCCTATTGCCCAAAGCCGTTCTAAAAACCGAGATACTCCGGTAAGCCCTGCCATCATCCAGGGTTTAGTTGCTTCCAAAGGACCCATAAACATTTCGTAAATTCTTAATGCGTCCGCCCCGTACTCTTTTATGATGTCATCGGGGTTTATTACATTGCCCCGGCTCTTGCTCATTTTTTGATTATCCTCACCAAGAATCATTCCCTGATTAATCAAACGATTATAAGGTTCAACGGTATTTACCAAACCAAGATCGTACAACACCTTGTGCCAAAAACGGCTGTATAACAAATGCAATACAGCGTGTTCTGCGCCGCCTACATACAAGTCAACAGGCAGCCAGTAATTTATTTTATCCTTAGAGGCAAACTCTTTATCATTTTTTGCATCAAGGTAGCGGATGTAGTACCAGCAGGAGCCTGCCCACTGCGGCATTGTATTGGTTTCCCGTTTTGCCGCGCTTCCGCATTTTGGGCAGGTTGTGTTTACCCATTCATCAATGCCGGCAAGCGGAGATTCGCCCGTACCTGTCGGTACATAGGACTGCACATTCGGGAGCTTCAGCGGTAAATCGCTTTCTTTTAACGGCACGATACCACACGCAGGACAATGTACAATTGGGATTGGCTCCCCCCAGTATCTTTGGCGGGAAAAAATCCAATCGCGAAGTTTATAGTTAATTGCTTTTTTGCCAATGCCTTTTTCTTCCAGCCAAGCGGTAATCTTCTTTTTGAATTCCGCTGTAGGCAAACCATTAAACTGCCCGGAGTTTACGGCAAAGCCTTCGGCTATGAAAGGGGAGTGGGGAGTGGGGAGTGGGGAGTGGATGGGAGAGTCTTTTTTCTCTTGAGAGATTTTCTCAGTGCTGTTAGAAGACGCCCCACTGAAGACAGCTTGTTTAGCATCTGACTCGAATTCTCCTTTGTTATAAAGTTGAGTCGCCCTGCTATCAAAAGATGTGTCTCCAACTCCCTTAGTGAACCGTTCGCTATCGCTAGAAATTGCAGATACTCCTTCCGACTCTGCCGCTGCCGCTCCCGCTCCCTTTTCTTTTGAGACTACCTGAATAATTGGCAGGTTAAACGCTTTTGCAAATTCCCAGTCTCTTTCATCGTGGGCGGGAACTGCCATTATGGCGCCGGTGCCGTAGCTTATCAAGACATAGTCGGCTATCCAAATTGGGATTTTCTGATCATTTACAGGGTTAATCGCATAAGCGCCGCTAAAAACACCTGTCTTTTCTTTAGCAAGATCTGTCCGTTCAAGGTCGCTCTTGCGGGCAGCAGTATCGATATAATCAGTAACTGCCTTTTTTTGTTCAGGGGTGGTAATTTTTTCTACCAGCGGATGTTCGGGCGAAAGCACCATATAAGTTGCGCCAAAAAGCGTGTCAGGACGGGTTGTGTAAATTTCAAGCTGATCCGGGTATCCATCGATCTTAAAAAAGACATTTGCGCCTTCACTCTTGCCTATCCAGTTGCGCTGCATCAATTTTACAGGCTCAGGCCAGTCAAGACCGTCAAGGTCTGTAAGCAATCGTTCGGCATAAGCGGTAATTTTAAGAATCCACTGACGAATCCTTTTGCGGGTTACGGTTTCGCCGCAGCGCTCGCAATTGCCGTCTTTTACTTCTTCATTGGCAAGCCCTGTTAAGCAGGAAGGGCACCAGTTAATAGGGCTGTCCGCTTCATAAGCAAGCCCTTTTTCAAAAAGTTTAAGAAAAATCCATTGTGTCCAACGGTAGTAATCTTCGCCGGAGGTATCAACTTCTCTATCCCAATCATAAGAAAAACCAAGCGCTTTTATTTGGGAGCGGAAAAGATTGACATTTGCCGCTGTTGTTACCGCAGGGTGGGTTCCGGTCTTTATTGCGTAGTTTTCGGCAGGAAGCCCAAAAGCGTCAAAGCCCATTGGGTGCAGTACATTAAAGCCGTTCATGCGTAAATAACGGCAGTAAATGTCGGTTGCCGTGTAGCCTTCGGGGTGGCCGACATGGAGCCCTGCGGACGAAGGATAAGGGAACATATCCAGCACATAGCGCCGCTTTTCTTTGGGAATAGACGGGTCTCCCGTCGTTTTAAAGGTTTTGTTTTTGTCCCAATATTTTTGCCATTTGGGTTCAATAATATCAAAAGGGTATTTTGCCATAATAAAGGAATTGTAACATAAATTAACAGGCAAAGAGTAGTAGCAAGAAACCAATAAATTGTGCATAAATAACTTTCTTTTTTTTACAATCTATGGTATAATCTTTTATGAATTTAATTCTAATAGCGCAGACGCTTACAGAGATTTGTGAACGCTCCCTTGTCGTTCCAAACCGCTCATTAAACTGTACCATTATTGTCAATCCGGCAGCCGGCGGATATAAGATAAAACAGCGATGGAAAGCCCACGAAGCCACCCTGGAAGAATACAGGCAAAAATGTCAAAAAAACCCCCGGCGGCAAATGCACAAATTCGCAAACCTGCTTCTTACAGAGGGAACGGGTTCGGCATCTAAAATTACAAAACTGGTAGTAGAAAAGGCAGAAAAAAATCCCGAACCTTTTTACCTTATAATCAGCGCCGGCGGAGACGGCACCCACGGCGAAGTAATGCTTAACCTTTACCACGCTCCCGACAGTGTTCGTTCAAATTTAGCGGTTCTAAGACTGCCTATGGGAACAGGCAATGACGGCGCAGACAGTTCCAGTTTGGCAGGAGCATTGGAATTATTGATCAATCCTGTAAGGATAAGCCTGACTTCTGCCGTACAGCTTAAGACCGCGCCGGGCGGGCCCGCAGCCGAGATGGGGCCCTTCCTTGCTTTTAATATAATGTCTATAGGGCTGGATGCTTATGTTACACACATGACCAACAAAATGAAAAAGAAAAAAGCCGGCGACACATACAGGTTGTGGGTGGATATTGCTTCTTTATTCTACGATTGGGTTTATAAGGTTGATGTTACCGATATAACAGTGCGAGATCAACATAATTCTATTATTCAGGAATTTCATGATAAATTCCTGTTAATTGCTATGGGTGTTACCGGAAACCGTACTTACGGCTCCCAGCAAAAAATACTGCCTGACTTCCGAAATGTTTGTGCTATTAAACAAATGTCACTTGTCCGCAAAATCTCGTTAAAAAGCCAGGTTGCCAAAGGCACACACACACACAGCAAAGAACCGGAATTTATTAACGCGCATAAACTTGAAATAACCTGCAGGCGCAATATATTGGCACAGATGGACGGCGAAGCTTTTTTATTAAAACCAACAGATTTCCCAATAACCATGGAAATAACCCCTCCGTCATTGCCAATATTAACAAAGTAATATTCCGTAATCACGATTTAGGGCTTGACAAATTTTGACACTTGCTGCAATACTATTTAAGTTTCTATTCATGTATTAAAACTACAATTTTAAGGGGGATATTAAGCCCATGAAAGAAAAGAAGAAAAAGAAGCTGCCGCCAATAGATCAAGATTTTATCCTGAAAATGGAGTCTTCTCTTTTGGCTCTTAAATCCGAAATTGTTGACAATTTAATTGCCTCAAGCGAAGATTTTAAGGAAATAATGGAGGGAATGGATTCCAAAGATATTGCTGATGTTGCGTCTGATGATATTGACCGCAAAATGATAGAAGCAATTGGCGCACAGGAGTTAAAACGCCTAAAATTGATAGAATCCGCCCTAACCCGTATTAAACAAGGCAAATATGGTCACTGCATAAAATGCAGTCATCGAATTCCACAGGATAGATTGATAGCAATTCCGTATGCTCTTATGTGTATTGATTGTAAATCCGAAGACGAACGAAGGAATCGATAATGAATAAAAAAGCCCTTATTCTGCTTGCCGACGGTTTTGAAGAAGTCGAGGCAATTACACCCATTGATTATTTAAAAAGAGCAGGAATAGCTGTTACTACCGCGGCAATTAGCAACAGCGTAACAGTTAAGGGAGCTCGTGCGAAGCTTCATGTAATTGCCGACACCACTTTGGAAAAACTTGCTCCCGGAGCATGTTGTTTCGACGCGATTGTAATTCCCGGCGGAATGTTGGGAGCAGAAAACCTTGCGGCTTGTAAAAGGACTTCTACTCTTTTACAAGATATGACTGGTGCCGGAAAATTGATATGCGCTATTTGCGCATCCCCTGCTCTTGTACTTGCTCCGCTTGGTTTGTTAAAAAACAAAAAATTTACCTGCTATCCCGGCATGGAAGAAAAAGTGACAGGCGCAGAATGGTCATCTGACCGCGTAGTTGCAGACGGCAATATCATTACAAGCCGTGCCGCCGGAACTGCCGGCGAATTTTCTATAGCGATAATCTCTGCACTGCTTGGCGAAGATGAGGCAAAAAAGACAGCTGATACGGTGTTATTGTAGTTGTTTGGCAAACGACTTTAGCTTACCCGGCTTTATATGTGTACCCGGCACTTCTAAAATCTCGCGGGCGACTTTGTTGCCCAGGGAAGCGCACTCGGAAAGGGATTTACCACGAATCCATGCGGAAGTAAAAGCGGCGCAGAAAGCGTCTCCGGCACCTACAGTATTGTGCGGAATAATCGTGAATGTACCTTCATAGTAAATATTTCCACCGGCGACAACTACAGCGCCGCGTCCGCCAAGTTTTACAACCATGATGGGGTAAAGTTCACCATCGGTAATAATTTTTAACATGGGGCAGACTTCCTGCAGAATAAATGCTTCTTTTTCTTTTTCTGTTAAAGCAGTTATATCTTCATCGCTCTTTCTTACAGTGTTAAAAAAGGTAATTGCTTCATCGGCATTCATAAAAACCAAAAGAGGATAACTGCGAATGTAAGTAAGTATTTCTTCTGACTTTAACTTTACTTGAGAAATAGAAGCGGCATCTAAAACAATAGAAGTTGCCTTTTTATTAGCTAATTTTAAAACATGCTTTACAAGAGACCGCCGGCTAAGAATATATCCGTCAAGTACCACAACTTCCGCGCTGCTTATTAGATCTTCATTAATATTAGTTTCATTAAACTCTAATGCCGCCCCTTGATACACCGCAAAACGCAGTTCATTGTCAACATTGCATGCAAAGCATATTCCGGTTTTATCGGTTGATTTTGTAAGTATGGATTTTACGCCTGCGTCTGTCATCTCTTTTTCAAAAATATCCGCAAACTCATAAGAGCCTACAGTACCACAAAATGCAGAGTTCATTCCAAGCATAGCGGCAATTTTTGCCACATTGGCAGCACCGCCGCCGGAGCTTTTAACTGCGTTTGCAAAATCAATGGACGGCTCGTTTAAAATTGCTTCTAACTGTTCACGGTTAATATGCTGGTTCGCCTCTGTTATTCCGAGCTTTTGCGCAAGTATAGCGTCAATATCAATAAAGATATCAACAATGGGGTTGCCTATGCTCAGTATTTCATAAGTCTTTATCATTTTGGAACAGCAATTATACTCTTTAGATCGGGGTTTTTTTCCAAATCGTGAATAAGCCCCTCCGCTCTGCCCTTGTTCACATAATCCTTGCTTTGGAAAGAATATGTAAAATGCGTATGCGTATCATAAGTGCCTTTCATAAGAGCATAAGCATCTTCTGTCATAACAAGTTCTTCATCAGTTGGAATAACAAAAATAGGGATTTTGGAATCCGGCGTACTTATAAGGGTTTCGGTATTTCTTGTCATGGAAATTTTATTTTTGCCTGGATCAAATTTCATGCCTATTCCGTCAAGACCGTCAAGGATTTTATCACGCATAAACCAGGCAAACTCGCCTACACCGGCTGTTAAAACAAGAGCGTCAACCCTGCCAAGAACAGCCTGATACGCGCCTATGTATTTTTTAACTCGGTGCGCTTCTATATGCTGAGCAAGGAGCGCCTGCGCATCACCGCCGACTGCAGCCGCCTGAATATCGCGCCTGTCTGTAAATTTACCGGTAAGCCCAATATGACCGGATTTTTTATTAAGAACACTTTCAATTTCGGCGGCACTCATTCCGGTTTTTCTCATTATATAGAAGGGAAGAGCCGGATCAACATCGCCTGAACGAGTACCCATAACCAGCCCTTCCAAAGGAGTAATACCCATCGATGTATCAAAAGAACAGCCGTCTTTTACGGCATTTACGGAGGCTCCGTTTCCAATGTGGCAGATAATTATATTTGTTTTAAAGGGATCCTTCCCCAGCAGAACCGCCGCTCGTTTTGCAGTGTATAAAAAACTTGTACCATGAAAACCGTACCGCCGCACCCCGTATTCTTCGTACCATTCAGCCGGAACCGCATACATATACGATTTAGGAGGCATGGTCTGATGCCAAGCGGTATCCATAACCGCACAATGAGGCACATTCGGCAAAACTTTTTTAGCAGCCTCTATCCCCATGATATTGGCAGGGTTGTGCAAAGGACTCATATCCTGCATCGATACAAATGCTTCCATTGCGGCATCGTCAACAATAACAGATTTTGTAAATTTATCGCCGCCATGTACCACACGGTGTCCTACAGCCGCTATTGCGGACATATCGTTAATTACGCCCAAATCCTTGTCTGTTATTGTTTTAATAATTAATTCGATAGCATCGGTATGAGTGGGGCAATCGTGGTTAAAAACAACCTCTTCCCTGCCCTTTGCAATATGGGTAATAAAAGAGCCGCCAATGGTCACTTTTTCCACAATCCCAACCGCCAACACATCTCTAGTTTCCCAGCAATACACCTGATACTTTGCCGATGACGATCCGCAGTTTAATGTTAAAATATTCATAAATTCTCCCTTCTTTCCCCTGTTAGATATTAATAAACACCGTTTTACATTATATAAGAAAATATGTAGAATGTTAAGTATGGCGGATTATAAAAAGCCGGATTTTTGGCAGTTAAAAGCCCGTAAGGAAGGATACCCTGCCCGTTCTGTTTATAAACTTAAAGAAATAGACGAAAAATTTGATATTTTTAAGGCTAGTATTAATGGACAGGTTAAAGTTCTTGATATAGGAGCTGCCCCGGGAAGCTGGAGTTTGTATTTTTTGAGGAAAGGGAGTAGGGGGAAGCAGGGGTTTCTTGTTGCTGTTGACCTTTCTCCCCTAAGCCGCGAATTTGACAAGGGGCTTTTTGACAAAGATAATTTCTTTTTTATTCAGGGCGATATTACCGCTGCAAATGTCCGCAGGGAGCTTCTTTCAAAGGGGCCATATACAACAATAATAAGCGATGCCGCCCCTGCCACTACAGGCAGCCACACGGTGGATGCCGCTCGTTCTTTTAATCTTGCGGAAGAAGTTATAAATTACGCCGAACTTGTCTTGCCCGACGGCAGACAGGCTCTTGCCCCGGGCGGAAACATGGCAGTAAAAATTTTTCAGGGCGGCGACAGCGCGCAGCTCCTTAAAAGAATGAAACTCCTTTTTGAAACAGTAAAAACTTTTAAGCCTGCCGCTTGCAGGGGAGAGTCGGTGGAGACATATTTTATTGGACTGGGGTACAACGGGAAATAGCGCATAAGATTGAAGAATTCTAGCTTTGTAGAATGTTACGATTTTAATTCTTCACTGTTTTTATACAACTTTTTAAATATTTTAATAAAATGTATTGTAATAAATATATTAACGATTATTGATATAACCTGCGAATTTACAACATTCCAAAAATTAAAATCCAGCGATAAATAATTTATCATTCTAAGATTTATAATAATTAAAGGTAACATAATAATAATTGCATATCTTAATGATAATACAAAGTTTAATGGAATTATAGTATATAAAAATAAATTAATTTCATTATTTTTAATTATTTTATAGCAATATATATATTTTATCACATTTATAATTATTGGAACAAATGACAAAGCATATGCAATATTATACGCTTCAATATTAACAGGAAATCTGCTTGACCTTACTAATGTAAATAATTGCCCAAATGCCAAAAATGCATATATTACAAATTGTTTTTTAGTAATATTCCTTTTTTCAATCTGATTCATTAGTTTTTTTATGCTAAATAAAACCATAATTATACCTCTATTTCAATTATATATCCATTTTTTAAATATGTCAATACTCTTTATTTCAAATATTTTTTAATTTTCTTCTAATCCAATAAATTCTATTGTATTATTTTGAAAATTATATATTTTATTATTTTCATCTATTGGGAAAAAATAATCGCAATTAATGGGAGGAGTTGATCGATAAATATAATTTCCTTTAGCAAGATATCTTTTATTATTTATTTCAATATAGATTATAGGGTTAATCACATTATTTATTTGAGTAATTTTACCAGAGTTAGTTATTTCTATTTCTAATATTTTCTGAGACATATTTTCATTAATTTTATTATAAGAATAATTAATAATTCGATAATCATTATTTGATAAATTAATTACTCTGTTGCTTTGACAAGAATATAATAAAAATAACAAAATTGTTCCAAAAACAATAAATTTAATATTCATAAAACCCCCTCTATTATTTCCAAGATGAAAAAATGAGCTGCTGGGTTCCTTTTTATATAGGTGAGATCATAATTATTAATATCCTCTTTCTTTATTATTATATCACTACCCATTATCTCTATTTCTATATTTTCAAATATATTTAAAAATGTTTCTTTATTCTTATAATCTTCTTGTTTTATGCCTCTGTTGTATAATTGATTCCAACTAAATTCTACACCGATAATTTCATCAATATTTAATATTCCTTCAAATATTTTTTCACAATTTGTACCTATTAATAAATCGTCACATATCGAATATTTTAATAAAATATACTCACCGGTCATGTTTTTAAATTGTAAAAACATACCTGGAGTACAATTTGTTAATACCAAACATAACTTTATTAAAAGAATATATTTTATTCTATTATACATTCCAGTATATTTCTCCTATTAAGTTATTATATCCTGAAATAATTAAAAGGTCAATATATATTTCAAAAATTTTAGGGCAAATGGCATATAATATTCTAGGTATATGATGTTTTTGCAGCCCGAGCCGCCGCTTGTTGGTGGCGCAAAAGCGAAGAAACGACTTAAAAGAAATCCTAAAATATAGAGGACAGGACATTTGGGAAGGTGATATTGAAGAAATGAGAAGCCCCCGATGAAATCTATACTTGTGGACACAACCATGTGGATAGATTTTTTCCGTGATATTGACCGTTGCGGATTATGCGATTGATTTATACCGAAGCCTAAGAAAAAAGGAAAGACCATAAAAATGCCCTTGCGAGGAGGACTATCATATACCTCTTTTTCCGTATTAATCCAGTTTATTTTTCAGAGCTGCGCAACAGGCACGGGCGTTATGTGCTGGTTTTTGAATTACTACCGTATTGGCCCAAATTCGTTGTCAAAATCTCTTCTTTGTCTATTAGATAGACTTCGTTGATATATCTCTCTCATTTCACTAGGTAATGAGTTTTGCATTCCTGCAATTGCCAAATCATCCCTATTGTGATTTACATTACTTCTAATGTCCTGCTGCATTAATTCTAAATACAATCTATATAGGCGAATAAAATTTTGAAATTCCTGATTATTCAAATTGGAACCTGCATTCACTTTACTTTGAATACCCATTTGATAATCCATACTGAGAAATTCACCCACAATTTGCATTTGCCTTGCTCTTCTTGCATTTTGCCGTGCTTCTTCTGCAAGCCTTTCCTGTTCTCGTCGATTACGTTCTTGCTCTTCTCTTGCTCTTACTTCTTCTCTTTGCCGTGCTTCTTCTGCAAGCCTTTCCTGCTCTCGTCGATTACGCTCTTGCTCTTCTCTTGCTCTTTGATGTGCTTCTTCTGCTAGTCTAGCAAGTCTCTCTTGTTCTTGCTGCTCATGTATTCGTCTTTCCTCCTCAGCTCTTTTCTGTTCCTGTTCAGTATGTAACTGTCTTTCTCTGTTTGCTTCAATTTGAGAAAGAGTTAATAAATTGTAAACTGTAAAAGAATAACTTTCAGGAAGACTCCTTTGAGCTTGTATATACCATTGTCTTGATTCATTAATTCTAGTAAAAACTTCTGATGTGACTTGTATTGAATATAAACTAGCTCCGGTAATTAAAAAAGCAGTAACTGAATATTCTGAAATTATATTTTTACTACGATCTGAACCATCATATTTTCCCCCAACCGATATTGTACGAGACGGTCTAAATGTTCTGTAATATTCCTGAGAAACATTTAAAATTCCTTCGAGCGTCCGATTACTTGTATAATCCTCAAATTCTATATAATATCCGATTAGAATATTAGAGTCCTTATCATAAAATAATTGACATGATCCTATAGTTAATACTCTAACCTCACCCAATTCAATTTCAAAGAGACGTATCATTGCCTCAGCCGGTTCCCCAAGACTAATATTTCTCGTGAAATTATTTAACCAAGAAAGATCTTCACCTTCAACAAGAGTATCTGATGACAAATGTCTATTATACCAATTGATATAAATTAAATTATAATCATTCTGGTAATTATTAGTTCCAATCGTAAATCTAGTATTATTAATAATTATTTGTGAAACATCTTGTGAGTGCAAAGAAACAACCATTAACATTAACATTAATGTAAAAATAAATGTTACCATTTTCATAAAACATTCTCCTCTTGAATTAAATATGTCTTAAAATAATATATAATATATATTATTTTGTCAAGCCCGGAACACCCCAAAAATTGTCGCTTAACATTCTAGGTATATGATGTTTTTGCAGCCCGAGCCGCCGCTTGTCGGCGGCGCAAGCGTAAACAGACCTAGTTATATGATGTATGGGCGCATCCCATATATTTATTACAATACCCATTTTTATAATAATAAATCATCTGTTATTGTGAATATATAATCTGCCGTATTATTCAGGAATCCTCTAGAAGAAGCAAATATTAAAATACTTTTTATATCTTCATCAAATACTTTAATTATTGTATTAGTTTCTATATTTGAAAATGTTATTTTTCTTATATATCGATTTATATCGGGATACCCATGTGGGCCAAAACAACTTATTTCAAATGAAGTAAATTGGTTCCTATCAACATTTATTTCGATAATCTCATCATCTTTTAAGCATCGATGATCAACATCAATGCTGATAAGTAAATTATAAGAAGATTTATTTGAAACATTTATTGCACTAATCCCTGCTCCATCACAACTATAAAATAGTACAAGTGATAAAATACAAACAATGAAATATTTATATTTGCCTGTTTTAAATTTCATATTATACCTCAAATCTTATTATTAAGATTATGCAATTATTGCAATATAATCATTATACAATTTATTGTTATACAATGTCAATATATATTTATTCTTTATATATTAATCTTTCAATTTCCAAACGCGGTCGGAGTGGGCTTTTGCCCTGCTCTTTCAAGCGGGGATCATAGCGGAGCTGGTATTGTTCAAATATCCTATTTGCTTATTTAAAATGGCCAAATGTATGAATTCTCTCTCCAGCCCCATGCTTCTATTAATGAAAGCATGTCATTTCTCCTATACCAATGCCTGCTAGTATTATTATCAGGATAAGCACCAAAAAAATCGATAGTCTGATATAACCTGCCATTAAGTTCAAAAACAACTATTCTTAAATTTTCAACAGTTCCTAATTGTCCTAAACCAGGGGGAAGCCAAATATTATCAGAATCAACACGCTTTGAATTGAATGTTGTACCATTCAAAGACCATAAGCCATCTAAAAAACCGCCTATAGTACCATCTGAATTTATTTGCAAGTCCATAAATCCGATATGTTCAACACCACCAACTGGTTGTGTCCAAAAACCTATAATATCGTTTGGAGATGGCGGATTTACCTGCTCCATTGCTAAAATAACCCGTATTAATCTTCTTTCTCTTTCATTTAATTCAGTTTCGACATTATCTTTTGTTCCATTATACCATGAGAATTTTTGAAAATGTTCCTGTAAATCCCTAGACCTAAATTTATACCCATGCATTGCATATATCGTATTTCGCAAAAGTCTTAAATCAATAATATTTGAAAAGAATTCATGTTCTCTTGAGTCACTGTCAAAATTATCAATATAACGCTGTATATAATTTATATCTCCATTATAAACAGCGTTATATAGTCGATTTTGAGCAAACAAAAATATTGAGGAAATATTTACCAATAAACAAAATATTATTAATTTTTTCATCTAATTTTCCTTTTAAAAAGTTCATAAGGCACAAGCCTCATTTATATTTTCATATTATATATTAACAAAAACTTTTTGTCAATACTTCTTTTCAATATCTAATAAAAGGGATAAACTTCATCCCATAATATAAGATTTCCATTGTCGTTATATCCAAAACGAAATTCTTTTCTTTGATTAATAACTTTTGAGACAATATACATAAAACTAGGGAAATATTTTAATTATTTACGCTAACCGTTTGTTGAGGCGAAGTAATTTTTGTTTTTATGTCTATAATAGTTTAATACCATTAATAAGAATCTTTTTTTATTATCGTTTATATAATTTGTCGGTATTTTTATTAATCTATTTTTCACACTTATAAATATCTTTTTTTCTGTACCACCTTCAGAATGAGTATAGGAATGTTCATATATATTTATAATATTTTTCCAGTTTATATAATATTTTTTTCCAATAATTCCTACTCCAATAAAAATATAATCCTTAAAACTTTTATTTATATTTATAACAATTTTAATCTTTCCGAATAATGAAAAAAATACTTGTATCCATAAACATATTGAGATGACAACAAACACTGATATGAATAATAAACCGATCATTGATTTTGCAAATAAAAATTGGAAGAACCCCAAAAAAGATATGCTGGAAAATCCTAAAGTGAAAAATATTAAAAATATAGCTCTTAACGAATGTGTAGAAATATTTATTTTAGTATTTTCATTATTTTTATAAATAAAAATACCTTTGGGTGGGTTTTTTAATAAATATTCCGTTTCACTAATATTTTCTTGATCGAATATTTCCGATAATTTGAATAATTCATTGCATTTAGAACAAACACATATATCTTCTGTTACATTTATGTTCGAATTTTCAATTGTACTATTACATTTTGGACAATATATTTTCATATTTATATTATAAACAATTATTTTATATTGTCAAGTGCAGTGTAGGCTTTTTCTGTGCTTTCTGTATATTCATTTTCAGTCGTGCCCCATATAACCCCCCTTGCAGAGGAGCCTATCATATACTTCTTTTTCTGTATTAATCCAGTTTATTTTTCAGAGCTGCGCAACAGGCACATTTGTTAAGCGATGTTGGGGCATTTTTATGCATTTTTTATTACTATCCTCATTTTTTTATATGGATTATCTATATTATTTTTAATAAAAAACTTTTCGGTTTTTGATTTATAAGTATCTTTATTTAAATATTTAAACCCTATATTTAAATAATTTTCAATATAATTATTTTCATCTTTTTCATCTATAAATACATAAAATGAGCCTGTTTTAATTTTTATATTTTTTATTGATTCTAAATAAAATTTTAAAACATTATACATCTCATCATCATTTACATTTTCATAATATTTTATCAAAAAATTATAATAAGGTTTTTTATAATTTTTGTCCATTATAATTAAACTCGTATCATTCCATATGTTAATTTCACCACAAGGTTTATTATTTATTTCCACAATAAATATTATGTGAGTTTTAACATCACGCAATATCCAATTATCAATTTCATTCTCAGGAATTGTATCAACAACTTCTTTTTTTATATGTCCAATTTTATACCAATTTTTATAAAATACCATATCCACATTTTTTAATGACCTTATAATAATATTGTCAGAGTCATTACTTATATAATAATTTCTTTCTTTAAATTTCATAATATTCTCCTTATTTAATAATATTTATAATATTTATAATATTTATTTCTTTTAGTCAATACTTTACACAATATATTTTTATATTTTCAGTTATTTTTTGACAAAATTGCCTTAACATTCCAGGTTGACAGTGTTCCAGCCCACCTTATAAAGCAAACCGTTCGTACCGCAGGTACGCGGCGTGGGAATGGCGTAGCCATGACCTAGCCGACTGAACCCCGAAGCGCCGATTAGGCGGCACAGTGTTAATCGTTGTTAAGTACAGGTTTTCTTTTTAATTATTATGTAAAAATACACAAATACCAATTTTTTTCTAATTTTATTATTGAATATAAATCTCCTCCAAATAATATTTTAATTTTATTATATTCTTCAATATATAAATAATTTTCATTATTTTCTATTAAATTAATTCCAATATCTAATAATCCACTATTATCATATACTATTGCTGTCCAATTATCTACAACTCCTCTAGTATATACAAAAGCATATAATTCATTATCAATATATACATTTTTTGTATTGTATTCATTATTTTCAATTATTTTCTCTATTTTATTTTTTGCCTTATATAATTCTATATTTAAAGCAAATCTATTTCCAATATTAGATAATAATAGAATAATAGATATAATTGATACAAAAATATTAAACAATATTTTTGTATTTTTAGTATAGATGCATGATAATATTGTTACACTAATGTTTATTACTAATAATACATAAGGAATAACTATTCCAATAATCCATAAACTATTTACAATATAATGTATAAATAAGATAGATAATAATAAAAACAGATCAAGAAATAATAACAAATAATATTTAGCTTTATCTTTTTTGTCAAGTTTTTTATTAATGCTAGGTGCTACTTTGGACTTTTTCTGCATCCTCATTATGTGAAGTTTGCTTATTTTAGTTTTTTTACTATTAATCACTATTTGGCCATGTTAAGATTGCATAAATTTTATCAGGGAAATCAAATAAAATGCTAAATTCAGAATCAGACTTAAGTCTATTACCAATAAGATGTACCCACGACTCTGTATTTTCTTTAATTTTTTCTTCATCCAAAATAAATTCATAAACATTATCCGTAAGTTTATTAAGTTGTAATAAAATATTTGGAACATCAGAAAAAAATTCAGCACTATCTAGAGCATGACCTGTGCCCATATATGCACTATTACAAAATTTATTTTGGAGATCTGACTCGAATTCTACTGGAACAAGAAAACCTCTAAGTCCAGGGTGACTACATGCATAGCCATTTGTCTGGTTTATGTATTCTACAGGACTATTTTTATCTTCAATAATTAAAAATACACCACTTTTAATTTTCCATAATTCTATTTCCATTTTTTCCTCCTTATTATATTTAATTATTAAATAATTTTAATGCATCCCACCAAAACACACCATATTCTTCTAAAAAACTATTATTAGTTCTACCACCTAAATATGGACTAATTCTTTTTGTATAAATATATAAATATACATCTGAATTATTATAAATATTTGTACCTGCTCCACCACCATATCCAATAACAGTTCCTGCATTCAGAGTTTGATTTATTTCTACAGTCACTCTTGATAAATTTGAATATATTACATATATTTCATCCGTATATGCTCTACCTCTAAAATTATAATTAAAATGAACAACTGTTTCTATATAAACACCTAAATTTCTATTGGTGACTAACACCTTTTTTTCTTTCATGTTTTTGTGAAATGACAAATTTCATCTTTTAACAAAGACTTCCTTATTTCCAAAACCTATGAGGTCTCCAACAATGATATTATTTCCCATGATGTCAAAAATATAGCTTCTGCCCTCATATCTTATAATTAAATGTGAACCTTCAATAGTATAGTCATAAGCTGTTGTGGTATTAAATCCAAATGCACCGCCTGTTATTCGTAAAGTTCTATTATTAACAATTTCTATAGAATGAAATAAACTATCATCATCTACATTATAGAATTTACCACTCAATGATGAAACATTTGATTCTATTCGTTTTCCAATATATTCTTCATCATCATAATTTAATTCCAATGTATTCCTGTCTATAACTCTAAAAACCAAATCCTCACCTTCTATGACAATTCTGTTTCCCTCTATCCTGTAATCAAATTCTTCGTAATCTTCTTCTTCGTAGTCATATAACTCCCACAATTTGCCGCTATCTCTATTAAATTCAATAACGATAATTGCTCCATCAACATCAAACACCCATTTTCCAATATGTGTGTTTTGAAAGTTCTGTCCACAAGCATTTATTGATACAAGTAATATCAACATCATAAAAAATAGAAATTTTATACTCTTATTCATCTTAATTCTCCTTAAGTAATATTACATTATTTAACCATTTATGTCAATGATTTTTTATTTATTTTATTTCAATCCGTTCTAATTTAAATATAACAGGTCTAAGCCCGTCAGTACAACATTGTATTGAGGGGTGATCCCTTCCTTCATGATAACTTTGGATTACAGGTATTAAATCTCTCCATGCCCAAACACAAAATCCTTCCGGTGGATCCCATCTGCATATTGATATAAATTCTTGTCCAACTGTTAAACGCCCACAGGGAGAAGCATGACCATAAGGATACTGTATATACAAATCTTCATTAAAATCCAGCCTTAAAACAGTTATTTTACAATGATATTTTTCCACAAATTTTTTTATTCCTTTTTCTTCTGCCATTTTAAAAGATGTCATATTATTATTTTCTTTATTACTCATAAATCCCCATTAAAAATATTAACTATATACTTTATCTCCAAAAATGCTATATTTTATAAAATATTATAATTTTGATATATTGTCAAGTGCTTGGTTAGGCTTTATTTTGAGCATTGCCCCCTGCCCAAACTGTGGGTGAAGTCGTACCTTCGAACCAAAGGTTCGCAGGTACGCGGCGTGGGAATGGCTTAGCCATGACCCAGCCGATTATCATAAACAGTCCTTGCCCTTTTGCTGTGTCTTTATATCTTGCCATAATAGAGCTATTTTACCGCTGTTTTATCTTTTTTGTCAAGTTTTTTATTAATGTTAGGTGCAACTTTGGACTTTTTCTGCATCCTCGTTATACGAAGTGCCCCCGTACTTTTATTTTTTGAATTTATTTATTTCATATATTCCTTTAATATTTTTTTCATATTTTTTTCCAATCAATGTTATCATTAATTCTTCCAATGAACTAATTATAGAAATATATAACCCAATTTCTACAACTA
>Ga0099364_10001320_pt1 | contig 41212 bp, 37 predicted proteins | sample TergutTh196P3_FD_73070 | JGI IMG/M metagenome (GOLD analysis project Ga0099364, IMG submission 73070) | Microcerotermes parvus P3 segment gut microbial communities from Pointe-Noire, Republic of the Congo - Th196 P3 | ecosystem: Host-associated > Arthropoda: Insects > Digestive system > Gut ...
TAGACGATGACGGAAACGCTTGTACATGGGGAAACAACCAAACGACTCCCGCTCAGATCGAGGGTCTGGAAAATGTCACCTCAATATCCGCGGGAAGCTATCATTCGCTGGCATTATCCGGTGATGCGGCTTTCGCATGGGGCAACAATTATTACGGTCAGCTGGGAACCGGCGATGTTAATAACCGTCAGACCCCAACTCAAATCACAAATCTTCCGCCCGAAGAACCCTATGTGCCGGGCGAGTTTGCAAATCCTTCATTGGTCGCGGCGGGGGCCGGTCATTCGCTGGAGCTGCGAAAAGAAGAGGGCGAGGATTACGGCACAGTCTGGTCGTGGGGGACTAATGACAGAAGACAATTAGGTCAAGGTGAGGACGATTATTACGGAGAAACCCCGGCTCTCGTTAATATTAGCAGTGACATTGTTTCGGTAGCAGCGGGGGACGAGCACTCCCTGGCGCTGGACACCGAGGGCGATGTCTGGGCATGGGGCGATAATTATTACGGTCAAACCGGAGTAGGTATTGACAGCAGTAATGTTTTGCCGTATTTGACCAGCCCTGCCAGAGTTTTAAACGGCTCAAAAACCGTCGCAATAGCGGCAGGCGGTCATCATTCGCTGGCATTGAAAGCAGACGGCACGATTTGGGCATGGGGCTTGGAAGGCGGCTTGGGAACGCTCAGCGGTACTAATAGGTCAAACCCGAACCTAGTCCAAACACCGGACGGCGTTACATTCACCGCCATAGCCGCGGGAGAATACTATTCGATGGCAATAGACGATGCGGGAAATATCTGGGCATGGGGAAGCAATGAAAACGGGCAGCTGGGAATATGCTGCGGAGATCCTTATGTTCCGTTCCCGATACAAGTCACCGGCAATTCCGCATATGAAAACTGTGACCCTGCTTGTGAAAACGAGGGAATAACCGATGTAGGATTCACTTCGGTCAGCGCGGGATCAGGTTTCTCGCTGGCGCTGGATGATAACTATAACATATGGTCGTGGGGTTCAAACGAGTTCAGCCGTTTGGGTATCTGCTGCGCTGATTTCGATGCTGAATCCATTGTTTCCACTCCGGTACAAATCACCAACAATAAAGAAAACTGTAGAGAAAGTTGTGATCTTCAAGATGAAAATTGCGGCGAAGAGTGCGAAGAACATTGTAATAACGACGGAATTACCGATGTTGAGTTCGTTTCGGTAGATGCGGGACGTGAACACGCGCTAGCACTGGATTCTGATGGCAACATCTGGGCATGGGGCGACAATTATTTCGGTCAATTGGGAATGTGCCTTTATGACAATTCGCCTGCCCTTATTCCAACGAAGATTACCGATAATGCAGGAAGCGCATATTGTAAAAATCTCTGTGACGAATCTTGCGATGGAGATTGTGGTCATAAATGCAACGAGTACTGCGAACCTATTTGCTATGATCACTGCAAAATCGGTGAAACTGCAGATATGGTATTCACCGCCATCGCCGCAGGGGCATACCACTCATTGGCAGTATCCGAAGAAGACGGGGTTTCCACAGGCTGGGTTTGGGGCTTAAACGCCGAACCAACGCCGATGAAAACCCAAGATCTTACCGTGGATCACACTATGTACACTTATCTCGATTTCGGGGGCAGAGCTTTGGCACTGAAAACCGATGGTACGGTTTGGGAGTGGGAACTGGACGTAAGCGATCGTTCGGATAACGCACCGGTTCGGGTAGCGGGACTTTCGCAAAGTCTTGAATTTAAGGGGATTGCCGCGGGAGACGATCACGCACTGGCACTTGATTCCGGCGGCACAGTCTGGACATGGAGCACGAAGAACAAAGTTCCCGCGCAGATTGAAGAGTTCACGGAAAACGATGTGGAGATCACGGATATTTCCGCAAAAGATGATCAATCGCTGGCACTGGATTCTGACGGCACACTCTGGAAGTGGAGCGCGCACGGCGACCGGACTCCGGTTCCGATAGAAGAATAAAAAGTAGTTGAAACTATAAAAAGAGCAGCATCTATGCCTGAAAAAACTATAAAGGCGGCGTAAATTATGGTTTTTAACAAGTAAACATAGAGAAGGATGCCCCTGTAGATGTTCGATTCACAGGATTCACAGGGGCATTTCTCCTATGTTTTAAATGAAATAAATCCAAACCGTCTATTACCTATCCCACCTTCGCGATATTGCATCCTTATCCCTTTGCAATGGCTGTCGGCTCAAATCCCGGACAAGCAATTCCGCGCTCCGCTGAATACTGTAAGCTCTATCAAACTGTTCTTTCAGCGGAGCATACTCGCGGTAGACTTTTCCACGCTCGATAGCCAGTTTTTCCAGTTCCGATTTCCACGCTCTTATTGAAAAATCAGGTTTGATATAGTGCTCCTTAAAATACCGTTGTGCCGCTTCAAACAATTTCAATCCGGCGCGGTTTTCCTCAAAAAACTTCAGCTGTTTCTTTGGCTTGATTTGCTGATACATCGCGTAAAGATTACGATGCTCTTGATAATATTCGCCCTGCCGTATATGCTCTTTCAGCGTGTGCGAACGGCGGTCATAAAATCTCAGATTTTCGCGGAGGTTATTATATTGATTATGAATTTCCGAAACCTTATCCCGCAACTCCGAGTTTTTAGAAATGCCGTGTTTTTGCATAAAACCCAACACATGAGCCGCCATATTTAAGTCGCGGATTTTGCCGTAGTTTTGATGGAGGTCACCGCTTTCTAAAATGCTCTGTAGCATAGCCGCCAATGTGGGTGGCGCGGCGGGTGCAAACGCTTCTTTCAGCTTGTCCTTTAATCCGACAATCTCATTCCATAATTGCCGTGATTTCTTATTGATAACGGCGATAGCCCGGTTGATGTTTCCGCGCTCGGTTTTAATCCCGTGCTTTTCCATCTGAGTGGCGGCAATGCCTAAATGGACGGTTGGGATTTGCTCAATACTCTGTCGCTCGTAGCTGCGGTGGTCAACCCTCGATTCTACATAGTTTCGAGCCAAATATTCGTTACAAATATTACCCCACGCTTTGCGCCAAAGTTCAACATTGCCGCGATTATTCCAGTCGTTGACCTCGACACAAATTCGCTTCCATTGTTTGCGATTGCGGCTGTCAACCTTTTGCAAGCCGGTTGCCGGGTCAATGAGCGGAATACGATTCCCATATTCATCAACTGCGTAATCTTTTCTCTCTTTTACGCCCCAAGTTTTGCTCTCATTAAACGGTCGTGTAGTGAGTAAAACATGAGCATGGGGATTACCGTCATTTTTATCATGGACACATAAATCGGCGCACATCCCTTTGTCAACAAATGTACTTTTTACAAATTCGCGGGCAAGGGCAAGATTCTGTCCCGCCGTCAATTCTCGTGGCAGAGATATTTCAATCTCCCTGGCAAGTTGTGAGTTCGCCGCCTTTTCGATTTTTTCAACGCTATTCCAGAGAGTATAACGGTCTGAAAATTCGGGCGGTGCGTTTTCAGGTAACAGGATTTCAGAATGAAGCACACCACCTTTTTTCGTATAGTCATGCGTGATTCCGTCATACTCGTTTGTGATTTTTTCGCCCGCCCGATAAGCGGCAGCCGCAACAGCGGATTTGCCTTTTCCTCTGCTGATTATTTTTGCGGATAAATGATATATTGCCATTTAATGCTCCTTTCGCTCGTATTCGGGATTTTATCCTGTTTGTCCCCGCAGGGGCGGCAAATACACCACTCTTTCGAGAGCAGCGCATTCGCCAATGTGATAACAGCGGCAGTTCTCCGCAGGAGCGCGCTTATTAAGACTACCTCCGGTTGTCTATAAGTGCGCCATTCTAACGAATGGAAAAGGGACGGTTAAACCGCCCCATCCTCCGTAGCTTCTGTTTTGATATTGGTTGATACTAATCTCATTTTAAAAACCGTTGAAAACGAGTGAGTAGTTTTTTAAGAAAAACGAATAACGAACGAAGTTTGAAACGATGATTTTAATGTGGGATTAGTATGATGTGCTGTCGGCTTTCACTTTCCATACCGGTTCTGTCGTTGCTGTTTCTTCTTTCTGCGCGGTAATTCCGCTTAGAATTTTCCGAGCAGAATCGGTTGCAACGGTCTTTTCAAGGAACGCTTTTATTTGTTCGTTTGTATAATTTGTCGGGTCAGAAATAAGACTTTCGAGAATAGCCCCGCGCTCGATTAACCGCTTCGTCCGGGCTTTGCGGTCAGCTTCCTTTTGTACCTGCAAAATTCTTTTACGCTCGTTTTCAAGCTGTTGGATTTTCAGTTTGATACTTTCAATTCTTTCGGTTCTTGCTTTTGACATAATAAAATGCCCCTTTCAATTTTTAATATTTTTTCACGCAAAAAAGCGGCCTCGATTGCTCGTAGCCGCTATTCGCGTAATAGTTTATGCCGATATTTGTTTGCTTGGAACCGTTTGTTCCGGTTGCTGTAATTGGTCTTGCTGTGCTTGTTCTGCCAACCTTTTCTGTTTGCACTTCGCCATATATCGGCGTTGGATTTCCCGCCGCCTTCTACGCTCATCCCGCGCTTTTTCTTCGGCGGCGATTTCTTCCGGTGTGGGTTCGGGCATCGGCACATCAAACTTGCCGATAAAGTTCAGATAAATATTTACAGCCTGCTCGCGCTCACCGCTCGATTTATCCGCTTCAAACACGATGATTTTTTCGATAAATTCGCCAATCATCATCGGTGTCAGCTCAGTGAAGTCGGTATATTTTTCTACCAATTTCATAAATTGGTTGGCTCGCGCACTATCGGCGGTGAAACTGTCCAATTCGGCTTGCAAATTCGTGATGGATTTTTCCAAATCCGCCTGTTCTTGCTCGTATTCAGCAGACAGCAACTCAAACCGTTTATCGGTCAGTTTGCCGTTTACATTATCCTCGTAACTCCGGCGAATCAACGTGTGCAATTCGTTTACCCGCTTTTGCTCTTTTGTGATACGCTTTTTATGAGATTTCGCCGCTTCGTCCTGCCGGATTGCCGAAGCTTCACGCACCTTTTTGATAAAATCTTTTTCATTGGTTCGCGCATAATCGCTTGCGGATTTTATCGCATCAAGCACAAGCTGCCGCAACACCTTTGTGCCGATGTGGTGTCGTGTGCATTTTGCGGCAGTTAGACGGCTTGTGAGCGAATGTGTGGAGCAATAATACACATCAAGCGGTGTGCGGGTACGGGTTTTCCCGGTCGAACCGCACACATATTCTTTCCGTTCCGGGCTTCGATGGTTGTATAGCTTCCCGCCGCAATCTGCACAAAAAACCAATCCGGTCAAGGGGTTCGCTTCGCCTATCGAATCGGTGCGCCGTGTGGTTTTTCGCCGCCGTTGCGCCGATTCCCATGTTTCGGGGTCGATAATTGCCGGGTGAGTATTTTCAAAAATCACCCAATCCTCTTTTGGGCGAAACTTTTGTGTCTTGTCTTTGTACGAGTCTTTATAACTACGAAAATTGACGGTATGCCCCATATATTCGGGTTTTTCGATGATGAAAGAAATCGTATTTTCCCACCATGCGTAAGGGTCAGAATGGTCGTAATTAGCGGCGTTTACAATCCCGTGCGTGTATTGATAGTAAGTCGGGCGTTCCACCTTTTCCGCCGACAAAGTCCTCGCGATAATTGTCGGTCCCTTGCCCTCAATGCTCATTGTAAAAATGCGCCGAACCACCTCGGATGCTTCGGGGTCAATAATCCACTTGTATTTATCTTCCGGGTCGAGCATATACCCGTAAATCGGTCTGGTCGTTAGTCGTTTTCCGCTCATGCCGAGGGTCTTTTTTGCCGCCTTTATTTTCCGGCTTGTGTCTCGCAGGTACCATTCTGACATGATGTTGAGAAACGGCGCAAATTCGCCGCTATCACTGTTTGCGCTGTCGATATTGTTGCTGATTGCAATAAATCTTACGCCCTTTTCTCGGAAGAAAACCTCGGTGTAATATCCGGTTTGCAGATAATCACGCCCGACACGACTCATGTCTTTTGTTATGACCGTGCTGACGTTTCCGGCTTCGATTTCAGCAATTAACCGCTTCCAATCCGGCCTGTCAAAATCCTTGCCGGAAAATCCGTCATCAGAAAAATGAACCACGTCAGCAAAGCCGTTTTGCGCGGCATAACTTTCCAACATGGCTTTTTGATTGACAATGCTCCCGCTGTCCCCGACGGCTTCATCATCGCGGGAAAGTCGGGAATACAACGCCGTGATTTTCTCGGCATTTGCGCCGCTAGTTGTAGTCTGTCTGTTCATGGATTGCTCCTTCCGGACAGACCGCTCATTTGCAGTGACTTCATGATAACACAAAACGGAGGTCTTTTCAACCCCCGTTTTGTAAATATTCTGTTTTTGCTCATTGATTTACCGCCGCCCTTTCCGTCGATTCGTTTCGGATAATCCGGATAATTTTTTCATCCATTGTTTCCCGGCTTGTATCGCTGAAATGGATACCAACCCGGTAAGTGGTATGCCCAATCCGCTTGGTGAAACCTCCCGCCTTATTTGTTTTCGCCACGTCCTTGACCATCGCTACTTTTTGTGGTAACATAGAAATGTTCCTCTCCCTGTAATCCTTATTCAATTTTGGGTTTACTGTGATTTCTCCTTTCCCTGCGCAAAGACGCAGACTTCGATGGCGGTAATCTGTAGTATAGTAATACAAATTACTCCCTCACCTATAGGAGATTTAGATGGGGTAAAACGGAACCTTTTTCTAAAACTTTTTTCAGAAGATATTTTAGAGCGTAAAATGAGGTGAGAACGTCATGGAGAAAAAGCAGTTGGTAAGCGATATTAAACGGATTGCTCTCACACGCATGGAGGATGCGGCAAGGACGGAAAAAGATTTCCGCGCCGTCATAAAACAATGGAATCATCTCGATAAAAACCGTGAACGTAGGGAACGATATAACGAAGTGGCACGACCTAACGCTGTAATGTTGCATTGGGATAAGATAAACACAAACGATGAAAAAGGCAAGCTGAAAAGCGGATTGGATGTAGTAATTCCTGCTCCGCTGGGTCATTGCTGGTGGCGGCAGCTTATGCGCGGTGATTTTATTGATGCGATTTTTGATAACCCCGATGAAATGTGGCAGCTTATCGAGGATTGGGATATTGCCGCTCTTTTGCTGCCACTCACGAAAAAGCAAAAAGAAGTCCTTTACTTACGGGCTGTAAGATCTTTCACGACAACAGATGTTGCCGATTATCAAAGCAAAACAGACCGCGCCGTTAGAAAGCTATATACCGCAACAATCGAAAAGATACAAGACAAATTAGCCCCGATAATTCGAGGTCAAGTTGAATCTGAAGTGCCGGATTTGACATTGGCAAAAAGGCAGTTTTTCGAGCGGTTTGAGGGTCGAAAAATCGCCCTTGACAAAGACGGTGAAAACCGATATACTGAGTAATATATATATTATGTATACAGATTACAATTCGGAGGTCGCGATGAACAATCTATTCAAAAATTCAAGTTCAAGCTGGGTGAAATACAGCGAATACGAACTCGTTGAAGCCGATGACGGGATAAAATACGTCAAACCCACATCGGCAGCGCGACCAAAAATCTACGATCCGCTGAAAGATGCGGAAAATTTTGTTGTGGACGCGCTCAATGTCGGTATGTTACAAATGGGAAGAAAGAGCGAAAAGGCTATCCATGCGGCATTGATGGAGTTTGTGCACAAATATGGCTTGCTCGGCTTTATGACTGCACTGCCGACCACGCCGCAGTTTATCGAATATGAAGCGGCCTATTTGCCGAAAAACCATTTTTTAAAAGAAGAAACCATGAGTACGGAAAATTATTTGTCGCTGTTCTTTCCGTTTGAGCAGTTGGATTTTGCAAAACGAGGAATTGAATCAAGTTGGAATATAAATAATGACCGCACGATGATGGCGTTGGCAATGACCTTTTCAAACGAACCACAAGCGATGAATATGAGTTTTCAGCGTGAATATTGCGAACGCTACGATTGGCTATTAACACAATTCAAGGATTGGGCGTTTACTTTTACCGCCAGTTTTCTTTACTATAATGATTATGACGAAATTGACGAGCCTACACGGGATTTATACAGGCAGGGAATGGCGGCGTTCGGTGGGATCGCGCCGACCTATCACATAAAATTATTGGATAAACCGACAATCGTATGGGATTTTCATTCCCTGCTTTTGGGTGTTCAAATGATGTTCAGCTTTATATTGACGGACGAAAAAAACCCGCTCCGTTGCTGCAAACATTGCAACAGGGCGTTCATGGCAGGACACCCGAACGCAGCCTTTTGTTCGCCGCGCTGTAAAAATCAATACAATGTTTACAAAAGCCGGGCGAAGAAAAATTGAATTTTAATATGGATTATGGTAAAATTATGATGTTGAATTATACGGAGGAATAAACGGATGGAGTTAACAAAAGACCCAAACACTTTCTTTGACAGCGCGGCTGTGCTTATCGAACAGGCGCGCCGTTATGTCGGACGCACCGCTGACCTGACAATGTGCATCACTTATTTTGAGTTAGGGCGTATGATTATTGAAGAAGAACAGGGCGGTCAAGCACGGGCGCAGTACGGGCGTGGATTGCTTGCCGAATTGTCAATTTTTTTGAATAGCCGTTTCAAAAAAGGCTTTTCAGAAACAAATTTAAGAAACGCAAGAAAATATTTCCTTACTTATCAATCCGCAATTCAGCAGTTATCGACTGCTGAATTTGAAAGCAAAATCAATACGGCTCAACTTTTATCAACGACAACAATGGATAAAAACGGAAATTTTCGAAAACAGCAGTTGGCAACTGCTGAATTGGATACGCTTCTCAAATACTGGCGTTCGGTGTTCAAATTAAGCTGGACGCATTATGTTGTTTTAATGCGGATTGGAAACGAACAAGAACGACGATTTTACGAAATAGAAGCCATAAAACAGCAATGGTCTGTAGCTGAGTTGAAACGGCAATATCACAGCAGTTTATATGAGCGGTTAGCTTTATCCCGCGAAAAAGACGAAGTTTTGCGCCTTGCCAACGAAGGATATAAAGTTGAGAAAACCAGCGACATTCTAAAAAGCCCATTGATTTTGGAGTTTCTCGGTTTAGATGAAACTTCCAAATATACCGAAAGTGATTTAGAAACGGCGATTATAAATAAATTGCAAAAATTTTTATTGGAATTGGGTAAAGGCTTTTTGTTTGAAGCGCGACAAAAACGATTTTCCTTTGACGAAAAGCATTTTTATGTGGATTTGGTTTTTTATAACCGTCTTTTGAAATGCTATGTGCTGATTGATTTAAAAACCACCGAACTCAAGCATCAAGATTTAGGTCAAATGCAAATGTATGTCAACTACTTTGATCGTCATGTTAAAGAGGATGCTGAAAACCCGACTATCGGCATTTTGCTTTCCAAAGAACAAAATAACAGCGTGGTAGAAATGACATTGCCGAAAGATGCCAATATTTATTCTACCGCATATAGCCTGTATCTGCCGGACAAAACCGTTCTTCAAGAAAAACTTGCCGAATGGGTAGAGGAATTTGAAGAAGTAAAAGAATTGCTGGAAACAGCAGAAGAAATATAACAGCGGCACGAAAACCGCGCCGCCGCTACATAAATTTTGTGGAATCACTGGGTTAGGCGTAAATAAATTCCTCGCGGATGATTTCCATAACCCGACTGCGAATATTATTCATCCTTCCGACCCATTCCATCTGATTTCGGGATTTTAATTCTTCCGTTACGCCCTCACGCTTCGCCATTTGTTTACTGATAAATTCCAAACGGTCGTTGGCGGCTTGGTCGGTTTCATAAAGGTGTTCATTCAACTTTCCGCTCATAAGCATAGTGCTGAATAATGCTTTTTTGTAATTTTTCAAGTAATGCCGCCGCATCAACCCGAATCGCCCGATGTCGTATTCCGGCTTGTCCGGCAGGGTTAAGTCCGGGATTTTGTAGCCTTCCGGCGTTGTAGTGTATGTTAATTCCATGGTCTGCGTTCCTCCTTTCTTTTAGATTTGTAACGGCATAAAGCCGCTTGTTTCGGGCTTGTCCTCTATCGCCCCCAATCTCGCAAACGCGCCATTTCACTGCAAATGAGCCGGCCTGTCCTGCTATAATAGTAGTAGCTGTCATTGCTACCCTTTACAGCATATACCTTGTGCTAATTTTGAAAATGTTAAAAACTTCCAAAAACGCAAAGAGGGAATAATTGCCAATGTATACAATGTTGATGAGATTGAAATGCGTTTTCTAAATGGTGACGGTGCAAATTGGATAAAGAACAGCATTGTTGACGATACTGTGCATTTTCAATTAGACCCATTCCATCGCAATAAAGCTGTTAAAACTTATGTGAAAAATCCTGAGATGCAAGAAAACATTATGGAAATGCTGCATAATAATGACATTGATAATTTGCTCATATATATAGAAGCTCTTTCAAACAGCGTCGAAATTGATGAGGAAAACGGCGGAGAAGAAAAACAAAATTTACTTGAATTATTAAAATATTTTACTAACAACAAAGATGGTTTAGTGCCTTTTAATCAGCGTAAAATCAAAATCTGTGAACCACCGGAAGATAAAGAATACCGAAATATGGGGTGTATGGAAAGCAATATATTTACAATTATCGGTAACCGTATGAAAGGTCGCCGAGCTTGTTGGAGCTTGAATGGCGGCAATAATCTTGCAAGACTTTTATGTTTGAAACATACCGGCAAACTCGCTGATGCTATGCAAAATTTAACAACAGTTACCTTGCCTGAAAAATATGCAGACGAAATTATAGCTAAATTATCTTCTTCAAAAATTGTTAAATCTGTTGGTAAAGGTTTCGATGGTTATCAAAAAACTTCTGCACCATCAACTTCTAATTACAAGTGGTTGAGAAATATGGGAGCTATCCAATCTCTCTAAATATATCAAAAATCATGTGAACTTTTGTGTTTGTCAGAAACACATACAATCATTGAAAATCAAGATTTTCAATGATTGTATGTGCTCAGGCTGTCAAAAAAGTCTATTTCACCCTCAAAAAAGCTCGCTGACGCGGGCTTTTTGTGGTATAATGAACAGGGTGATAAAAATGCTGGAACGAACCGCGGACGCAAGAAATGAAGTATCGTTTTTTTGCATAGAAGACCTTGTACCGAAAGACCATCTGCTGCGAAAAATAGAAAAGGCAGTAGATTTCAATGAGGTATATCCGATGGTAGAGCCATATTATTGCCAAGACAATGGCCGCCCGGCAGTGGACCCGGTGATGCTGGTGAAAATCGTGATGGTGTGGCATTTGTTTGGAATCCGCTCCCTGCGTCAAACCTTGCAGGAAATCAAGGTAAATCTGGCCTATCGCTGGTTTCTTGGCTTGGGCGTTGATAGCCCGGCGCCGCATTTTGCAACGGTGAGCTATGCTTTCGCAACCCGGTTTCCCAGCGAATTGAGTGAGCAAATATTTGCGTGGATATTAGAAGCGGCAGCCAGAAAAGGCTTCATCAAAGCTGAAACAGTCTTCATCGACGGCACCCATATCAAGGCCAGCGCAAACAAGAATAAAAAACGTAAAGAACTGGCCGCTGTGACGGCTCGTGTGTATGATGAGCAGCTTCGGAAAGAAATTGACGCCGACCGGATCGCTCATGGCAAAAAGCCCTTGAAAGATAAAGATGATGATGATAAAACCCCGCCAACCAAAGAAGTGACAGTATCCACAGTCGACCCGGACAGCGGCGTGTTCCGCAAAGGGGAACACGAAACGCAATTCGCGTACGAAGCGCATACCGGATGCGATGAACACGGATTTATACTGGGCTATGAAGTAACGGCAGGAAATGTGCATGACAGCAAGGCATTTGATAAGGTTTACAATGAAATAACGGAAAGATTCTTGGAAGTTGAAACGATAGCAATGGATTCAGCGTATCGGACACCGTGGATATGCAAACGGGTTTTCGGCGATGACAGAAACGCTTCCCTGCCTTATAAATGCCCCATGACAAAGGACGGTTTTTTCCGAAAATACGAATATGTTTACGATGAATATTATGACTGCATGATTTGCCCTGAAAACCAAGTTTTGAAATACAGCACAACCAACCGGGAAGGGTATCGTGAATACAAAAGCAACCCAAAGATTTGCGTAAATTGCCCCTCCAGACACAAATGCACCGAAAGCAAAAACCATCAAAAATTGGTAACGCGCCATATATGGGAGGATTGGGTGGAGCGGGCAGAAGATTACCGACACACACCGGAAGGAAAAGCCAGCTACGCCAAACGAAAAGAAACCATTGAGAGAGTATTCGCCGACGCAAAAGAGAAACACGCCATGCGATACACTCACATACGCAGCCTAGCCCGAGTACGAAGTTGGGTTGGGTTAAAATTCGCAGCAATGAACCTCAAAAAGATGGCATTATGGGCGGCAAAACAGCCGCGTTTTTCGCCGATATACTCGCTTTTCCAGAGACTGATCGTTTTGAACCCCTTGCCAGCGATAAGGCAAGGGGTTCTTTGACAGTCTGACACATACAATCATTGAAAATCAAGATTTTCAATGATTGTATGTGCTGGATTATTAGTAATATTTTACTGTTTTTTGTTAATAAAAAATTAACATATTTTTTGCCTACTTTTACTTGACACAAACGTTGTAAAGATTGCTCTTGCAAAATTCATCAAAATTGGCTATAATAATACACGAGCGAATTTCCGAAGAAAGAGGTGCTGCTGAAATGGCTGTCAGTTATAAAAAGCTGTGGAAACTATTGATTGACAAAGACATGATGAAAAAAGACTTACAAGCCGCAACCGGCCTCAGTTGGGCGTCTATTACCAAACTCTCAAAAGGGGAAACGGTGAGCATGGATGTTCTAATAAAGGTATGCCGGGTGCTTGAATGCGATATCGGTGACATAATGGAATTGATTCCAGAGGATAACAAGAATGATAAATAGAAAATATGATACGACCGAAGACCCCATGATTGCATCCGCAAAGCAAAACCGCTTCCGGATTTCAGCAGTACAGACGCATATTTTGTGAGATTGACGTTAAACGGACAAGTCATTGACAAGCGGATGCTTGCAATGCTCAAAGAACTCGGTGACGAACATTTGGGGGAAATAACCACGGAAGATTACATTTTGATCTCATAGCTTTTTTGCAATAAAGAGTTTGATGATATTCGGCCAGAGCGTTTTGTTCATCTTGAAGAATTGGGAATTGTGGACAAAACAATGCTATCGGAAGTCTATCGGATGCTAATCGGTCGCAGCGGCCGATAGAAAACAAGCGGTTATAGATTTTTTCAAAAGTAATGAGCAAACGAAAACGCATGATTTGATTGAGATTGTCGGTCTTAGCGATGGACGTGTAAGAGCTTTGCTTCGCTAAATGGTTGAGGATGGAACGATTGAAAAGGTCGGAAACAACCGATATGCGAGATATAGGTTGAATGAGAAGTGATGACAAAAGATAATATCAATAATTTCGAAGAGCAGAGGTCGATGACGGCGTTAAGAAGCAACTCTATGTCAGATGTAAAGCTTTCAGCAGTATATCAAAAAGAAGGGTATGTCAGTATACAAACTCGGATAGCAATAGCGATTAAAGCTTTGTGCGGTTGACGAATAGTTGCAATCCGGGACTGTGGCCGATGTAGATTCAAACGAAATATAAGATGATGTTAAGACTAAGCAAGGAGGTGGCAGGGTGACAGGTATTGATCTCTCAGCGGAAATCGGTGACAACTCTGTCGATTTCCAAAAAAATATGACAATACAAACGGATGATGGAACTCAACCTTTTATTAAGTTTCTCTTTTTTGTATCAGAAAATGAAACAAAGATTCAACTCACCTCTTGCGTTATTGATACCAAAAAAGTTATCTGTTCTATCATAGAAAATGATGAAGACATAGGCGGATATACTTCTCAAACAGAAGCTGTCATTTTGATCCACAACCTATCACTTTGTGTTAATAAACCGATGTGGATGTCAGTACCAAAACCAATAAACCCAAGCAAAGAATTATTTTTACATATCGAAAATACATTTGAAATTGTTTTTGAGAATTGTGATGAACATGTGGCGGAAGAGGTTTTTGACAGATTAGTATATGCCACAAGTGGTCTTGTTGATCATTTTGTGGAGAACGCTATACTGGACGACATTAAAAGTCTAATATCTGCCGCAAATCCTATGTTTCAAACCGCCAATATTACACGGCTTTTGGGATATAAGCCACTGACACTTGACAAGTATGCAATTTTTCAGCTTAAAAATATTTGTGAGCTTAAATGTTGGGATGTCGGTGTAAATGTTGCCAAGGAACTTTATGATGCTATTGCCGGACAACTTAAAACTCTCGTGATACCATCTGTAGCGATTCAAAGCTTAATTGGCGAATTGAAAGACCGTGAAAGATATGTTATTGAAAATAGGTTCTTTAAATTCAATAAAACACTTGAAGAATTGGGGGCAGAACTTGGACTAACTCGTGAACGTGTACGACAGATTACTTCTAAAGTTGAACGTAAATTTCGTGCATCACATAGCAAGATGAATCTTATTAAGGCCATATTCCGCTCATTAAAGGTGCTATGTGATTGCGATTGCTGTTTTACCACTAGCGAGTTGGATAAATACTCCGTTTCGGAAAATGGATTAAAGTTTCTTTCAGAAGTGTTAGGCGATGAGTATTCCTTGTTTCATATTTCTGACACTGATTATATTGTTTTTACCGACCAAGAAGGAAAGTGTATCTGGCTTGAATACATAGAAGATGTCTCGCGGTCAATTCCAGCCCTGCTCTTACCCGATGAGCAACGGAGTATTGTTAAAGCTATTTCATCTTCGCTCAGTGACTTAGGGTATGAAATATCGAATAGCATCATTATAGCTCTTGTTTTCCGCAAGTATGTTAAGAAAGGGTCTGTCCTTGTGAAAAAGTCACTACGTATAGGTGACAGATATGAAATCGTATTAGAAAAGTTTTTTCCTGATGGCATAAGGCTTTATCAAGCGGAAGATATGGAGCTTTTTCGAAAAGGATATGCCGCTTTATTTGAGGATGATAAGATTGCCGACAATGACCACGCTGTTATTTCAAGAGTTGCCGACCGCTGTCTTTTGATTGACCGCGGTACATATATCCTTAACAAAAAAACGGACCTTCCAGTGGATTTGGCACAGAGAATCCTGGATTTTATTGAGCAGTATCCTTTTGATATGGTTATGACTAATGCTATTATGCATAAATTTCATGCTGACTTAATAGCGATTGGCGTTGAGAACAAGTATTATTTGCACAGTATCATAAAACAGCATTTTTCAAACAAATTTAGCTTTAGGCGTGATTATGTCATCAAGGGAGAAGTTACCGGTAATTTTTATGCAAACATCACAGCCTTTGTAGCTGCTCACCCAGAAGGCGTAAGTTTTAATATGTTGCAAAACCATTTTCAAGGCATACCCGAAACCGTTCTATATTTTGCTTTGTCAGAAGACGATGATATTATCCCGATGTACAATAAGATGTATACGCATAAGAGCAACATCATTTTCCCCGAACAACAGCAAGTTTTGGCATCCTTGAAAGAAACAGTTGCACAGGAACACATCGTTTCCGATGAACAGGCGTTTTCTTTGCTCAGACGAAATTACTCAGACTTCATCGCTAACAACAACATTTCTACTGGTTGGCTTTTGTTCAGCATTTTGCGTTCGTTTTTTAGTGAAGAGTTTAATTTTAGTCGACCGCATATCATTGACCGTACCTTTGATTCGAAAAATGGCCAAGAGGCTTTAAGAAGCTCCTTTTGGGGAAAGAAACGTGTTGAAATCGCCGACATCAAAGGTTACGCAAAAGAAAAACAAATATATATTTTTGACTTATCAAAATTGCTTGACTCCTATAATGAGAGATATTTTATTCTCGATAAAGAGCAGTTAATAAGCATAGATGAACTGGGTTATAGTAAGGATGATTTTACTCGCATAGAAGATATTGTTTTTGATGCACTTGGTAATCAGGACTTTTCGGAAATTTCCATCTTGAATGTGGTGAACTCTCTACCAAGAGCTAACATTGCAATTACAGAATGGCTGCTTTATTCCATTATCAATCGGTTTGGAACGAGGCTGACTGCTGTTACATCTGCCTCTCAATTCATGAAATCAACACCTCTTGTTTTTCGTAACGGAATTGACATAGATACTGTTCGAGAAGAGTTTGCTACTTCGATGTTTATTAGACAAACGGTAAAGATTGATGACCTATCTGATATCGACAATCTGATTGAAGGGATTATCGATATCGACTCTATTTGGGAAGAAGGAGGACAAGCATGAATTTGCAAAAATTGACACTTCATAAAAGTTATGTGAGCTACGGCGATGACACGATTCCAGAATCGCTCATTAAGCCATGCTTGAAAGTTGCTAAGAGATATCGCAGAAGTGCCGGATTTTTTTCGTCGAGTGTTATTAATATTGTTCTTGACGGAATTGTATCTCTCGTCAGGAATGGTGGCAAGATTCAACTTATAACAAGTCAACGGTTGAGTGAAGGAGACATTGAAGCAATAAAAATCGGCTACTCAAAACGCCATGATATTATAGAGAATTCCTTTCTTTTGACGTTCGAAGAGGAACTTGAAAAACTCGATGATTCAAATTTGAGTATCCTTGCTGAACTAATCGCCAGCGGAGTAATGGATGTCAAAGTTGCCGTGACAAAAGGACTCGGTATCTATCATGACAAATTCGGTGTTATAGAAGATTCGCAAGAAAATAAAGTGGCTTTTTTTGGCTCTTCAAATTCTACGGAGTTTGGTTACACTCAAAATTATGAAAAAGTAAGAGTCGCCCGAAGTTGGATTGATAACGAATCAAGTACAGTCGAAGACGAAGTGCAAGAATTCAATTCTCTTTGGGATGGAACAAACTCCTTTGTCGACATTTATGATTTCAAAGACGCTATAAACAAGAGCGTTTTACAGATTATCGCTAAGAGAGATGCGAACAAAAGTAAAAAAACTATAGTGTTGCGCAATTATCAAGAAGAAGCAATTAGCGCATGGACCGCTAACGGCTACAAAGGTTTCTTTGTAATGGCAACTGGTACAGGAAAAACTTGGACGGCAATATATGCAGCTGATGCCTTACAACAACACGAAAAAACTATCATCGTTATTTGTGCGCCTTACAAACATTTGATTCAGCAATGGTACGAGGATATCAAGAAAGTGTTTGTAGATGCGCGAATAATAAAAGTGTCCTCTGAGAACCCAGCCTGGGAACAAGAAATCAGGGAAGAGATTATTCGATCTAAGCACTACCCTGAAAACCAAATAGTAATAATCTCAACGATAATGTCTTTTGGCAAAGATCGGTTTGAGAGTGTATTGTCCACATCGACAAGCAAACGTTTGTTGATTGTTGATGAAGCCCATAGGTTTACAACGCGTCCGGATTGGTTATTGGAAAAATATGATTATCTCCTTGGACTAAGTGCAACTCCTTTCACAGGAGTTAATACCGCTATTGGCGATGAGTTTATGGCTTGGTTTGGTGGGCGGGTATATAATCTTCCGATAGAATACGCTCTAGATAAAGGCTATTTGGTTCCATATTCATATCACCCAATTTTTGTTGACGCCACCGAGCAGGAAGAGGAGGAATTTGTTAATACCATCAGACGAATGGCCGCCTGTTTTAATCCGCAAGGGGTATTGATTAATGTTGAGGAATTCATAAAACTCCGCCGAAGACAACTTAGAATCATTTCAATGGCAGAAGAAAAGACTAGATTGATTGATTCGATATTGGAGCAAATATCAGACAAAGACCACTTCATCTGCTACTGCGGCGACGGACGTCTATTTGATGACGAAGGAAACGAACTAAGACACATTCAATTCGTTAAGAGAAGATTGGATGCCCATGGTTATCGCCCGGCGCAATTCACAGCCAGTGAAAACATGGTAAAACGAATGGATATTGTTGAACGGTTTAACAGCGGTGATTTAACTGCTCTTGCTGCTATACGATGCCTTGACGAAGGAATAAATATTCCGTCAATTAAGTCGGCACTTATTCTTTCCAGCAATGACAACTTGCGAGAATTTGTGCAAAGGCGCGGACGCATTTTGCGAAAACACCAGGACAAGAAAGCGGCTAAAATTTTTGATGTGTTGGTTCTGCCGTCAACAAACACCCCACGCATTGCGTTGATAGAGTTCCGACGATATTACGAATATGCGAGACTGGCGATAAACTCAGAAGAACTGCTTGATGACATGGAATACAGACTTAATGATTATGGCATAACCCTTGAACAAATAATTGGCGAAACAACGCCGGATGTGGAGGAACTCGATGAATAACGATACTATTATCCAAAGATTGATTGGAAAAATCATATCAATCGAGCAAGAGAACATGGATTCTGTAGATGCGGAAACGAACGAAATCAGAGGCAAAATCGTGAATTCTATCCTCTCGGAACTCGACAAGGAGGTGATTGAAGATGAAGATTAAGCGTTTGGGTTATGAAAACTTCCGAGCCTTTAAGAAACACGGGAATATCTGCTTTTCCACTGACGGTAAGGTGAATATTATTTATGGAGGTAATGGTGCAGGCAAGACTACTCTGCACCAGCTGTTCCAATGGGTATTTTACAACACCACCTCTTTCAACAAGAGTTCAAGCGATAAACTTTATAACCTTGAATACGAGTCAGAACAAGAAATCAACTCTTCATTTTCTGTTATCGGAGAAATTGAGTTTGAACATGAAGGCAAGTTGTATCTTCTCCGTAGAGAGTGGCAGTATCAAAAGAAGATGTCATCGTCCATTAATATAAACAAACGCGTAACCCTCAGCTATAAAACGGAGGATTATGATTGGGAGCGTGTTCCTGGTGACAGTAGTATTTTTATCGAAAAGATATTGCCGTCCGGTCTTTCCACTTACTTTTTCTTTGACGGTGAGCGAATGATAACTGACCTCATGGAAAAAGGGCAGGATTCATCCAAAAAACTCAAAAAGGCACTCTACTCAATATTTAATTTAAATCTGTTTGAAAAAGCCTCGCGGCATATAGGTTCGTCCGATATTAAAACCTCTGTCATTGGTAAGCTGTATTTAAGCCGTACAGGAACAGGTAATCAAGCTAACATAGATGCACTCAGAGCCAATATTGAAAACGCAACAGGTCAAATCGAAGAAGCGGAAGCAAACATCGACTCACGCGAAACAGAAAAAACCACCAATGCACAGGAAATCAGGGAAATCTCTGAAACTATAGGTGGTGCAAAAACACGCAAAGAATATGAAGAATTACGGAAAACGTTGAAAAATGCGGCAGATTCCTTGGCAAAGCAAATTGAAGATGAGCAACTGCTTTTTGGCGAGCGCTTAGTTCAGCACTATCCCAAAATCCTTGCTTCTCGTAGTGTAATGCTTGCCAAGAAAAAACTGAAGCACAAACTGGATACAGAAACGTTGATTCCAGGCATTGAGAAACCTTTGATTGAAGCAATTCTCAATGGCGACGGTCATTGCATCTGCGGTCAGCCTTTGAATGAAAATGCCAGAGCACATTTGGCGCACTACATAGACCTATTGCCGCCTGCGTCTTATAAACGTGTTTATGATATTTTTACAAGAGAGTCTGAATCAGTAGCGACCGCTACTCGCTACGATTTGACAAAGCACATTAAGAAGGTGCTCGACTTAAAACGCCAGCAGCATGAAACCGAAGAAAAGGTTCGTGCCATTGATGAAGAATTAAAAGTTATTACTGATATTCAAGGATTGGTAGACAGACGCCGTGCGTTGGAAGCCGAAAACAGACGGCTTGACATTGAACTCAATCAGTTTAGAGACAGATTGTCAAAGCTGAAACTGTATCTTAATAAGCAAAAGAGAGATTTTGATTCCGAGGTTGAAAGCAACAGTAGCAACGCCATTATTAGCCGCAAAATATCAATCATGCAGGCAATTAAACAGCATTTTGACAATGAGCTCATAAAGTTGGCACGTGAATACAGCAAAAAGCTCTGTGCAGCTATTCAGCACCTGCTTGAAACAATGCTGACCACAAAACGCAGCGTTGAGATGTCCGAAGATTTCTTGTTGCGTGTATTTGACAACTTCAATGACGAATACAAATCGGAAGGCCAGTTTGCGGTTGTCACCTTCGCTTATATAGGTGGTATTTTCCGTATCATTAATGAGGATGTGGATATACCGCAGAAAGAATTTTCGCTCGTATTAGATGGTCCTTTTTCAAAACTTGACCCCGATAACAAGCAGAATGTCCTTAACTGCATACCTGAATATGCACCACAGATTATTCTCTTCTCAAAGGATGACTTGAACTTGTTAATTCGTCCCGAAAGAATGGGTAAGGTTTACAACATTTCAAGCAACGAATATCGCAATGTTGCCATAGTCGAGGAGGTGCAGTTATGAGAACAAGTTCTAATGTCGTCTTAAAAGGCGATGCCTGGTTCGAGACAATAAATAAGTTGAAACCAATCATAGACACATTCTATGACGTTTATGTTTTGGCGATAGCTATTGGTATCAACTCGGACAAGCAAATAGAGTCCTTGGATACAGCACTTTTTCCCGATGAAAAGTTCGAAATTAACAGGTCGATGTTATTGCAAAACAGTCCGACATTGGATTTGCTTTTCAAGTCCGCAATGATTACCACAAGCAATGTTGATCTGTCAGAAGATTTGCGTATGGAGTTGGCTTTTAATGACGATGCAAGGTCGGAAGAAATAAAAAACTTCAACCATGTAGGATTTTTAACCAAGTTTGCAAATTACGGCGTATCTCAGCTTGCTCAAAAATTAACGGATGACCCGCTTGAAAACATTGAAGCAATCAACAAGTATATCGTTGAATGTGCTGATGGGTTGGGTTTTGATGAATTCGACTTGGATGAACTTGATATCTCCGACAGCGAATTAGGAGGGTGAAAATGGGCGGATTATATGGCTATATAGTTTCGATAAAGGAACTACTTTCTTGCGATGAGTCGACTATAAAGGTTAATATTGGCGGTGTCTTTCATGATGTTCACAAGCTCAAGGCTTACAGAAAATTTATCATACCCGACTTCCAACGGGAAATCCGATGGACGCATGATAATGTTGCGGAATTGATAGAAGATGTAAGTCGTAAAGAGAAGCATTTAGGAAACATTATCTTAACACAACAAGTTGACAACTATGAAATAATTGATGGTCAGCAAAGAATCACTACGTTTTTAATGCTCCTAGCTTTCATTCGTAAAAAACACGGGACAAGCATAGATGTTATTTCGTCTTGCGACTTGCTCATAGAGAGCTTCAAAAAATTTCAAGATGTACTCAACTCAAACTTTTCAGATGACAAGTTCAATAGTCAAGATGTAGTTGACTCTGATGAGTTGCAACAACGTGAAAAGTACAAACAACTTTGGAATTATATTGCCAGTAATTCGCCTTTGTCGATAAAACAGAATGCTCAAAAATTTTTAGACAATCTCATGGGGTGCACTGTAAATATTGTTCTCAATCAAACACCAGACACTTCTATAGGGATTAGCTACTTTATTGATGTCAATCTTAAGGGCTTGAGGCTCGACGATGAAGATGTATTCAAAGGTTATCTGTTCAAAAATGACTCAAGCGACGACATTCGACAGAAGTGGTATCAGTTCAAGAAAACGATTGTACAGATTCAACAAAGCAGAGTTGACTATCCGCTTTTGAAATTAATTGAGCATTATCTTTATTGCGATTTGTTTGAAGACGGCAAATTCAAGAGTCTTGTTTTCAAGGCGGATCTTCGACTGGCAGAGGCGTTTGAGATAAAAGATGACCGTATCGAACCTTTCCGTAAAGACACGCACATTATTGAGGTTATTAACGACAAGTCTTATTTTATTAAAGCTTTTGCACAGCTCAATTGCGCTATCGAAATAATGCTAAAATTTGTGTCTTGTGATGGTTTGAGCAATGAAGTTAAGGCTCTGCTTTCCGTTACAAGCGGAGGCACTGTCGACAATTGTGAAATGGCAGTTATACATAATCTTATTTCAAAAATTCTGAAAGATAAAACTGTGTTGCCAAAAGCATTGGTGATGAAATACATCCTTAATGTTTTGCTGAACGACACTCGAACAAAGGACGATATTCGCAAAATCTATGGAGTGTACTTGCTTTCGGTCCTTTTTGTGGTTTTTCAAAACAAAAAAAGTATTGATGCCTTTACCAGCGTTTTGCAAGCATCAATGCCTAACTGGTATGGAGAAGTCATAAAAAAAGTTGAAGGCAAATTTGATAACAGCAATCCAACACAATCAAAGCTCATCTCCGCAGTGAAACACATTTCAGATGAAGATGAAGAAGACTACCACTTTAGATGCAAATCGCTCGCAACGATTTATAATTTCTTCAAGGTTACGAACGGAAAAGTCACTTGTAAACCAATATCTGAAACAAAGAAATTTTTGACTGATAGCACATCGTTTTCCACTGAACATTTTATCATCAGCGAGAGCGATACGGTCAAAGTTAAGTTAAGCGATGGCACAAAACAGGATTATTCGTTACTTGACTCAGCGAAGAAGATGCGATTAGGATTTTTCAACTTCATTTTCATTCCCGAAGATACCAATAATCAGCTACTGAGCAATAATTGGTTGCCGGAAAAGCTGTCATTGCTAAAAGATGTGGAAATAAAGTGTGATTACTCGAAAATGATAGTCGAAGCTGTTAGTAATTTGTCGCAAGGAATGGAAAACGCATTAAATGGTAACGACGTTAATAATCTTGATTCATTTTTCGCAAGGCAGTTTAGTGAATTATATGTTGAATATGCCCGCAGTGTTTTGTCAGCTATTGTTGACAGACTTACAAATTCATCAAACGGGTAAAAAATCAACATCATGGAGGAAGAATAACAATGTTTATATTTGTTGATTCCAGTGTTTTATGTACCGACTACTATATGTCGGGCGTGAATTTTGAACTTATGAAAAGTTCGGGAAGCGTTGTCCTGCCTGAAATAGTTATAGAGGAGACAAAAAACAAATACAGGGAAATGTTAGAGTCATCTCTTAAAAAGACAAACGCAGGGATTAAAGAATTGCAACGGCTGAAAATTGATATTGAATTGCTGAATAACCACACAATTGACGAGACTGTCAATAAATACAGCGATTTTCTTGAAATGTTTCTTATTGAAAGCGGTATGACAGTTGCCGAGCCATACCCCAATACGCCCCATAATATTATTGTTAAAAGAGCACTTGAGCGCAAGAAACCATTTAAGAACGATGGGAAAAATGGATATAGAGATTTTATTGTGTGGCTTACGTTTTTGGATATGGTAAAGTTGATTAGTAATAAAGAACCTTTCGTTTTTCTCACTCTAAATGCAAATGATTTTTCTGACGATAAAGATGAAAACGCTCTCCATCCTGATTTGCTTTCTGATATTGACGAACTGCACATGGAAAACAAAGATATTATATATTATTCATCCGTAAAAAAATTCATTGACGACGTGATTATTCCTCGAAACGCAAACATCGAGGCAGAACAAGAGTTTATATCTGAATTGCTCGGCAATCAAGAAAGGTTTGTTGTTCCAATTGAAAAATTTGTTCAAGAAAAGATTATGGACATTAGCCTATGTGAGTACGATGTATATGTTGATGGGTTTAATCCTGTAATATCAGAAATTTACAATGCTGGCATTGAAGAAGTCTGTAGTGCATCTCAAACATCTAGTGGGAATTTTCTCATCTCACTAAAAGTAAACATAGATTGTTCGATAGAATCTTATCTGCTTAAAACGGATTTACAAACAATGAGCAAAAAAGAAATTAAACGGCTTAATATAATCAATTCCGATTGGGATAACACTCACATTTCGGTTGAGGATTTTGTCGTTTTGGAAATTGATATCGATGTGCTATGCGTTATTAACGAGGGTTTAATAAAAATAAATGCCATAGAAATAACTGAAGTTTCAGATGGGAACTGCCCTTATTGCCCTGATTATCCCGATGATGAGGACGATGAAGATTACGATTGACACAACGAAGTTAAAAGCAAGATATACTCACTTCCATTCTAACGATCTCAATCGCAACAGACAATTCGCTTTTGTCAAATTAAATGCAACCTCACATTAGGGGTTGCATTTAGTTTACCTACTACCAATTCACGATTCCCTTAATAGTTTTTCGCTTAAAAATATTATTCTTGATTTTACGATGGATGTGTACTATAATACTTCCAAATAATAGTTTATAGACTTCCAAGGAGGGGTACACTTTGCCACAGGTCAAGAGAGCAAAAATTAAAATACCCGCCATTACAGGCACTCAATCAGACCGCACTTATTATACGGCAATGTGTCCTATTGAGTTTCTGGTTAAGCTGTTCAAATACGAAGATCCCACCTTGCCTCCTGCGATGCGAACTCAACGTGTTCTAAATAAATCACGCATACCTGAAATGAGGGACTATGTCCTTGGCGGTGACTATACCTTTTCGGCGCTAACGGCATCTATTGACGGGCAATTTTCTTTTGCTCCTGTAAAAAAAGAATCACAAGCTGGGACATTAACTATTGATGCAACAGCTAAAGTTATCATCAATGATGGGCAACATCGCAGAGAAGCTTTAATCAGAGCTCTTGAAGTGAAGCCTGAACTGAGGAACGAACATATCGTTATTGTGTTTTATAAATCCGAAGGATTGGAACAAGCACAGCAAATATTCACAGACTTAAATAAACACGCAATTCGACCCACAAAGTCCCTAAATATTTTCTTCGACAATCGAGAAAATTTTACTAAGATAGTTCGAGAGACGGTCTTGGAAGTTGAAGGATTTAGAGGAAGAACTGAATTAGAAAAAACAACCATTTCAAATCGGTCAAAAAATCTTTACACGTTAAGCGGTATTTATCATTCTGCTGATGAGTTGACAAAAAACACAGAATTGAGTGAGAAAGAACTAAAAAAACTTGTAGTCGACTTTTATAACGCAACATACGCAAACATTGCAGAGTGGAAAAGCGTCGTTTCTGACGAGATTACCGCTTGCGATTTTAGGAAAATTTATGTCACTGCACACGCAGTTTTTATTAAAGCTCTTGGAAAAGTCGGGCGTTGTCTATATGAAAGACATGGACAAGGAATGTTTTCAAAATTATGCAATCTTTGCAACATCAATCTTCGAAAAGATAACGAGGATCTCCAAGGCATTATTATGCACCAAGGCAGAATAAACGGTGCATCAGTGAGCGTAGAACCGCTCGCAAACTACATTTTAAAAAAAATGGGTGAGGAGTCAATATGCTAACAAAGAGTGATATTCAAAAAGTTATATTAAATATCCAAAGAATCTATTTGGAAGACCAAATTCCTTGGGTAGTTGGCTATTCCGGTGGAAAGGACAGCACTGCCGTATTGCAGTTGGTTTGGAATGCCATAAAAGAGTTGCCTATCGAAAAACGGCATAAAAAAATCCATGTAATCACAAACGATACACTCGTGGAATCCCCTATTGTAGCTCAATGGGTCAAACAGTCTCATCAGCATTTGCAAGCATCAGCGGAACGTGAGCAAATGCCATTTGAATCAAATGTTTTAATTCCGAATGTTAAGGACACCTTTTGGGTTAATCTCATCGGGAAAGGATACCCCTATCCCCGAAAGAACTTCAGATGGTGTACCGACCGTTTGAAAATAAAGCCCACAAATGTATTTGTCCAAAATATGATTTCAGCGTTTGGCGAAGTTATCCTCGTTCTTGGTACAAGGAAAGCCGAAAGTGCCAATCGCATGAAAACAATTACCGAACATGAAAAATACGAAATCCGAGAGTCCTTGACCTCAAAAGGAAATATGCAGAACGAATTGTCCTTTACACCGATTAAGGATTGGCTTGATGACGATGTTTGGCAATATCTGATGCAATACAAAAACCCTTGGGGGCATTCGAACGAAGAATTACTGACAATGTATCGCGGGGCCACGAGTGACGGCGAATGCCCGCTTGTGAGAACCACAGATACACCCAGTTGTGGCAAGAGCCGTTTTGGCTGTTGGGTTTGCACCCTTGTTGAGCGAGACAAATCAATGGCAGCAATGATTCAAAATGATGAGGAAAAAGCGTGGATGCTTCCGCTGCTTCAATTCCGCGACGACTTTGGAGATCACGAAACCGATAGAATGCGGCGAGAATTCAATCGTTTAACAGGAAGCATTAAACTCTACAATGACAGGCTTGTTCATGGCCCATACAGAAAAGAAATTCGCGAGGAATGGTTGCGTTGCTTGCTTGAAATGGAATTGCTTGTCCAAGCAAACGGGCCGGGTTGGTTCAAGGACTATTGTTTGATTACAAATGAAGAGCTGATGGAAATTAGACGCATCTGGATTGAAGAAAAATACGAATTTGATGATTCCTTGCCACAAATCTACCTTGAGGTTATGGGCAAGGAACTGAATGTTAAAAAATATGTTTCGCCGTTTGCCTCAACTGAGTATGACGTTTTGAAAGAAGTCTGCTCTTCAGCCTATAAAGACGAAGAATTGCTCTTCAAAATGTTGGCTTCCTTAATTGAAGTTGAACGAAGGGAAATCAGCAGTCGGTACCGAAGTGGTGTTATAAAGAAGATTGCCGATATTGTTCATGCCAATTACTACAAAAACGAGGACGATGCCTTAGGATATGCTCGAAGTTTTAAGAGTCGCCAGGAGGTAACTCTACAAGAAATATTCGGACACGAATTAGACGATTCTGTGAAAGGAGATGATATCGATGAAGATTAAGAGACTCTCTCTCCACAATTTTGGCATATATGCTGGAGACCAAACAATCAATTTCTCCTCAACCACAGAGGCAAAACCCATCGTTCTGTTGGGAGGATACAACGGACGCGGCAAAACTACCATTCTTGAAGCGATACTTCTCTGCCTATATGGAAAACGGACATACGCACTGTCTGAATCCAAGATAACCTATAATAAGTACCTCAGCAAGTACATTAACAGAAATGACAAAACGCTTCAATCTTCAATTGAATTGGTATTGTCTGTTGAGATTGATTCCACTAAAGTTGAATTGACGATTTTACGAAAATGGCATGAGCAAAACAACAATGTCAAAGAAGAACATAACATCTTATTAAACGGAAAATATGATGAAATCTTGACGGACGACTGGGACACACAAATGGACTTTTTGATGCCAATTGGGATGTCGCGGTTTTTCCTGTTCGATGGAGAAAAAGTATCTGAGCTTGTAGATGATTTTTCGGAAGACAAGTTAAAACAAGCAATTAAAACATTGCTGGGGATTGATGTTATTGAAAAGCTGAATGACGACCTCGCTTTAGTTATCGATAAGCACAAAATTACAAAAGACATTGAATCCAACGATAAGGAAGTCAAAAGACTTCAAGAGCAGAAAGCCACTCTCCAAGACGAGATTGTTTCTGCAAATCGTACCATAGAAGCACTTAGATTTGAATTTGAACAAAAAAACAAACGTCTTGAAAAGTGTGAATTCACATTCTCTTCGAGTGGAGGTGCCGTATTCGGCAAGCAAGAAACAACACTTCAAAGACGGTCAACCATAGAAAAAAAATTGCGAGCCTTGCAATCGGAGATTCATGAAAAATTGTCAGGCGCTGTCCCCCTTTTACTGGTGTTGCCTTTGCTTGAAAATGCGAGTGAAACAGCGAAAATAGAAAGAGATTGTGAGATACTTAATCACGAGATTAACGGCATTGAACAATTGTTAAAAGGCATTGACGTACCCAGCGAAGTGCAAATACGCTTCAAAAAGATGAAAAACAACCGTCAACAATTGGCTGAAACAATTGCCGAAAAAGGGTTGTCTCTTTCACCGGTCGGCACAAATATGCTCATGCGTTTGTCTGGAAGTTTTCCACATGATGAGTTACAGTCATTGCAAAAACTACTAATGAAAAAGAATGAGTTAATGGCACAATTGAAAGTGTCTTATGACTATTTGTCTGTTGAAGTTGACCAGAAAAAACTGAACAAACTTGTCGAGGAAATGAAAACTTTAAACCGCGACATTACTAAATGTCAAATACAACTTGAACAGTTAGAAACCGAAGTTGCGAGCAAGACCCAAACCCTAACGACGACTAATTTTGCATTGGATAGGCTGACTGCACAACTCTTAACGCAATACGAATCAAATGATAACGCAGTCCGTCTTGTCAAATATTCCTATATGGCAAAGAGCGTCCTTAGTCAATATGTAGTAAAGATCCAACAAATGAAAACAAAAGAACTGTCCAAAAAAGTGACTGAAAAATTTCTTGCAATCATCGGCAAACGAAACTTGATTCAAAGGATAGTTTTTAACCCTAATGATCTATCTATGGAATTGTTCGATGAAGATGGCAAAGCGTTCAATCGAAAACAATTGTCCGCAGGTGAACAGCAACTGCTATCCACCGCAATTGTTTGGGGTATTGTGGAATGCACAGGTCAAGAATTTCCAATGATAATCGATACTCCGCTAGCTCGTCTTGATTCAACGCATAGAGAACAGTTTGTGGATAACTACATTCCGAACGCAGGAAAGCAAGTTATTATATTTTCCACTGATGCTGAAATCACTAATGGCTTGGAAGAGAAAATAGACAGATATGTTTCAAAAAAATATCTGTTGCGTTACGATGAAACGACAAAATCTACTTTCGTGGAGGAGGGCTATTTTTCATGATTGTTAAGCAAATCAAATTGTCGCAAAAGGACAAAGAACGTTTAATTCGCTTAAAAACAAAAACAGGTATAGCAAATTGGAATGTGCTATGTAGATGGGCTTTGTGCTTTTCTTTGAGCGAACCGACCATTCCTGCTCCCGAAGGATTGGCAACCGACAGCAACCTTGAAATGTCGTGGATGGTATTCGGTGGTGAGTACCAAGAAATCTATGAGGCACTAATAAAGCAACGTTGCATTCAAGACGGTCTTGGTACAGACAAAGAAACCCTACAACAACAGTTCAAACTTCACCTTCATCGTGGCATTTCTTATCTTTCTGCCACAAACTATATTCGCAGTTTGGACGAATTTGTTTCGCGTGCTACCGAGAAAGTCAGGAGGTAAATCAAATGGCTCAGTATCTTGACTACAATTCTTCTACCCCAATAGACCCAGAAGTGGTTGCTTGTATGGTGTCCGTTTACAAAGATGTCATAGGTAACGCTGATAGTCGCACTCATTTACACGGAACTGATGCTCGTGAAATAGTAGAGAAAGCAAGAAATACTATTGCTGATTTGCTTACTGTTGATTCGTCAGATGTAGTTTTCACAAGCGGTGCTACCGAGAGTTCAAATATGGCAATTTGGGGATTGGCTGAATGGGGTAAACGAAATGATAAAACCCATATAATTACCACTGCAATTGAGCATAAAGCAACTCTTGAGCCGTGCCGCCAACTGGAAAAAGCGGGGTTTGCGGTTGACTATATTCTCCCCGAAACAAGCGGAGTAATTGATGCAGGAAAGCTGATTGCAAAAATCACAGACAAGACAATGTTGATTTCCGTCCAACACATCAACAATGAAACCGGAGCGATACAACCAATAAAAGAGATTGGAGATTATTCTTGCTCAAACGGAATTTTCTTTCATGTCGATGCTGCTCAATCATTTGGAAAGCTCGTAGATGAGTTACGTGAAGTTAAGTATGATTTGCTGTCCGCAACTGCACACAAAATTTATGGTCCGCAAGGCATCGGTATTCTTGTTATGCGAAGAAGAAATTATAAGAAGCCTCCTGTGCAACCGCATTCTTTTGGTGGTGGGCAGGAGAACAGTTTTCGCCCCGGAACTTTGCCTGTCGCGCTTATTGCCGGGTTTGGAAAAGCTACAGAACTCGCATTAGCTCATCATGAAGAATGGCAATTGCATTCACATAAGTTGAAAACAGAAGTGTTAAAAAAGTTAGAACGCTCGGGTATTAAGTATGTTATCAATGGAGAACCAAATAAATGCATAGAAACCACTCTTAATGTGTCTTTTCTTGGTGTTAACTCAGAGGCGCTCATGATAGCCGCTCGTCCATATTTCTCTGTGGCAAATGGCTCTGCTTGCACATCAAAGGACCACAAACATAGCCATGTTCTTGAGGCAATGGGAGTTTCTGATGAAGTTGCAGAATCCTCAATTCGAATGTCATGGGGGAAAGGAATAAAAAGCGTTGATATTGAACAATTGATAGGAATAATAGAAAACTTTATTAGTTAAACAAAATAATAGGAGACATGTGCTATGATCATCGCTCTTGATTTGCTTTGAAATAAACCCGTGTTAAAAGTGACTATCATTTCTTTTATACTAAACTCCATGCCGCGTTTGCGGTACAAAAAGGAAATAGTTGAAACCGTCATATTGATAAATTCCACATAGCCGCGAAGCAGTCAAAAAGACCGTTTCGCGGCTATTTTTTACCTTTTTTCAGATTTTCAAAAATATTTTTCAAAATTACTATCAAAATTTAAAAAGTAAGTCATATTATCCCCGAAAAAGGAAGAGGACAACGAAGGGATGGCCCTGCGTGATCCGATGAACGTGAGCACATTTATCCCGCAAACCAAGGAGTAACTCAATAACATTGACGGGAATAGCCGCAAGCAGTCGATAATGGCTGTCTTGCGGCTATTTCTTTTTATTTATTTCGTGCTCATAATCTCCCGAAGCTCGCCGAGCAGGTTTCCTCCGCCTACGGAAATGTTACCCACTCTGTCGCAAATCTTCTCTAAATATTCAAGCTCCTTGAGCTTATAAAGCGTGGCATTCTCCTCCATCAGCTTTGCGGTGTTAAGCAAGCTTCTGGTGGAAGCGACCTCCTCGCGACGGGCGATAACATTTGCCTGAGCATTCTTCTCGGCAACCAGCACGGTGTTCATAATATCGCGTATTTCGCCGGGCAGGATAATATCCTTTAAGCCCGCATCGGAAAACTCTACGAACAGAGCGTCTTGTTTTGTTTGAAGCTGTTTCAGAACAAAAGCAGCAATAGAATCCTTCTGCTCTAAAAGCTCATCAAAACGGAAGCGACCTACATATTCCCGCAGTGCCAGCTGGGTCAGCGTATAAATCTGCGCCTTGTAATCCTTAATTTCACCGACAATTTTTACTGCATCGGTAATTTTATAGGTGCAGACAAAATTCATACGCAGAGAGACCTTGTCGGCTGTCAGAATTTCCTGACCCGCAATATCAAGCTGCTGAGCACGTAAATCTACGTTTTGGCAGGTGATTTTTTGCATGTTGTTCCAGAAATAATAGCTGCCGCTTTCCAGCTTACGCTCGAATCTGCCGTCGAAAAACAACAGGCCTGTTTCGCCTTCAGGCACCTCAATTTTGCTATACAGGTTGCGGGGAACCGCCATAAGTTGTTCCGGTGTTAAATCCGTAATTTCTGCTTTAGAAATGTCAACCAGCGTAAACGTGTGCTCACGGTAGCAGTTCCAGAAGCAATATGTACCGGGCTGTAATGTGCCGGCAATGCGTTTATCCTCCATGTGGACGGCGATGTAACCGTCGGGAACATCCACACGGGCGACGTTTTCCGCAAACTTTTTATCGCGAAGTAAAACGGCAATATCCGCGTTCGGCACTTCGACAGGCTTGGAAACGCTTACCCGCGCGAAGGTTTCGCCGAACATTCTCTTAACGCGGTATTTTCCCGGTGTCAGCATTTTACGGTATGTACCGTTTTTGAATAAAAAGCCGCGCTCGTTTTCATTGATAATGATTTTCATTTTCTAAGTCTGAATCTATTCAGACTTTCACCTCATTTCTTGTTTTAATTTGTGTTTCTTGTCGAAACTGCGGTTTCGACCGAAAATGTCCACGCTCGTTTTGCGGGGTGAATGTTAAGCTGTGAAAATATTCATCCGGCGTGAATCCCCCGCAGGGGAAGCTATAGGACAAACTTGACACAGACGGTATCCCTTTCGCCACAGGCAAACCGGGCGTTGCAAAGAAATGGGTTTTTGCGTTTCTTTGCGGGATATTTTCAGTTTCTACCGTTTGTTAAAAAGACTTGAAAGGTCTTTTTCCGATGGGGATTTGAACCCCGGCGATTCCTCGCTTGCCAAAGGACATACTCTAACCACTGAGTTACCTCTTTCGAGGGCGGGAGTCGAACCCGCGACATTGTCGGAGCCCCGTTTACGGAGCTTCGCCGTTTTGTCCGGCATACCGCGAGATAACATCCCCGGCACCGCAAGGGTATTTTAACCCTTTGCATAGAACAAAACCGGCAATATATAAGGTTGCAACACCTTAAAACCTAATAACATTTGCGGAACATTTGGATTTTGTAAAGGCGTTTTTCCTTTACGTTTGCTAAAAAATGCGGAAGGTCAATATCATCAATATGTATGGTTTGTTTTTCTTCGATATTATCATCCCACCATTTTTTAGCTATGCAGACCCATTTAATGTCTCGGATATTTTGCAAACCTTTTATGTGTTCCGCTAATTCCTTTACTTCCGACTGCTTGGCATCTCCCTGTCCTACAGCCGTACCGCAATCACAATGCCCGTTTGTAATCGTATATTCGTAATTATGGGCATTCAATAACCTCCGAAGAACCCAATTTAAAATGATATGTCAAATGTTTCAATTTTTCATAATCATTTATATTGACGTCTTCGCTGATTCCGCCATATAAAAACATACACATCTCAATCACCCTTTCACAACGCCGATAGTTTTGAGCCGTTTAACCGCTTTTACAAGGTCTTTTTGATTTTCCATAACCTCATTAATATCCTTATAGGCAAAACGGCTTTCTTCAGCGACATCGTTTTTATTGTGCTTACCGAGAATAACACCTTGCTTTTGCAAGTCGACCATTACCTCTTCGGTAGAGAAATTTGCCATTGCACCTTTACGGGAAAATCTCCGTCCGGCGCCGTGGGAAGATGAGCAAAAACTCATTTCTTCGCCTAACCCCTCCACCACATAGCTGTATGAACCCATCGCGCCGGGGATGACCGCCAATTCGCCTGCTCTTGCGCGAGTTGCGCCTTTACGGTGAACCCAAACATTTTTACCGTAGTGATGTTCAATAGCAGCATAGTTATGATGGCAGTTAATTTCATCCGTATAGTTAAAGCTTATATCCGTATGCTTGCCGATCCATTTTTCTATGATGGTACGAACAGCAACAATCATAAGCGAACGGTTTTCAGCGGCATAGTCAAGCGCAAGGTTCATCCAGTTGATATACTGCTTGCCTTCATCCGTATCTACCGGCAGGAACGCCAGCCACCATTCATCGGGAATTTCAGAATGCCACTTTTGATTCAGTTCACGGGCGGCGTTATGGAAATAATCGCATACCTGCTTGCCGAAATTGCGGCTACCCGAATGGATCATCACTCCGAGATAGCCATCGTCATCTTCCTGCAGCTCAATAAAATGGTTTCCGCCGCCCAGCGTTCCCGCTTGATAATAACCGGCATCGATCAATCCGACCAGTTCTGAATTTGCTTCATATTTATCCATCGATTCTTTCGCCGTGTCCAGCGTAGCGCAGCTTTGAGCATTTTTATGCTTGTTAAATCCAACGGGGATATTGCGTAATATATCGCCGACCATACCCTGTATTAACGAACCGTTGCCGGTCATAATATCGCGTATTTCATCGACTTTTATATCCGTTCCGACAAACGCCATCCCGCATCCGATGTCAACGCCTACCGCGTTAGGAATAACAACGCCGGTTGTGGCGATTACGCCGCCGATCGGCATTCCCATGCCGGTATGGGTGTCAGGCATAAGGCTGACCCATTTATGTATAAACGGCAGATTTGCGAGATTCATTGCCTGTTCTAAACAGCTTTCTTCAATATGAGATTCATCCGGCAGCCATATTTTTATAGGCTTTTTTGTGTTTTCGTTCGAAATTACGAACATGGTCATCACCTCTTTCCGCGTTGATCTTACCAAGATTTTCATCCCTTATCATTTAAAAAAGTTTGCGAGGTTGATTTATAGGGCAATTTTTAGTATAATAATTTTTACGGACGGAGGTATCAATATGCGGCTTCAAAAACTAATAGATTTTTTAAACGAACTTGAAAACCGGAAAATTCATTACAGACTTAATAAATTTTGTGATGAATATATCATGGTGTTTATTGATGTTCCCGGACAACGCTGGGAAGTAGAATTTTCTGATAAAGATATTAGAGTTGAAAAATTTATCAGCGACGGCGAAATATTTGATGAAAGAGAGATTGAAATTCTTTTTCGGGATTTTTCTGATTAGGGTGTTTGTACATGGCTGAGTTTTCTGAGTTGATTAAAAGCTTTGACAAAATCCGGGACTATATGCGTGACTTCTATGTATATGGTTTCAAATCACGCGCCGATTTTACCAAGAAGTCAGCCCGCACCTATGATAATGAAAAGCGCCGTATCGAAAGCTATATGGGCGAATATATGAAATGGGACTACAGCGGCGGCAATAAATCATCTTTCATCTCTGTTGACTGTGCCAACATCCCTGTCAACCCGCTCTACGCGGCGTGGAAATCCAAAAGCTTCACCGCGAACGATATCATGTTGCATTTTTACATATTGGATACACTGAAAAACGCTCAAATGGCTGTAGATGAGCTTACCGATATAATTTGTGAAAAAAGCGAAGTCACTTTCGATGCGCAGACCGTCAGGAATAAGTGCAATGAATATGTGAAGCTTGGAATGCTTACACAAGAAAAGCAAGGCAAGGCGTTTGTTTATACGGTTGCCCCGCAGAGCGTTCCCGTATCGCCGGAACTGCTGGGCGCCGTTAAGTTTTTTCAAGGCGCCGCGCCTTTCGGCGAAATCGGCAGCTATATCCTTGATAACGAAAATATAAAAAATGATATGTTCGTGTTCAAGCATCACTATATCGCTCACACGCTTGAAAATGGCGTTTTATTCGACTTGCTGTCGGCGATCCGGCAGAACCGTTCGGTGGTTTTTGAAAATCAAAGTGAGAGAACCGGAAAGACAATTAACAACCATGCGTTGCCTCTTAAAATTTTTGTCAGCGCCGGAACCGGACGGCGGTTTGTGTGTATGTATTCTTTCAAAACCCGTAGGTTCACCAATTTTCGTCTGGACTATATAAAAACGGTTGCTTTACAGGAAGAAGTGGAGAACGCGGCGGAATTAAAGGAAAAACTGAACTATAATCTTGATAAAGTTTGGGGCGTCAGCTTCGGAGGTGAAAACCGCTCTGAAACTATTTGTATAAAGCTCCACATAGATGAAAAACGCGAGCCGTATATTATCGACCGCGTAAATCGCGAGGGTCAGGGTGGCGAGCTGACAAAACTGGAAGAAAACATATTTTTATATACCAAAGAAATGTTTGATTCCACCGATATGTCGCCGTGGATCAAAACTTTTACCGGACGTATCATCGGGCTGGAAGGCACAAACGAATTTGTAATTGACCGCTTTTACAACGATATGGATCGCATTGCTAATATGTACGGCATCGAAACCGCGGCGGAAGGCGGTGACTGCTGATGGAATTGTTTTCTGAAATTTATGGTTGCTATTTTACTGTTGTTTCGCGAATATTGAATCGAGCGCAGGACGGCATGACAAAATGCGAAATCGAAAAAATAGTCGATGATGGCGGTTTTTATGACAGCGCCTTTCATTTGCTGCCCGCACTATTTTCCGGCGAGTGGAATCTGCTATGTGAAAATAACAAAGCATTTTATTCACGGTTATTAGGCGATATAAAAAGACCTTTAACCACGCTTGAAAAGTCATGGTTAATGGCCTTGACAGGCGACCCCCGCATAAATTTATTTTTGGATGAAGAGCAAATAAACGAACTTAGGGAGTCGCTTGCTGATGTCGAGCCGCTTTTCTTTAACGATGATTTTAATATATATGACAAGCATCTTGATGGCGATGATTATGCAGACCCGGATTACACATCACGATTTAAAACCATTTTGAAAGCAATAAAAGAACAGCAGCCGCTTATTATTGAATATGACAGCCCGAAGGGTGGGCGAACCAAGCGGCAGTATCATCCATATAAAATCTGTTATTCTGCCCGCGATGATAAGTTCCGCTTGCAATGCGCCGCATTCAACAGCCGCCAAAACCGTCTGCAACCTATCGTATTAAATCTTGCCCGGATCACAGCTGTGCAGGTTGTTGAAAGCAAGTTTGATTTAAAAGACAAAATCCATTTGCTATTTAAAGAAACAGTGTGCGCCGAACCTGTTGTGTTGGAGATATCCAAAGAACGCAACGCATTGGAGCGTTGTATGCTTCAATTTGCTTCCTTCGAGCGGCAAACTGAATATGACCGTGAACGTGACATATACACCTGCCGCATCTGGTTTGATCCCGCCGACGAAACCGAGCTACTTATCCGTATTCTCAGCTTTGGACCGGTAGTAAACGTGTTGGGTCCGGATGGCTTTTTGAAACAAGTGAAAGAAAGGATCAGGAATCAAATTGAAAGAAATCATAACCGCTAAAATAGCGGAGTTGGAGCAAAAAGAAAACGTCCGTGTAATCCACGCCATAGAATCGGGTAGTCGGGCATGGGGATTCGCATCACCAGACAGTGATTATGATGTGCGGTTCATCTATGTGCGCCCGAAAGAATTTTACTTGCGGTTGGATAAAACAAGAGATGTAATCGAATGGCAGCTTGACGAAACGTTAGACATCAACGGCTGGGATTTGCATAAAGCATTGCGGTTGCTGCATAGTTCTAACCCGACGCTGTTTGAATGGAGCAATTCGCCAATCATTTATAAAACCACTGATGAATGGGCGAAGGTTCAAACTGAGATCAACAACTATTTTTCCGCTAAATCTGGATTATATCATTATCTCAGCACAGCCAACAGTAATTATCGGGAGTTTCTCAAGGGTGACATGGTTAAATTGAAAAAATATTTTTATGTGGTGCGCCCACTGCTTGCCTGTAAATGGATTTTGGATAAAAAATGCCCGCCGCCCATGCTGTTCATCGAATTGGTGGAAGCCGAGATTGAAGCGAATATGAAGCCGATCATTTATGATTTATTGAAAGTTAAAATGAAAACGCCGGAGGTTGGAGAAGGTAAGCGGAATGACAGGTTAAATGAATATATTGACGAAAACCTTGTATCATTGAAAACAATGATTGACGCGATGCCGAGGGAGCATAAGGCAGATTGGAACAGGCTGAATGAGTTGTTTTTGTCCATCGTCAAATAAAGCACATATATGTGGGAAAGGATGCCGGAGGCAACTGTTTCAAAAATTGAAACAGTTCAAAACGAAAGCGAGCACAAGATTCGCCGGACAACAGAATTTTACAGCCGTGACGCTACCGTTGCCGCCGGAAAAGAACAATGGATGATTACATCAAAAAAGCCAGCAATATGATAAGAGAAGTCCAGTCAATGCTCAAGCAAAATCTTCCTCCGCTTGAGTCGCAAGTCGATTATGCTATTAAGCATCGTGTTGTAGATAAAAGCCGGTTGGATCATTTGTTAAGCGATTTGTTGGATTTTACTCAAATAGAAGAAGGGGTCTCTGTATTTAAGCGTCTTTGCCAGTATTGCTATCCACTTTATCCGGAATTGACTGCACGCTATATACTTTTTTACCGTGATCATTATGACCCGGATTATGATTCCGATTTAAATGATGTGGATGATAAAGAAGAAGGTGCAATATGATATATCTTACTGGCGACACACATGGAAAATTCCGACGAGTAGCACTCTTTTGCGACACAGTGGAAAGCACCAAAGACGATGTTCTCATTATTTTAGGCGATGCCGGAATTAACTATTACGGCAATCTGAAGGATAAACGCTTGAAACAACAGCTGAACGAGCTACCCATCACTTTATTTTGCATTCACGGCAACCATGAAAAACGTCCCGAAAGCTTGCCTGCAAATAAAGAAGCCGCTTGGAATGGCGGCATGGTTTACATAGAACCAGATTATTCGTCGCTGCTTTTTGCCAAAGACGGAGAGACTTATGATTTTAGTGGGAAACGGTGTTTTGTCATTGGTGGTGCGTACAGTGTTGATAAATATCATCGTCTTGCCAATAACTTGGGCTGGTGGCCGGATGAACAACCGTCAGCGGAAATCAAGAAACACGTTGAACGGCGGCTGGATACAGAGAATTGGAATGTTGATATTGTTCTCTCTCATACCTGCCCGTTGAAATACATACCTACCGAAATGTTTCTGTCCTGCGTTGATCAAAGCTCCGTGGACAATGGGATGGAGGAATGGTTGGGCGCCATAGAGGAACGGCTTGTTTATGACCGTTGGTATTAAAGGCTCCGGGCGGACACCGTATTCCCACGGCGGCGATGGGCGAGCAGCGCTCGGGCCTATGCTGAGGGAGTATATCGTCAGCGAAGCTATGCACACCTTGGGAATCCCGATGACAAGAAGTTTGGCGGTCGTAGCGACTGGAGAAACCGTAGTGCGCGAAAAAAGTCTCCCCGGCGCAATCCTCACCCGTGTCGCGGCAAGCCATATCCGAGTGGGAACATTTGAATATACCGCCCGATTCGGCACGGCTGATGATGTCCGCATTTTAGCCGATCATACCATAGAACGCCATTGCCCGAATATTGCGAATGCTGAAAACAAATATCTGTTGATGTTAAAAGAAGTGGTAAAACACCAGGCATCCTTGATTGCCAAGTGGCAGATGGTCGGTTTCGTCCATGGCGTAATGAATATGGACAACATGGCGGTCAGCGGCGAAACCATCAATTACGGTCCGTGCGCTTTCAAGGCTTATATCATAGCTACTGTCTTGTGGGCATGAGATCAAAGTTAGGATTATTTAACGAGGAGGCGGAAGATGAGTCGCTAATCAAAGGCCTTTTGCAGCTCATGCAGCAACAGCAGGCGGATTATACAAATACATTCCGCTGTTTAACGTTGAATGAATATGATATGAAGTTATTTTCCATGCCTGATTTTCAACATTGGAATGACCAGTGGCAGGCGAGGCTATCAAGGCAGCCAAATCAAAAGGATGAAATCAAAGCACTTATGAAAAGCCATAACCCTGCTGTTATTCCAAGGAATCATCATGTCGAGGAAGCGTTAGATGCCGCTGAAAAAGGCGATTTGGATGTGATGAACAAGCTACTTGATGCTTTGAAAAATCCTTACGGATACACGCCGGAGCAGGATGAATATGCAAAACTGTCGGTGTCAGCTTCCTGCTGTTATCAAACATTTTGCGGAACTTAATTATAGGGTGATAAAATGGAAATCGGCAAACAGTGTTTGCCGATTTCAAAATAGTATTTTAATTCTTTCCGGGTCTAATTCCCCGCAGCTCTGCTGCGTACCATTAAGCCCGATACCTCGCAGTCTCTGCTGCGGGGAGAGGTTCATTACTCAGGAAGCACAAGCGTCCCGGCATCCATTTCTCGCTCCCACAGATCATATAGCATCGGAACACTGTAATGCCACACCTTAGTCTTCTCGTCTTCAAGAGCTTCGTATAGTTCGGATGTATACAGCTTTTCTATAACGATATTCCCATCAAGACCTTTTTCATCAACAATCTTTTTTACCAGCCCTTGTACAATTACCTGTAAAAGCACCGCAAACTTATCCGCTTCCATTTATTTTCTCCTTTTCTTAGCCTGTTCCAGTATCGCATTAATATTTTCGCCTTTTAATTCACCCGGATGCGTTTTATCAAAGTCAACCAAAATATCCTTCGCCTGTTTTTCACTCTCACGAATTTTTGTGTATGCACCTTCATAATTACCGTCGGTGAAAGCGTCGTCAATCATTTTTTGGGAAACATCGGGAAGTGTCGCGTTTTCGCCGTAAAGAGTGATTATGGCTTTGTTAATAGCCTCTCTTGAAATGGGCTTACCATTTTTCTGATGCTCCCACAAAATACCCGCTATGTCGGATAAATCAAACTTGTATTGCCTACCGCTCATCAGCTTCATGGCAATCAGGTATTCGGCGGCAACCGTCCGTATAGTGAGGATGTTGGAAAAGGTTTTGTAGTAGACCGATACCTCTAGCAGCTTATTCGAAAAGGAAGTAGTCTTTTGGAAGTCCGCGTTTAACCAGTTTCCCGGTAAACCCATCCTGTCACCTACATGGTTGATGGCGTCTTTCATTGCGGAGGAAGCAAGGATGATCGCGTCAATATCATAGGTTACTTCACGGAAACCGTAATTGGCAAGGATAGCCGCACCGCCGATCAAAATGAGTTCGGCGGGCATCTTCGTTCCGTTCAATTTCCGAAACTCTTTCCCCAATTCTTTCAGAGCTGTGTCGAGATTTTCTTTGGTAAACGGCGTATCAGTAGACATTTCGCACCTCGCTTTCCACGATGTTGAACCGTATAAATTCGGGAATAGCTTGTGCGTAGCTATTCTTTTTAGGCTGATCGCTGTGGCTGAACGCGCTCATAGCGATTACGCTGGACGGATAAATCGGTTCGCGCAGCCGGGCGGAACGAATTTCGTTGTATTCATTACAAATCGGCAGATCATTTTCGCGGCTCAAATAATCCACCATCGCCAGCAGATAAAGGCTTTCGGGATACCACCGCTTTTGGTACAGCTTCCGGATTTTATCTGATTCCAGCGTGTCGATAATAAAATCAATATCACCCATATCCTTTACCATATGGCAGATGTTGCTCTTGTACGTTTCAAAGCTCTGCCGGTACTCCATGCTGTCCGCGACAAATGATTCCATCGGAATATCCAGTACCTTTGACAGCTTATATACCGTCGCAGCTGAACACTTCGGGATTGTGACCTTCTCATGGCAGATGTCGTTGATGGTCGTATACGGCACACCGCTTTTTTTCGAAAGCTGATATTTCGTTATATTTTTTTGTTTTAATAAATCATTGATGTTCATCTGGTTTTCACCTCTTCTATATTATAGCGGTATACCGTTATAATGTCAAGCGTTTTCGAAAATATTATTACCAATTTTAGATTCCGGACTTAGTGTAAAATTAATGTAGGAGAATTTTAAGGAAAAAAGGTACAAGAGGAAGCCAAAAAGTGATTTAATAGAATTGTAGATCCAAAAAAATCACGAAGGAGGCAACCTCTTGTGAAT
>Ga0099364_10001321_pt1 | contig 41136 bp, 30 predicted proteins | sample TergutTh196P3_FD_73070 | JGI IMG/M metagenome (GOLD analysis project Ga0099364, IMG submission 73070) | Microcerotermes parvus P3 segment gut microbial communities from Pointe-Noire, Republic of the Congo - Th196 P3 | ecosystem: Host-associated > Arthropoda: Insects > Digestive system > Gut ...
TTGGTCCTACCCGCAGTTACGAATGTTCTTGCGGAAAATACAAACGAAGCGGGCCAAAATTCTGCGGCATAATCTGTGATCGATGCGGCGTTGAGGTTACTGATAACAGAGTAAGAAGAGAAAGGATGGGGCATATAGAATTGGCTGCCCCGGTAGTTCATATTTGGTATCTCAGGGGTATCCCGGGCAGGCTCAGTTTATTGCTTGGAACAAGCACGAAAGAGCTTGAAAAAGTTGTTTACTTTTCTCCCACGCGAAAAAAGGAAGCCACATACAAAGTTATTATGGAGGGACGTCGGCTTGATTCAAGGGAAAAGCGCGTTGATTCATACGTTAAAGGGCGTAAAGGCGATATAATCTCCGAAAGCGAAAAAAGAGTAATAGAGCATTATGACCCGCGTTTTCAAGCGGAAGAGGCATATACTATCGAAACCGTTGACGAGGTTCCCGTTGCACAGGGAGACATTATATCCGTACAGCAAATGTCGCGTTTCAAGTCTGAATATGGAGAAGACATGTTTAAAGTTGAGCCCGCTTTTGAATTTACGAGCGAAGTTACGGGACTCCATTTCAAAGTCGGCGACATAATCAGCGCGTCGGAACTTGAGCGGCTTGAGGATTTGCAAGGAAAACTACCGGTCGAACGGGCCCGCATAAACAATCAGGATTCATATATCGTTACAGCGGCTGCGCGTTTACCTTTTGCAAAAGGAGATATCATATCGTTAAGCGAATATCAGGTTTTTAACGAAAAATATACAAAACGTTTTACGGCGCAAAGAGCAGCTACTATGATAGAAGATCCATGCTATATAGTAATTGAAGAAGGAGTAAATTCAATCTTCAATAAATATGATGTTATATTTGAGCGGGAGCGCGATATTTGTATGGCTTATGACAGCTCTTTCCGGGCTGGAATAGGCGCGGAAGGAGTGCGCGAGCTGCTTGATGGAATCGATCTTGATTTCCTTACAGCATCGCTGCGAGAGGAAGTCTCGGGCAGTACGGGGCAGAAGAAAAGAAAATTAATTAAGAGACTGCAAATTGCCGAGGATTTTCGAAAAAGCGGATCTTCTCCGCGTTGTATGGTTTTTGACGTTCTTCCGGTTATTCCTCCCGACTTGCGTCCACTTGTACAGCTTGACGGCGGACGGTTTGCCACATCTGATCTTAACGACCTATACAGAAGGGTCATAAATCGCAATAACCGTCTTAGAAAACTTCAGGATTTAAGAGCGCCTGAGATAATAATCAGAAACGAAAAACGAATGCTGCAGGAAGCGGTTGACGCGCTGATAGACAACGGCAGGGTTGGAAAAGCGGTGCTTGGAGGCGGGAACCGTCCGCTCAAGAGCCTGACAGACCTGTTGCGCGGTAAAAAAGGGCGCTTCCGCCAGAATCTTTTGGGTAAACGCGTTGACTATTCAGGCCGCTCAGTTATAGTCATAGGACCTACGTTAAAAATATATCAGTGCGGTCTGCCGAAACAAATGGCTCTTGAATTGTTTAAGCCGTTTGTTATCCGTCAACTTGTAGAACGCGGACTGGCGCCGAACGTCAAGAGCGCAAAACGCGTCATTGAAAGAGGCAGAGAAGAGATTTGGGGCATTCTTGAAGAAATAGTAAAGGATCACCCGGTGTTGCTTAACCGCGCGCCAACTTTGCATAGACTTGGAATTCAGGCGTTTGAGCCGGTTTTAATGGAAGGTAAAGCCATAAGGCTGCATCCAATGGTGTGTACGGCGTTCAACGCGGACTTTGACGGTGACCAGATGGCGGTGCATGTACCTCTATCAATTGAGGCGCAAGCTGAAGCCCGCTTACTTATGCTTTCGGCGAATAATCTGCTCTCTCCGGCAAGTGGGAAGCCTGTTGTAACTCCAACTCAAGATATAATTCTTGGGATTTATTACCTTACTGATGTACGCGATGGGATGCCTGGCGAGGGAATGCATTTTTCATCAATCGAAGATGCGCTTTCGGCGTTCAGTCACGAAACAGTCCACGTTAACGCAAAAATATGGCTCCGAATTGACGAAGGCTGGAAAGCTATACCTTCGGGCAGCCGTAAATACTGCGGAAAAAAAGGTTTTATTATATCGGATGAAAACGCGGATATAAAACCGCAACCTGACTCTATTGTATTTATACAAACTACTCCGGGCAGAGCTTTATTCAACAGTGTCCTTCCGCAGGAATTGCTATATGTCAATGAACGCATGGACAAAAAGAACGTTGGTAAACTTCTTGACAGGGCATACGACAAAGTCGATCGCTCATCGATAGTCAACACTCTTGACGCTATTAAGAAACTTGGATATCGTTGGGCGGCGAAGAGCGGAATAAGCTTTGGAGTCGGGTCCATAATAATACCTGATGACAAATACACTAAAACCACGCTTGCGCGTAAGCAAGATGAAATACTAAAGAGCGAATATGAGTTGGGGCTTCTGACAGAGGATGAATACTTGTTCCAGAAAGAAATTTTATGGGGAGACGCCGCAAGAGCTGTCGCTGATAGCATAGAGAATAGTATGGACTCGGAAAACCCGCTTCATATGATGGTGGACTCAGGCGCTCGCGGAAGCCGGGGGCAAATGGGGCAGATGGCAGGAATCAGAGGTCTTGTGTCCGACCCTTCAGGAAGAATAATTGACTATCCCATAACTTCAAATTTCCGTGAAGGAATGGATATGCTTGAGTATTTCATTTCAACCCACGGCGCGCGAAAAGGTCTGGCGGACACGGCGCTCCGAACGGCAAAATCCGGTTACCTTACAAGACGTCTTGTCGATGTCTCGCAGGATTTAATTATCACAGAGAACGACTGTTTCACCGATAAAGGAATTCTTGTACGTCCGCTTAAGAGCGACGACAAAGTTATGATCTCTTTAGCGGAACGAATTGTTGGACGTAATTCGCTTGAAGATATTAAGGACAAAACCGGTAAACTTGTAGTTTCAAAGAATGAGCTTATTTCCAGTGACATTATGGCTAAAATGGTTGAAGACGCTCTTGCGGAAAACGGCAAAGAGGAATTATGGATAAGAAGCCCGCTTTCATGCGAGTTGCGCAACGGAATATGTCAAAAATGCTATGGGATGGATCTTTCCGCAAGGCAAGAGGTACCTATCGGCGAAGCTGTTGGAGTTGTAGCTGCGCAGTCCATAGGAGAACCGGGGACGCAGCTTACTATGAGAACATTTCATACCGGAGGAGTCAGGCTTGCGGGAGAAGATATTACTCAAGGTCTCCCAAGAATTGAGCAATTATTTGAAGTTCGTCGACCTAAGAAAATCGCGTTTCTGGCAGGAATAGATGGAGTTATATCTGAAATACGTATATCTGACGGGAAGAGGAAAATATTTATACTGCCGGACGGAGCTGAAGAAACCGGCGCCGAGCCGATAATGATAAATATTCCGGCGACGCAGGAGCTTAACGAGGAAATTCGCGAAGGGGTTCCCGTCAGAAAAGATACTCGCCTCACGGAAGGCAGTGACGATCCTCAGCAACTCCTTGAAGTAAAGGGGATTGAAGCTGTTCAACAATGGCTGGTTGACCAAATTCAAGAGGTTTATCGTTCTCAGGGCGTTTCAATAAATAATAAACATATTGAAGTGATTTTGCGTAAAGTTGCTCCTGTAAACCGTGTTCGCGTTGTTGAAGAAGGAGATACCTCGCTTGTCGTTGGAGATCTTGTCTGGTTGCAGGATATAGAAAAAGAAATGGAAGGAATAAAGCAGGAAAACGAGATAAGCATAAAAGAAGCAGCAGATGTATTTTCTGGAAAAGTGTTTAAGGGCATTGGAAAATTCAGCGACGAGTTGTCTATGTTAGTTGGAAAACTTCTCGATAGCGCAATGCTGCAGGAGATTACCAACCCTGAACATCAAGTGACTCATTTTATCGTTGAATATGATGAAGAAGATGTGATAGTAGTGGTTGGAGAAGCAGCTTTCCGCAAACAAATGGAAGGTCTTGAGATTATAAAAAGATTTTATTCCGAAGAAAACGATATAGAAATAAATGAAGGCGAAAAACTTTCAGCCAGTCAGCTAAAACTAATGACGTCATGCAAGCCTCAGCCAATTATGGTTCGCGATCAGGCAATGTTAGAGACATTGGTGAATTCCGCCTGGCTTTCTGAGGATGTGGTGGACGAACATGGAAACGTTATTGCTGAATCGGATAGCGTTATGACGCATAAAACAATTGAAAAGATTCGCAAAGAAAATATACGCTCAATTCGTAAATGGAGTAATACCAATGTAGAGCGGGTAGATGTTCTGGACGCTTTAAAAACGGATCTCATGAACGGGGAATTTTGGGCAAAGCCGCTTAATAAAGTTATCGATTCAAATGGCGAAGAGGTGGCTAATATCCCGCAATTGGTGGATGGCTCCGTTACCCGGGGACTCATTGACGGGACTACCATGGCTATTGAAATTGAAGCGGATGAGCAAAAGACAATAATCTCGCGGCAGAGTCTGCTTTTTAGAGTTATAAGCCAAAAAGCCGCAGGAAAAATTCTTTTAGAGCCTGTAATGGATAACAGTGGAAATGTAATAATCGAGGCCGGAAGAGATATCAATACGGCAGTAATTGAAGCTATTTCAGAGCTTACTCCTTCAGAACTTGTGGTTCGACCAATAGCCGCGAAATCCGAAGAAAAGCGTTTTGTGAATTGTTTTTCTTTCATGCGGAAATTGCGACAAAACCCGGAATGCCGCCCATTTATTCACGGGGTTACAAAAGCGGCTCTTGCAACTGAAAGCTTCCTTAGCGCGGCGTCATTCCAACAGACAGCTCAAATACTTGCGGGCGCTGCGGTGAAAGGGCAAATAGACCCGCTTCTTGGGCTTAAAGAGAGCGTGATAATAGGTCATCTTATTCCAGCCGGCACAGGAGCGGCAAAATTCCGTAAGCAGCCGAATACTTCTCCACAAAATACAGCACCTGTTGAAAATTAGCCTTAACCCTTTTTCGTCATTTTGGGATTGGTAGAGCTGAAGCGCCTATAGCTCTACCAATTTTATTTTTGATTTACTGCTAAAGGTATCAAGATAGTGAACGCTTGTTTATGTTTTGGGGTGTATTTTGAAACGTATTATCTTGCATTTTGGGCTAGCATTTTTTTGGAATTTTTAACAATTGAGGTATTATGTGCCGAATAATTAAAATGTAATATATAGTCGACTTATTTTCAATAGGAGGCGCTCAATGATATCCATTGAAATAAACTTTGAATCGGGAAATGAGTCTACTAAGCAGAAAATACTGATGTGCGCAGTGGATTTATTTGCCAAGAAAGGCTATACAGAGACGTCAATCCGCGACATAGTTTCGGTTGTTGGGATTAATCCGGGATCATTATATAATCATTTTTTATCAAAAGATGAGTTGCTCAAATATATGTTGATAGATTTTGCAAATCGCTGCCGTAACATATTTGAAGGAACTGATATTCCGATAATTCTTAGCAAAGACCCAACTCCGGCTGGTATATTAGCGTGTTTTCAAGAGGTTTTCAGTTTACTTTCTGATGACTACTTATATAAAGTGCTTTGTGTATTATTCCATGAACATCACCGAAATGCCTTAGTTCGAGACTATGTTGTAAGTATTATCAAGGAAATAGAGAGTTATTCAGAGATGATTATAATTACTTTAAAAAATATGAAAGTCATTCGTGATGACACTGATCCGGATTTTTGGTCAAAAGCCACTTCAAGCGTGATTCACGCTTTTATTGATCGAACGATGATGGGTTTTAGCGAGAAATCTCAGGGTTACACAGGTTTGGGATTGAGAGATCTTTTATTGTATTTGTACGGAATGTTATTTAAAACATGTAGCATAGAAAACGATAGAGTTTCATTAACCGACAATTAATCGCGTAGTATTAAAATAAACCCCTATCAACGCAATATAAAACAGGCGGTCCCTAACGGGACCGTTCCTGTATGTATCCTTAAGGAACGGGCAGCGCCCCTGCCTCCCGTTTCCCGCCGATGCAAATTAACCAGCAGCCCCGAAGGGGCGCGATAACTATAACCTCCGGCGTCAGCCGGAGGAAACGCGGCTATCACAACCTATAAGCCCCGAAGGGGCGTTACAGAATTACAGGCGAGAGAGATTTTTCCCCCTAGCATATGGTAACGCCCCGTTGGGGCTTCACGGATTATAAGATCAGCAGACCTCCGGTTGACACCGGAGGTTATAGACATTACGTCCCTTCGGGACTATTGTTTTTTCCCTGCTATGAGAGTCAAAACGCAACGTTGCAACCATTTCCACACATCAAAGAACGAAAACACATAAAGTGTTTATTTCACTTGCTTATCAAGTTAAGTTAACGACATTGCCGCCTCGGTCGTCCGCATATATTAACCGCGCCCATCGTTAATAGAACTGTTTTTATTAGAAATACTCATTGATAAATAACGTTGTTTGTTTGATATATCTGCCGTCAGTTGATATTAATCTCGACCATTGCTACATAGAATCGTAGGGGATGGCGTCCTCGACATCCCGTCGATGCATGTTAACCGCAAACATCGCAATATAGAAACGTAGGGACGACCGCCTCGGTCGTCCGCATGAATTATCAGCGCCCCCTCCGGTTGGCGCCGTAGGTTATTTACGCATATGCGCCCTTAACAACAATTTTTGTGATACAATTTTCCTAAATTCAAACGAATTCAGACGCTACAGATGCTTTGTGTAATTAATTTATTAATTTGTTAATTTGTTAATTGGTCATTCAGCTCAGGAAGGAGACTTTAACATGCAAGGTAAAAAGTATTCTATATTAAAAAGGTTATTTTGGGTTTTACTTATATGCGGAGCGTTAGCGATCTTTGCGCTTGACAGAGATGACAGAATTTCGATGCATCCATATGCGGGATTTACCAAACTTATGCGGGAGGCAAAAGAAAATACAGACCCGGGAGTAATTATTGCTCTTGTTGAGGCGGGCGCGGATATTAACGCAAGAAACCAAAGCGGGATGACATCTCTTATGTGGGCGGCAAGGTATAATCCCAACCCTGAAGTGATAACAACCCTTCTCGACCTTGGATCAGAACCAAAGGCATATAGTAGATCCGGCATGATGCCAATAGACTACGCAAAAATAAACAGAGAGCTTGAAAATACCGAAGCGCTCCGCAAACTGGAAGAAATGACAGTCTCGATGCTTAATATAAATGATCCTAATGATTTTTTTGCCATTTGTAAATACGGTTCTTTACGATTAGTTAATGACGCTATAAGAGCTGGCGCGGATGTCAACAACAGAAATGGTCATGGATCGCCGCTTATGCAGGCGGCAAGATACAACTCTGACCCTGAAGTGATAACAGCTCTTATTGAAGCAGGCGCGAGTGTTAATCAGAAAGGACCAGGGGGAAGGACGCCGCTTATGTTCGCGGCAGAAGATAGCTCCAATCCGGAAGTGATAATAACGTTGCTGAAATTCGGAGCAGACGCAAAAGCGGTAGAAAATGCGGGGGTACCGGTAATTAACTTTGCAAGAGGCAATAAGAATCTTATAAATACAGAAGCGTTTCGGATACTGGAAGAAGCTAGTCGGTGAAAATACGGTCAAGTAGGGACGACCGCCTCAATCGTCCGCATCAGATTGATTGGAACGGATAGAAAAGTTTTTTCTCTCTGTGCCCTCTCTCGTCTCTGTGAGATTGTTTTGCCTTTGCCTTTGCCTTTGCCTTTGCTTTTTCTTTTCCCTAACCCCTAACTCCTAACTCCTAACCCCTATCATCCCGCGTTGACAAACTAGCAATTGTTTAATATTATTTTTTAGTTTTTACATAGTATTTCATAAACGAAATATTAAATAATAATGTCATTCAAGATATCAAAGGAGGGTGTAAATGGTTGTCATAGCAATAAACGATGCGCCAGAGAAGGAGCTTACTAAGCAAAAAATATTGATGCGCGCAGTAGATTTGTTTGCATCAAAAGGTTACACGGAGACCAGTATTCGCGACATAGCTGCGGCTGTAGGGATTAAACCGGGATCGCTATATAATCATTTTTCGTCTAAGGAAGAATTATTCCAATATATATTGAAAGATTTTAAAGATCGTAGCCGCGACATGTTTAAAAATTTGGATATGCTGCAAATTCTTCAAAATGACCCAACGCCGTCAGGCGTATTGTACTGTTTGGAGGAAATTTTAATTGTACTTTCAGATGAATACTTTTTTAAAATTGATTGTGTTATATTCCAGGAGCATTACCGTAATGCAATAGCTCGCGACTTTGTTGTAAATATTATTCTGGAAGCAGAGCAATATGTTGTATTGATCATTGATACCTTAAAGAATCTAAAAATCATTCGTGATGACGCCAATCCAGATTTTTGGAAAAAAATCACCATATGTGTGTTTAACGCTTTTATTGATAGAACAATTTTGGGTTTGGGAGAGAACTCGCCGGAATACGAAGGGCTCGGAGCAAGGGGTATTTTACTATATTTATATGACATGCTATTCAAAGTCTATGGTGTTCAAAACAACTGAAACTACTTAATTAAACGATAGTTTTATTATTTTGGGGCGTGTTTTGTGGCACGATAATTTGGCTTTTTGTGTTAAACAGTTTTTCTTTATTTCAAAAAACTGGCGTATTTTGCGTCAATGAACTAGCGCTTAGTAATCACTGAAATATCAAAAGTGAGTAAGCGCTAGTTTATTTTTTGGGGTGAGCTTTGCGACAGGAAATCTAGAATTTCTGAGTGAATTATTTTTTTTAATTTTTTTTAATCAAGGCGTTATGTATAAACAAACTAGCGCTTACTATTATAGTAGCATTTCAGAGGTTAGTAAACGCTTGTTTGTAATTTTGGGGTGTATTTTACGACGGATAATTTCATATTTCTGTGTGAAATAATTTTTTTAAATTTTTAATAGTTGGGACGTTTTATTATAAAAAACTAGCGTTTATTATTATGGTATCGAATTGTCTGTTGCTCGTCCATCGAAAACTACAATGGGGCGCTTTTCACTGTAACAAATTACAGTTTGTAAAGGAAAAATTTTTCGGGAAGGAGCTCAAATGTCACATACGCGTACCAGTATTGCCATGATTATCATAATAACTATGACTATCGCGACAGGCGTCGGTTTGAGTCTGCTTTTTGCCAGACAGTATATTGATACTGTTAATGTTGGTTTCCAATCCATGGACAGCGTAGAGGACAGGCTCGCTTCAAATGAAATTGCACAGCCCGGAATGGGACTTTTCCTGATTGGAGGGCTATATGTTCTGGTGGTTGCGCTGATTACTTATATTATCATTTTTCACTTCCAAAGCATCTTAGGGCAAAATCATCAATTGGAGAAAATGAGAACGGAAGCAATAAACGCTTCCGAAGCTAAAACCCTATTTCTTGCTTCAATGAGCCACGAGATGAGAACGTCTCTTAATGCAATCATCGGTCTTACAAACTTGATGATGTGTGAAACTGACATGCAAAAAGAAAAAAATGAAAACCTTCAAAAGATCAACAACGCCGGCGTTGTATTGTTGGGTATTGTAAACGATGTTTTGGATATTTCCAAAATAGAGTCGGGGAAGCTAAACCTAATGCCCGCAGAATATGACATGGCAAGCATGCTGAACGACACCGTCACTCTAAACATGGTTCGTATAGCGGATAAACCCATCAGTTTCTACCTGAACATTAGCGATGATCTGCCAGCCAAGGTTTATGGCGATGAATTGCGCGTAAAACAGATATTGAATAACCTTTTAAGTAATGCTTTTAAATACACTGATAAAGGAATAGTCAGTATGCGCGTAAACTGCGTTCGAGGAAACGATAATGACTTATGGATGGAAATCGTTGTAAGCGACACTGGTATAGGTATAAAGCCGGAAGATTTGAAAAAGATATTTTCAGAATATAATCAGGTTCATACCACTACAAATAATAGAATAGAGGGAACAGGGCTGGGTTTGTCCATAACCAGAAAGCTTGTGGAAATAATGGACGGAACTATTTTCGTGGAAAGCGAGTACGGGCGGGGTAGTATTTTCCAAATACGCATCCGGCAGAGTTACGTTTCCGATGTGAAAATTGGCTCTACTGTAGCGGAAAGCCTGCGAAAATTCCGCCATAAAGATGATAAGAACTCTGACAACAAATTTGTCTGGGCAGATTTGAGTAGCGTAAGAGTATTGGTGGTGGACGATGTTCAGACTAATCTGGATGTGATGGCAGGTCTTTTGCGCAAGTATAAAATGCAGGCTGATTGTGTGACCAGCGGGAAAGACGCACTTGACCAAATAATTCGGAAGCCGGTTTACGACGCAATTTTTATGGATCACATGATGCCTGGGATGGATGGCGTGGAGACAATCAAAGCGATTCGCGCCATTGGAACTAAATATGCTATAACTGTACCCATAATTGCCCTTACAGCTAACGCCATTTCAAATAACGAGCTAATGCTTCTGAATAACGGGTTTCAGGCGTTTGTATCTAAACCAATCGACATAAAGAGACTTGATAGAATAATTCGGAAATGGATATGCAATAAACCTAAGGAAGGAGCTTTATTATCAGAACCATCCCCTGTGTATTCCGGCGAGAATACAACATTAATTGAGAATAATCCTACAATGGAATTCCTTCCATATGATCACGCATGGGAAGCGAGGTCAATATCGCAAGAGGTGAATGAAAATGTCATTTCTTTGATTCCTAATAACATAAATTTACTTGAAATACCGGGAATTGATACAGAAAGTGGTCTTTCTTATTACGGTTATGATGCCGAGACCTATTTATCAGTTATGCAATCCTACTATGTCAACACTCCCAAAATCATCGACAAACTGAGAAACGTTTCGGAGGAAACTTTGCATGTTTATGCTATCGACATACATGGTCTGAAAAGCGCGAGCGGCAGTATCGGCGCTAATGAAACAATGAAAGCGGCGTTAGAGCTTGAATTATTAGCCAAATCCGGTAATTTTACCGAGGTTTTAGCCCGAAACGAAACATTTATTAAGGAAACGGAAAATCTGTTGGACGGCATACAAGCCTGCTTGAAGGAACTGGATGCCAACAATCCGAAACCGCATTTATACGCTCCTAGTAAAAGTCTTCTTGCTTTTCTACGGCAAAGCTGTAAAAAACGTGAAATGGATGGTGTTGACAAAGCGATTGAAGAACTGGAAAAAGCGCAATACGAAAAAGATGGTTCTTTGGTAGCATGGCTCCGTGAAAAAATTGACATAATGGATTTCTCCGAGGTTGTAGCGAGACTTGACGAATACGAGGAGGAATTCGAATGACGATTGGGAAGCGAAACAGGATTATTGTAGTAGACGACAATATAACAAGCCTGACCGCGTGTAAAAACGTATTGAAGGAGTTTTACGAGGTATACACAGTCAACTCGGCTGCAAAGATGTTCAACGTGATGGAATCCGTACTGCCGGATTTGATATTGTTGGACATAGAAATGCCGGGAATGAATGGCTACGAAGTAATTAAAATAATGAAAGCCGATTCGCGTTTTAAGTATATTCCTGTCATCTTTCTCTCATCGAAAAACGATGAAAATAGCGAGCTGGCTGGTCTTAACCTTGGAGCGGACGATTATATATCCAAGCCATTTTCCGCGCCACTACTGCACAAACGTATAGCCAAACAGCTTTTGATTGTACAGCAAAGAACAGATTATATCACGCGCCAGGAGGCTTACAGGAATTATGCAAATAGCCTGGAAACAAAAGTTTGTGAAAAATCAGCGGAGGTAATCAATCTAAAGAATACCGTCTTCACTGCCATGACTGACCTGATGGAGTTTCGTGATCAATACACCGGCAGGCATGTCACACGCGCGCAGTTTTATTTAAAATCCTTAATAGACGAGCTTATTCAAGAAGGATTATATGCGAGTGAAATTATGAAATGGAACATTGATTTTTTCTTGTCTTCAGCGCAGCTTCATGATGTGGGAAAAATTGCTATAACCGACCATATTCTAAATAAGCCAGGCAAGCTCACATATGAAGAGTTCGAAATAATGAAAATGCATGTGCCGATGGGAGTAAACGCCATACAAAGAATAATGAGTAAAGCTGATGAGCGCTCATTCTTGCATCAAGCATTGTCCATTGTCGGAGCGCATCACGAAAAATGGGACGGCAGCGGATACCCTATGAGACTTAAAGGTAGGGACATCCCCCTTGAAGGACGGCTAGTGGCAATTGTTGACGTATACGACGCATTGGTATCAGAACGTCCTTATAAGAAAGCGATTCCAGCCGAGCATGCCGCATCTATCATCATGAAAGGGCGGGGCACGCATTTTGAACCATATTTAGTGGACATTTTTAGCAATGTAGCCGACCAATTCGAACGTATTTCCAAAGCATACTGAACACCAATTTTTTAATCATCAAAGGCAGCAACGTCGCTCCACTGAAGCCCCGTTGGGGCAGGGGCGGCGTCTGCCTTGCGTTAAAGCTCTTCTTCTGATAATAGATTACGTTCCGCCGTGATGCGTATTACGTCTGCCAAGTTGCGGGCGTCCAATTTCAGATAAATATTGTTAATGATAAGTTTTACCGAATTGATAGACAAATTCAGGTGGGCAGCAATCTCAGAACGGGAAAGCCCGTTGTACAAATGGCGCAGAACTTCAAGCTCGCGGGCGGATAAAGATATATCGCCATCGCCGCCGGATGATTTGTCGTGACTTGAACGAAACTGTGACTGATGTTTAGCGTAGGATGCAGATTTACGCGCAATCATTTCCAACCATTTTTTTGGAATACCGATGTCCGGATCGCGAATAGCCGAACCGATGAGCGTACGCATATCATTGCCAAGCGACATGAAAGGCATTATAAGAGAATTGGGGGAGGCTATTTCATAACCTTTGCGCAGTGTGGAGAAGGCGCCGCTCCTGTTCTTTTTTTTAAAAAGTAAACAAGCTTCCATCGCCGTCAGTTCTGCACGACAATATAGAATAATGAACTCCCGCTGCTTACATTCTTCTATGTATGCCATAAGTGGCGCGTAATTTCCCGTATTGTAGCAGTATAACGCTTTCACTTGATTTGTGGAGTTTTCGTTGAAAAAGGTGTGACCGAAAGGCGAGAAATTATCCTTCAGAAAGCTTGGAAAAATGTCTAACTGCATTGTATAAATACAAAACGCTCCATAGGTAATCTCATTGGCTATGAAGCGGGAGGTAAATTCATCTTCATCTAAAAGGCTTTTAGTATCATTAAGCGCTTGCAGGGCTTTTGAGTAAAGCCCCTGGGAAACTGCTATACGCATTAAGTAGAAATAAGCTCTGTGTACCAGCTCATACTGCTTCCCCGCGCGCGCTTTCACAAGACCCTGTTGAATAAAAAACTCCGCTTCGCGAACGTCGCCTTGGTAATACTTAAGCTCGCCACGAGCTAAATCATCGATGCCAGCCATACACCCGTTGAAGGAACTTGACGCATTCCCCACCGAATTAGTTAATGAGTCTATGTATTCCTGCAGCGCCCCTTGCCTTGCGACGCCTACCAAATTGAACCATGGACCTATCGGATAATTGGACAGCTTGTTCGGTTTGGATGGAGATTTGGTAAAGCATTGAGCCATTTTCGCGAAGTAAATATGAAAATCATAACAGTCGTCCGCCGTACTCAAAAGTTGCCGCATAATTGCCCAAGTGTAGTAAATACCGGCCAATGTCCGGTTTCTCAACTTATCGTCTTCAGGCAGCTGAAGTAATTGCGTCTCGTAACGCTTTATTAGCTCAAAAGCTTCCTGCCACCTCTCAAGGCTCATGATTACCCGTACATGCAGTCCGGCTAAAGAGCTGACGGTGGCAAACGCGTCGGCAGGCGCCCGACTTAAGATTTGAGCTGCTATTAGCGCTACATCTTTTGATAATTGCATGGGAAGATCTTCAAAAAGGGGTACAATGGATTCGTAGTCCCCGATTCTTTCATAATAAGCCAGGGCGTCTATTTTAAAGTCATTACGGTTGCACCAATCCGCCGCGATTTTATAGGTTCTTCGTTTTTCTTCTTCAGTAAGAATCTCCTGCTTTGTACTAAGGAAATCCAGGAAAATGTGATGAATCATGTAAGCGTCGATATAGCTGTCGAAACGAACAAAGGAGCTTTCATGCTCCAGTTCGGACAGCAGATTTTTGTCCTCTCCGGCAAGAATAGCGACCAATTCCGCTGAAAGGTGTCCTATTAGGGAAAGGCATACTAAAAGGCGTCGGAGTTGCTCGGAAACCATATTGAACACTTCAGTCTCCATCAACTGGAAAAAGTTCTTCTTCATTGCGTTGCGAACGTAGCCCGAATAATTCGGTGACTTTTTTAGCGACTGCACTATGAAGTTCACGGCAAAAGCCCAGCCCTTTGTGTCCAGCCATATTTCGCGCAGCGTCTTGGTTTCTATGGATAATCCCTGAAGGCTCATATATTCGGATAGTTCGCTTTCTGTAAAGTTCAGATCCTCTTCGTATATGTAGGCGATAAGACCTTTGGTCTGTAAGTTGGTTAAATTGAGCGACAGGGGTTCGCGGCTGATAATGATCATCGTCTTCCTGTTCGACGGCATATAATTTACGGCATACTCTACAAAACTAAGCACGGCGTTTTCATTCACAAAGTGAAAGTCGTCAAGTACGAGTATATACTGTTGCGTGCTGGGCATACTACGTTCATATAGCTGATAGAATTGTTTATATTTTTCTTCTGTGTCCGGGAAGCCAAAATCTCTAATATCCATGCCCAATTGTTTATTCATCTGAGTGAAAGTGTGGGATAGGTTTTCCCATGAGCGCGAGACTACGTTGTCGCGGTCTGAAAGTTGTTCCCATCCGACAGGGAGGTCTTGCTGCGATAAAAAATCGGAAACCGCCAGCGTTTTACCATAACCCGCCCCTGCGCATACAATCACCACAGGACGTTTTGCAGCTTCCGTAAGAAGCCGGTTCAGCCGCGGGCGAACAAAATGTGGAAAGTCGCCCTTATTAGCGCGCATTTGAAACGCACTATCCATAGTAAGCTACATCTCCTCTCAATTTACGAGGCGGTTTTAATCCAATTCGCGTATTGCGTTGATTAGCCTTAACAGCGAGTTGAATATAAAACAGAAGTGTTGTTTTCTGATGAAAAAAAGTAGTTAAACAAGAGCAAAAATCTATGAAAGCTTTTATTAGCAATTAATTAATGCAATTAATTAATCAATATTTCTAAAATAGCTTGCTTTAGTTCGTTTTTTCTGATACTATACTATATTAGTGAACAACCGCTAGTTTGTAATAAAATCGCATTTTTGATAATAAAATATTAATTTTATGTATTGCTAAAATGATTGCGGCTATTGGCACTGCTATTCATTCGGAAGCCAAAAGTAACTTCTTGTTAAAAAGAAAAATCATTATAATAATGAATATTTTTTACAAAAGCAACAATCACATTAAACTTTTATTATTGAAAATTATTTATTAACGTATGGGCATTATAATAAACGAATGTTCGTTTGTCAATCTTTCGAGAAATTTTTTTTAATATTTTAAAAAAAATACGTTTTATTTATTTCCAGAACAAGCAAGTATATGATTACTACAAAAAAGGTGATAAAGTTTGGCTACTAACTTGGATAATAACCAACAGAATATATCAACCAAACAAAAAATAATTAATAGCGCCACGCATCTATTTGCGATGAAAGGTTATACCGAGACGACTATTAGGGAGATAGCAGCGTTCATAGGCTTGACGGAAGCTTCAATATATAATTATTTTCCGTCAAAAAACGATATATTGGAATGCATTCTGGAAGAGTATACTATTTTAATGAACAGCGCTGTTTACAAAGGTGACAAACTAAGCGCGCTAAAGAAAAACCTTACTGCCGACGATATAATGTCTTGCTTAACGTTGGTTTTTCCTGAAGAAAGAGAAGGGTATTTTCTGAAGCAGCTTTGCGTGATATTGCATGAACAATACCGCAACCCCATTGTTCGCAAATTTGTATCAGAGCATGTCGTCTACAACTCTGAACGAGTATTCAAGACTCTTATTGATAAGCTGAAAGAGCTTAATGTTCTTCGTCAGGATACGGACGCCGATTTTTGGGCAAAGCTGTATTCCAGCCTGATTTATACCTTCTCCAACCGCATTTTGTTGGGTATTGGAGATAACGGTCCGGGTTTTACCGGCATGGGCATGTATGATTTGATACGCAGTACATGCAGTTTGATGTTGGAGCTTTGTAGCGCCGGAGATAATTAGGGTCGTCTGGATTGTTAATATTAAGACTTATTATTTTTCGTTATTGCCAATATACTGAGAATGCAGTATAAATAACCGCCCAATTGGCTTGTGAGAAACTATAAAAGCCTGAAGGAGTGATGATTTGAGCACTATCGAATTTGAGTTGGTTGGATGGTTATCATGGATAAGAAAATGAATGAATTATCAACCAAGCAAAGAATATTAAAGAACGCTGTATATCTATTTGCCCAAAAAGGCTATACGGAAACCACCATACGTGAACTCGCGGCGGCTGTTGGCTTAAAGGAAGCTTCTCTGTATAATCATTTCGAGTCAAAAAATGCTATACTGGAGTGCATATTGGAAGAGTATGCACAAGTTTCGCGTAAATTTGAAAGGACTAATATTCCCACGCTAAAAGATAACCCGACTGCGGACAATATATTGTCTTGTTTGATGCTCTCTTTTCCGGAGGATATGGTGGAGTATTATCTTAAAGAGCTTCATGTAATTATGCATGAACAGCATCGAAACCCTATAGTCCGTAAATTTATGACCGAACACTATATTCTAGGCACTGAACAAGTTTACAAGGGTATTATCAATAAATTAATAGAGTTTGAGATACTCCGCCCCGACATGGACGCTGATTTTTGGGTAAAGATACATTCCAGCTTGATATATGCCTTTTCCAGCCGTTTATTATTGGGGATAGGCGATTCTTCAGAGGATTTCAGCGGTATGAGAATGTATGATTTAATGCGTGAAGTATGCAATTTAATGTTAGAAAAATGTGGCGTCATTAGGTGATTATCCAAGGGCTTAGCCGCTCTTATGCACTCGCCCCCGCGAATAGAGGCGGGGGCATTAGAGCGGGTTAGCCATCGGGAAAGTGAGACTTGCCTCAGTGGGGGATTTTTAATCCCCCGCTGAACTAAAATTAATTATATAAGGGGACAATTGCTTGGAAAACTCTAATGATAATCCAATTAAAATATCAACTAAACAAAAAATAATGAATAATGCCGTGAGTTTATTTGCCATACAAGGTTACACTGAGACGACAATTCGGGAACTGGCAGCGGCTTGTGGCATAAAGGAAGCTTCCATATATAATTATTTCCCTTCCAAAAACGCTATACTGGAAACTATTCTTGAAGAATTTGCGCAAGTTTCCCGCGAAGCTTATTATCAAGATAAACTGCCTATGCTTAAAGAAAACCCGACGGCAGACAACATATTATCCTGTATTAGTCTGGTTTTCCCGGAAGGTAAGGAGGAATACTATTTAAAGGAGCTTTACGTAATTTTGCAGGAGCAACATCGCAATCTTGTCGTTCGCAAATTTTTAACAGAAGAGATTATCCTGAGTACCGAGAAGGTTTACGTGAGTATTATTGATAAATTAAAAGAGTTTAACATCGTCCGTCCGGATGCAAATCCTGATTTTTGGATAAAGATTCATTCCAGCCTGATATATACTTTCGCAAGCCGCCTATTGTTGGGTATCGGCGATTCCGATCCGGGTTTCACGGGAAAGAATTTATCTGAATTGGTACATGATATGTGTAGTATAATGTTGGAAAAATGTGGCGCCGAAAATAGCAAAAACCTGAAAGAGGAAGCGCCAACATAATTTGACTATACAAGGGGACAATGACTTGGTTAACAGCTTGAAAAAACCAAATAAAGTATCGACCAAGCAAAGAATATTGGAAAACGCAATTCATCTGTTTGCTTCTAAAGGCTTTACGGAGACATCCATTCGGGAACTATCAGCTGCTTGCGGAATAAAGGAAGCCAGCATATACAATTATTTTTCATCAAAAAACGCAATACTGGAATACATATTAGACGAATACGCTTTACAAATCAGCTATTTTGATTTGGACAGATTGTCTATACTTAAAGAAAATCCTACCGTTGATGGAATAGAAGCCTGTTTGAAGCTCACTTTTCCCGAAGACAAAGTGATATACTACATGGAGGAGCTTTTTGTGATTTTACAGGAACAGCACCGCAACCCGCTTGTTCGGGAGTTTATGTGCGAGAAATTTATCGTGCGCTCTGAGATTGCATTTGAAGCTATTATCAATATATTAGTGGAACTTAAAGTTCTCCGCTCCGACACGGATGCTGATTTTTGGAAAAAATTGCATTCGAGCTTGCTGTATACCTTCTCAAGCCGCTTATTGCTTGGCATCGGCGACTCCGAGCCGGGTTATAGCGGGATAGGGATGACTGAACTGATACGCCGTAAATGCGAAATTATGCTCGAAGTATGCGGCGTAAAACAATAATACTATTAATCCTTATCCAACACCAGGGCGCCTAAATATTTTAAAACATCATCTGATGTTATTTCGTAGAGCGCAATTCCAAAAGGAGTTGACATAATCAGCTCTTTATTATTTGCAACTCTTTGCCCTGTAAAACTCCCTACAACAAACGTGAATTTAAAATTCCTTTCTCCTCTGAGAAATGAAGGCTCGCCTTTACCCCACTCATCAGAAATCTGTCTAATTATTTTTTCTGATACATACTGATCGCCCGCTATTATGCTTGCTGATCTCAACATTTGCATTCTTTCCATTTCCGTTGGAATACGAACCGGATTTTCAAGCTTCAAATTTAGAGTTTCTTCAGCCCTCGCGCTAATTCTGTCGGCGCTAGCCGATCCTTTTAATTCTTTTAGGGATAACAGCGCTTCATATCCATAACGTCCCAAGTTAAAACGCAAATAACGGAAATCAAAATCGAAAGGTTTAATATCTCCATCCATGAGGCGCGCGACCTGATTATTGGTAGTAAGCCTTCGGGTATCCAAAACGGGAGTATTCATCAAAGTGATAAGCGCGCAAAATATTATTATGACGAAGAGATTAACCCTTCCTATTGTCTTTGGCCATTTTCCCGAGATTATCATTATTGAATAACTGATTCCCCAAATACCTATGATTGCAAGCATTGCAGCGGCTTCAATCCTGTCTACGCTCCAACCGTATTGCCCTATCCTTAAGCTTAAAGAATATATGCAAAGAGCGGAATAAAAAGGCAGCGTCAATAAACCGGCTTTCGCCACAATATTTATGGATATGGCGAAAGGAATTCTGCTTCCATCAAGCCAGGCGGCGTTAGCAAGGCATATCATCGATATTTGAAGCATAAGCATCAATGTGCTGGCTTGTCCGGTGTCCAGTAGCGGTTGTAAACCGGAAAAAGGTAAGTAGCATATAAAAATGATCGATATTACGGCGAAAGGAGGTAATAGCCAGGCTAAAATAGATAGGATCCATCTGCCTACCGAATCTATCCCCGGACGCTTGAGTCCAAGAGTTATAGCTACTGCAACAACAAAACTGGTAAAAATGCAGAATATCATTGGATCAAATATATACACTGAAAGAGCTTTGAATCCGGTTATTTCAAAGAGCCCTGCCGAAATACGCAGTAAAAGCCAAAAAAGACCGGTAGCAACGGCAGCCTGAAAAAGCAGGAATACATTGCGGCAAAACTGGAAAAATACTTCAGAATATGGAATATGCCAACTCCAGCTAGCTATCCTGCATTGGAAATAAGGCAATATAAAAAATATAACAATACAAATGGCGACAAAACTTGTGTTTGATACAGCCGCAGGAACTGCAACAATTGAAATAGGCATCATAGACCAAAGCCAGTAAATTCTTAGTAAAACTAAAACTATAAACAATCCGCCGATAAAACGTACTAGCCTTCTGCCCCAATGATCTTGTGAAAGCCAAAGAGCTACTGGTATTATAACTATTATTGAAAGCGGGATAGAAAAAGCGCTATTTTCGCCGGCTGCGCCCCAATTTCTGAAGAACGGAACAACTGTTTGCCCGCTAAAGCTGGTCCATAACAGAAACCCTTGTAAAAAAGCCGTGAGACCAACCCAAAAATATCTTTTCTTATCCGTGTTGTACATTTTATTTAACATAAGTATAGGTAATGCCTTCTATTTTGCTTGGAAGAACCCGCGTCTCAAAAAGCGCTTCTTTCTCCATAAAAGTAATATTGTTGAGTTTCAATGGCAAAGGAAGCGTTTTTAAGTCTAAAAGCGGTTGTATCTGACTAAGCGCCATATTTGTAACGTGTTCGGGGACATCAAGCCTGTTCAGTTTAACGAACGCGTCATCAAGCCATACTTCCTGACCTCTGACGATTCGTAATTTGCTTTCTATCTCAATGAAAACATTAAAACTTAAAAGAAGTTTTACGCTGTATTCTCCGCTTCCGCTTAAGCCTTTGGGCGTAATTCTGATTTTCAGGTTGCGCCATTTATCAACGTCGCTTCCAATAACGCGATTTTCGAGATCCGCGTTAATATCGTCTTCCATAAGGCGGCAAGTAGCGTATACTTCCAAAGCGGAAGTACATTCAACTTCGCCGGATTCCCATTCTTCAGGAGCATTAAATTGAGCTTCGAGCAATTGGAATGTTAGCCTATCCAATCTGACGCCGCTTATATTGCAGCCTGTTATGTCCATGTAGATATTTTTATAAAGCCCGGGTTCATCCGGCTCTTTTTCGATTATGAGCTCCAACGATTCCGGGTCAAATTTTTCAACATAAAACTCAAGTAGTTTCGAAGTGTCATTCGTAGGTTCAATCTTACCTTTATATGAAAAACCAGCCGCAAATACAGGCGTTGAAAACAACAGACACAATGCCATAACAAAAAATACTTTTAAAACTTTAAGCAAAATGTTCACTCCCTTTAATTAACAATTTTACATTAAAATTAAGTAATTATAAAGGAGTGATATTGTCCCAATCTCAAACTGTCGGATATATCTTTTCAAGCCTCATAAATAATAAAAGCGCGACGGTGGTATTTATAATCAGTTGCGGAATAAAGAAAGAATTATACGTTACTGAATACACAAAAGGATTTATCCCTTCAGGGGCATATGACGCGAAAAACACGACGCCTGAAATCACATAACAGGAAAAACAAGCAACTCCCGCCAAAACTGTGCCTGTTATTAAATGCTTTCTCCATAATCCGGCGAAACCCATCACGCTATAAGCTAAAATGTAATCCAAAAACGCTTGCACGGGATGAACTATATACCCGCCAAAAATTAGTTGAAGCAATCCAACCAAAGCTCCAGCCTCAATACCCCACTTAAATCCATGCCTATAAGCAAATACAAGTAAGGGCAAGAGCTCCAGATTAATTGATCCGCCTTGCGGCATACGAAACAACGTCAGATAGTTAAGCACTATGGAAAGCGCAACGCACAAAGCACCTTCAGCTATTATTGAAATACTCGAAGAACTTTTCAAAAATATCGCCCCTTAATATAAATTTTCAGGGGGGCATGGAATGGAATTGAATGCAGGAACGGATCGTTAAAAAATGAAGTTACACCTTTCCTCCGCCGGTATTATCCGGTTCAGGTTCCATGGGTCGAGATAATTCTCCTCTCAGCCATACGCGGCTCCCCCGATGTAACCTCAATTTTGCCAGCATTATTCAATTTTGTCAACTGAATTTGGTCGATTACAAAAGTTAATGCGATAGAAAGAGAATAATAGTTAATCCATTGATTCAAAAAATTTAAATGTTAAAAAGTTTAAACTGAATAGGTTTTTTAATGTATAATAATCCAACGCTTTTTATAGGGAGGATGAACAAGATGGCAACCGATAACAAGATTTATTTTTTAACAACACCGATTTATTATGTAAATGATATTCCTCATATTGGACACGCATATACAACAATTGCCGGCGACGTGATGTGCCGTTACAAAAGAATGAAAGGCTTTGACGCATTTTATCTCACCGGAACTGACGAGCATGGGCAGAAGGTACAACAGGCTGCTGATGAAAGAGGCGTAACCCCTCAACAGCTTGTAGATGAGGTTCACCAAAACTTCCGCGACCTTTGGAAAGTTCTCAACATATTTCACGATGATTTCATAAGAACGACGGAACCGCGCCATGAGCGCGTGGTTCAGGATATGTTCAAAAAACTTATGGAAAAAGGCGATATATATAAGGGTACGTATGAAGGGCTTTATTGCGTTCCGTGCGAGACCTACGTCCCCGAAAGCAGCGCGGCGGAGGGCAATTGTTGCCCCGACTGCAAAAGACCTCTTACTCCAATGCAGGAGGAGAGTTATTTCTTCAAAGCTTCCAAGTATGTCCCGGTTTTGATAGAACATTATGAAAGAAACTTAAAGGGTATAATTCCGCAAACCCGTTACAATGAGATAATGAGTTTTCTTCGCGGCGAAGTGCGTGACCAATCCGTGTCGCGTACGACGCTTTCGTGGGGTATCCCCATTCCGGGCGATGAAAAACACGTCGTTTATGTGTGGTTTGACGCATTGATAAATTATGCTTCCGCAATCGGGTATCTTGACGACCGCGCGAAATTTGAAAAATATTGGAAGGAAGTTCGCCACCTGGTTGGCAAAGATATAATAAGGTTTCATTGCGTAATATGGCCATTGATGATGATAGCTCTGGGAGAGATGCCGCCTGTAGCCATAATTGCTCACGGATGGTGGACGGTGGATGGCGAAAAAATGTCAAAATCAAAAGGGAACGTTGTGGATCCTTTTAAAATGGCGGAAATTTATGGCGCCGACGCATTTCGATATTTCCTCTTGCGCGAAGTTCCGTTTGGAAACGACGGCGATTTTTCTGAACGCGCGCTTGTAGGCAGAATAAATTCCGACCTTGCAAACGATTTGGGCAACCTTTTGAACAGAACGTTGCAGATGATTGTCAATTATTTTGAGGGCAAGGTTCCGGAAGTCAAGGCGGATAAGGAAATTACTTCTCTTGCAGCTCAGGTATTGAAAAAAATCGACGGACACTACGAAGAATATGAATTTGATGAAGTGTTAAAGGCTATATGGGCATTTATTGGCAGAGGAAATAAATACATTGACGAGACGATGCCCTGGAAACTTGCTAAAGAAGAGCGCGACTCGCAAGGAAACCTAAAGCTTGCAGAAGTGCTTAGAACTTTGTACGAAGTATTGAGACTAAGCGCCCTTCTTATATCCCCATTCATGCCCGATACGGCTAACAAGCTTTGGAGTCAGCTAGGTCTCTCGGGCGATGTATCAAAGTTTATGCTTGACGAACAGGAATGGGATTCGCCCGGGTCGGTTTTGGTCAAGAAAGCTGAAGTGCTTTTCCCAAGAATAGATATCGCCGAGTGGGAGAAATCAAGAAAAAGCGCAAAAAACGCGGAAACTGAAAGCGAACAGATTACCCACGAAGAACTAATCGGGATAGAGAGTTTTCGCGCAGTTGAAATGAGAGTAGCTCAGATTGAAGCCGTGCATGAGATACCTAAAGCAAAAAAACTTTATAAACTTGACGTGAACCTTGGCTATGAGAAAAGAGTTATAGTTTCAGGGATTCGCGAATATTTCACGCCTGAGGAGCTTGTCGGGAAACGTATAGTTGTCATCGTAAACCTTAAACCCGCAAAATTATGCGGAGTGGAGAGCAATGGCATGTTGCTTGCCGCAAGTACCCCCGATGATAGTAATTTAACTCTTGTCGTTCCTGATAAAGATATTCCACTCGGTTGCAGAGTCACTTAATACTAAGTCGACCGTGGGCGAGGGAATAATTTAGTTTTATGAACAGCAAAGTCAACAAAACTGTATTTATGCGCGGTTGCTTTTTTATATGCGCCGCGCTTATATTGTTTTTTACGACGGCAGTTTTCGCAAGTCAATTGGAGTTTCACGTCATAAATGTAGGGCAGGGAGACTCCATGTTTTTTAAGCTGCCTACGGGCGAGATCGTACTTATTGACGGAGGACCTGCCGATGCCGGAGAACGGGTTGTAAGTTACCTTAAAAGCGCGGGGGTAAGAAAAATTGATCTGCTTATAGCGACTCATCCGCATGAAGATCATATTGGTGGGCTCTTGCCGGTTTTAGATTCTTTTCCCGTGACGAAAGTATGGGATTCCGGCTACAATCTTGGAACGGCGACGCAAAGAAAATTCCTTGAAAGCGTGAAAAGGAGCAAATCCAAATTTGAGATCGCGCGAGCTGGGTTTTCTCAAATAATAGGCGATGTAAGAATTCAAGTGATTGCAGCGGGAAGCCGCTCGCAAAAAAAAGATGACGCCAACGCAGCCGGAATAATTACGCATGTATCGTGGAAGGAGTTATCGTTTTTGCTAATGGCGGACGCCGAACATAAGGATAACAAAACAATAGACAAATACCCGCGCGCCGGCGTGCTAAAAATCTCTCATCACGGTAGTAGGAATGGCACGACAAGACCTCTTTTACAAAAAGTCAAGCCTCGCGTGGCAGTTGTCTCTTTTGGCGAGAATAATCCATACGGACATCCGCATAAAGAAGTTTTAAAGCTGCTGGATGAGTTTAATATTAAGCTATTTTCAACGACCGATGGCAATATTGTTTTAATATCCAACGGCGAAAATTTACGCATTAATAATGTGGAGTCGGGTGGGCAGAGTTTTACTGATACTGTCAAATCTGTCCTCGATATCTTCTTTCGATGGTAGGACCAATTTGAGCCTCAAACGTATGCTTCGTTGTTTCAGCAACTCGACGCTCGACGTAGGTCTATCTACGCCTTCGCATCGGGTCGCAGAAGCCGCCTCGCCTACGTTCGATTTCAAATTGGTATAAAAAAAAGAGTGTGCAATTTACAATTTGCTGTTCAGGGAATGGGATGTTATGAAAAATATTAAACATGTTTGTTGCGTTGATTCTGTAAACGATGGAATAGTAAGGTTGTTGGTAGGACATGATGGAGAAAAAGTATATTATCTTCCATTGGAGCTTTTTCCTGATGGAGTAAAGGAGGGAGATTGGCTTAACTTGACGATAGAAATTGACGCTAAAGTAACTAAAAAAGGCAAGCAGGACGTGGAGGATTTGTATAAAGAGCTAGGCGGGCAATGATTTATGAAGAAGATGATATAATATTAAAACTATGAAACGATTCTTGAGGGAATCCCAACGAGGAGAGATTTTGAGTGGTTATTGATATTGGTCCGGACGAAATATTAGTTTTTGTGGCTTCATCTTGCTTTACATTTATGTTTTTCTTAAAATGGTATCAATATCTGTTTTCTTCTGCATACTCATTCAAGCGAAATGAATTGCAGATGTATGTATTGTGTGGGCTGCCTATAGCTTCTTTTGCCATTTTCTTATTCACTCTAAAGGTCTTAGCTTCCTTTGACGTCGTGGACTCGCCGTTATTCATTACTTTCTACATTGTTCTCGGGTTCGCATGGCTTTATTTCAGCTTGTATTGCATGTTCCGCTTTTTCGATCTGTCCTGGATCGACGACGTCATGGTTATGAACAATAAAGCCGCGCTGGTAGCCCTGGTCGGAGGCGTTTTAGGATCATCCTTCATTTATGCGGGAGCGAACATTGGAGATGGTCCGGGCTGGTGGTGCGTGGTTTTCGCCGGTGGTTTGGGATTAGTGACCTGGATTATTCTGGGCGTGGGAATCAGCCGGACCAACGAAATGTCCGAGCGCATTACGGTCGAACGGGATATCGGCTGCGGAATCCGCTTCGGCTCTTATCTGCTCGCGAGCGGAATCATTCTGGGGAGAGCCTCCGGGGGGGACTGGACGTCTTTTTACATGACGGTCGTTGAATTTTACGATGTTTACGATAGATGGCCGGTGTTGCTTTTAGCGGCGCTCGAAGCAATAGTTGAGAATTTCTATTCCCGTAGGTTTGCTGCGAGAGGCAACAACACCGTGAAAAGTTCCATATTCTGGGGGGCGGTTTATATCATCTTTGCTACAATAATTGTCATGCAGTTGTGGCAGTCGCTCCCGCAAAACCCGTTTTATCGCGGGACTCTACGGTAGCCAGTAGGTATTTTCGATGAATCATACGCTTAAACTTGTCTCCATCCCTGATGACAAATATTCCAGCTACAGGTATGACGTCATTTTTAAAGCTTATAAATGGGACCCTAAGGTGGGAGACCATAATACAATTTCAAAACATGCGATTCTATTGAATCAGAAAACTGCTGCGCAACTGGAAGAATGGGCGGAGCAAATGTCAATGGAAACCGCTTTAATGGAGGAAGAACTGATTAATCGAATTCCTTTGGTCAAGGAATTGGGGTTGCCGTCCCGCATTTATAAAACGCTGCATCGGCTGGCTGGTTATGACCGTAGTCAAAATGTAAGGCTCTTGCGTTTCGATTTTCATCCCGCTGAAACAGGCTGGGCAGTGTCAGAGGTAAACAGCGACGTCCCGGGAGGGATGCCCGAAGCATCCATAATGCCCGGAATTGCAAGAGATTATTTGAGTAATTCTGACGGCGTCGAAACGGGTCGTAACTTAGCAAAGAGCCTTCTTGAGGCATTTCGGACGAAAATGAAAGAAAGCGGCAGAATTGCCTTTGTTCACGCTACGTCATATTCCGACGACCGTCAAGTCATGCAGTTTTTAAGCGACTATTTCATCGCGCATGGATTTGGCGCCCTCTTTGTGGCGCCGGATCATCTCAGATGGAGAAATAAAAAGGCGGTCAGCATTCTTGAAGGGGAGGAAGGCGAAGTAGACGGCATAGTACGGTTTTTCCCTTTGGAATGGTTTGAGGATTTACCAAAGAACTCGGATTGGCAAGGGTATTTTGATTGCAACACGCCTTCATGCAATCACCCCGTAGCGATATTAACCCAATCGAAAAGGCTTCCATTGATATGGGATAAATTGGGCATTGAAATTCCCGCATGGAAACGATTTCTGCCGGACACTAAAGAGGCGGGATCAATTACGCCGCGCGAGGAGAATTGGATTTATAAACCCGCTTTGGGAAGGGTCGGAGAAAGCATTTCAATTAAAGAAGCGATACCTGAAAAAGAATTATTGCTAATTGAAAAAGCGGTTCGCAAAAAGCCAAAAGACTGGATAGCGCAGCGCATGTTCAAGAGCGCGCCATTGACGACGGACGACGGTGAATCATACCATTTATGCGTGGGAGTATTCACCGTAGACGGAAAATCCGCCGGCTTTTACGGCAGAGCCAGCCAGTACCCGAGAATAGACAAGCGCGCGAAAGACATACCGATATTGATTTCAAAGGAAGGTCATTGACGATGGATGCCAATAAAAATATGTTAGTGTATAAAATATGGACGCCGGATAACTCTTTGTGGTCGGAATGGGCAAAACCCGTACTGTTCGCAAGCGCTTCAGCCAAAGACATACCTGTTGAATCCGCTTCAATGGACTTGCCTCAAGTCAGTTGGCTCACCAAAAGGAATTACCATAACATGGTCATAGTTGATTTACCGGGAAAGTCGGGCATCGAGGAGGGCTTGGGACTAGCTGCGCTTGGATATCAGCCGGTTCCGCTTTACAACGGCGTTGCCAACCCCGATAATACTCCCATGCTCGTGGACGTTAGAGAAATAGTGGCGGCTTTATTCTCCGGCGCCAATATTTTGAGGAATTTACCTATACTTGATAGCGCTCCGCCGACTTTTTTGCTGGATTCAAACAGAATGGGCGCATTGGTGAAAGCACCTGGCTATTTTGACAATCGCTGGTGTATTTTCCCGCAGGACATGCCCTCAGCCGATTTTTTGCTGGCGCGAAGGATTCAGGAAGTCATTGTACGCTCCGACCGGATTCGGGACGATTTAGCGCATATTCTGTGCCGGTATCAGGAGAAGAATATTAAGATTTCAATTTGTGAAAGCTCTGAAATATATGGAATAATCGTCCCGAAACCATCGCGGTTTAAGAGCCTTTTCTATCGTTGCGCGGTCATTCTGGGTTTAACCCGCAATAGCACAGGCGGATTCGGCGGAATTGTCCCAACGCCAAGCTCCGGAGGCGGGTAGCTTCGGTTTAGGACTAATACATTCCAACACTGAGGCAGGCTATTTTATGAACATTTCCCGCATTGGTTAAAATTGGCATTGACAAGATATTGTATTATAATGTATCATTACCAAGTTCGGTGGGTTGGCCGAGAGGTTGAAGGCGCTCGCCTGCTAAGTGAGTATGGGGGCTAGAACCTCCATCGAGAGTTCAAATCTCTCACCCACCGCCAGAACATAATAAACAACAATAAGAATACATAAAAAAATCCTTGAATTTTCAAGGTTTTTTTTATATTAAAGTGTAAGCGATACAGAAATAACTTAAGTTTTCCTGGATTACCGCCGAAAAAGAACTGCGCATAAACACACCCTCCTGATTTTAGTGCCGCCACACTAAAAGTATTTAAGGAGGGCTATTTTAATGCCCAAATTTTACGATTTGCCGGTGATTCGTGTGATAAAATGAAATGAATGCAAAGAGTTTTTTAACTTCTCAATGAATATAAGAATTCCGTTTTGTGAAAATTTAAATTTACCAACAAAGAGAGGAATTGCCATATGTTTGATTCCCGCTATGAAAAGAATACTGGAACTATAGGCATAGACGGACAGACTATATTATCCGGGTCTTGCGCGGCAGTGATTGGCTGCGGAGGGCTTGGCGGCTGGATTATAGAACTGTTGGCAAGAGCGGGTATTGGTAAACTCATTGTTGTTGATGGGGATGTTTTTTCGAGAAGCAACCTTAACAGGCAAGTCTTATGCACCGAAGATAATATTGGGAAAAATAAATCCGAGGAAGCCGCGCGAAGAGTTGAAGTTGTAAATGGCAAAGTTAAGATAAAATCCGTGTCGGCGTTTTTAGACGAAGAAAACGCAAACGAAATTTTATCAGGATGCGATATAGCATTTGACGCGCTCGACAGCATTCGCTCAAGGCTTATTCTTTACAGGGCGGCTCTCGCCCTGAATATCCCTGTCGTGCATGGCGCCGTTGCCGGATGGTTTGGACAAATATCTTTTATCTTGCCTGGTAACAGAGCGTTGTGCGATATTTGGGAAAATCAAAATGATAAAGGCATTGAAACAGAGCTTGGCGTTCCGCCGTTTGCGCCCTCATTAATAGCTTCGATTCAGGTGAGCGAAGGAATAAAATTTCTTATGGGAAAAAGCGATAGTTTACTTTGCGATAGTATCTTATATATAGATATGTTAAAAAATACGTTTGATAAAATCATACTTAGATGAGATTTGATTTTATTGCGTGTTTATTTAGAGTTATAATACCAATTAACGAGAGGATGGTGTGAAAAAATGGCAAGGTTAAGAAATATCGGGCTTATTACTTCTGGAGGCGACTGCGGCGGCCTCAACGCTGTGGTTCGCGGCGCGGCGCGAATAGCCATATCAAAAGGGATTGGCACTTTTCTAATTCCAAACGGTTATGCTGGTCTATATAACCTGATTGATTTTGAAAAACTGGTGCTTATGGATGAAGAGCGAACTGACCACGTTAACTCTTCCATAGCCGGCAGCGAAGCCGGACATTCGAGAGTGAAGATTTCCATGATCAATGACCCTGATAAATATCAGAGAATTGCGTCGGGACTGAAAAAATTCGATATTGACGGTCTGGTAATATCAGGCGGAGACGACACGGGAAGCGTTGTCGTTGATCTCACAGAAAATGGAATTCCTTGTGTTCATGCGCCAAAAACAATGGATTTAGACCTTCAAACATACTCGGTCGGCGGAGATTCCACCATCAATAAAATAGCAAATATAGTCGACGATATAAAAACCACAGGAGTAACACATAATCGCGTTATGATAGTGGAGGTTTTCGGGCGTTATGCAGGACATACCGCATTTCGCGGAGGAGTTGCGTCTGACACTGACTGTATCCTTATTCCAGAAATTAACGTCGATTTTAATGTGGTTTACAAGGATATAAAGCGACATTATATCCGTAGGATTATGAACAGTGACGTTAATTCGGGAACATATGTCATCGTTGTTGCAGAGGGTGTGCGCGACGAAAAAGGCGAGCTTTTTTCGGAAGGATCCGTGAAGGACTCATTTGGGCATGTAAAGCTTGCCGGAGCTGCAAAATACATTCGCAGCAAGCTTTCTTCAATGATGAGAGAAGACCCTGAGATCGAAGTGTTCATGAGAAAAACTGGAATGTATGTGAAAGGTTCTTTGGAAATTCCGGAAGTCAGGGAAGTGATTCCAGGGCATATCGTAAGGTCGGGAAACTCGACGGCTTATGACGTTAATTTCGGAAAAGAAGCCGGTGGCGCAGCGGTATATTTGCTGGACGAAGGGATAACAGGAGTGACCGTCGTAGACATTCGCGACGGAATAATCCGTTATACTCCAACAAAGGAGGCGATTCAGCAACGCTATGTCAATCTGGAGCAAGTGAAGTTTTATGAACAAATGGGGATTTGCTTTGGGCGCGAGGCTACGCCTTCGCGTGATTTCAAGCCTTTGTTTGATCTGGCGATCGCGCCGATACGCAGATTCTATTAATACCGATTTTTTTGAGGAGGGAATGTATTGAGGAAGTGTTGTTGCGCATTATTTTTAGTGGTGGTGGCGATTATGACTATGAGTTCGGCAAGTTACGCGTTTCGGGAAGTGTCAAGCGGGTATTTTATGGAAGCAAAAACAGAAAGCATTACCGTTCTTGAATCAAAAGAGAGCTTGGAGAACGCGCTTTCTAATTTGAACATTACAAACGTGGAAGCAATTAACAGATTTGATTTTTCAAAAGAGTTTCTTGTGCTTATAGTAGCTTATCCTTGTCCCAACCCCGGATATAGCATAGTTGTAGAAACTGTCGATTTTATGAATGGTGAAGTTAATGTTAAATATAAAACAGAGCGCGGACCTGACGGGGTAATGTATGCACAAGTTATATCTTATCCATGGTTGCTTGTCGCTGTGGAGAGGCGAATATGAAGAATTTAAAGAATAAAAAAGAAGAGTCGCCGCGACCAATTGGGCGCGGTGTCTTGGAAACTGCGTCTTTTACGTGCGGAGCTATGGTCATGGTAGTGGAAATGGTAGGCTCCCGCCTTCTTGCCCCTTGGATGGGGTCGTCATTAATTGTATGGACTAGCTTGATAGGTATAATACTAGCCTGCCTCAGTCTTGGATATTGGCTTGGCGGAAAAGTAGCGGACATAACTCCTAAAATTACAAGCCTGGCAAAAATAATCTTTGCCGCTGCGGTTTCGGTAGCGATACTTGGTATCGCGGCAAACCCTGTTCTTTTTTATATATCGCAAGAATTTAGCAATATTTATCTGGCGTCGGTGGTTGCGGCTCTTATTCTCTTTGCAATACCAAGTATTCTTCTTGGAATGGTTTCTCCGATGATAGTGCGCATAGCGCTTGAATCAAATTCTCGTATTGGCGCTACTGTTGGAAGGTTTGCAGCTCTATCCAGCGTTGGAAGCATACTTGGGACGTTTCTTGGAGGATTTGTTTTAATATCCTTGTTTTCCTCAGGTACTATACTTATGCTAACAGCAGCCATCCTTGCAGTAACTTCAGGAATAGTGGGATTACAAGGAATGAAGGCAAAGAAAAATCCTGTAATAACTATAATTCTCGTCCTTGCGCTTATTGTTACCGGCGTCTGGATCGAAATAAGCGGGATGCCTATGGCAACCGTTGGAATTCATATTGAAACTCCTTACAACCACTTAAGGATTTATGAGGGGATCAGACGCGATGACTACGAGCGTGGCGAGTTCAAGCGCGTAAGAATTCTCCAGACCGACCCGGTAGGAAGTCAGTCTGCTATGTATATTGATAATCCAAATGATTTCGTATTTGATTATACCAGGTTTTATGACCTTGCTTTTTTCTATCGGCCTGAAATTAAAAACGTTCTAATGCTTGGCGGCGGAGGGTATACTGTTCCAAAAAACCTTCTGGCTTATTACCCTGCGGTATCGGTCGATGTAGTTGAATTAGACCCTGGGATGACAAGCGCTGCGGAAAAGTATTTTGAATTTGTAAGGAATGAGAAAACAAGGGTTTACCATGAAGATGCGCGAACTTTTATAAATCGGGTAAGTAAAACTGATGAAAAATATGACGCGGTGTATTGGGATACCTTCTCATCGGAATATAATATCCCTTTTCATCTTACGACCATTGAAAGCGCTAGGCGAGTGTATGAAATGCTTTCAGACGACGGCATAACGATAATGAATATAATATCAGCCGTTGAAGGGCATCAAGGAGGCGTCTTCAGAGGCATATACGCTGCTTTTAAAGAGGTTTTTCCGCACATCAGAATTTTTCTGGCTACTTATCCCAATGACGTTAATATCAGGCAGAACGCATTAATTGTCGCCTCAAAATCCGAACTTTCAAATGATGGGATAATCAATGAACAAATTGAAAGACTTTTACCTCATGAGTTAACAAAGCCTGTTACTATGGATATCGGCGCTTTTACGGACGCTTTTGCGCCTGTAGAGTATCATGCCCTCATGATGAGATAGATTATTTATGAAAAGCGACGGAATAATAAGGATAGCGACATTTAACGTGAACTCGATACGGACACGGCTTGAGATTTTATCCCGTTGGCTTATTGGAGACGACCAGACGGCGGGGATAAACTCCCCGTCTGTCGATGTGCTTTGTATTCAGGAGACTAAGGCGGAGGACAAGGATTTTCCTCTTTTGCGGATAAAGCAACTTGGTTACGAGTGCGCGTATTGCGGAGAAAAGAGTTATAACGGCGTGGCGATATTGTCAAAAGAGCCTCTTGAAGAAATTTCTTTTGGATTTAACGACGGAGAACAGGAGAATTTTTCCACTAGAGTAGCGTTTGCCAAGTACAAGGGTATGTGGATACTTAACACCTACGTGCCGCAGGGCAAGGAAATAACGCATCCCGATTATCTGGTGAAACTCGCGTTTTTGGATAGGGTAAGTAAATTCATGGACGCTAACAGGGTTTACGATGCCCCTTTTCTATGGCTGGGCGATATGAACGTGGCGCCAACGGAAATAGACCTGACTTACCCAAAGACAAATAAGGAGAATGTTTGTTTTTACCTTCCGCTTCGTGAAAAATTTTCGCTCATAACAAAAGGGCTAGTCGACTTATTCAGGAAATTTAATTCGGAAAGCGGGCATTACTCATTCTTCTCTTATCTTGTCAAGAATGCGCTTTCAAGGAATATCGGCTGGCGCGTCGACCATATTTTCGCTACCGAGTGTTTAGCCAAAAATGCTGCCGGATGCTACATAGATACAGCGCCTCGCGGCTGGGAGCGTCCGTCGGATCATGTGCCGGTAGTTGCGGAATTTACACCAATTGGATGCGACTTGGTATGAAATGGAGATAGTCGGAATAACACCCAATTGCATACGAGTATTTATTAGATGGAGATGGTTTGATGAAAAAAGTAAATATCAAGAAATTAAAAATCATAATGGAGCATGACAGATTTGGACATACGGGCTGATGTCCAGCCCCGGAAGGGGACAGTGAGAAGTTTTCTCACCCTGTTAAGCGCCGTAACATAGAAGAAGTTGGCGCGCTTTTGCGCGATGTCCACAAAGATTTTGGAGACAATGTGGAAGTAACCATGGTTGACCCCAGAGCTTGGATGCTGTCTTTTATCGATATGATTCGATATAACGTAAAAGCCACGAAACCGGTGTGGATAATTAACGGCAAAAAGTTTTACGAAGGAATCCCAACAAAAGAAGAGTTATATGCCGCTTTGTCATAACAAGTATTAAAGGCGTTTTTCCAATTCAGCAATCATTTTTCTCTTGTCAAGCGGTTTGACGTTTTTGACAATCCATTCGCGCATGGCTTTTCCTTCGGGTATATCCTGAGTGTAGCTTATAAAGTCGAGTTTGACGCCAAGACGCTTTGCGACGCGTACAAAGATAACCGGCCAAACACGGCCAATGTCGCCGATGATGGGGATTGAGCCTTCGTGTCTGGCAAACGCGGACATCTCCATACGGAAAGGTATTTGAGCAGCTTTTGTTTTGGGTAACCCTTTATCAATAGCTTCCTGTATTTCTTTTTGAAGAGTAGTGGCTTTGCGCAGATTTTCGTCCAAGTCTATCCGAATGAGCAGTTTCCCCTTAAGGCTGTAGGTATGACCACCTCTAAAGTGTGACCAAATACCGTGACCGGTGTAGGTTTCAAATGGACCGTCGTGAATTTCCTGCGTGAGAGCTACTGCGGATTCAATAATTATGTCGGCGTTTTCCATTATGTCGGCTACTTTTCGGCAACGTTGATACACGGAGATACTGTCAGCGATTGCTAAACCTACGTTGCCGCTGCCGATCAGTTGCGGAACTGAAACAATTACAGGTACGTTTTTTCTTCCCCCCGCGCCAATAATAGTCATGGGGTCTGCGCCCAACCCTGCGATGTATTCAAAGGGAAGTCCGCTCAATTTGCAAAGCTCCAAAATCTCAAGAGCCAGATTTTCGCCGCGTAAACCCATGGGATACGCCATATTGCCTGCAGCTTTCAAGATTTCCCGACCGGGAAGCTGAAGTCCTTTTTTAATTAAATCTTCGTCAATAATCATTTCTTCTTTGAGCTTTTCGATTTCTTCCCGGCTCATTTTAGTGATTTCAAATACATTGCCTCTTGGCATGAATTTTTCGTCTAAACCAAGATCGGTAGCGTCGACCGCCCAGACTTTATCAAGCGCGCCTGCCATTTCGTGACCAATTACGGCTGAGCTGGTGGTGACTCCGTCAATCAGCCCTTTATTGATGAGTTCAGCGATAAATGTAGTGACGCCTTCATGTATATTAGGACCGGAACCGGTAACAACAGCAATCTTGCCGCCTTTTTCTTTGACTTTTACTATTGCCTCAACAGATTGATCAATAGCTGTTCGTGATTGTTCGTCTTGCGCCATATAAAATTCTTCAATTATTGACATATTGTCTCCTTTGCTACTATTTTACATTCCAAGCCGATAGACTCCACTCTGAATTATTTGCGCTTTCAAAAATGCAAATTCCGCCCGTAGAAACTTTAATGGAGTTGTGGCTGCAAAAGCTTTCATAAGGTTCGTTAAGGATATGGGGGGCAAAACGTATAATCCCATTGGAAGTCACAACAAGAGCGATGTCTCCCTCGTCCAGATTGTCGACCAGATTCTTCCATGATCTCTTTATTGACGAAACGTCAACAATCCAGTCGTATGGGACAATTCCTTTCTCATCCCAAAGCTTTATTATATCTTTGCCATGTTGTTTGAGAAGGTTTTCATCGCTTTCATTTATATTATACGCTTTCACATATCTCTCGCCAAGCCTGAGTCTAACTTCATCCTCAGTCTTGTTCTCGTCAGGACCGTAGTCTATTTCCTTGAAATCATGGACTGTAACGATATCAACGGCAAGTTCCATCGCTTGCCTGACAATATCAGCCGTTTCCATTGTTCTCTTTAGAGGAGATGAGTAAATCTTATTTGGATATAACGCTTTATCTATTAAATATCTTGCGATATTGAGGCTCCTGTCTTTTTCCACCAGACTTAAATCGGTTCTGGCGCCAATTCTAGTGGAAGTTTCGTTTGGTCTGAAAGTATTCCCATGGCGCGCGATGATCAGTTTTTTCATGGATAAACCTATTCAGTGGAAATCAATTGTATGGAAGAGTAGTCAAACTCTCCAAATTCATCAATGATTGCTTCTACCCTTTGAATATCTTCTTCGTTATCTACTCCGCTAGTTGTCCTGCGTCCTTTATAATCCACCTCGACAGTTTTGATGGACAACCCGTTTTCTAAAAATCTCATTTGCTCTAAACCTTCTATACAGCTTAATTCATAGACAGAAGACAAAGTATTATACTGTTCGAGCGCTCTATATGTATAAGCGTACAATCCAACATGCCGACAGACCGGGCTGTATGGAAACAAGCTTTTTGCTTTTTCGACGTTTCTAATTGCAGGCAGGATTTGTTTTGAGAATGCCATCGCGTATCCGGATTTATTTACAAGAACGGTTGTTCCGGAGTGTGGAGTTGTTTGTTTATCGCTACACATGCGATGGTATTCTTCCCAGCTTAATCTGACTCGCGGCGTGTAAACATCCGCATTACTATTTTTCCATTCGTTGATGAGGCATTGAATGACATGCGGCGGACATAAAGGATTGTCTCCTTGCAGGTTAACAATTAATTCCGGAGGTGAATCTAATTTAACTACTGCTGATAAACAACGCTCTGTTCCGCTTTTACAATCCTCGGGAGTTTTTATAACGGGGATATTATTTTGATGGCAAAAATCCAGAATATCATTGTGGTCGGTTGCGACGACATAATTGCAAGAATCGTTATGCATACAGACATATGAAGCAATGTCCGCAACCCTCTCAATCATTTTTTTTCCCTTGATTTCCCTCAAAGGCTTGCCGGGAAGCCTGCTTGAGCTATATCTTGCCGGTATTACAATATATATGTCCAAATCAAACTCCTAATCAGCGCTTATGCATCCCAAGTCTAACCTCTTTTAAACAACGCCGCTCCAAGAAGCGCAAACAGAAACTGGGTAGTACCTGCCGAATTACAGCCGCTATCGTCTTCAACAGACACTTTCGCAACGTCGGAAGTAACATCTTCCGCGTCCGCGACGCTGAGTACGCAATAGTAATAATAAGTCCCTTCTGTAAGCACTGTTGGAATGGTGAAGCTGGAGTCTGTAGCGCCGTCGATTAACATACCGCCGCTATTGCTTGCGCTATCGTTGTAATACCATTGATAATTAAGCGTCTTACCATCCGTCGTTATTGCGTCAACTAACAAGTAGCCGAAAATATTGCCCTCTGTAACTGTGTTTGACGCTTGCGGCTGGGCATTGATTGCAATGATGGAATCGTTTGGCTCGTCGTCGGTCGCAGCCCACGCGCCAAATGCAAAGCACAACGCCAAAACTATTGTAATCGTTATAAAAGCTTTTTTCATGACTTCACATTCTTTTCTGTCCATATTTATAGTGCTGATACATTCACATTATAAACCAAATAATCAATAAAACATCAAAACAAAAATACAACAAAAAAACGAAACGGACATTGTGCATTTTAAATTGTGAATTGTTATATAGTGACCGTAAAAATACTTCCTGTTTGAATGGGATTTCTCTCTGCGGTTATTGTTCCTCCATGCGCGGTGACTATAGCTTTGGCTATTGGCAATCCTAGCCCGCGTCCGCCGGTATCTCTTGCCCTTGATATATCAGCGCGATAGAATCTATCAAATATATTCGGAAGATCGCTTTCGGATATTCCGATTCCAGTATCTTTCACTTGTATTTTTATGACTTTGGCATTATTTTGGACTTCATTCCACGCGGATAATTCTACCGTTCCTCCGAGATCAGTGTAACGCAATGCATTTGATAACAGGTTATCAAATACTTGCTTTATTTTATCGCTATCCGCATAAACCATTAATCCTTGCGTTATTTTATGTTCAAGCTTTATTCCGGCTTCATGGAATAAAAGGGAAAATGAATTTGTTAATTCGGTCAGCATAACTGAGATATCAAATTGCTCTTTCCTCGGTACAAGAGAATCTCCTTCGATGTTAGTGAGATTCTCGACATTGGCTATAAGCCTTGTCAATCTGTCCGCTTCCTTTACGCATGTTGCAAAGTTTATCTGCTCCGCCGGCACAACGCCATCCGCTATTGCTTCAATTTGCGCTTTTATTACTGATATCGGCGTGCGCAACTCGTGCGCCACATCGCTCATAAGCCTCTTCCTCAGGGTTTCTTGCCCTTCGAGAGATCTGGCTAAACTTTCGAGGCTATTGGTTAGAGTTTCAATTTCAACAACGCTGGTTGCTACATTTTCTTCTGAATTTTGATATCCTCCTACGCTTATCTCCTCCGCGCGCTTTGCTGCTCTAAGTATTGGACGACTCAACGCATTGGCGAGAATAAAGCTTAATCCTCCAGCTATTATGATCATACCAGCGACCGCTATAAACATGTATGTATGAAAACGATTTAAAAACTGCGCCTCAACGCCTTCCGGTAATGTTTCGGATACAAATTCAAGGATTCCCACTTCAGTATCATTCACCACGATTGGTATTGCGTGTCTTATTAGTGTGTTTTGGTTAGTATTTTGCGGATAACCTTCATTAAAAACCTCGATATTGGTATACGTGCTATCGGCATACGTTCTATCGGGATATAAGCGAGTGGTTCTTGATCTCACCTCCCGTCTTGTTGTTTGCCGCCTGCGGCGACTATCGCTCCATATAAGCGCTCCAGTCCTTTCCCTAAGGTATGCTTCTATCACAGGTCCTCTTATAGCCTGTTTTGCAATATCGCTAACCTGAAAAAGATTCCACCTGCCTTCCGCTACATAAATATCATGCAAATCCATTGCTATTTCTCTTTGTTCTTGCGATACGCGTTCCCGCATGTAAACGTCGAATTGAGAACCCATAATGAAAGAAATTCCAATCGGAGTAACTACGAGGCAAAGCAAAACAAGAAGGATGCAGAATGATAACAGGTGAGTACGTAAAGAGTACTTTAGTATCATTCCATCACAATCCTATACCCGAATCCGTGGACTGTGCGGATACAATCATGATTATTATCTCCGGCAAGCTTTTTTCTTAAATTTTTCACATATGTATCTATAGTCCTATCAAACCCGTCGTAGTCGTCTCCGAATGCTTTTGATATCAGTTCGTCTCTTGAGAAAGTTTTTTCCGGTTTAGACGCTAGCGTTGAAAGCACAAGAAATTCGTTTCGCGTTACGTTTATAGCTTTACCACTTTTGCGTACTTCTCTGGCTGTCATGTCGATATCAATGTCGCCTATTCGCATAACTACTGAATTATCACCCGAGGCTTCGCTTACTATGCTTCCGCGAAGATGCGCCCTTACTCGCGCAACCAGCACCCGCGGACTGAACGGCTTTATCACATAATCATCCGCGCCGGCGTCAAGCCCTGCAATAACATCCGATTCAGATCCCTTTGCCGTTAGCATTATTATTGGCACATTTGAACTGAGGCGGATTTTTTTGCATACTTCCTCGCCAGATAACAGCGGGAGCATTAAATCCAGAATTATCAGGTCATAAGGGGCGTTATTATTCCTGCTCTCGTTAAATAATTCTAAAGCGCGCAGTCCGTCCAGCGCTGAATCGGTTTCGTACCCTTCTTTTCTAAGGTATGCCGATATCACGTCAGAGATCGTTTTTTCATCTTCCACTATCAAAATTCGCATTAAAGTACCTCCTCGTCCAAGAACATGAAACTAACAAATTTCGAATATTGAACGCTCTAAGTTTTCATACTTGTTCAATTATACTACTATTACACGCTTTTATATTGAAATCGAAAAAGAGTTTGCCGGAAGAGATTTCGCTAGCATGACCTCTAAATCCGGCAGTTTATCAGGGTCAACTTTTTCACTTGATAGCGCAATTATATAGCTTTCTGTCGATTCTTCATCCTCCAAAAGTTCTAAAAGCACTGGAGAATTGCCTGGAAACTCGCATAATGCTACGCCTACTTTTTTAAAAATTACGTCTGTTTCTTCAGTAATGGATGACAATATCACTCTAAGCCTGACATATGGGGGCAAGTTCTCAAACTCGTCAATAGGCGTTATTTTGCGCGCTACCAGATTAATCGGTTCCCTGTCGGTTTTTAACTCGCCTTCAACCATGAAAGGAAGACCTATTGAAATATTTCCTTTTATTAATTCCCATTCTTTTGAATAACAGACCACCTCAATGCTGCTATCCGCATCTTCGAGCGTTATTATTCCAAACGCGTCTCCTTTTTTTGTCCTCTTTTCGCTCCATCCCGCTATCACTCCTCCGATCCTTGGCGAAATCTGCGCGCGCCAGAAATTAATTTCATTGATTTTAGTTATTGTATGTTGTCTGAAAGTATGTTCATACTGGTCAAACGGATGCCCGGAGATATAAATTCCCACTACTTCTTTTTCTTTTTCAAGTTTTTCAAAAAGCTCATAATCTTTGACGTCTGGAAGGGTAGGGCTTTCAAATGCTATATCCTCGTCGCCAAAAAGTGAGCTTTGTTTTTCATTTGATTTGGATGACTGAGCGGCTGAAATAAACTCCGGCAGCGCCGCAATGAGTTGAGCGCGGTTGGCGCAACTTTTTTTTGAAGCGTCAGGGGCGCATAATGAGTCGAAGGCGCCAGCGAATATGAGATTTTCTATCACAGATTTGCCCACATGATGAAGGTCAACACGATTAATAAAGTCCCATAACGACTTAAAATTGCCTTCTTCACGCGCCGATAGTATCGATTCGACCGCGTTATCCCCTAAACGCGCCACAGCGCTAAGACCAAAGCGTATTACGTCTTTTACGGCAGTAAAATTAGCCATTGAAGAATTTACATCCGGCGCTAAAACCAAAATGCCCGAGCTTCGGACTTCCTTTACGTATTCCGCCATAACTTCTTTCTTGGCGCCCATTTGGCTTGAGAGGTAAGCCGCCATGTATTCCGTTCTGTAGTTTGCCTTCAGCCACGCGGTTTGATATGCGATCAACGCATATACCGCGCTATGGGATTTGTTGAATCCATACCCCGCAAACTCTTCGATTATATTAAAAATAGTCTCCGCATCTTCGGGTTTTATTTTATTCATTTCGCATCCCGAAACAAATTTTGCCCTCTCTCTATGCATTACTTCAACTTTTTTCTTCCCCATCGCGCGCCGCAGCAAGTCGGCTTCCCCAAGGGAGTATCCTGCCAGTATCGTCGCGCTCTGCATTACCTGCTCCTGGTACAAAATAATGCCGTAAGTCTCTTTTAATATGTCTTTTAACATTGGATGAAGATATACCGTTTCCATTTGCCCGTTTTTGCTTTTAATGTATTGTTCGACCATTCCGCTGCCTAAAGGTCCCGGGCGATACATTGCAATTGCGGCTATCAGATCTTCAAAGCAGTCTATTTTCATTCG
>Ga0099364_10001322_pt1 | contig 41133 bp, 34 predicted proteins | sample TergutTh196P3_FD_73070 | JGI IMG/M metagenome (GOLD analysis project Ga0099364, IMG submission 73070) | Microcerotermes parvus P3 segment gut microbial communities from Pointe-Noire, Republic of the Congo - Th196 P3 | ecosystem: Host-associated > Arthropoda: Insects > Digestive system > Gut ...
GTTCCTCGATTTGTTCTACAATGGTAATGGAGTCTTCAATGTCAATTTCATCAACAGGTTCAGATAATACAATTTCTTCAGTTTTTGCGAGTTCCTCGGAGATAGAAATATCGTCTTTGATATCAATAACATCGACAGGTTCAGCGAGGGTAAATTCTTCCGGTTCCTCGATTTGTTCTACAATGGTAATGGAGTCTTCAATGTCAATTTCATCAACAGGTTCAGATAATACAATTTCTTCAGTTTTTGCGAGTTCCTCGGAGATAGAAATATCGTCTTTGATATCAATTTCATCGACAGGTTCAGCGAGGGTAAATTCTTCCGGCGCCTCGGTTAACTCCGCAGACTTAGCCAATTTCGCTACAGGGTAAAAAACGGATGGGATAATGCTTTTTTCCTCTTCGATCTTTTCTTGAACAATCTTTTCCAGTTCGATTTTTTCAGGTTCTATTACTTCTGTTTTTGCAAACTCATCTATTGAAACTGGAATTACCATTTTAGTTTCCCATTTCTCAAAATTAACAACAAGTTTGTTTTTTTGAGAATAATTGTTAATTATTGTTAAGCCCGAACCTTTATTCTTTGCGTATCCAATAAGACAAAACATCTTCATTATTCTTAAATTTCTGCAAACGGATGAATTATCGCTTGATCTTGGAATACCTGAGTTGATAAACGTAACTTTATTATCTTCAATAATCACCTTTATCTTGCCATCGCTATAATCCGCGTGTATCAATGAGTTAAAGAACGCCTCCAGTAGGGCGTTTTTACACTCTGTATCGTTGCAGCTGTCAAATATCGGATAAACTAATTCAATAAAGCTCCAAATATTTCTTGCTTCATGTTTTTCTTCAATTCCATTATTTATTTTGCATAGGCAAAATGATACATTTTCATTAGTACCAAACATAAGCGTTCCCGCTCTGAGTAAACAACCGTCAGATTTGGCGCCAATTCTTTCCATGTAGCTTTCATCATTAAGCAAGTCCCATTTAGGGAAAGGACGTTTTTCCCTGTGAAATTCCCTGTATCTTTCAATGGCTTTATAATCAATAAAAAACTCTGAAAAATATTCAAGTCTCTCATTATCTATTTGTAAATCAACAGAATCTTTTGCCATCAACGTTATGAGTTTTTTATCGGAAATTACTCTTTCCCCCTCGGAATAACTATAAACGCCTCTCACGGGGTCTGAATTTATGAAAACCGGGCGTTCTCTCCATGACGCGGGAGCTACCTCAATAAAAAGGATATCTTTCCCTTGTTCTTTAATTTTTTTTATGGTTTTAATTGTATTAGCGCTTATTTTAGATTTATCTGAAATCAATTCATCAATAAGAAATTGAGTTTTTGATATTGATGATAATCCTTCAATAACAATTGAATCATCGGGCGCGCGAGTAGCCCCTATGATTACAATTCCTCCCCCGGTATTAGCCTGACTGCATAGAACAGGCAATAAAACTTCAGAGAGTTGATCGTTCTTTACCATGACGGCAGGAATCAAACAAACATCAGCATCACTCTCAAAAAGTTCCGTCATTATGGTGAACCTCCTTAGAAATTACTACAAATTCCACATCACAAGATATAATTTTATGATAACATTTATAAGTTAACTTTTGCTTTACAAAAATATAAATTTTGATACTGGAAAGGGAAGATTTATTTTGGGTCTGAATACAAGCAAAAAGCAAAAAAATCTAAAAAGTATAACGCAACCAAATGAAACTTTGTTGCCGATTTATATTCTATTACCAATTTGGCTTATAGCCCTTACTCTTCCAAATCTGATATATGCTGGAGTTTACTGGTATGAAACGCTTCATCTCACGAAATGGGTAGTTTGCGGCGCCTCCGTTGCTATTGCCGGATTAATTGCAGGCATAAGATTAATTCATTTCAGAGACAAAAAACTAACATTCAAGATTGATGGATTCGCCACCCTGTGGATAATTCTTTTCATCTATCTTATGATACAGCCGCTTTGGACGGAAATATGGTCAATATCGGCATATGTTCAGGAGTCATTTTGTTTCGTCGCCGTAATAGGATTCTACATAATGTCATTGAACTCTTTTCCGTTGCGCGCCGCAAGACCATTGATATGGCTTGCTAATATAAACGGAGCAATAAACGTTTTATTCGCCGAATTACAAACAAGAGAATTGCTGTGGGTTAAATATAATGAGATTATCGGTAATTATTTCTCAATAATTTTGCCGACGCCGGGGAATTACATAGGAAACACCGGCCAGCAAAACATGTTCGGATTATGGTTGGCAATATGTATAATGAATTCAATTTACCTTTATGCGGCATACGCAACGCTGCCTTCCGGTAAAAAACGATCAACGCCGGTTACCCTTCTTAATTTGCTCTTGCTCTTTGTCAACTGCTGGGGATTATGGAACAGTACGAGTCGTTCCGCTATGCTCTCTCTTGCGACAGGTCTTTTTGTGCTGATCTTCATGTTTTGGATACTTAAAGCCGATAAAGCTTTCATAAAAAAGACGTTTATGGCTTTAGGCGTTTTTGTACTGGCAGTGTTTGCAAGTTACATGCTCAATCCTGATAGATTTGATGTAAATGTAGTAAAAACTATTGATATGCTTCAGAACGCTGAAACGATAGGCGGTCGGGACGGCATATGGGCAACATCCAGAACCATGTTTACCATGTACCCGATCAAAGGCGTAGGTTTGGGTCAGTATAAATGGCACTACCTTGAGGCGCAGCGAAAAATGTTCGATAAATACCCGGACGCTTCCTGGCAGTACACCCACTGGGCTCATAATGAATTCTTGCAATGGTTCTGCGAGGGCGGCATAATTGGCGGGATGTTATTGGTCGTGATGCTGGCATGGTGGTTCTATTCCGTTATGGCGGCTATTGTTAAGAAAAAAGAAACATCTTCTGAGGCAATCTGGGCTAATGCTTTGATAGTTTTGCTTTTATTCAATGCTCTCTGGACGCGCCCGTTTCACAGGATAGAAAACATTCTTTGGCTGTCTTTAGCATTCGCTCTTGCCAACAGAGAAATGCTGATTAATATCCCAAAACTGAGTTTCTCGGAAGCAAAGAAACATTTTTCATTATTAACCGGAACTTCGTTTGTAGTAGTAGCGCTTGCGGGGCTTTTGTTCCTTGGAGACGGAATGTATGGAGACAGGCAAATGAGAATTGCTTTATCGACTAACAATCCGGATTTACAAAGAACGCGTCTGGAGCAAGCCCAAAAACACATAATGGTGCGGCTTGAAGCCGAAAAACAACTTGCGTATCACTATATATCCCTTGGAGATGCTATGAATAGTGATCAACATCGTTTAGAGGGGCTTGAACGCTTGCTTCTTTATTTCAGAAAAGAACCGCATTCTCAGGAATTGAACGTTTTATTTGAATGGGGGCAAAAATTCCAAAACATGGGAGTTTTAAATTATATTCTGGGATTTCTTAAACCGGGAACGTTTACATTTCAACCAATCCCTGAAGCGACTCCCGATATAAATCAGGGAACAGGAACGTTTACCCCAACAGAACCGCCAGACATAAATGATTTTTAAAGGCGTTTAATTGAATTGATTATTTTCAAACGAAAAAGTGGTTTTACGCTCATAGAAATTTTGTTGGTCGTAGCAATTGTTGGAGTCATAGCCACGGCAGCTATAGCTCCGTTGGCTTTTACCGTAATCCGTATAGCGGAAACAGAAGAACAATATAATGGTGAAGAGGCTTTACGCCGAGGGCTTTCTCTTATAATCAAGGACATTACGGAAACTATGAGAACTGCGCAGAATCCTTTGTTGCGCACCGTAAAAAAAGGAATTCTTGGAATGGGTGACGATTACTACCTTATTGTGGCAAGTATAGCTCCGGCGCGCCAAAATTCAGCAGCAGGCTGCGTGGTATACAGAGTTGTAAAGAAATCGGTGTTTTCGCGACTGCCTGAAGGGCTATACAGGTGGATAGTTCCATCAAAGGCGCCGACTGAAATTGATCCTGAAGATATGGTGGAAGACGACGCTCAATTAGTTCTTACTGACGTAACTAATTTAAAAATTGAAATCTTTATCCCTCCTGATTGGTCGGATGAATCGTACAGCGGAGGATTGCCTATCGGTATTAAGGTATCGCTAACCAGAGGTGAAAAGACGGTGGAACAAGTTGAATGGTTGCCATAGTAAGGGACGCGTACGGCGTCGACTCATAAGTTCTCTTTGCATTCGCAAGCCCCTTGCGACAATTTGCGCGCGTGGCAGCGAAGGTTTTATACTGGTTTCAGTGTTGTTGTTGTGCGTTATGCTTGTCGCAAGCGCTACAGCTTATGCATGGTTTGCAAGGGTTCAAGTAAAAACGATATATCAGGAAAAACTGGCTTTACAAGCGCGCGGCATTGCGTTTTTGCTGACTAAAGAGGTAATTAGAGGGCTGAAAGCGCTTGACGCGCTTAACGCAAGCAAGAGCGATTCACCTACTCAGCAATGGTTTCAGCCTATGTTGATACCGCTTAATGATTATGGAATCGCTAATGTTGTTTTAAAACCGCTGGATGATAAAATTCCTCTGCAGCATCTTTTTTTACCTGATGGAACTACGCTTCGCAACGAATTAAAAGATATATGGGACAAAATGTGGGAGACGATGGGAGTGAGATCTACTCTTCCGGCAAGAGTACTTGATTTTATTGATAAAGATACAGTGCCAAGGCTTGGAGGAAGAGACGGACCGGATAACCTCAATCGTAATTTATACGATATTTCCGAATTATTGGCAATGGAAGAAATTACTGCGGAAATCCTGTACGGAAATCCTCCAACGCTTGGAATCGCCGATTTCTGTACTATGTGGTCAGACGCCAAAATAAATATTAACGTAGCTGACCCTAATGTGCTTGTTCTAATCAGGAATTTAAACAAAAATATAGTTGATGAAATTGTCAAATTCCGCAATGAAAAAGAAATAACTTCATTTGAGGACTTAAGACAAATTCCATCTTTCTCGCAGGGAACTATTCCGGTCTTAATGAATTTAATTGGCTTCACAAGCGCATACTATAGTTTAAGAATTGAATTGATGGACGAAAGCTGGAATTCTACAAGATATTTTGATATAGTTTTCATGAAATCCGATGGGAAAATATTAAAATGGGAGGAAATGTAAAAAATGCCTAATTATGAAAACTTAAAACTCTTTCGCATTCTTGCGGATGAGATCAAGCAAATAGATAGTAACTCAAAATCTCAGCAAAACGCATACCTTGTTCCATTTCGTATGCTTTCTATTGCAGGGTTTAAATACCCTTTCTCAAACCCCGTAAAAATCAGGGACGCTATAAAACTTCAAACCGTTACATATAGCGGAGGAAACCCTATTCAGATATTTCCCATTATTGTAAACAAGAGTTCAAAAGACGCCGCCGGTTTTTCGTTTTTTCTCCCGGATAATGAACTAATGGAGTTTGAAGAAATTACAAAAGACGCCTCTTCCCCTATACTGCCTGCGCCTCTCGCGCTGGCCTCTTGCGTCGATGGTAACGGAATAACAGTATGGATAGATGATAAAAACATATGTTCAGTCGTATGGCGCAGCGGAACTCCAGAATTATACCGCTGGCACGCGAACAAAGAATCCGCGCTTGCGTCAGAAATAAAATGGTTGAAGAAATATTGTGAAAGCAAAGAAATTGAAATAGATGAAAATAACGATGTTTTTTTATTTGACGCGGAGAATGACATGGAAAAACTTCTCCCGATTATCAAACAAAGCCTTGCGTCTTTCCCGTGGCTAAAAGAGATAAATCTGTCGCGAGGGGCTATAAACAGCGTGATGATTCTGGAAAGGTTTGTGCGTGTCGCTTCAAAAGCCGCAATATGGCTAACTATTTTTGGGTCAATCTTTGCCGCCGGCGCCTGGATGAGTTACTCTACCGCTTATAAAGCCTTGGCGGAAACGAGGAGCAGTTCAGATAAATTATACGCGGAGGTTTTTGGAGAAGGTATTATTAGAGACGCTGTGAGCCAGGCGAGAGGCAAAATAAACGAGCTTAAAGGTACCGAGGCTACGGCAAAATCATTAAGCGAAGTTTTGTCAGACATTGGGGTTCCATTGACAACCGGTTCAATTAAAATTACGATAGACAGTATGAGCTATAGTTTTGATAGCGTAAACCTTGACGGATCGGCGGCGGATATGACAGTAATACAAAACTTTAGATCGTCTCTCCATGAAATAGGAGTTCCTACTCATTTAGCGGGCGCTCAGGCAATGCCGGGAGGCGGGTTTAGATTCAATATTAGAATCAATTGGACGGATGATAGGTAAAGAACATTTTATTCTTTAGAGATTGTGAAGGTGAAAAAGAAAAATCATGAATAAATTTGACATAAAAGGTTTATTGCGTTCAATAATCAAAGGAGAAATTCCCGGCGCCAGAAAAACGTTGTTTTTTGTAATTGCGACATTTTCTATATGGGTAACAGGAATATATTTCTCGTCAAACGCAACGAGTATGGAGCAAGCGTACGAGTATCAACAAGGACGCTTTGTCATTTTAAGCGAGCTTGCCGATCAATATAATCAACTTTTAGCGGAACAAGGCGGTAACATAAAAACAAGCGCGGGGGATTTGATTCCCGTTTTCTCGCAAATAGTAGAAGAAGCGGGGATGCGGGATCGTCTTATACAGATTTCTGCGCTCTCGCGCGGAATTTCTGTGAACATGGAGAGGCTTTATGCCGAAGATCTTGTTACAATATTAAACGGACTTGATAAATACGGGATACGGGTTTATTTAACTGATCTTCGGGCTTTGCCGTATCAAGACAAGCGCTTGTTCTCATTTACCGCTTCGTTGGAGGTGAAAAGTTGAAATTTTTAAAGATATTAACAAAGTTATTGATATTTATCGTGGGAGCGCTTATTTCATTATGGATACTTGCGCCATGGGGTAAAATAGGCGAGTACGCAGTATTAAGCGCGGAGAATGTAGCAAGAGCCAGAAATCTGACTGCTCAACACACATCCGTTGACGGCTCATGGATTGGTCCAAAAGTAAGAATTAATAACTTTAGCGCAAAAGCAAATTTTGGAGGAGGAGGAGAATTTACAACAATAGACTTATCCCCTTCCTATTTTAAATCGGTATTTCAGTTTTCTCCGGTTGCATTAGTTTCCTTTACGGGTGGTAAATTAGTCGGACTCATTGACGCGGATATGGGGTCGGGTAATTTCGAGATATCGCTAAAGAATAGCATCCTTTATATAAGGAATCTCAAAAGTCAAGGAGAACTTTCTTTTGACGGGTTTATCGAAATAAATATCAGAGATTTCACAATTGAAAACGCCGACTTGGTGATAAGAAATCCGGAAAGAATCGAAATGCCTTTGAACGCAATGAAGGGAATGGTTCCTTCTTTAGTTCAGGAAAATCCAGGGCAATGGAGGATTAAAAAGGAAAAAAGCAATGAATAGAATCAAAAGTTTTTTTAGTTATAAAATGTGGCGTAATGCCTTGGAGGGCGGAGCTTCAAAGCTTTCGTTCTTATCCCGTGTTTTTGCTGCCGCAGGGTTTATTGTGCCCTTAGTATTGGGTATATCCGCCGGATGGCTTGGATCTATTTATATTGAATACTCTGTTGCGTCAAGGAGCGCTGAACTGAAGCTAAATGTGGCGACAAACGCGTCTGCTGCCCAAGGCAAGCGAACTGAAGGTAAAGGATTAGCTGATTTTTTGAGCGCAAACCCATTTTCAATCAGCGCATTAAAGGAAGTTGTGGGCAAAATAATAATAACGCCGGTAAGCAATGATAATACTGAAGCAAAAAACTCTTTTGCAAAAGCGTCTTTAGCATGGACGTTTCCGGAAATTGGAGCATGGGTGCAAGATAACGCGAATAACAGAGTTGATTTTATTCCAATTGGAGAGAGTTTCGAAGAGTACAAACTGACCGAGGTATTGTATGATAGAGCAATATTTCGGGATGAAGAGAATAATGATATAACAAAATTCCTATATCTCGTCGAAGCGGGAGCAGGTAGTACGCAAGCTAACGCTTTGCCACAACCTGAGGAGATTCCTCAGACTATGGCAAGTAGAGGCATTATTCCTGCTACCCCGGATGGTCAACAAGGGGTAATATCGCAGGAATTAATTGATGAACTGATGATGAACCCTTTCGGCGAGCTGAGGAAAGTTAGATTACGACCGAAATTTGAAGGAAACGAACCTATCGGTATTGAAGTTCAATGGACTCAGCATGACAGTTTACTGGGAAATCTTGGTCTGGCGAGAGGCGATGTGATAAAGTCGTTAAACGGAATACCTATGAAAAATATGGGAGACATAATGAACTCCATTAATTCGTTAATAAATGGGAAAAGATTTGATGTGGAATTATTAAGAGGAAATGCTCCGATAAATCTTACATATATTGTCAGGTAAAAAGCATTTACCCGAACGATAATAATTTGACGTAACGAATCAGAGCAAAAAAGGAGAAAAGCAATGGACAAAATAAAAGGTTTGCTAAACATAAAGTTTTGGAATAATGTTTTAGGGGTTGGCGCGTCAAAAATTTCGTTTTTATCTCCGGTTTTTGCAGCCGCAGGGTTTATTGTGCCCTTAGTATTGGGTATATCCACCGGATGGCTTGGATCAATTTTTATTGAATATACACTGGCGCCTAAGAGAGCTGAACTGCAGCTAAGCATGGCGTCAAAAATAGCGTCTACTCAAAACGCGGGTACTGCGGAAAATGGATTAAATACTTTTTTAAGCGCAAACCCATTTTCAATCAGCGCGCTCCCGGTTGCTACATCTGAGGCGCCGGTAGTGGTAGAGGCGCCCAAGGTTGAAGTAAAAAATACTTTTACGACGTCTACTTTGGCATGGACAATTCCGGACATTGGAGCTTTTGTGCAAGGCGACTCAAATAAAGAAGCCGAATTTGTCGCAATAGGAGAAAACTTCGAATCTTATAAGCTAACTGAGGTATTATATGACAGAGCGATATTTCAGGATGAAGAGAATAACAATATAACGAAATTCTTTTATCTCGTCGCTAATGATAACGTTCCTGTCGTTGCGCAGTCAATTCCTGTACCGCAGCCCGATTTGACTCCGCAGGGCTCTATGATTGCCGCTACTCCGGATGGTCAACCAGGGATAATTACACAGGAAGACATGAATAGACTGATGATGAATCCTTTTGAAGAGATGAGAAGATTCAGAATGCGACCGAAGTTTGAAGGGAACGAGCCTATTGGAATTGAAATTCAGTGGATCCAGAACGACAGTGTATTGGGCAAACTTGGCGTGGTGAAAGGCGACGTGTTACAGTCGGTAAACGGAATACCTATGAAAAATATGGGTGACATAACGAACGCTGTAAATTCGTTAATGAATGGTACTCGATTTGATGTGGAGGTATTAAGAGGTAATGCTCCAATTAATCTTACATACATGGTCAGGTAAAAAAAGGGGATTTGCCCGAACAAAAGTAATATATGGCATTGGATTATTTGTAATTATTGCGGTATTATTAAGCATGTTTCCTAATATGGTATCAAATAAAGTTGAGTTGGATTCTGGAATAGAGAGCGAGGATTTTAGTCCTGAAGTTAATAATGCAATGAATCAAGCAAGTTCTGCGGATGTGGACGCAACGGAAGATTCATCTGACGCGGGAGCGTCGGAAGAGAGCGCCTCAAATTACATAGTGTATGGGGAACGAATATCTCTTGCGAAGGATGAAATGAGAATTCCCCGTTTTCGCCCCATATTTAGAAGCGATTATCATCCAATGGGGCTTCAAATACGGCTGATTGGAAAGAACAATGTGTTGACAAAACTGGGGTTGCAACAGAACGATATTATTAAAAGTATTAACGGAACAATGATACAAAACGCAGGAGATCTGGAAAATTCTATATTCTGGGGAGTATCAAAACCTCGTATGGACATAGAAATCGAAAGAAATAACGAGTCATTAACGGTAACATACATTGTTAAGCAGGAATAAAGGTTTTACGCTACTGGAAGTGTTAATTGCAGTTGCAATACTGGGTCTTGTTGCAACAGGTTCGTTGAGACTGATGATAATATCATCAAGAAGCCTTTTGGAAGTTGAAGAAACACGAGAATTATTGAACGAAGCTCGTATTATTCAATTAGAATTTATGACCAATGAAACAAAACAATCAAGCGGCTCTGAAGGTAAATTCAAATGGGATACAAGAGAAGACGCGTGGTCTGTGCTTGATGGTCAGTGGGAACTAAAATATAAAGAACTAAAAATCGAAACAGAGAATAATGAAATAGTTCTTTACATTCCAAACTATTGAGGTGAGTTTATGAAATTCTTCAAAATTTTAACGTTTTGTTTAATAATTCTTTTAATGAGCATGTCTTGCATAGCATTAGCCGCTGAACCAGAAGATGATCCTTCGATGGAAGAGCCGGCTTTAATTCTCGCTGCTCAAAAAATGCGCAGAGCAGGGGTGGTGCAGTTTAACTTTTCCAATATCGAAATAGCTAAATTTATAAGATTTATGACTGAGTTGCTTCAAGAGAATATTATAGTTCCTCCTGGCTTAACTCAAAGAATATCTATTGTATCTCCGAAGCCAATTCCTCTATCGGAAGCGAGGCAAGTAATGCTTTCAATGCTTGCAATGCACAATCTTTCGCTTCAAGAAATGGGGAGTTACAGTAAACTATCTAATGTTCCCGGACCAGTTTTACTTGAAAGCGATCCGCGGAAAGGACAAGATGGACCAGGGAAAGGAGAACAAAACGTTATTCAGATAATGCCGTTGAATTATGTAACGGCGGATTATGTCATCATGGCAATTCAGCAAGCTATAGGGCATAGCGTTATGGTGTTGCCTGTCGGATCCGGACGTATTCTTTTGCTTAGCGGAAGAGCGTCCGATGTACAAAGAGCGGTATCGCTGAGTAGGGAACTTGATGTAGCGTCAAGCATAAAATATACTAAAGCTTTTCCAGTTGTATATGGAGATCCCACTACTATAGCGGCTCAACTGAACGAGTTGGCAAGAAGCGGCTACCTTGTGGGGCTTATTGCCATGCCGGATTTATCGAGCCGAAAAATAATAGCGGTAGCTGAAAATGACATTTTAGACCGTACGGAGAGATTCATTTCAGAGCTTGATGTGGACACAAGGGATTCAGATTTTCACATTTATAATTTAAAAAATATAAATGCTAAAAATGCTGCGGAGCAATTAAGCACTATTCTGGCGGCAAGCGTGCGTATGCAGCCGAATGACCCGTCCTCTAGCGTTCCTCCAACCGTAGTTCCCGACTTGACAACAAACAGCCTTATTTTTTCAGCTAGCCGGGCGCAATATGAATCTCTGACGAAAATACTGGATCAAATAGATGTGCAGCCAAAGCAGGTGCTTCTCCGGGGGCTTATTGCCGAAGTAAACTTATCTAACCTTGACCGCGCAGGGATAGACTGGTCGACATTCGGAGGAAATATCATGGGAGACGCGGTATTGGGTTCGCAGTTAAGCCTTGGCGGCGGCGGCGTCCCTTCTACATTTCTTGATTGGTACAATAGACTTATGACTCAAGAAGAGGATGTTTATGACGAAAGAGGAACTTTTATACGAACACGGACGACTACCCGTGCTGCGGCGTTGATTTACACCTATGTTGAAATGCTAAAACAGTTTGACGCGATAAATGTGCTTTCCATGCCGCGCATAATGTGTATGGACAATCAGGAAAGCTCTTTCCAGATAGGCGACGTAATACCAGTCCTTAAAGGAACCGCTTCAGACTTAGCCAATCCAAACGCAATACAAACTAATTATGACTATAAACCCACTGGTATAACCCTTACAGTTACGCCTCAAATAAGAAGCGGAAACCTTGTAGCTTTGGATATAGTCCAAACGACTGAAGATGTGAAAAGCAGCGGCGCCACTCCTACAACTCTTAAAAGAGAGATAAAAACTTCAGTCCTGGTGGCAAACGGAGACACGGTTATTTTGGGAGGACTTGTACGGGAAGCGGAAACCGTATTGAGACAAAGAGTTCCTGGTTTGTCATATATACCTCTTATTGGCGGGCTTTTTTCAAAAACAGTAAAACAGCATCAGAAAATTGATTTTATGATGTTCTTGACGCCTTATATTGTGGAGTCTCCGGAACAGATACGGCCAATAACTTCAGGCATAGTGCTTTCTGGAGATATGGGATTATCTGAAGCTGAAAGCGCCGTACAAAAACGACTTGAAGAAATCTTCAAGAAATCGCAAAGAAGGCGATAAAAAAGTAGTATACTGCAAGTCTTGTTTAAGCGTGCAGTACATAATAAGCCGCAGTTACTACTTAAGCGGCGCCAGATAATAGCAGGGGGATTCTTTTGTGGCAAAAGTCGAATTAAACAGTATTATTAAAAATGTTTCCAGTATGCTGCCTGAAGCGATGAGTCTCGACGTTTTGAGGAGCGCAAAAATTATGCCAATAAGCATAGAAGACGAAATACTAACTGTGGCGGCGGTATCGTTTGACGCGTACCCAAAAGCTCAGCTTCTTGGCGCGGCAATGGGTTTACCCGTAGAGATAGAAACGTATCCTGAAAAAGAAGTGTTAGATGCGCTTCACTCCCTATACGACATGCGTAGCGGAGTTGCTGATGAAGCTGCGAGAAAAATGGAAGGAATCGACGATATTGACGACCTGTCGCGCGAAGATGTTTTAAGCGACTCTATTGACGTTCCTGTCATAAAGCTAGTGAATGGTCTTTTCGTTGACGCGATAAAACAGAGGTCGACAGATATTCATGTCGAGCCATATGAAAATGAAGTGCTAATACGTTTTAGAATTGATGGAGTTTTACAGGATAGAATGCGGTTGCCCAGAACGCATCAGGCGCCTTTGACAAGCCGAATAAAAGTCATGGCTAAAATGGATATTGCCGAACATTTTACCCCTCAGGACGGACGTATTGGTATAACGGTAGGGGGACGGTCGGTAGATATACGGGTTGGACTTGTCCCTACCCAACATGGAGAACGAATAGCAATGCGAATGCTGGACAAAGGACACGGTCTTCTGACTCTCGAAGATTTAGGAATGGAAGTACAAGAGCGCAATACCATGGAATCGCTTATTGCTAACCCGCATGGAATGATACTTTTTACAGGTCCGACCGGCTCGGGAAAAACAACCAGTCTTTATGCTATTTTACAAGCTCTTGCAAAGCCAACGATTAACGTGATTACTGTTGAAGACCCTATTGAATATGACCTTCCGGGAGTAGCGCAAATTCAAGTAAATGAAAAAGCGGGGGTTACTTTTGCGGGGGCGCTTCGTTCAATTTTGCGTCAGGACCCGGATATAATAATGATCGGAGAAATGCGGGATTTTGAAACCGCTCATATTGGAGTACAGTCTTCTCTTACCGGACATCTTGTGCTTTCAACCCTTCATACCAACGACTCGATAAGCGCTGTAATAAGGCTGGTGGATATGGGAATAGAGCCATATCTTGCCGCAAGCTGCATTATTGGAACCATAGCGCAACGTCTGGCGCGACGACTCTGCGTTCACTGCAGAAAAGAGGAAGCTGCTCCGCATTTGATAGCAAAACAGGGAATAGAAAAAGTATTTAGGCCTGTCGGTTGCCATAAATGCAATGATACTGGGTATCGCGGAAGACTTGGTCTATACGAGCAGTTTATCATAACTGAAGAGATTCGCGAAGCAATAGCAACCGGCGAACAGGTTTCTAAACTAAGAGACCTCGCGCGGAAAGACGGGTTTCGAACATTGTGGGAAATAGGACTCCAAACCGTAGCCGACGGGAAGACTTCAGCCGAAGAATTATTCAGAGTTGCAGGTGAAGACTAAAAAGTCTTTGCCTATCCCTTGCTTTCCATAGCAGGCGATGTCCGTCCATAAAGTGTTCTACAAGCCCTTTTTCGCAAAGCCATGTCAAATGAGAGGCGACGGAAGACAGATTTAGCAGGAAATGTGAAGCGTCCATAGCAATTTCGTGCGCTGACGCTAAAACTGTCAGTATCTCTTCCCTTGAACGCGGAACCGCGCAAGCGGTCAGGATTTCTTCCGATAAACGGCGAACGGCGTTTCGATTTGCCTCTACAAGCGGTTTAACGTCTTTTACAGGCGCCGCGTGGCTAGGCGCGAACCAAAGCGCGGTATCGTACTTCTCTAATAGATCAAACGTGTCATATGCAGACGCTATATCGAGCATAACCATAAAAAAATATTTGCTTATCACAGCGGGATCAAATAATGAGTCAGCCGCAAAAAAAACTTTATCGGGAGTCATGACGCCTATCATGTCAAGAAAATGCCCAGGCAGCGGGACAGCGGTCAAGCCCGTATTCATAATAGCGCCTTCATTTGGTATGACTTCAGCTTTTGAAGGTTTTGCCTCCATAAACTTATTTCTTATATCAGTAAACGGAAAAGCACCCCACAGGAACATCGGCTCAATTCTGGGAGATTCTGTTATCAAAGCTTCAAATCGCGTAGCCCAGATTTTACATCCGCTGCGTTTTTGAATAAAAGAATTTCCGCCTATGTGATCGGCGTTCGAATGGGTATTAATTATCGCGTCAAGAGGCGTGTTTCTGCTTTCTATCAACCGAAGCAGCTTTCGCCCGTATTCATCGTCAAGACCGCTATCGATAAGATAACCTTTGCCGTTTTCTTCATAGTACCCCACATTCACCCTGCCTGGTATATACCAGGTATTTTCGCCAAGTTGAATCAATTCCATTATCTCACCCCATAGAATTCTATAAAAATATATCCCTAATATCAGCTTTTATGTGTTATTATTGTATAGATTTTATAACAGTATTGACAAAATTGCTTGACATAATCGTTTCCATGGTAAATAATTTCTTCGATTCATTTTGGGGTGTAGCCAAGAGGAAAGGCAGCGGACTTTGGCTCCGCTATCGTTGGTTCGAATCCAGCCACCCCAGCCAAAAATTATCTGCAAAACGGGTATATGTACACCCCCAGTTTTACATTTTTACGATTCTAGTCGGACAGGAGGATATGTTTTGACGGCACAATCAAAAATCGGAGCGCTTATAATGGCGGCAGGTAAAGGAACCAGGATGAAAAGCGTTTTACCAAAAGTGCTTCATAATATAATTGATGAGCCAATTCTTTTTTATATCCTCAGGGCGGTATTTAAAACAGGTATTAGTTCTTTAGCGGTTATCGTAGGTCACGAGGGGAAAATGATAGAAGACTGTCTTAAACTATCATGGCCTGACGTAAATGTCTTGTGGCAGCGCGAACAACTTGGGACGGGACATGCGGTTCAGGTAACCCGCGAATGGTGGCGTCAGCACGAACACGTTCTTGTTATGAATGGCGACCTTCCAATGCTTACCCCGCAAACCATTCAATCTCTCATAAATGAACATATGAACTCATCTTCTGATTGCACCCTGCTAAGTTTTATCACAGAAAACCCGGGAAGCTATGGGCGCGTTATACGAAGCAAAGATAATCAAAAAGTTTCGATAGTTGAATTTAAGGATGCCAGCGAAGATGAACGCGCAATAAAAGAAGTGAACGCGGGAGTATATGTGTTTCGCGTTTCGAGTTTGATTAAAATCATAGATAACTTGTCAAACGACAATGCTCAAGGCGAGTATTACCTTCCGGACGTGATAACGCTAATGGAAAAATATGAATACGGAAAGATGAAGACGCTTGCTTTTGCGGCGGATGAAGAAGAACTCAAGGGAGTAAATGATCCGTCCGAACTTGCCGAATTGACTGGTATGATCATAAGGCGGATTAATTCATATTGGATGTCGAGAGGGGTGCGGATGGTCGATCCTAATACGGTTATAATAAGCCCTAAGGCGGAATTGGAAGAGGATGTAGTTCTGGCGCCTTCCGTTCATATATTTGGAGAAAGCTTTGTTGGGAAAAGGAGCAAAATAGGAGCATGGTCATCTCTTACAAATGTAAAAACTGGTCAGGACGTCACATTTATCTCTAACGTAATAGCGGAGGATAGCAAATTTGAAGACGGGGCAATGGCGGGACCGTTTGCTTATATCAGGAACGAATCTGAAATATGCGAAAAAGCTTACGTTGGGAAATTTGTTGAAGTTAAAAAAAGCCGCGTTGGAAAAAACAGCAAAGTGCCTCACCTGTCGTACGTAGGGGACGCAAAGATAGGAATCGACTCTAATATAGGAGCTGGTACAATTACATGTAACTATGACGGGTTTAAAAAATCACAGACAATTATAGGCGATCGCGCCCTGATAGGCAGCGATACTATGTTTGTGGCGCCTGTTACAATAGGCGACGATACTGCTACAGGCGCCGGTTCAACTATTACCAGGAATGTCCCGGATGGAGCTCTTGCCGTAGCGCGATCTAAGCAGAAAAATATTGAAGGATGGACTAATAAAAAACGTGAAGAAGGGGGTGGGCATTAGGTATGAGTGATACTGGAGAGATTAAGATTTTTTCAGGTTCCGCGCATCATGATTTTGCGAAACGAGTTTGCAGTGAGTTGGGAATAAGGCTTTCAGCTTCAAAGAAGTACCGGTTTTCAGACGGCGAAATAGGTCTTTCAATAGAGGAGAGCGTAAGAGGTTGTGATGTCTATGTAATACAACCCACATCTTCTCCCGCAAATGATAATCTCATGGAACTTCTTATTATGATCGACGCTCTTAGACGAGCTTCAGCTTCGCGTATAAACGCTGTAATACCATATTTCGGATATGCGAGGCAAGATAGAAAAAGCAAACCAAGAGAAGCAATAACATCAAAACTTGTAGCTAATTTAATAACCGGCAGCGGTGTTCACAGGGTTATAACGGCAGATCTTCATGCCGGACAAATTCAGGGTTTTTTTGATATTCCGGTCGATCACCTTACGGGAATGCCGCTATTGGCTTCATACTTCCATGAACAATTAGAAAACGAGATCAATAACAATAATATTGTAGTTGTGTCGCCGGACGTGGGAGGAGTTGTGCGCGCGCGTAGATTTGCGGTCTCTCTTAACGCCGACCTTGCAATAGTCGATAAAAGACGTTCGTATGAGGTTGCTAACTATTGTGAACTCATGGAAATAATTGGAAACGTAAAAGGTAAGTCTGCAATACTTGTGGATGATATTGTGGACACGGCAAGCACCCTCTGCAACGCCGCCAATGGTATTATGGAACGGGGCGCAAAGCGCGTTTTTGCGTGCGCGACGCATGGAGTCCTTTCCGGTCCCGCTATTGAAAATCTAAAGAATTCTGCGCTTGAAAAAGTAATCATAACCGATACAATTCCGCTTAACGAGTCGCAATTGTGCGAAAAAATAAATCAGCTCTCAATAGCCCCGCTTTTTGCCGAGGCTGTTATACGAGTTCATAGCGAAAGATCAATAAGTAACTTATTTGAAAAATAATATTAAAGTAAAGGAGTAGTTTTAATGTCTGAGTTAGTAACGATAGTGATGGAACGCAGAGAAAAATCTTCGCCAAAGGAATTGCGGGCTTTGCGTATAGCGGGATTTGTGCCTTGCGTGTATTATGGACCTGAAGTAAAGGAAACAATAATGGGTAAAGTGGATCTCATGCAAATAACAAAGCTTCTAAGAGGCGCGCATTGGAAAACAATGCGAATTAATCTAAAGCTTCCTGACGGTAGCGAAGAAATGTGTCTTATTCGTGAATTACAGCGCAATGTGGTTACCGGCAAAATCAGTCATATTGACTTCATGAGGCTTATTCGCGGGCGTAAGATAACTGTTAGCGTTCCCGTTGCGATTATCGGTCAGGAGAACTCGCCTGGAATAAAGGAAGGCGGAATTGTTGATCACGTTAAAGATCTTGAAATAGAGACCACCCCGGTCAACATGCCTGAATCAATAGTTATTGACGTTTCCGGTCTTGGAATAAACGATTTGATACATATAAAGGATATTCCCGTAAAAGATTACGAAATAATGTCAGATCCTGGCGAAGTCGTTGTATCAATCCTTCCTCCGCGGGGAGAGGATGAAGAAATTATGAGCGATGAACAAAAGGACGTTGAAGTTGTAGCAAAAGGCAAGGCAGCGAAGGGAGAAGAATGATTATCATAAATAATGAGACTCATAATCGGCCTCGGTAATCCCGGTTTTGAATATGTACACACTCGTCATAATATAGGATGGCTTATTGTTGATCATATATTATACCGAAAGAACGCAGCTTCGCCTTCAATGAAATTTGGAGGCGAATTCTGGTTGAGTGGCGCCTCTCGAGGGTTAGCGTTGTTAAAGCCTCACACGTGGATGAATTTAAGCGGCAAATCCGCGCGTGAGGTCTTTGATTTTTACAAAATGGACACGGAAGATATCCTTGTTGTTTGCGATGATGTAGCGTTGCCTTTTGGCAAGCTCCGGATAAGAACAAAAGGTTCTGCCGGCGGACATAACGGACTGGCGTCAATAATTGGCGCCCTCGGAACGCTTGAAGTCCCAAGGCTTAGGGTTGGCGTTGGAAACAAGCCTAACGGCGGAAATATGAGAAATTGGGTTCTGGGACATTTCCCGAATGACGAAAGAGACGAACTGCCGGCTCTCATAGAAAAAGCGGCGGAAGCGGCGCTTATCTGGGCGGATGAAGGAATAGAAAAAGCAATGAACGTAATTAATGTCAGAAATATATAGAGGCACTATCTACGTAGCGCGCAAAACGTTATCAATGTTACGCGTTCAGGATGGACACGCAGGTCAGAATTAGCTAAAACAAAAAAGAACTCGCGACACAAAGACAAAAGACCTTTAAGATATGGTATTGAAACGCAGGTCTTGCCTCCGCTAGTATTCTTCAATTTCAAATTTCAGGCGAAACAGGGCTTCCCTTTGTCGTTGAAGGAGGGCAAAGCGATATTGCAAAAGCAGGAGATCCAGTTCCATAATTTGCGTTTGATCCCAACCTAAGTTCTGAGCAAACTGTACTTCTGCCTCGCGATAAGTCTCCCAGGCTTTTTCCGCTCTATAAAGCCGGGGGCGCAAACGTTCTTCAGTCCAAACGTTGACGCGGTATTGCGCCTCTTTGATTTCCAAGAGAAGGCTTTTTTTACGCGCCTCGCTATAACGCGGCGTTGTGTCTATTTTGTCACGAAGATTCCGTATTTGCTCCATACGGAAATTTAACGCGAATAACATGTTTTGTTGATAAAGGTTTTCGTATTTTATACTCGAAGGTTTTTCTTTTAGCCAAACATTCGTAGGTTTGAAAGCCAACTCTTCGGTACGGAAATAAACTATCCAGTCCATATGACTATTGTCAAACAAAACCTGTACCGGGGGCGTAAGTTTCTTTCTGTATTCCTCGGTCAAAATATCAAGCTCAGTTTCAAGTTTATGAAAATCGTTTGCGAAAATCGCGTTCCCTTCCAGAACTCTTGCATCGGTTGATACCAGAGGGTAATTTCTCTCCCCTGCGGACGCCAATGTAGGAAGCAATAAAAAAGGAAGCGCAAACAAAACAAAAATTGATAAAAAACAGAATCTAATAAAGCAAACATGGATAAAAGGTCGCATTTTATCATTCCTTTCCAATTGAACCGGCTTCCTCTTCTGCTAAAGCGTCACATATCCAGTATTCGTCACATTTTGTGGCGCTTTTACGTCTGGAAGTTGCAACAAATCAGGCGGCCAAAGCGACCGCCTGATTCAATCAAATACTATTTTTTAATTCTTCTGTAAGCAAATAATGAAACAATCGCTAACAATCCCAAAGCCAAATAGCTGATATCGCAGCCACTGCCTCCTCTTTTGATTGGCGTCGTCGGCTCAACATCGCCGGAGAAACTTATCCAAAGCGTCCGCACTTCCGCCTCATTGGATGGAGGTTGGTGGTAGCGTATAAGAGTTAACGCAGCTTCCGCGTTATCTACTTTGCCGGTAAAAGTAGCCACAACTTTATTATCAACGATGCTCAACGCCCAGTTAGTTCCGATGTAGGGATCAACGCCGGCTATTACCCATCCTTCGGCAAGGTCTCTTCCATCCAGAATATCTCCGCTGTTCACAAAATCGCCATTCTCAGGAACGTAATAATATCGGGTCGTTCCGTCGCTTAATCCTTTTTGATCAATAGTTGCTCCGGTTGGAAGTCTACCGTCCGCGAATATCCCGGGAATTTCATCTTCCACTAACTGGGGCGCCTGTTCCTCATCTTCCTTGAGAACAAGCAGTTCGAGAGCGGATGCGGGTATGAGCGAATAGCTTGAAGTCTTGACTATGTCAAAACTCCCCGAGGCGTTGTTTTCCGAACTGAACAACAGCATGTCCCAGAAACCCCAATAGCAGAGACCGTCGTCGGACGTCGGTTCAAGAAGGAAAGCGGCGAATTTTCCGAGGCGCTGAGCTGTCGAAATCACATAGTGCCCTTTGGTCACAAGATGCCCGCTCGCCGCTACCGGATTCCAATCGCCTGCGGAGACTGTTACCGTAACGCGCCCCTCATAACCGGCGGTGGCTTTTGCCACAGTCCAGTTACCTCTCGCGTTGGCAGGGTCATAGAATTTAAGCGTACTGCTGGCAGGAAGCGTAACGTCCTCTGTCAATCTATAAACTTGTACTCCGTGCAACATAAGCACTTCAACGGATGACTCCGCCGCAGGATCCAGAATGTAAAGAGCTCCCATGGGCACTTCAGTTCGCGGCAAGAACTTTGTGCGGCATTCCAAATTAGCCCATGTTCTGTTCTCAGTCGGGTCAATAGTGGTGGATGTCCTGTCTCCGCTAGCGTCAAGCGCGTATGCAAATCCTTCTATTGTAATAAGCCCTTTCCCGAATCCAAGATCGTAGTCGTCACTTACAGGCGTGCCATTATGGATGGGGTAAATACTCCACCCCGCAGGGCTCGCGCGATTAACCGCTTCGTTATCTTTAAATCTCAAAAATTCATGTATCGAATCCTTTTGCTTGGATATATGCTCAATAGCGCTGATGGTCGCCGCGTATTGAGTATGAACCCTGTAACGGTAGTGGTTGTGGGAATGACACTCGAAAAGTAGCGCTAACCTGTTTTTAACAGTCGGCATAGCTGTGGTGGTGCGCACAGAGTCGCTGCCGCCGGCTGTAAACGCGGTGGGTCTTCTCTCGTAAACTCCATTAATAGTGGATACAGCCGTACCCGCATAGCTTTCCATATAAGGAGTCGCCCTCACAGATTCGGAAAGAGGCGGACGTCCGTCGCTAGCAAGCGATGGGTCGTCATCAAGAACTTTTTTCATATAATTCTGGAAGAAATTAGTGGCGGCGTTTGAGTTTGGTCCGATGCCAACTCCGAAAATACTCTCGGCTAAAAGGCGGTTGAAGTCCTTGAAGTCCTGGTCAGTGTTAGGATTCAAACCGAAATTGTAGTTTATTGGGTGACGATGTCTCGTTCCGTCTGTGGCGTGTTCGTCAATTACAACAGCGGGGTTCCATTTACGCCATAGCTTCACGTGAGCTCTTGCTTCCGGAGAATCCAGCTTTATGAAATCGCGGTTTAGGTTCAGACCTTGCGCATTGGTGCGGGTACCGACCAACTCCGGCGATGGCTGAGTATTAGCGCGCCATGTACCGAGAAAATCGTTTCCGTCCGGGCTGAAATTGGAGTTGTATAGTAATACTACGTCTTTCAATAATTCATCGTGCTGACCTTGAGCTATTTCGCGCAATAATATGAGCGAGGCTTCCTTACCCTCAACTTCTCCCGAATGAATGTTGCACTGGATATGAATAACTATACGGTTACCAACATCAGCAGGTGACGCGGGCGCGCTTGGAACGCCCACTATCGCGAGAGGAAGCGGTCTGCCGTAAACTGTATAACCCATATCTTCGTAGCGAATTCGTCCTTCGCTATTCGCGGCAACTAACTTAACATAATCAACCACTTCCTGGCTGGAAGTTGTTCTCAGCCAGTTAGATTCCTCGGCAGGGGATTTCAGAGTGTCCAGCACTCCTGCATACGCCGACGAGACCATCAACATCATGAACATAAACACTACTACAAATTTTCTCATGATTACCAACTCTCATTCTTATAAAATTGCGTATATCAGTACCTTTGGTGTATTATAGCAAATCCTCTTCATTCATCGGCTAAAAATTAATAGAATTTTGGAATATATATTTTGTTCACATGTTATATTTAACTAATTTGTTATTAAGAGGTGAGTTTTTTGGGAAATTTTACAGTTTCGCCTTCAATTCGCAGAGAAGCCGGAAAAGCCATTGGCAATTTTTCGATGTTGCATGACGGGGATAATGTTCTTGTTGGATTATCAGGCGGCAAGGACAGCCTTTTGCTTACTCTTGTATTGGCTGAACTTCGTTTGCGATCTCCCGTGAAGTTTTCTCTTTCCGCTTGCATGGTAACAATGAAGGAAAATGTAAATACCAAGCCCATCCAAAGATTCTGCGAATCTATTGAGATAGCTTTCGACATCGTCTTTCATCCGATACTTGATATAATAAAAAACAGGAACGAGAGGTCTCCATGCAGCTTTTGCGCTAACATGAGAAGAGGTATCCTAAGCGGGTACGCGCAGAAGAACAAATTTAATATTTTAGCGCTTGGACATAATTTGGACGACGCTGTTGAAACTGCGTATATGAATCTTTTCAGAGCCGGCAGATTCAAAAGCTTTAAGCCCAAATTTTATCAGGATCGAACGGATTTGTGGCTGATACGTCCATTAATATATCTTCGGGAGAGCAAAATAATTAGCGAAGTTGCAAGACTTGATCTACCTATTCTGGACAATTCCTGCCCCTATGCCGGAGAGACCGAACGCCAAAGGATAAAAGAACTCTTAAAAAAATTAAAATCATTCGCGCCGGATATTCACTCAAATACGTTAAATGCCTTAAGAAATCTTACCGATAATGACAAATGGGAGAATATCGAATGAAAGAGAATTTGGCGTTTAAAATTGATTCATGTTTTAGAACTCTGGAGCTAAAACCGGGAGCTGACGGGAGTCAAATCCGTTCCGCTTTTCGACGGCTTGCGCGAACTCATCACCCGGATATCGCCGGAACTTTTGGCGTCCAAAAATATGAACAAATATCAAACGCTTATTCACTCTTGAAAAGCCTTACTCTTGAAGAGCTATCAATTTTCGAAGCGCAATTAATACGATCGGGTAACAAAAGAGAATCTTTTTTTACCAAATGGCAAAGAAAGCAAGTGGAAAAAAAGCGCGCGCGCGAAGCGGAACTTCACGAAGCGCGGGAAGAGGCGACGGCGACAAAAAAAGCGCGCGAGCGGGCGTTATCTCTCCGTATTGATTACATACTCAATAAATGTGTAAGAGAAGCAAGTATAATATGCAAAAAAAATAAAAATGAATTACTAAATAATGAAATATCGGATATAATTATTCGCCTTGAGGCGTCAAGATATGAAGTAAGGCTTATGGCAATGCGTAATATTTTAGATTATGTAAATAACCGGCGGATAATGGAAGCTCTGCTCAACATGCTCAAAAGATATCCAATAACCGGAGAGGCGCTTGACATAGTGAACAAACTTCATTTACCGCCTGAATTTATGCAAAATATAATTAGAATAGTATCAATTAGTTCTACTAAAGAAAAATAACAAAAAGGCTTTTCCAAGCTGGCTCTTACTAAAAAACCAATGTACTTCTGACGCGCGGTAATGTAAAACTTTTGGCGAGGACTGTTTCATCAATTGAAAATATGATAAAATAATACGACATGTATTTGGAGGTGATCATCAATGTGTGTGTTTTGCAAAATAGTAAATAAGGAAATTCCGGCAGAGATCATATTTGATGATACAAATGTCGTAGCGTTTTATGATATAGCTCCTCAAGCGCCAACACATATAGTAGTCGTACCAAAAGAACATATTAAGAGTGCGACGGAAGTTATTGACTCTGGACTGTGGGCAGTTTTTATGGACGCAGTTCTTCAAGTTGTGAAAAAACTTGATCTCGACAATCAAGGCTACCGTCTTGTGATCAACACGGGGGAACAGGGGGGGCAAACCGTCCCGCACCTCCATTTGCACATTCTCGCAGGACGTAATCTTGGCTGGCCTCCTGGTTAAGTCAAGGTAAGCTGAAAGGGGGGAATCATTTAATGACGACAGTCGTTCGTAAAGAAGGGGAAAATCTTGAGGATACTCTGCGAAGGTTTAAACGCGAAGTGTCTAAAGTAGGTACGCTTCGTGAAGTTAGAAAACGCGAACATTACGAAAAGCCAAGCGAAGCTAAGAAAACCAAACGAGCTGAAGCGGCAAGAAAACGCAAAAGTAGCAGGACAAGAGGATAGTTTAAATTTGGCAAATGATCAATGGACTTGTGCTATTAGGAGGCATGAGTCCTTTTTCATTTTTAGGAAATAATACCAATTTGCAATCAAACGTATGCTTCGTTGTTTCTACTCCCCTTGCTCGACGTAGGTCTATCTACGCCTTCGCGGCAGGGAGCAGAATCCGCCTCGCCTACGCTTGATTTCAAATTGGTCGGAGGGAGAGGTAGTATTGAAGTGTCCTAATTGTGGAACAATTGAGACCAGGGTTATTGACTCCAGAATAGCGGAGGATGGAGACACTGTGCGTCGCCGTCGCGAATGCCCCGAATGTCAGGTTCGGTTCACTACATACGAACGCGCGGAAGAAAGACGATCTTTACGGGTAATAAAAAAAGACGGAAGAAGGGAAGTATTTGTTCGCGATAAAATTCTGCGCGGAATAATAAAATCGTGCGAAAAACTGCCGATAGCTTACGATCAAATTGAAGAAATTGCCGCTAAGGTTGAAAAGCAGCTAAGAGACGAGGTTGACGGCGATGTCCCCGTAGCTTTGATTGGACAGAAAATAATGGATGAACTAAAGAAAGTAAACAAAGTTGCATACGTTCGTTTTGCGTCAGTATACAGAGAGTTCACTGACATAGACAGCTTTCAGAAGGAAATATCCTACTTGTTGATGGACAAGGGGAATTCTTAATAATATCCAACCGTTGTAAGGAAGTTTTTTTAAAACAATTTGCTTGCCTGTAAATCGTCAAAAGTGATAAAATCAATCTATATGACATTTAATAGATGAGAGGTAAACTATGGAATTTCTTGATGATGGTTTTGTACCTGAAAAACAAAAAGAATCAGATCAGGATAAACTTCCGGAACATGCTAAAGAGGTTAAAGAGCTTCTTGATAATGGTATTGTATCTGAAAAGCAAAAAGAATCAGATAAGAATAAGCTTCCGGAACCTGCTGAAGAGGTTAAAAAGATTCTTATAGATGGTTTTGTATATGACAACCTTAAACAATTAGCTCAGAATAAGCTTCCAGAACTTGCAGAAGAGGTTAGAAAGCTAATTATAGAAGTCTCTTTGCGTAACGGTGGACATATGGCGTCGTCACTGGGTTGCGTTGAGTTATGCATTGCTCTTCTTCGTCAATTTGACCTGAGAGAAGACAAAGTTGTCTATGACGTAGGGCATCAGGCGTACGCGCATAAGATCCTTACGGATAGATTGGGCTTGTTTCAAACGTTACGTACTGAGGGGGGAATAAGCGGCTTTCCAAAACGAAGCGAGAGCGCGTTTGACCACTTTGATGTCGGACACAGCAGCACTTCAATATCCGCTGCGTTAGGTTACGCTAAAGCGCGGGATTTGCTGAATAAAAAACACCATGTAGTTGCCCTGATAGGCGACGCGGCTCTTATAAACGGGCTTGCTTTTGAAGCCCTAAACCATGTCCGCGAGCTTAATACGCGCATAACAATAATTCTCAACGACAACACACACTCAATAAACCGGCGCGTTGGCGGAATCTCGCATTCAATAGCAAGATTGAGTTCCAATCCGTCGTATAACAAGCTGAAAAAATCAATTAAGAAAATTTGCGCGGCAATTCCAGGCGGAAACTCCGTTGAAAAAAGGCTTGAACGTTTTAGAGATCATATCAAACACATCATGAAGCCTGATAACATATTTGACGACCTTGGGATCAACTATTGGGGACCTTTTGACGGGCATGACATACAAACCATAGAAGGGGTGCTACAGCTTGCCAAAAGATACGACCGCCCTGTACTGCTTCATTTTATTACAACAAAAGGAAAAGGTTACTCAGAGGCTGAACATAATCCCGTATTTTTCCACGGAGTTCCTCCACGCGACTCGGGAGATAAAACGAAAAGCTGGAGCCTTGCGGCAACTGAAAGAATAGAAGCAATTGCGGCAAGAGACCCTAGAATAGTCTGTCTTACTGCCGCAATGACTTCAGGAACAAAGTTGGATGAATTTGCTAAGAATAATCCCAACAGGTTCTTTGATGTTGGAATAGCAGAAAGCCATATGATGACAATGGCTGCCGGGATGGCTGCGGGGGGGCTTAAGCCATGGGTATTCATATATTCTACTTTCCTGCAACGCGCAATTGATCAGCTTACTCACGATATTGCCCTGCAAAACCTCCCCGTAGTGATAATGGTGGACAGGGCCGGATTGATAGGAGACGATGGAGAAACCCATCAGGGACTATTAGACATTTCATGGTGCCGGGCTATACCAAATTTAAAAATATTTGCCCCGCGCGATGAAACTGACCTTGACAGAATGATGAATTACGCAACTACAAATAAAGTGGGACCATTGATAATAAGATACCCGCGCGGAAGAGCGCTTCAAGAAGTTGCCCGTCTACAGGGCGCAGGACCGCAGGAACAAAAGGACGTTGCCAAATCGGAAGTAATTCATGTCGGGTCGGAATGGGCAATAATTGGATATGGCTCAACTGTGGAGATAGCTTTAGAAGCAATGGAGGTAGCCGCAAACAAAGGTATTGCAATTCCAACTGTGGTAGACCTACGAATACTGAAACCGCTCGACTATGGCGCTATTGATAAGATTTTGACGAATAATTCAATGGCGATAGTAGTAGAGGACAGCTACGCCGCAGCGGGGGTTGGGGAGGCGATAACGGCTCGCACGCATGAGATATCAAGTCAATGTCAGGTCAAGATAATCGGAGTGCCTTCAACATTTGTTCCCCATGCTACAGTGAAGCGTCAAAGGGAAATGTTCGGCATAACGGCTGATAATATTGTCTTGAACTTTTTAAGTCGTAATTAAATATTGAGCATGACAAAAAAAATTGGAATCCTTATTAACTCAAGTAAAAAGCAAGCCATTGATATTGGGAGGGATATTTATATCTGGGGCAAAGAGCGCGGGGTCAGCATCCTTTTTCCAATGCATGACGCTACTGTGCTTAATGTAGAAGGCGTAACCGATCATGAGTGGTTAAACAACACGGGTTCGGCAATTGTAATAGGCGGAGATGGCACTTTCCTTCACGCCGCCCGTTACGTTCTCGACTATGATATTCCGCTTTACGGGATAAATACGGGATATATGGGTTTCCTAACCTACGGAAAACCGGAAAACGCGTTTGATGACATAAAGTGTATAGTAGAAGGAGAATATACGATATTTGAACGTCCCATCCTTATCGGAAGCGTTGTTCGCGAGGGAGATATAATTCACTCTTTTCACGCTCTAAACGAATTTGTTCTCACGGAAGGAGTGTCGGCAAGACTTTTAAGAGTTGATGTTTTTTTCAATCAGCAGAAACTGGGGCAGCTTTCCGCCGACGGTATAATTATGGCGTCTCCAACAGGGTCAACCGCATACTCCATGTCGGCGGGAGGTCCAATAGTTCCTCCTCATATTGCTTGCATGATATTCGTTCCGATATGCGCTCACACGCTTTACGCCCGCCCGATAATTGCGGGAGCGATGGACGAAATATCGTTGATTCCTCGTATTTGCTCGCGAAATATAGTGCTTACATATGACGGACAACTGGCGTGCGAAATTCTGCCAAATGATATGATAACGGTAAAACTTTCGACAAGTAAGACGATAAAATCAATTCAAATGTACAACAGGTCTTTTCTTGATCTTATACATGAAAAACTTGGCTGGGGGCAGTCTTTCATGGGGGAAGAAAAGGAATAGTCTAATTATGCTTGAACGGCTGTCCATAAAAAATATTGGAGGGATAGGCGAGGCGGACATTAAACTTTCCAATTCGGCAAAGCATAATTTTATCGTTATAACAGGAGAAAGCGGAGCAGGTAAAAGCAGCGTTGTTAGAGCGCTTGAAATACTTTCAGGCAAAAGGAGCCAATCTTCTTTCATTCGGGCGGGAGAAGATAAAGCAAAGGTAGAAGCCGTTTTCAATTCGGATTTAATCCCGACTGAGGGAACTGTTTCAGCGGAAAGAGAGTGTTTGCGATGGGGGCGCGGAAGCGCTTACTTTCAATCAAAACTTCTACCTTTATCTTCATACGCGGAACTTTTATCAAAACTTTTGCGCATTCAAAGCCAATTTGCGCAATTAGAACTACTTGACGAAGAACGCCAGCTATCTATGGTAGATACAAGCGGCGGGACGGATCTTACTTTACTTCTTGACGAGATGAAACAGGCGTATCAAAATGCGGCGCATGAAGAAAAACTCCTTCGAAAACTAACTGAAAGAGAACGGGATATAGAGAGTAAATTTGAAAATGCGGAAAACATTATTCATCTTGTGAAAAAATGCAGACTTCAAAAAGGACTTGAGTCGGAGCTTCTGGAGAGGAACAAGTTCCTGACCGATAGAATAAACGCGTTGACTCACGGGCGAAACGCTCTTGACGAAATCACGGGAGGCGCTTCCGGCGATGGAATGATTGAGCGGATTGAACGCGCCTGCACGAAAATATGCAGGTCACTTCCGGAAGAGGTGAAAGAAAAAATAGAGTCTGCGGCAAATGAAGGAATATCAAATATACATGATATGCTGCGCGTGGCGGAATCCTATTTTAGCGTAAACGAACTGAAGAGATTGATGGAAGAGCATGATAGCACGGAGCAAAGGCTTGGAAGCCTTCGGAAACTTAAACGTATGACAAGATCGGAAGACGAGGAAGCCATATTAAGATGGAGCGAGGAAGCTGAAGAAGCCATATTATGGCTTCAAAACGCTAAAAAAGAAATATCCGAGATTGATGCGCGCTCTCGCACTGCGAAGCGTGAAGCAAGCCGTTGCGCAATAAGGCTTAGGGAAATGAGAAAAGGCGCCGCTGCGAAACTTGAACTAAGAGTCAACAAATGCCTTAATGAGCTTGGTATGAATGATTCGGAGCTTTCTATACGATTCTCGGAATGTTCGCGTTTAAGACGCGACGGGGCGGATAAAGTGAACTTTATGCTCGTTACGCCAAAGCGTGAAGGACCTGTTGAAAAAATTGCCTCAGGAGGAGAGCTTAGTCGGCTACTGCTTGCGCTGCAACTATCTTTACCTGACGAATGGCTTCCGGACACAATTGTTTTTGACGAAGTAGAAGCGGGACTTGGCGGAATGGCAGCGGTGCTGTCAGGAGAGAAACTTCGCGAGTTATCGTCAAAATGTCAGGTAATATTAGTAACTCATGAAGCTTCAATCGCAGCGCTGGGGTCAAAGCATTTTCTTATCGAAAAACATGAAGGAGAAGCTTCCATTAAAGAAATATCCGAAAACAGCAGAATAAGTGAATTAGCGCGAATGTTAACCGGCGATTCTTCGTTGCACGAGGCTAGATTACACGCGCAAAAACTATTAGAAAACTAAATTTTACAGCGCAATCGCAAAATTTGTTTTCTTAGTGTTAAAATGTAGTGAATATATATGGGAGGTGGCGTGTAATGAGGCTTGTCACGAGGTCTGATTTTGACGGTTTAATGGGTGCTGTGCTTCTTAAAGAACTTGGACTTATTAGTACTAAGAAATTTGTGCATCCGAAAGATATTCAAGACGGAATAGCTGAAATAAATGAGAATGACATTCTTGTTAACGTTCCTTATGATCCCAGATGTGGATTATGGTTTGATCACCATATAAGCGAAGAGGAACGCGGAATAGCAGTAAAATTTAGCGGCGCCTCATGGCCGGCGCCAAGCGCGGCTCGTGTAATATACGAATACTACGGCGGAGATAATGGAAAGCTTGCCAAATTTTCAGAGATGATAGCGCAGGTTGACAAATGCGACTCCGCAAGTTTTACGCGCGAAGAGGTGTTAAATCCAACCGGCATGGTTTTGTTATCATTCATAATGGATCCAAGGTCAGGATTTGGATATTACCATCGCTTTCACGTGTCCAACTACCAACTCATGGAAGAACTGATAGAATGTCTGCGGACAATGTCGATTGACGAGATTATGGAGCTTGAAGATATTAAGGAGCGAGTTCAGCTTTACGAACAGCATCGCGAGCCATTTATACGCTTAATGAGAGATTTTTCGCATACTGAAGGCTCCATAATAATCACTGATTTGCGCGGCGTTGAAAATGTATATGTAGGTAATCGTCACGTTGTATACGCGCTCTTCCCGGATCAGAATATATCTTTGCGGGTATTTGAAGGAAAACCTGGGATAACGGTAATATCCGTAGGTTACAGCATATTGAACAGGACCGCCACCGTAAATGTTGGAAGCCTTTTGTTAAAGTTTGGCGGAGGCGGGCATAAAAGCGTAGGGACATGTCAAGTGCCTGTCGATGAAGCCGACGGCGTTATTGCGAAAATTATTGAAGAAATAAACGCTTCTAATTGGCATACTTTTGACGTTCGCGCGCTTACGCATGAAACAGTTTGAAAATATGGATCGCTGGTTTTGGAAACATAGACAGGCAGGATGATGGCGTAGGAATAGTTTTAGCCTCCCGTATAGCGGAATGGGTTAATACTAAAGGAAAATTTGATGTAATACTATCGCTTGAGCATCAACTTCTTCCAGAGCTGGCGGAAGAGCTAAGGGATGTCGATCTTGCGATATTTGTAGATGCGGATATGCGGCAGTATGGAAGCGGCTGGAGTATTGCCGAATTATGTCCCAGCTCGCGCGTTGAAGGGTTTAATATCCATTCAATGAGTCCGGCATGGTTGCTTCAATTATCAGAACAATTGGGAACTCCGCCGAAACGCGCGCTGACTTTAAGCGTATCAGGCGACAGCTTTGACTTTTCTGATTGTTTAACTTCCGAGTGTCAAGCGCGAATGTACGCAGCCGAAAAAGCTTTTCAAGAATGGTTTGCTTCATTTTATGTTGATATGGGATGAAAAAATGAAATTTCGAAGTTATTTGTATATAGCGATGTCAGTTATATTGCTTTGCTTTATCGCATTTACAATACAAAGCGGCGGCGATAAACTTCTTGACCCTAAAAAACCTATCGGCGTCACAATGTGGCATACATACGTAGAACAAATGAAAACAGGCATTGATGAGCTCGTTGCCGAATTTAACGCCACAGTTGGCAAACAGGAAGGAATAATTGTCAATGTTACCGCCGTTTCAAACGCCTCGGTTTTAAACGAAAAGATTATAATGGCGGCAAACGGCGACCCGGGCGCGCCTTTATTGCCGGATATGGCGCTGGTGTATCCTTCTGTGGCGATTTTGCTTGCCTCAAAAGGCTTGCTGATGGATTTTGGAACGCAGTTCAGCGACGACGAGCTTTCCGCGTACGTACCGCAATTTTTGGAAGAAGGGAAGCTCGGCGGCGATACGTTGTATCTTTTGCCCGTAGCAAAATCCACAGAGGTGTTGTACGTAAACACAACGATATTCGAACGTTTTTCAAAGGATACCGGCGTAACGCTTTCAGACCTCTCAACATTTGAGGGGATTGCGAATGCGGCTCATTTGTATTACGAATGGACAGACGCAAAAACGCCCAATATTTCAAATGACGGAAAGACCTTTTATTATCCAGATATCCCATTTAACTTTGCTATGACGGGTTATGAACAACTTGGCGACCATTTTGTCAAGGACGGAGTCCTGGATTTTTCGTCGCCCTGTTTCGAGAGGATATGGAATTGCTATTATCCCGGAGCTGTTACGGGTAGCGTCGCCATCTTCGACGACTATGGGAATTATCTTGCCAAAGCGGGGGAAATCGTATGTACGACTAGCACGTCAGCGGGAGCTATCTTCTATCCCGATACCGTCACCTATAAGGATAATACAAAAGAAGAATCCGTGTTCGCCATCCTGCCCTATCCCGTATTCGAGGGCGGACAGAAAATCGTGCCGCAGCGCGGCGCCGGCATGTGCGCGTTTAAGTCGTCTAAAGAAAAGGAATATGCGGCTGCGGTGTTTCTTAAATGGCTAACAAACAGCGCGCAAAATCTGCGATTTATCATCAATACAGGATACCTTCCGGTGACTAACGAAGCGTTCAGCGAGCTTATGAGCGGAAAATTAACCGGATACCAGAATGCTAACGTTCAAAAAATGCTTGCGACCGCCGTTGCAATGCACCAAGACTATGAGTTTTATATTCCGCCCGTATTTGACGGGTTTGACGAACTCCAGAAAAGTTATGTGGAAAAAATTTTAAAATTTGCTGAAAAAGACCGTCAGACTTATCTTTCGCTTCTCAAAGATCATTCTCCGGCGTCGGCGTTTAAGATTCTTTCACATGACGCGCTGAAACGGTTTAAAGAATAAGGAGATATTTTGTTTTTTAACAGGTTCGTAGAATTTCTACGCCTTTTTCTTAATAGACTGGTAAAACCCAGTGGCGTTTCCATGCGCATCAGGCTTTTGGGCTTCCTTATTTTATTGGTTGTTACAATGCTTTCCTTTGTCGCCCTGATTTTGGCGTCGACAGGGGTTATCGCAACCGGTCAAGATGAAGCCGAAAAATTGTTGCAGCAAGAACTCTCCCATCTTTCGCAAAATGTTGAAAAAACATATGGCGATGTGTCCGTTCAAACCGCTATTCTATCGCAAACGATGTCGAAGAGCATTGAGGACAAACTGCACGAGCTTGGGTTCACAATAAATGAGCTGCGACGACATCCTGATGTTTTGGAGAGCCTTTTGGAAGGCGAACTTACGCGCCTTATGCTGGCGCTTGAAAAAACAAGGAGCAGCGGAGTGTTTGTTGTAATCGACGCCACTGTCAACCCCGCTTTGCCGGGGTCGGAACACTCCAAAGCCGGAATCTACCTTAGAAACTCCGAGCCAAACGTCATTATCGCGGACGCCTCCAAACTGTATCTGAGGGGACCCGCGCATATCGCGCTTGCAAATAAGCTTTCGCTTCAAGCAAAGTGGGATATGGAATTTAATGTGGAGGGGCAGTCATATTACTATAAGCCTATCGAGTCCTACCAAAAGAACAAATTGCCTGTTTCGCGGCTTTATTACTGGAGTTACGGAGGCGCTATCGAGAACCTCGATGAAAAAGTTATGTTGTGCAGCGTACCTTTAATAGATTCAAAAGGCGAAGCGTTTGGCGTATGCGGATTTGAAATATCCGAGATGAACTTCAGGCTCCAGTTTTCGCCCGACGAGAGCGTTTACAGTAACGCTATATGCTTGATTGCCCTTTCTACAGAAGCGGGATTTGACGCGTCGCGTTTATGTTCGGGAAATGTTTCCGCGCTTTACGACTCGCTGATTAGTTTCGCGGGTAACATGGGAAACCTTTCTTTATACGAAGAGAATGACAATTTATTTGCGGGGTTTCACAAGGACATAAAAACCTACCCTGACAACTCGCCTTTTGCCAACGAAGTAAACGCCGTCGCGTTGCTTTTGCCGCAGGCTGATTTGATGAGTACGCTTTCCGGATACAACAATAGAATCGCTTTTGTTTGCGCGTTGGCGCTTTTTTTCGGAGTTCTCCTATCGGTCTATGTCAGTCGGCAATATGTCAAACCAATATTTGTTGGCTTGGACGTTCTTCGCTCGAAAGAGAATTTGGGAGACGATTTCCGGATAAGAATACCTGAAATAGACGAATTAGTGAAGCTGATCAAGTCAAAGCAAGTCTCAACGCCCAAAAACAAGAGCGTAGATGACGCAGGGGCGGATTTTCTCCGTCGACTTGAGACATTAACCCCTACAGAAAGGGACATTTTTACTCTATATGTGAAAGGGCGCACCGCAAACGAAGCTGCCGACAAGATGAACATCAGCATCAATACGGTAAAAACGCATAGCAAAAAAATTTACGCTAAAATGAATGTCGACTCGCGCTCCGAGCTGCTTTCCTATTGCATTGGGCTCGCTGATAAAATCATGATAGATTAAAAAATACAGTTTCGCTTCGAAGCACTTAAGAGCGACGCGGCAATTCAGCTTTTGTCCTTGTTTTTAGCATAAATACTCACGGGATGCGAGAGAGAAAAATTTTTTGTTTGTTTACGCTGTTAATGACGTGCAAGGAATCACGTATATTCCTTCGGGCGTTCTCCTGCAAAACTCTGTCTTTCCAACTAAAACAGCCATAAAAGCAGGCTCGGGATTCCGCGCTAACGGGTTTAAAGACACTTTGTTTTTTAAGCGCAACAGGTTGTTAACACCTTCCGCCACTTTATTTTCGCTAAGCTTAATTTCTATTGCGCCCCAACGTCCGTCTCTTAGCTCAATGACAGCGTCAACTTCAAGGTTATCCGAATCCCTATAATATCTAACGGGGTCGGGCGGCGCGGAGTCCATACATGAAGCGTATATCCTCAAATCCCGGAGGCATAGTTCCTCAAATAATCTCCCGAACAACTGACCGTCGCTAAGCAGCCGATCCTTGTTGACGCCAAGTAACGCCGCAGTAAGCGACGGGTCAACAAAAGCGCGTTTTGGTTTCACTCGAACCCGGGATTTTGAACGTATGGGAGCGTCCCACCCGCATAAATCCTCAATAATGAAACGCTCTTTAAACATTTTAATGAACGGTTCAATTTGCTGTCTTGAAACGAATTCGTTTTCGTTGTCAATATCTCCTTCAGCAATATCGCTCGCAATCGTACTAAAGGTCACAGCTTGTCCTGTGTTTCTTGCCATGGAGGTAAGGAAACGTCTCAGCCTGTATTCGTTTGTACCGCTTTTGCCGCCGATGGAAGATATCAAAGTGTCCAGATATTGATTCGGTATTAGCTCCGCATCATCCGGCTCAAGGTGCAAAACTCCAGGCCATCCGCCTTTACATATAAGTTCGACGATTCGTCGAAGGTCCGTTTGTACTCGCGCGTTTTTAAAGTTATCGCCGCCGTCGAACAATCTGCTAAGCGATGTCGTACTATCAGAATCTCCTGTCTCAGAAAGACTCATAGGTCTGAGATGAATGCGGGATATTCGCCCTGTGCCGCTGTGAACCGTTTCATTCTTTTTAGGCGTCGACGAGCCGGTCAGAATAAACAGCCCGCGTTCGCCAGCGGCGGCGTCGACATGTAGTCGCGTTTCATCCCACAGCGACGGAATTTCTTGCCATTCGTCGATTACATGAGGTCTCCCGCCTTCGAATGCCAGACTGTTATCCGCTTCTATAAGCGATCTGATTCCCGCGTTTGAAAGATTGATTTTACTCTCGGCGTGAGCTTCCGCCATCCATGTTTTTCCGCACCACATACTCCCGACTATTTCAACTGCTCCAAAAGCGCGAAGGTGTTTTTCAAGCTGTTTGTCGAGCAGCCTGTCTTTGTATTTACTGTTGCGTAATGTCATCTGTCGTTCACCTCCAAGTTATTATTTGAATATATAACAAAATAGAGGCTATTTGTCAACAAAATAGAGGAAAAAAAACAACAAAATAGAGTGGGAAAAATAACAAAACAGAGGCTTGTAACTTTGAGTGATGTTCAAAAAAGTATTTTTTCAGATATCACCCTTTTGGGTGATATACAACAAAGAGTCCAAATGATAATTTTATTTATTATAAATAAATAAAAGGAGGACAAACGAAAGAAAATTACGATTATTATTTTTGTTATTTTTTGTATGGGACGATAGCGTAGCGGAATGGAGTAAGATACATTGACCCTGAAGACGCGGCGCGCCGCTGAGCGGGATTAGGGAGTAATAATAAAAATAGGGAGAATCATTATGAGAATAATAAAAAACAAAAAGCTATCGGTACTACTAGAGTTGATAATTGCGATCTGTGTTTTTGTGGCAATTCCAACGACAGCATACGCAGTGAATGTCGGCCCACGCGCCAATACAGCCGATGATCCTGTTAACGGCATTTATGTTTCACCAAGTGGCAATGACGCTACGGCAACCGGTTCTATTACCGCGCCTTATAGGAGCATCAATACCGCTTTAGCAGGAGCTTCGTCAGGCGACACTATAATTCTGCGCGGTGGAACCTATCAGGAAGGACAAAATGTTCGCATTAATACGCCAAATATCACCATAAAATCTGCAAAGGGCGAATGGGCAATCATTGACTTGACTACCTACAATTCCGGCAATAGTCAACATTCGGCAGTTTATTTCCGACCAGACTCATCAGGCGGTAAATTACAAAATCTCGAAGTAAAGGGAGGATTCTATGCTGTTGAAACGGAAACCACCTGGGACTGGGGAATCATATACTACCCCACTCGTTACGGAGCGTCCGACATTATCATTGAGGACTGCATACTGCATGACTCCAGAAACGATGTAATTAAAATCAAGCCAAATTGCAATAACATTACGATTCGTTATAACGAAATCTATAATTCAGGGCGGGAATATGTCGGTCATCCTGACTTTGAAAAAGGAGAATGCAACTCCGAAGGCATTGACAATGTCAACGGCGCGGGGATGCACGTCTATAATAACTATATCCACGATATTTGCTCAAATGCAATTTACGCCAAAGGCGGCGCGATTGATGCGTTGATTGAAAACAACTATATCAGGCGCGCGTATGGCGCCGGAATTGCGGTAGGGTTTGATACCAGCCCGGAATTTTTCGATACTACCGTAAATCCGCAGTATTATGAAAACATCCGGGGCATTGTACGCAACAATCTGGTAATTGATACAGGTTGGGAAGGCATTGGTTTGTATGCCGCCCGTGATGCTCAGGTTTACAACAACACGGTGGTCAATGCTGTTGGTTACGGTACAGGACTGTATCATAGCCCGATCTACTTTGGCGTTGCAACTCAGGATTGGAATAACCCTACCGGTTGTCCCCCCAGCGTCAACCCGAATATTCACCATAATGTTGTACGGCAGCCTTCTACCTACAACAATAGGATGATAGACATCCGTTACGCTACTGGCGTTTACGCCCATGGTCTATCCGCTCTCACCGGCAATCCGGTAATGAACTACAACTGTTACTATGTAATCGGTAGAAACGCAACCTTTACCGATAACCGACCGACCAGCTTGTTGTCAGGCGCGGGACTCGCCGCGTGGCGAGCCCATATCAGCGGTGAAAGTGGTTCGGTTGAAGTCGATCCGACCTTTGACGCCGATTATTTGGCAACTAACCCGCTGTGTGTAGGAGCGGGCACAAATATGGGGATACTATTTCCCTTAACGATAACGTCGCTTGATATTTCCCCTGTTGTAATAAATATAGCGGCAATTCCCGGCGTGACCGCGCCCGTAGCGGGAGCGACCCCGGTTACGGCTATTACCGAGACGGCGCAATACACAGGCGCGGTTACGTGGAGCGGAAACCCTGTAACTTTTGCTTATAATACTACATATACCGCGACGATAACCTTAACCGCAAAGCCGGGCTTTACGCTGACAGGCGTGGGGGCTAACTTCTTTACTGTGGCGGGCGCTACTACTGTCAGCAATCCTGCGAACAGCGGCGTGATAACGGCAACATTCCCCGCGACAGGAGTTATTCCCCCTGTTGTAATAAATATAGCTGCAATCCCCGGCGTGACCCCGCCCGTAGCGGGAGCGACGCCAGTTACGGCTATTACCGAGACGGCGCAATACACCGGCGCGGTTACATGGAGCGGAAACCCTGTAACTTTTGCTTACAATACAACATATACCGCGACGATAACCTTAACCGCAAAGCCGGGCTTTACGTTGACAGGCGTGGGGGCTAACTTCTTTACGGTGGCGGGCGCTATTACAGTAAGCAATTCAGCGAACAGCGGCGTTATAACGGCGATATTCCCCGCGACAGGCATTGATGAAGAGAATATCGGGTGCGATGCCGGGTTCGGAGTTGGAGCTTTCATTTTGCTTATAGCTTTAGCGACAAAACGGAAGTAGCGGATCATTAAAATCTGCGCCCCCAGCGTTCCAACGCCAGCAATAATTAATGACAAAACAGAGGCGTCACCCTTTTGGGTGATGCCTTTAAAATGAATTTTCCCAAATATCACCCTTTTGGGTGATATACATCAAAGAGCTTGAGTGATAATTTTTTTTATTATCTTAATTTTATTAAGTTGGATAATTAAACTATGAAAGTATTGGAGGATTAAAAATGATAAACAAAAAAATAGCAATATCACTTGCGGTTATTATTACATTTGGTCTTTTGATGACCATTCCAATGACGGGATACGCGGCGACTGTCGGTCCGCGCACCAATTCTTACGATGACCCGCCTAACGGCATCTATGTTTCTCCAAGTGGCAACGACTCTTCGGCAAACGGTTCTATTACCGCGCCTTATAGGAGCATCAATATCGCTTTGGCGGCAGCCTCGCCTGGCGACACTATAGTCCTGCGCGGCGGCGTCTATCGCGAAAGACAAAATGTTCGCGTGCGAACACCAAATATCACAATAAAGTCCAGAAAAGACGAATGGGCAGTTATTGACCTGACTGTTTTCGACCCGGGTCATCAAGAAGATTCAGGAGTTTATTTCGATGTCGAATCGTCAGGCGGCAAATTACAAAGCGTCGAAGTAGTGGGAGGATTTTATACTGTTTGCATGGAAACCAAATGGGATTGGGGAGACCCTACCGATCGGTCGGGGGCGTCCAATATTATCATTGAGGACTGCGTTTTGCATGATTCCAAAAACGATGCAATAAAAGTCAAGCCAAATTGCAATAATATAACGATTCGTTATAACGAAATCTTTAATTCAGGTCGGGAATATGTCGGTCATCCCGATTTTGAAAAGGGAGAACGAAACGCCGAAGGAATTGACAATGTAAACGGCGCCTCGATGCACGTCCATAACAACTATATCCATGATATTTGCTCCAATGGAGTCTACGCTAAAGGCGGCGCGACCGATGCGTTGATTGAAAACAACCGCGTTGAACGCACATATGGCGCCGGAATTATGATTGGTTTTGATACCAGCCCTGAGTTTTTCAGTACTTCAACAAATCCGCAGTATTATGAAAACATCCGGGGCACTGTGCGCAACAACTTGACAATTGACACAGGTTGGGAAGGTATTGGCATTTATGCCGCTCAGGACGCTCAGGTTTACAACAACACGGTGGTTAATGCCGTTGGTTACGGTACAGGGCTGTATCATAGCCCGATCTACTTTGGCGTTGCAACTCAGGATTGGGCTAACCCTTCCGGTTGTCCTCCCAGCGTCAACCCGAATATTCACCATAATGTTGTACGTCAACCTAATACTTACAACAATCAGATGATAGACATTCGTTACGCCCCTGGCATTTACGCGCATGCTCTGTCTGGTCTTACTGGAAATCCGGTGATGAACTACAACTGTTACTATACTGTTGGAAAAAGCGCAGCGTTTACCGATAACCGACCGGGTACCTTGTTGTCAGGCGCGGGACTCGCCGCGTGGCGGTCCCATATCAGCGGTGAAAGTGGTTCGGTTGAAGTCGATCCTGCCCTTGACGCCGATTATGTGGCAACAAACCCGCTGTGCGTAGGAGCGGGGACAATAATGGGTATATTAGGTCCCTTAACGATATCGTCGTCCGATGTTTATATCCCTGACCCGGTCGTCGTCAATATCGCAGCGGTCCCTGGCGTGACTGTCCCTGTAGCAAGAGCGACCCCCGTAACTACTATTACCGAAACGGCGCAATACACCGGCACTGTCGCATGGAGCGAAAACCCTGCAACTTTTGTTGCCAATACGATATATACCGCGACGATTAACCTTATCGCAAAACCTGGCTACACATTGACAGGCGTTGGGGCTAACTTCTTTACCGTGGCGGGCGCTACCACAGTTAGCAATCCCGCGAACAGCGGCGTAATCACTGCGGTATTCCCGGCGGCGGGCACTCGTGGCGGCGGTGGCGGCGGTGGCGGTGGCGGTGGCGGCGGATGCAACGCTGGAATCGTAATTGGAGCGTTGATCTTGCTTGCCGCATTGCGACGAAACAAAAAATAGCAGAGTGTATATGTAGGAGCGGAACTGTCCGAAAATCAATGAAAATAATCACGCAACCTCGCGGGTCTTGGGATGTAGTGGCGCGATTTAACGCATCCTGTATTCCTGAAATCTAAATTTACGGACAATCTGGGCGTTTAAAACCCGTCCCTACATTAATAATGCGATTTGAATAGTATTTTATCCACCGTTCCGTAAAACCTCGCACTTTAGGGCGAGGATATAAGGAACATCTGCCGAAGGCGGATCGTTTTTGATTTTAATCTTTGGAATTCGCTACTATTCAATTAATAGAGTATAATAAACAATATGATAATATTCAAATCCTTCAAATTTAGACTCAAGACGAATTCAATTCAGCAAGCAATAATGAGAAATTTTGCTGGAGGTTGTCGTTTTGTATGGAATAAAATCCTTGCTGCTCAGAAGGAACGCCTTGAAGCAGAGAAAAGCTGCATGAACTACTCGACAATGGCGGCAGAACTCGTAAACTGGAAGCAACAGGAAGAAACTATATTCTTAAAAGAAGTTCATTCACAAATCCTTCAGCAAAAACTGATGGATTTGTCACAAGCCTTAAAAGAAGCGTTTGACAAGATAAACCCTAAACAATTCCCTCGGTTTAAGAAAAAAGGACGTAGTATAGACAGCTTCAGGTATCCGCAGGGATTCAAAATAGAAGAAGGAAACAACAGGGTATTTCTGCCAAAAATCGGCTGGGTAAGATATATTAACAGTCGAAGAATAGAAGGGACGCCAAAGAATGTCACCGTGAAGCGAGACGGTGAGCATTGGTATGTAAGCATTCAAACAGAGCAAGAAATAGAAGAACCGGTTCACGCTTCAAAATCAGAAATAGGAATAGATGTTGGAATAGTACAGTTTGCGACTCTATCAGATGGAACAGTGATTCGACCAATCAACAGTTTAAGAAAACAAGAGTCAAAACTGAGAAAGGAGCAGCGCAAAC
>Ga0099364_10001323_pt1 | contig 41098 bp, 34 predicted proteins | sample TergutTh196P3_FD_73070 | JGI IMG/M metagenome (GOLD analysis project Ga0099364, IMG submission 73070) | Microcerotermes parvus P3 segment gut microbial communities from Pointe-Noire, Republic of the Congo - Th196 P3 | ecosystem: Host-associated > Arthropoda: Insects > Digestive system > Gut ...
TTGGACGTAAAAAATTAGGGGTGAGTTTTGTGAATTTTAACGAAAGACTTCAAGAGGTAAAAGAAAAGTATTCCCTTACTAATGCTAAAATAGCCGCATACTCTGATGTTAGCGAGGGAGCGGTGAGATTTTGGTTAAACGGAGAAAAAGTTCCTAATGCGGAATCAATTATTCAATTAAGCAAAAATCTTGATTTAAGCACCGATTATGTTTTGGGAATAATTGATAATCCAATCTCACTAAAAAAAACGATTGAATCAGCAGAGCCTTTGAACGATGATGAAAAAAATTTAATTGATATTTACAGGAGCTTAGACGATGACGGCAAGGCTTTAGTCAAGGCTGAAGCCGTTAGAGAACGCCGCAGGGCGGAAACTTGATGCTAAAGGAGTGGTTTTTTTGGAGGGGCAGATTTATACAGCTAATGAAATAAGAGAAAAATTACAGCCTGTTTTTCATAGCTCACAGGTCGAGAAAGCTATTCTGTTCGGCTCTTTTGCTAAAGGCAATCAAACAGCACTAAGCGACGCCGATATTTTCATAGACAGTAAAGGAAAATTGCAAGGCATTGACTTTTTCGGAATACTGGGCGATATTACTGACATTCTGAAAATCCCCGTGGATTTAATAGAAGCCTGCGAGGTTATCGAGGGCGGCAAAATAGAGCAAGAGATTTTTGACACAGGGGTCGTTATATATGAGAGAATATGAATTAACAGTCCTTAAAAAAATAAATTCATATGCAAATCAAACAATAGAGTTTAAGGGCGATATTGAATTTTCGGAATTTTGCACGGATTTTAAAACCATATCCGCTTGCGTTTTTAATCTAAGTCAAATCGGAGAACTATCGGGCAAGCTGGGTGATGATTTTAAATCTGCCGCGTGTCATATTCCTTGGCAAAAAATTAAGGGCTTGCGTAACAGGATTGTACATGATTACGAGGGGATTCAGTATAATATGATTTGGGATGTACTAGTTAATTTTTTGCCAAAGCTGATTGAAGATATTGGTGAGATTTTGGATAGAGAAATTTGCCGATAAAACACATGTCAATGCGCTTTTAGAAAAAAGTGTATTGAATTTTGCTTACTTATGGTGTATAATAGAAATGTGGTAAAATTATTATGTTAATTACATTATAATACGTAATATCTGAAATGTCAAGTAATTTTAAAAAATAATTACGTATTATCTGTATTTTGTATAAACAACCAAAATTTTCAAGTGATACTTGTAAGTTTTGCCGAATGGCGTTAAAACTCTTGCTGTAATGTCAATATGGGAGATAAATTTTTATGAAAACTTTAGACAGAATCGAAAATTTATTGAAAAGTCGGAATATAAGTAAAAAAGCGTTTTTAAATTATTTAGGTTATACATCGTCAACATGGGGAGATTGGAGAGGTGGCGGTAAAACATATTACGACAGAATACACGATATTGCCCAATATTTCAACGTCACCTCCGATTATCTTTTGGGCTTATCAGATATTCCGAACCCGCCTACACTAAGCTTAGATGAATCTAAAATTATAGAACGCTATAGAGAATTATCGCCTATTGACAGAGCTTTAGTTAAAAGAGCCTTAAATCTCGCTTACGATGACGAAATACCCGTTGTCAGCGATAAACACGAATCGGTATAAGGAGCAAGAACAATGAAAAAATGGAGTGAAGTTAGAAAAGAATTGTTCACTGAGCAAGAAATTAGGGAAAGCGATTTAAGGGTTGCTATAATCGGCGAACGAATCAAGGCACAAAACGAGAAAAAAATATCGGGGCGAGAGCTTGAAGAATTAAGCGGAGTAAAGCAGTACGTTTTTAACTACATGTCTTAAAAAACTTCCCCAAAAACCTTGACAAATGAAGCCATCTAGTATATACTAAGTATTCAAGAGCCATATTGCGGTTAGCAACTGAAAGGATTGGTAAAAGCAGTAAATGAATAAGAAAATATCACTTGGGGTAGCGGTTGCGTTTATGGCGTTAACCGCCGCGGCAACCTTTATTATAACATTCAATTTTTCATTGAATACATTCAACGCCAAGCTAAAGAGCGTGCATGAAAAGGAAGAAGCCTACAGCCGCTTAGCGGAAATCGATAACTATGTTCGCAACAATTACATATCCCAAATTAATGAGGAAGCGTTAACCAACAGCACCATAAGGGGCTATATAGCGGGCTTGGGCGACCCCTATGCCCAATATTATTCTCCCGATGAATACGCAAGGCTTCAGCAGCGCGATGCCGGAATTTTAGTAGGCTTGGGCTTTGAATTTGACAGGGAGGAAAGCGGTTACATAAGGGTAATATCGGTAATGGAAAATACCTCGGCTCACGAGGAGGGGCTGGCACCCGGAGATGTGATTACAGCCGTAAATAATACAGACGTTATCGCATACGAAAACGGCTATGAGGAAGCGGTTACATTTTTAAGGTGCGATGAGGGCGTAAAGGTCAAGCTTCACGTAAAACGCTCGGACGAGGACGGCGGGACGGAGTTTTTCACGGTTGACTTAACGTCGCGCACCATTGACATTATTACCGTTTTCAGTGAAATAATTGATGATAACGGATATATCGTAATCACCTCGTTTAATGAAAAAACCCCGCTCCAGCTCGAAGAAGCAATTTTTATGCTTACCGAGCGGGGGGCGAAGTCGCTTATTTTTGACCTGCGGGATAATGCGGGGGGGCTCACGGAGGCACTCCGCGGCTCTTTGGAGGGGATTGTAGGCGCGGGCGATATTGTAACCGCGTATTACAGGGATACCGAAAAGGTTATAGTCGCGACCGAAAACCCCGTTAAGCTGAGAACGCCGATGGTTGTGATTGTCAACGGCAATACCTCCTCCTCGGCGGAATTGTTCGCGTTCGCGCTCAGGGATATTAACGGGGCGCAGGTTGTGGGGGTAAACAGCTACGGAAAGGGCGTTATGCAGGCGGTGCATAAGCTTTCTACCGGCGGGGCGGTACGAATTACCGTGGCAACACTGCAAACCGAAAAAAGCGGCGATTATAACGGAATCGGGATAAAGCCGCATTTCGATGTATCACTCCCCTCCGATGTTGATTTGAATAACATCAGCCGTGAGGCAAGGCTTTTATTTGATACCCAGCTTATAAAAGCTCTGGAGGTTGCGGATACTATAAGATAGTGATTAGAATTTGTTTGCGCCTCGCTTATGCAGGAAAGGATGGTCTTTAATATGCTTAATTTGACACTAAAGGACGGCAGTGTAAGGCAGGTTGAAAAAAATACCGCCGCAGAAATTGTAAAGGGCATCGGCGCGGGGCTTTATAAAGCGGCTTGCGCCGTGAAAATAAACGGGCAAACTTGTGATTTGCGGACGGAAGTAACCGAGGACTGCGAATTTGAGGTTTTAACCTTTGACAGTGAGGAGGGGAAAAAGACTTTCCGTCATACCGCCTCTCATATTTTGGCGCAGGCGGTAAAAAGGCTTTATCCCGAGGTGAAGCTTGCCATAGGTCCGCCGATTGAAAACGGCTTTTATTACGATTTTGACCGTGAGAACGCGTTCACCCCGGAGGATTTGGCGGCAATAGAAGCCGAAATGAAGAAAATCGTTAAAGAGGGCTTGGTGCTTGAACGCTATACGCTTCCGCCCGAGGAAGCTCTCAAAGCTCTCGAAGAGGCAGGAGAGGCTTATAAAGCCGAGCTTGTCCGTGAGCACGCCGCTAAGGGCGAGGAAATCTCGTTTTATAAACAAGGCGAATTTGCCGACCTCTGCGCCGGACCGCAGCTTATAAGTACATCAGCGGTCAAGGCTCTGAAGCTTACTGCCTGCACGGGTGCTTATTGGAGAGGGGATTCTTCAAATAAACAGCTCTGCCGCATTTACGGTACAGCCTTTCCTAAAGCAAGCGAGCTTGAAGCTTATTTAAAAATGGTTGAGGAAGCAAAAAAACGCGACCATAACAAGCTTGGGCGCGAATTGGAGTATTTTACAACCGTTGACGTTATAGGGCAAGGGTTGCCGCTTATGCTTCCGAAAGCGGCTAAGGTGCTGCAAATTTTGCAGCGGTTTGTTGAGGATGAGGAGGAGCGGCGGGGGTATATCCTTACTAAAACTCCGCTTATGGCTAAATCCGATTTATATAAAATATCCGGGCATTGGCAGCATTATAAGGACGGTATGTTTGTTTTGGGCGATGAGGAAAAGGACAAGGAAGTCTACGCGCTCCGCCCTATGACCTGCCCTTTCCAATATTATGTTTATTTAAACCGAAAGCGTTCCTACAGGGATTTGCCTATGCGCTTAAACGAAACCTCCACACTGTTCCGCAATGAGGAAAGCGGCGAAATGCACGGGCTTATCAGAGTGCGTCAGTTTACGCTCTCCGAGGGGCATTTAATCCTGCGCCCCGAGCAGTTGGAAGAGGAGTTTTCCGGCTGTGTTGAGCTTGCCAATTTTATGCTTGAAAAGGTAGGCTTAATTGACGATGTATCCTACAGATTTTCAAAATGGGACCCCGAGAAAAAGGACAAATACGAGGGAAAAGCAGAGCAATGGGAGGAAGCCGAGGCTCTGATGCAAAAAATACTTGAAAAGCTAAACTTAAAGCATGAAGTCGGTATAGGCGAGGCGGCGTTTTACGGACCGAAGCTGGATATTCAAATCAAGAATGTCCACGGCAAGGAAGATACGCTGATTACGATTCAAATAGACATGCTTCTAGCTGAAAAGTTCGGCATGGAATACGTGGATAAGGACGGCTCTATGAAACGTCCCTACATTATCCACCGCTCATCATTGGGCTGTTACGAGCGCACTCTCGCGCTTATCATCGAAAAATACGCGGGCGCGCTTCCGTTCTGGCTTGCGCCCGAGCAGGTAAGAATCCTGCCGGTAACAGACCGCGCGCTTGATTATTCGCACTCCTTGCAAAAAAAGCTCAGAGCTATGGACATACGAGCAGAAGTTGACGGCAGAAACGAGGGCATCGGCTTCAAAATCAGGCAGGCTCAGCTTGAAAAGATACCGTACTTTTTTATAATAGGTGACAAAGAAGCGGCAGACGGCACAGTCTCCGTTCGTTGCCGAAAGGACGGGGATTTGGGAGCTATGCTGTTTGATGATTTTATTCTGAAAGCAACCTCTTCATAAATTCCTCCGTGGTTACTCCGCTGGGGCGGTTGTATCGGTTAAGGCTCATCAATGAAAAATCGCCTTGGACATGCGTTATATAATTGGGCTTTTCATAGCAGGTCAGCAGAGCCTTGAAGCCCATTTTTGCCAAGATTTCAACGCTTTCGTCCGACACGAAGCCGAAAGGATAGGTAAAGATTACGGGGGTTACGTCCGCTTTATCGGTCAGCAAACCCTGTAAGCGACCTATATCCTCCGTTAAAACCCGTTGGTATTCCTCATCCGATTCTCCTAAAAGCTTTAGGCTGCCCTTTCGGCAGTCCAGAGAGTGCATATCATAGGTATGGTTGCCGATTTCAAACACTCCGCTTTGGTGGAGTGTTCTTATTTCGTCCCACGTTAACGCGGAGTAGTTGGGGTTATGCTCATCTTCCTCCGCCGCTCTTTCCGTATAGCTTCCGACTACGCTCATCACGCCCTTTATGCCGTGCTCTTTCATATAGGGGTAGGCATAGTGCATGACGTTATAATGTCCGTCATCAAAGGTAATGACAACGGGCTTTTCGGGCAGTGGCGTTCCGTTTTCGGCATAATCAATCAGTTCACTTACAAACACGCTTGTATAACCGTTTGCTATCAGAAATTCCATGTCGCTTATAAAATTTTCCGGCTTAACAACGTAATCCCCTTGGCGCAAATCGTCCTCCAAAAGCCCGTGATACATGATGATAGGGACAAAGACGCCCTCCTTTTTATTCCTGCTGATTTCCCTAAAAGCCGATTCGCCGCCCGAGGCTTGCGTTTCGTCCGCCGTCTGAGGAGCTTTTCCCTGCACCGCCGCAGAGCGGAAGCTGTTGACCGTAAGCCTTACCGCCCCCATAAATAAAGCAACGCATAAAAACACCACGCCCATAAAACTGCTTAACCTGTAGCATTTATACATAAAATTTTCACCCTTTCGGACAAGACAAATATAGTATAGTATAAATGTATGTCCGAAATTGAAAAAAAAGACTAGTAATAAAAATTGACAAACAGCAATTTGTGCGTTATAATAAATATATAACATTCGGAAAGTGAAACGGAGGAACAAAAATGATTTACGAAGGCAAAACCAAAGATGTTTACGACAACGGTGACGGCAATTATCTGCTTAAATTCAAAGATAACGCAACAGGAACAGACGGTGTATTCGACCCCGGCGCGAATACCGTGGGCTTGCAAATTGAGGGGATGGGAAAGGTCGGCATAAGGCTGACGGAGTTTTTTTTCAATAAGCTTGCCCAAGCGGGGATTCCTACGCATTTCGTAAGCGCGGATGCAGCTCGGTCTGAAATGGTTGTAAAGCCTGCTGAGGTGTTCGGCAAGGGGCTGGAGATAATTTGCCGTTACAAGGCGACAGGGAGCTTTGTCCGCCGTTACGGCTTATACTGCTCCGATGGCTTTCCGCTTGATGCGTATGTTGAAGTCACCTTAAAAGACGATGGCAGAAACGACCCTCTTATCACCAAAGACGGGCTTGCCGCGCTTCATATACTTACCCTTGACGAATATACCATTCTGGAAGAACTGACCCGCAAAAGCTGTGCAATCATAAAGGACGAGCTGTCCAAATTCGGCTTGGAGCTAATCGACATAAAGCTGGAATTCGGTCGCTGTAACGGTCAGATTACGCTTATAGATGAGATTTCCGCCGGGAATATGAGGGCTTATAAAGAGGGCAAGCTTATAGGACCGCTTGAATTGGCGAAATTGGTTTTGGGGGCGGCGGGGTAAAGATAGAGGCGGCGGGCAGTGAACCATTCACTGCCCGCTGCTAACAATAAACTCCTCCAGCTTAGCGGTAGCCTTTCCGCTGTCTATAACATTTTCAGCCGCTTTTACCGCTTCTTCTATTGATTCATGCTTCCCTGCGACATATAGTGCGGCGGCGGAGTTGAGCACGGCGGCGTTGCGTTTCGCGCTCTCTTCTCCGCTTAGTACGGCGCGTAAAATTTCGGCGTTTTCGGCGGGTGTTCCGCCTGTCAATTCTGCGCGTTCACAGCGTTTAAAGCCGAATTGCTCGGGTGTTACCGTATATTTTTTCAGCCAGCCGTTTTTAACCTCGCATATAAAGGTCGGGGCGCATAATGAAATCTCGTCAAGCCCGTCCTCGCCGTGAACAACCATAGCACTTTTAACGTCTAAATTGGACAGCACCTGCGCCAAAGGCTCAACCAAATCCTTGTCGTAAACCCCCATAAGCTCCATTCTCGCGCCCGCCGGATTGGTCAGAGGTCCTAAAATATTAAATACCGTCCTTATAGCAAGCTCGCGCCGAATGGGAGCGACATATTTCATGGCAATATGATAATTTTGCGCGTATAAAAAGCAGATTCCTATATTTTTGAGCAGGCTCGCGCTCTTTTCGGGGGTGATATTAATATTAACACCCAACGCTTCCAAAACATCAGCCGCGCCGCATTTGCTTGACGCACTCCTGTTGCCGTGCTTCGCCACGGGTACGCCCGCCGCCGCCGTTATAATTGCCGCCGCAGTCGATATATTGAACGTGTTAGCCCCATCGCCGCCGGTCCCGACTATTTCAAGCGCGTCCATCTCGTGGAGCAGGCGTATGCAGTGCTTACGCATACCGAAAGCGGAAGCGGTAATCTCGTCAATTGTTTCGCCCTTTAAGCTCAATGCGGTAAGATACGCGCTTATCTGAACGTCCGTTGCCGCGCCTGTCATAATTTCGTCCATAACAGCCTCTGCTGTTTCGTATGATAAATCCTGTTTTTTTGAAAGTGCTAAAATAGCTTCCCTTATCATCGTCATCATATTAATTACTCCTTTATTATTGCCAATCAAGATTAAACAATCTGCAAGTATTTTCAGCGGTAACAGAAGCGACCCGTTCGGGCGTAACCCCTTTTACCTCCGCGATTTTCTCTATTATATGCGGGAGCATACCGCTGTCGCACCGCTTGCCCCGATACGGCTCGGGTGCCATATAAGGGCAGTCGGTTTCAAGCAAAAGCCTGTCAAGGGGGACTGCTTCCAAGGCTTCCAAGGCTCTGCGGGCGTTTTTGAAGGTGATTACGCCGGTAAAGCTGATGTATAACCCCAGTCTTAAAATTTCCTTCGCTGTTTGTGCCGAGCCGGAAAAGCAATGGGTCACGCCGCTGATGCCTTTGTATTTTTTCAAGATTGACAGCGTGTCCTCCGTCGCATCTCTGGAATGAATGATGACAGGCTTACCCGCGCTTGCGGCAAGCTCAAGCTGCTCCGCAAAAACCTGTTGCTGACGAGAGCGGACAACATTATCGTAATGATAATCCAATCCGATTTCACCGATTGCAACGACCTTTTCATCAGCCAGCCAGCCCCGCAGTCTTTCAAGATAATCGCCCGGCAAAGCATTTACATCGCTCGGGTGAATCCCAACAGCGGCATAGATAAAAGGATACCGCTCCGAAAGCTTCATCGAAAGCTCGGAGCGTTTTAGGGTGCAGCCTATATTAATGATTTTCTCCGCGCCGTTTTTATGAAGCCGCCGCAAAAGCGCATCCCTGTCGTCATTATATCGGGTATCATCATAATGCGCGTGAGAATCAATATATTTAATCATACCGCCTCATCAATTCTTGCCAAGGCTTCTTCAATTGACATCCCGGCAAAATCCTGCACTCCTATTATTTTACCGTTACAGCCCTTGTTATCCAAAAACGCGCCGAGCACAACGCCCGGGATAACACTGCTGACTGCGTTGGGCGCGTTAGGTCCGCCCAAATCGGTTCTGCACCATCCGGGGTCAGCCAGTGTTAAAATTACATCCTCGTCCTTAATCGTAGTGGATAAATCGTAAGTTACTTTATCCAGAGCCGCTTTGCTTGCGGAATAGCCTGCCTGATGAGGGTCTTCCGCAATGCCGCTGGTTATATTAATAATCCTCCCGAAGCCGCGCTCCAGCATTTGGGGCATAATACGGTAGCAAATCATCATGGGGGCGATTGTGTTTATTTTAAAGCTTGTTTCATAATCGGAATCGGGGGTTTTAAAATAGTCATCGCGGTAGGTTGCTTGAATGGCGGCATTGTTAAAAAGAATATCAATAACCGTGCCTTTCGCTTCAATAACGTCAAGCATTTTGTTAATTGAGTTCACGTCTGAAAGCTCCGCCGAAACGGCGTAAGCCTCCACATCCATCCTTATAATATCTCTGAGCAGGCTGTCGGTATGGTGCTTATCTCTGCTGTGTAAAACAAGATTGCATCCCTTCTCGGCTAAAAACCGCGCTATATAAAGACCAATTCCCCTGCTGGCTCCGGTAACAAGTGCCCATCTGCCTTTTACATCAACCATATGAAAACATTCCTTTCCTTTATACTCTTTGTATATTCCTTTAAAACTAAATCAATTTTTGTTAAAGGCTTCAGCCGCCGCATCTAAAGCGGCTGCTATTTTATCGCACCAAGCATCAAATTCAGGGTCTTCGATTTGAAGCTCCTTATTCGCAAGTACGTTTTCAACCGTCATGCGAATCCCTTGGTCGAACCTTACCTTTGCATTAAAGCCGGGGACAAGCCGTTTAAGCTTTGAGTTGTCAAACACAACGGAATTTGCTTTATCGCCGATTAAACTGCCTGTAAAATCATAGTTTGAGCATCTCGCCAAAAAGTCCGATGTGGCGTAGCAGGGCTTTAGCTCCGCTCCCAAGGCGTTGGCTACAGAGCGGTAGATTTGATTCCATGTCACGGTTTCGTCCGAGGTGATTTGAACGGCTTCTCCTATTGCGTGAGCGTTCCCCAAAAGTCCTATGAACGCATCGGCGAAGTCGGAATTATGCGTCATTGTCCAAAGGGATGTGCCGTCACCGTGGATAATAACGGGCTTTCCCTCTAAAATTCTCTTAGCAACCTGCCAGCTACCATGCTCACCATGAACACCGAGAGGAATACTCCTTTCATCGTATGTATGGCTCGGGCGCACGATTGTTACGGGGAAGCCGTTTTCGCGGTACATTTTCATTAGATAATCCTCGCAGGCAATTTTTTCCCGCGAATATTTCCAGTAGGGGTTTGAAAGGGGCGTTCCCTCGTTTACCCTGTAATCGGAAAGCGGCTTTTGATACGCCGAAGCGGAGCTTATAAATATAAATTGCCTTGTTTTGCCCGCAAAAAGGCGGTAATCCCTTTCAAGCTGAGAGGGGACAAACGCGATAAAATCCGCTACAACGTCAAAGTCCAAGCCTTCAAGCAGTTTTGCCGCCGCCTTTTCATCGTTTATATCGCAGGACAGTGATTTAAAACCCTTAGGCAGGCGGTCATTCCGAGTCCCTCTGTTTATAAGATAAAATTCATGTTCGCCGCTTTCAATAAGCTTTTTGGATATTGCCGTGCTTATAATACCGGTTCCGCCTATAAATAAAATTTTCATATGCTACCTCTTTCCTTTTTTTCACTCTATTATAATTGTAATATATTTTTTTATATTAGTCAAGTGGAATTTGAAAAGTTATTGTGATAATTGCACATTATCATTGACAAACCAATAAATATACTGTATAATTTAATTAAAGGGGGAATATACATGAAAAGCTTTGACGAAAACACATCAGCCGCCTGCGCCGAGGCTGCAGCCGCTATAATCGGCGAAATCAACGCGCTGAAGCCATTGCCCCTGCTTGACTTAAATTTACAAAGAGCATCACTCATAATCGTTGACGCGGTAAACGGCTTTATACGGGAGGGGAAGATGGCTTCACCTCTGATTGAATCTGTAATTCCGCCGATTGCGGAGCTTCTGGGCGAGTTTAAGCGTTTGGGCGCGTCCGTAATAGCTTTTGCGGACTGCCACGGTGAAAATTGCACCGAATTTGAGGCTTTCCCGCCGCATTGCGTTGAAAACACAAGCGAGAGCGAACTTGTAGACGAGCTTAAAAGCATAGGCGGCTACAAGCTAATCAAAAAGAATTCCACCAACGGCTTCCACGAAAGCGAGTTTGCGGAATTTTTAGAAGCGAACCCGCAGATTGATACCTTCGTGGTAACAGGCGACTGCACCGATATATGCGTTTTGCAATTTTGCCTGTCGCTTAAAACATGGTTTACGGCGCGGAATCAAAAAATCCGCGTAATTATCCCCTTAAACTGCGTTGAAACCTACAACGCCCCTTGGCATAGCTCCGATTTTATGAACATAGCCGCATATAAAATCATGGCGGATAGTGGGATTGAGTTTGTTAAAGCAATAAAGGATGCGTCAATTAACAGTTAACTGATTTTAGGAGGTTGCGTATGAAAATTACGATAAAGGACGTTGCGAAAGAGGCGAAAGTTTCGGTTACAACCGTATCGCGGGTTATTAATAAAAACACGAAAGTTTCCTCGGCAACGGTAAAGAAAGTAAGCGCGGCAATGAAAAAGCTCGGCTATTGCTCGGCTCAAATCGGGAAGAGCCCGCGGAAAAGCAGAAGCCAAACCATAATGGCTATCATTCCCTCAATTGACAACCCGCTTTTCGGCGATGTTCTCAGAGGCATGAGGGCGGGGGCTGCCGAGCATGAGTATGAGATAATAGCCTGCGTATCAAGCGACAGTATCACAAATGAACAACGCTTGCTTAGTATGCTTTCCAACCACGCGGCGGAGGCGGCTGTTATATTGGGTACGCAGCTTGACAAGGATAAATTGAACGAGCTGAGCAAGGATTTTTACATAGCTCTCTGCTGTGAGTATGTAGAGGGTGCGGACGTTTTGGCAGTCACCGTTGACGATTCAGCGGGGGCTTATTACGCGACTAGGAATTTTATAAATATGGGGCATACCAAAATCGCAATAGTTTCAACTAAAACGTGCTCGTCTTCCTCTAAGGAACGCGAAAAGGGATACCTCAAAGCGTTGAAGGAAAGCGGAATAGAGTTCCGCGAGGAATATATATTCAGGGGCGGCTATAATTACAATAACGGCGCGGATGCGTTCAACACATTTATGTCACTGAGCGATTCCCCTACCGCCGTATTCTGCGTATCGGATATTCTCGCGCTGGGGTTTGCCAATCAAGCAATCAAAGCGGATATAAAAATCGGCGTTGACATTTCAATCTGCGGCTTTGACAATATCCCTTTCAGCGGGATGCACTCCCCCGGGATAACAACAATAGAGCAGCCCGGGTTTGAAATCGGCAGAACCGCCGTTGAGGAGCTTATTTACCGTATTCATAACGGCGTTAAATCCAGCCGCCATATCACCCTTAATTTTGAATTAATATCCCGGGATTCGATAAGGTCTTTAAACCCCTCAAAGCCCCCAACTTCAAAAAAGCGAAAGGCTTAGGAGATGTCGAGAAAAGAAAAAATAAGCCTACTGTTTTCAGTAAGCTTATTTTTTATAAACAGTTAAGGTTATAAAGCCTTTATACCAACAATTTTTTCAACCCAAGAAACGTCTTCTTGCTCCATGACAACTACAGCTTTTATAATTGACTTTTGCAAGCCTATTACCTCGATACCCGCCTCTTGATTTTGCTTTTTAATGTCCAACAATTCGCCTAAATGACGTTTATGATTTTCTTTTGTTTTAATTGTAGTTGACATAGTCATCACCTCCTGTTTTTAATTTTAATAAAACCCTCTGCCTTCATTCAATAAAGAATACAATTCACTTTTCTTAAACCCCGTAAGCTTTGCCGCTTCCTTGCACGCTTCAGTGGCTTTAGTGCCACCTTCGATTAGTCCCCTCGCCATTGAAACGGCTTCCTCAACCGTGAATTCGGGGGTAGCAGCACCTTGCGGACAGCCCTCGATTACAAGGACAAACTCACCCTTAGGAGCTTTGTCGGAATAATATTCAAGCGCGCCCGAAAGCGTAGTGCGGGTGAATTCCTCGTGGATTTTCGTCATTTCGCGGCATATGGAAATTTTTCTGTCACCAAAATAGCTCAGCATATCTGTTAGGGTTGATAAAAGCTTATGCGGGGCTTCAAAAAATATAAGCGTATTGCTGTTTAATGCGGCACTTTCAAGATGCTTGAAGCGTTGCTTTTTCGTTACCGATAAAAACCCCTCAAAGGAAAACCGCGCGGACGGCAGACCGCTTAAAGCGATTGCCGCAGAAACGGCACTCGGTCCGGGGACAACTTCGAGAGGTACGCCGTTCTCTATGCAAAGCTTGAACAAGACCTCGCCCGGGTCGGATATGCAGGGCATCCCCGCGTCTGTAACAACAGCTCCGCTTTCGCCTGCCAAAAGCCGCTCTATAATCTTGTCCGTTACGGAGCGGGGGGAATGTTCATGATAGCTTATGGTCGGTTTTTTGATTTCATAGCGGTTTAACAGCTTAACCGTAACCCTTGTATCCTCCGCGCAGATAAAGTTAACCGTTTTCAGCGTTTCAACAGCGCGGTAGGTTATATCGCCCAAATTGCCGATAGGCGTTCCGACGGCATAAAGCTTTCCGGGCAAAGAAATCAACTCATTTCGAGAAATTGTCAATAGTTAATCGAGTTAAGAAATATATTCGGCAGAACTCTCATAAACGGCTTGCTCCCCAATCTTCCCTCAATAAGAAAAAGCCAAGGTGAAGCCGCCGGAGTTTTGCTGACAAAACGAAGAAGCTTAGGCTCTATATTATTATTTTTCATAGCCGTAATCACGTCCGCCAGCCTTTCCGGGCGGTTGCAAAGACAAAGCCGTCCGCCGAATCGTAAAAGCCGAACGGCGGCGGCGCACACATCGTTTAGATTGCAAAGAAGCTCATGCCGGGCAATTTTTTGCGCTTCGGATACACTTTCAAGCCCCGCGCCCGCCGCCTTGTAAGGCGGATTGCAGGTGACTAAATCAAGCCCTCGCGGGTAGCCCTCCCATAGGCTTTTAATATCGGCTGTGATGGGGATAACCCCTTCAAAATGATTTCTTTCAACTGTGGCTTTAAACTGCTCAATCGCTTGCTCTTGTATATCAACGCCGACAATCAGCGCGGGGTTATGCTTCATTTTCAGCAATACAGGGATAATCCCGCACCCCGTACCGAGGTCGCATATTTTGTCGCGGCTTTTAGGAGCGGCGAAATCGGCTAGTAAAAAAGCGTCTGTTCCGAAAGTATGCTCTTTGCTTACGCAGATTTCTATGCCATCGCCGAGAGGCTCAAATTTAACAGTTGCCATCATGCTTTTCCGGCTTAATCAATCGGAAAGCTTAGGCAAAGCAATTTCCTCAATATCGCTCTTTACAGCCGGGCTAACCTCCGCCGCCTCAATTTCGCCGGCTGTGGGCAGCTTGATTTCTTCTATAGCATTAGGGGCGGGCTTTGCGGCATCTTCAATATCGTCCGCGTTCGGCGGAGTGATTTCCTCAATGCCGATGGGGGCGGAATAGTCCTCTGCGTTACCCGTTTCCTCTAAAAGCTCTCTGATTGACAAGCTTACTCTTTTCTTTTCAAGGTCAATTTCGATTATTTTAGCATCCGTCTCATCGCCGATATTAACCGCATCCTTGACATTCGCCAGCTTTTTATCCGACAGCTGAGATATATGAATCAGACCGTCAATGCCCGGGATAACCTGCGCGAACGCTCCGAAAGGCATAACAGATACAATTTTAACCTTGACTGTATCGCCGACTGAATATTCATCGGCAAATTTAACCCACGGGTTATCTTCCGTTTTCTTATAGCCCAGCGATACCCTGTTGCGCTCCCTGCTAAGCTCCTTGATATAAACCTCGACAACATCGCCGACTGCCAAAATCTCGGAGGCGTGCTTAATCCTTTTCCAGCTAAGCTCGGAGGCGTGAACCATTCCGTCGATTCCGCCCAAATCCACAAACGCGCCGTAATTGGTAAGTGATTTTACCTCTCCCTTATAAACAGCTCCAACCTCGGCGGTTTCCCAGAACTTCGCTTTTGCCGCCTCTCTTTGAGCACCTAAAACAGCCTTAATTGAGCCTACCGCCTTGCCGCGCTGCTCATTGAATTCCACCACTTTAAAGCTGACATTCTTTTTGAGCAGTTTTTCAAGGCTTTCATCCCGCGCTACACCCGAAAGTGAAGCGGGCACAAAAATTTTCATGCCGTGGCTTAAAACGATTAAACCGCCCTTTATAATCTCCTTGACAATTCCGTCTAAAACCGCACCGTCCTCGGCGGCTTGCTTAACGGTATTAAAGCCCGCCGCAGCATCCACTTTCTTTTTGGAAAGCTGAACAATACCCTCCGCATCGTTGATTTTAATAACGATGAGTTCAACCTCCTCGCCGACCTTAACAATATCGGACGGCTTTAGGCTCGGGTCATCCGTAAGCTCGTCAAGCGTGACATAGCCCGTATGCTTAGTGCCTACGTCTACAACGGCTTCCGCACTGTTAACAGCCGTTATGTAGCCCTTAACCCTGTTCCCCGTATATATTCTTTTGAAAGAAGCGTCCAAAGCCTCCTCAAAGTTAAAATCCTCATCTGAAAAATTTTGTAAAAGCTCGCTCATTTTGTTTTGTACCTCCTTGATTATATAAGCCGGTACCGAAGCCCCGGCAGTTATGCCGATATTATGATGTCCGTCATTTGTGCCTCTTAAAAATGTCTTTATAACGCTTTCGTTAAGCTCCGCCGCCGAGCTTATGAATATGCTGTGCGTTTTCTCCTTGCAAAGCTCGTAAAGCTTAACCGAGTTAGAACTGTTTTTCCCGCCGATTACAACCATAAGTGCGGAGCTTTCGGCAAGCAATATGGCTTCGTTCTGCCTGTCACAGGTGGCGCGGCATACGGTATCGAACACCTCTGCTTCGGGAAGCATTTCCGAAACGATTCGGACACACTCTTCCCATATAGATATATTATACGTTGTTTGCGCCAAAATTGCAACCTTTTTTTTAAGATTTGTATAATTTTTTTTAAAATAACCCTTTAAATCCGCCGTATCGGCAAAAATCAATGGCATATTAAGGCAATGATTGGAAATTCCTTCTATTTCGGGGTGTTTTTTGTCTCCCATTATTATAACAGTATACCCCGCAAGAGATTTTTCACTTGCTATATTTTGAATTTTTTTAACGCACGGGCAGGTTCCGTCGGCGTAAGGAATATTATGGCAGTCAAGCAGGGCGTAAACAGCCCTGCCGACTCCATGGGAACGGATAACCGCCTTATGTCTGTTATCCGAAAAATATTCCGTAAGGTCGGCATAAGTAAGAGTGTCCGGCTCAATGACAAGTCCCCCTTGGCGTGTCAAATCCGCCATAACGTCCGCATTGTGGATAATATCGCCCAGCATGACGGGCTTTAAGCCATCACCTATTATATTATACACAATTTTTACCGCCCTGTCAACCCCAAAGCAAAAACCTGCGCTTTCGGCGGTTTTTATGTTAATCTTCATTCGGCTCTCCCTCAACCAGAAGCCGTATTTCGTCCATAATCCTTTTCTTAATCCTCTTCAAGTCACCCGCTTGTTTTTCTTCGCTTAAAGCCAACTCCTCCGCCGGAATAATTTTTCCGAACCGAACCGTAAGCTTGACGCGGAAACGAAGCTTTTCCCCCTCAAAGATAATGCCCGCAGGCAAAACGTCCGCGCCGGACTTTGCGGCTATAAGCGCGACCCCCGATTTTCCTCTGCCAACCTTACCATCCTTCGAACGGCTGCCCTCGGCGAAAATCACGAGATGCTTCCCCGACTTTAAAATATTGACTGCGTTTTCAATCACCTGCATATCCCCCGCCCCGCGCTTAACGGGGAAAGCACCCAGCGCGGTGATGAGCTTGGAAAAAAGCTTCTTCTCAAAAAGCTCCTCCTTAGCCATATAGGTTACGGGAAGCTTCATAGGCATGGTCAGCATGGCGGGGTCGGCGAGGCTTCTGTGATTTGAGGCTATTATCACCGCCCTATCCTGCGGGATATTTTCAATCCCCTCAATATTAAATTTGTAGCACATTTTATATGCCAGCCAGCCGCCGTATCGTACAAAAACATTCATCTTATTTCCCCTTAATCGTTTTTTTCACAAGCCCCGTCAAAACCTTGCCGGGTCCTGTTTCGTTAAAAGACGTATAGCCCAAAGCCGACAGCCTTTCAATTTCGGCTGAAAACCTAACGGGTGACACGATATGCTTCGCCAGCATCTCCGGCATAGACGAAAAGTCAAGCAGCTCGTCCCCTAAAACATTGGAGAAGAATTTCACCTTGGGCGCGCGGTACTCGATTGTTTTGGCAAACTCATAGAATTCATCAGCCGCAGGCTGCATAAGCTTTGAGTGAAAAGCGGACGATACGCCCAATTTGATTGTTTTAGCTTTAAGCTCCGCGAATTTAGCGGCGGCGGCTTCGGCGGCAGGCGTTTCGCCTGCTATAACCGTTTGAACGGGGGAGTTATAATTTACGGGGACAACGTAACCGTCCGTTTCGGAGCAGATTTTTTCAACCTCATCAGCCGCTAACCCGATAATTGCGTACATTGCACCGCTTGCGGATTCAGCCGCTTTCTGCATAGCCTCGGAACGTGCTTTTATCAGCCTGAACCCATCGTCAAGGCTCACAATTTCCGCCGCGACCATAGCCGCATATTCCCCCAGCGAATGCCCCGCGACCGCCGAAAATTCCCCGCCATCGGCAACAAAATCATAAAAAGCCGCTAAAGAGCAAGCCATGATGCAGGGCTGAGAAACTCTGGTTTGGGCGAGCTCCTCCGCTGTTCCCTCAAAGCACATTTTTTTAACGTCAAACCCAACAATCTCGCCTGCCGCGGCAAGAACACCCTCTAAATCCGAAAAATCCTTACCCATCCCCGCGTATTGAGCTCCCTGCCCCGGAAATAATAATGCTGTTTTGTTCATGATAAACATTCCTTTCTTAATAAAAATCAATTATATTTAATGCTCTTTTTATGGAGTATAATCCCAATCATCTGCATCTTCATCGCTAACCGCTGTTGTAAATTCCCCTGCTTTGCCGAACCCAATAACAACCCCGACAGGTGCCTCGACTAAAACTTTTCCTGTAGTGCCGTCTCTGTCAAGAAAAACCATGGCGACTGCTCCCTCGCCGGAAATAATTTCCGTTATGATAAGCAGCGTTTCTTCGGTTTGCGCGGTTTCAATAATAGCTTCCTCCGTAATGGCGGCTGTTGTTTGCGTGGTTGTCGTTTGAGTTGTAACGGTTGTTTCTTCGGGCTCGCTCTCTCGGGCAGTTTTCTCTTCCGTTTCGGATATTAGGGTAGAAGCTTCCGTTTCGGATATTGGGGCAGAGGCTTTCGTTTCTGCTTCTGTTTCATCAACATCTTCGTAAAATTCCCAATTTGGTTCAAGAGCTTCTTCAAATTCAAGATAAACATTGCTTTCGCCGCAGGCGGATAATAAAATTAATACGGTGAAAATTAGGGGGGTTAGCTTTTTCATGGCAAATATTCCTTTCATTTATGCTATAATATAATCATACCACTTATTTTACTTTAAGTCAATGTGCGTTTTTACAGAAAAATATTGATGACTTGGGGTAGGATTTGTTTGGTTTGCATAAAATTAAAGCGGAAACCCGCTACCTATAGAGGCGGCGGGCTTCATTAGCCGTAGCCGTGTTATGTTTCCGTAAGGTTCGCTACGAATCAGTAGTCCATTCGCCTTTGAGGATAAAACTGTCCGGGACAATATTTGTGGAGGTCGAGTGAATACCGTAGCCACCGGCATTGGTATAACCTATGTAAACGCCATTTTCGCCTGTAGTAGCGCAAGGTCCTGCTATGTTGTAAATCATATAGTCGGGATATTCCGAATACGGATGTGAAATCCACCCCGGTCTCATGCTCCAGATTTCAAAGGTTATTGCCCCACCGTATTCTTCACCTGCCGTAATCTTGTATGAAAAATATGAAACGTAATACTTTTCATCGTAGGGGTTAAATATAGGCTCGGGGTCATCAGGGTCGTCTTTGAGCGGGTTAAGCACAATAACCGTCAAGGGTTGCTTTCCGTAGTATGCCGTTCCGTTTTCAAGCTTAACCTCTTCAAGAACCCGCGGCTGAAAGCCGGATTTTGTGATGGACAAGGTATAAACGCCGTCCTCCCATTCATCGGTTTTAAATTCGCCGCTTGCATCAGTGTAAAGAACCTCGCTCGCATTGTCAGAATTAGCCATAACGAAAGCCTGCTCAATCGGAGCTCCGTCCGGGTCGGTGACTTTTATTTCGCAAAGCGGCTTCATCTCAACATCAATCACAAGCTCCGCGTTATTTTCAGTGAGGGTAATGAATCTGTCCACCGATTCAAAGCCCGGTTTCGTAAATTCAAACCAAATACTAACCGCCCTGTTAACGTCAAACCTATCCATTGCAAAAAGATAATCACCGAATTCATTTGTGAAATCACTCTCAACATAAACCCAGTCACTGACATGTTCATAAGCCTTAACCTCAACATCGCTTATGTAGACTTTTTTATTTGTTCCCGCAACTGTGACGTTACCTAATGCTATTCCATCCTTCCTTTGGTCATTATATCTATCACTGAACTTCAAAGCAGATTTAACGGATTCGTCCGCGTCCAGAATTGCAAATCTGGACTTATCCCCCGGAGCGGTAACCCACCTGTTGTTAGGGTCTTGCCTTGCAGAATATTCCGCGCTGTTGATTATGATGTTTTTAACTTCATAGCCTTTTAAATTCGGGTTTATAGAGTACATCATGCCTGCTACGCCGGAGACGTGGGGGGCGGCTAAAGAAGTCCCCGTTAACCAACGTCCGGTTTGCGTGTAGCTATTGTTTATTTCTGTAGTGGCAAGCCTAGCACCCGGGGCTACTATATCTACTCTATCACCATAACAATGTCCCTCAAAAAAATGGTACTTTTTATTAGCCAAATCGCCACTATAATCTATTGAACTTACAACTATAATACGGCTGTAGACAGGGGAAGATTCGGGGATAAAAGTCAAGGAACTGCTCTCCAAAGCATCTTGTGGATTATTTCCTGCCGAAGCAACCAAAAGGAAATCATAACCCTCGTATAACAGTTTTTGAAAGAATTTATCCATTATATCTCTTTCATTTATTTTTGTATCCCACGGCACTTCACCAGACCAACCCCAACTACAATTGATAACTCTTACATTATTAGCTATAAGAGTTGCAAACGCTACTTTGTCGTCCATTACTGATATATTATAATTGTCAGCAGTTTTATCACCATAAATCGAATATGCGTACAATTCGTTTTTAGGACAAATTCCCGCTATGCCTTTTCCGTTATTAAATTCTGCCGCCATCATTCCGGCTACTTGAGTTCCATGTTCGTCTGACTCTTTAGGGATTAATATATTGTTAGGATAGTTATTATGAAGTTGCTTGTATTCTATATCTTCGTGCTCGTAAAATTTATTGTCGATTAACCCTATTTTTACAGGGGCTCTTTTTTCCTCATCAATAGAGTAATAGTAACCCCAAGCTTCAGGTGCATTTATTGCATAAAGATTCCAATTGTAATAGTGAACCATGCTTGGAGGTTGAATCATTCTATCGTTGGGATAAAAGCTATTTTCAATTCTTTCGCTAACATAGTTAAGCATAGCAGATTCAACCAATGAGTTTTTATTTAGCTCATCAATTAAATTTTCAAGTTCTTCTTCCGAAATTGCTCGCCTGTTTTCAAGCTGATAATCATCTGTAGTTTCTATATAACCGACTATGTTAAATTTCAATCTATCAGCTAGCCGCTCTATTTCCTCGAAAGAAACCCCGCTGTTAGCTATAACTAAAATTTGATTTTTTACAAATTTATTACCGTGTCTGCCATGTGCAATTTCATTGAGGCTTCTCGTTCCTTTATGGTAAATCTGACCTGTTCCGTTTCTGTCTCTCCTATGAGACCTCTCGTCTTCTCTTTCTGAAAATACCGAAACTGGTAATAAACTTACCACCATGACTAATGCCAAAATGCCGCTGATTACTTTTTTGATTTTCATTAAAAATCTCTCCTTAAATATTAATTTATTTGTTGTAGACTTATGCTATCTTGTGCTTCTTTTGGTTGGAAATGACCCACTTGACAATGACCAATTAAACGGGGGGATTTTCAAGAGTTGGTTAGCCAAACCATAAGGGTCAAGAATACGCGGGGGATTAAGGTTATTGACTTGATAAAATAAAATTATTTCATTTCCGCCGTTTTGGTCTGTTCTTATTCCGTATATTTTATAAGTACCTGTATCCATCGTTGGCACAGGGATATTGACTGCCGGAGCTCGATACTCATTTTTCGCATCAAACAACAGCAATGTTTGATAAAACCCTGCTAATTCATCTTGCGGAATTGGAGGAATGTCGCTCAAATCAACAGTTTTCATAAATTCAGGCTCTGCGCCCCAATATGGGAAAAACATCAGTTCTTCATGGGTAACTTCTTTAAGCTCATCGTAATGCTCCCTAATGTCAAATTCCCCGCCGGGTTCTATCGTGTAGAAATCAAATATTTTTATTTCGCCCGAATTTAAAATATAAAACCCTCTTGTACTGTAAGGGTAATAATCATGCGACATAACAAAAACAATCTCCGGCATACTCTCAATCAAATCATTCACCTCCTCTTCGGTTAATTCTGCTGTTGTTTCGGCAGTCGTTTCTGCTTCGCTTGAATATTTTGTAGTTGTTTCTGCTCCAAGCGGGGGGGTGCTTTTGCCGCAGGCTGATAATAATATTAATGCGGCTATGGTTATCGCGGCTAGCTTTTTCATGGCAAGATTCCTTTCGTTTAGGCTATAATATAATCATACCACTTATTTTGTCTTATGTCAATGTGCGTTTTAGCAGAAAATCATTGATTGGCGAGCGAAAACTTTGTTTAGTTTGCACAAAAAAATAAACGCTAACTGTGAAGCTAACATCTTTGATTCTGTTTGTGAGGTTTATTTTTCTTTCTCGCTCCTAGATTCCCCTGTGAAACATTCTCCCCGAATGATTGGGTCTTTTGGGTTTGTCAGAATCGCCCCTGTCTTTAGCAAAAGCATTAAATGAGCTCAGATTAAACAGCAACACCGCTGTTAGGGTTAGGCTAAAAATTTTTTTAAACATAATGTTTAAACCTCCGTTATTTTTTTATTTTAAGATTAGTTTATAGTGAAGAACTTGTTAGAAAGCCATACATATATTTCTTTTGCATTTGGGTCGGTGTTTTCATAAATATACCAACCCCAACCTCCCAAAAGACTTATTTCTTTTTCTCCTGTTTTATTCTGCCTTATGCCATAATATATATCCTGTTGAGTGATATATTCTTCATTAGGGTTCTCCCAACTATTAACTACCGCATTTATGTCAACAAGGACAAGCTTAGAATATATATTAATTAGGTCTTTCTCGTCAATTTCTGCTTGTGATTTTTTCGGATTATCGTTTAACGCATCCAAAAGCTGTTCATATACGGAGTTATCAAATTCGTCAATTTTTTTAAAATTGATTTCCCCGAAATCCCAAAAATATATCCCGCCATTACGAGTAATAAAATTTCCGCTAATACCTTCTCCTATTTTTTGAGTTGCCCTAGCGAAAACAATCTCCGGCATATTTCCCACCTCCTTTCTAATATTCAATTCCGCCTCTGTTTCTGCTTCGCTTGAATATTCTGTAGTTGTTTCTGCTCCAAGCGAGGGGGTGCTTTTGCCGCAGGCTGATAATAGGATTAGTGCGGCTAAGGTTATCGCGGCTAGCTTTTTCATGGCAAGCTTCCTTTCGTTTAGGCTATAATATAATCATACCACTTATTTTGTCTTATGTCAATGTGCGTTTTAGCAGAAAAATGTTGATTGCCTAGCGAAAAATTTGGTTAGCTTTTATAAATAAATAAAAAAACAAATATTGACTTTTTCAAAAAAAGCATGTATAATATATTTAACAAGAACACACGGCGCGGAAAAAGGGCGCAGGGGGTTAGCCTGCGCCTGCCTATGCGCCTCATGAAGCGGGGGAGTTTGGTTTGGGCGATATACTTATAAAAAATATTAATTTAGTGAATGATGACAATTTGTCTTTATACATAAAAAACGGCGTCATCGCTCAAATTGAAGCGGAACTTGATTTTCCTGCGGAAAGGGTGATTGACGGCAAAGGCAGGCTGACCGCCATACCAACGCTTTTTGATATGCACGTGCACCTGCGCGACCCCGGGCAAACTCATAAGGAGGATATTCTGTCCGGCTGTGCCGCCGCTTTGGCGGGGGGGGTTACGGGCTTGGTTTGTATGCCGAATACAACCCCCCCGACTGACAGCTTGGAAGCGGTGCGGTATATTACCGACAGGGCTAAGGGTACGGGAGTGGAGGTTTACCCCGCTTCCTGCATAACAAGGGGGATGAAAGGCGAAAAACTCTGCGATTTCGGTGCGCTCGGAGTAAGGCTTGCAACAGATGACGGCAAGCCTGTTGAGGATGCAGAGTTGATGAAAGCCGCGCTTGCAACAGCGGACAGGTGCGGTGTTGTAATTGCCTCACATTGTGAGAGTTTGATTATTGCCGGAAAGGGGATTGTCAACAAGGGAGATGTTTCTCAAAAGTTGGGCGTTGAGGGGATTGACAGAGCCGCCGAGGATATTATGACAGCGCGGGATATTAAGCTTGCGGAGGAAACGGGTGCGGCTGTCCACATCTGCCATGTTTCTACTAAGGGGAGCTTTGATTTAATACGAAAGGCTAAGGCGCGCGGCGTTAAGGTCACCTGTGAAACTTGTCCGCATTATTTTGATTTGAATGAGGAAAAGCTACTCCTGCGCGATGCGGATTACAGAATGAACCCGCCCCTGCGGACGGAAAGCGACAGAAAAGCCGCCTTTAAAGCGGTTATAGATGGCACGGTGGATTGCATAGTCACCGACCACGCCCCTCACACAGCGGCGGAAAAGGCAGACTTTTTAAGCGCGCCCAACGGCGTTGTCGGGCTGGAAACCTCGCTTGCCGTTACTCTGACGGCTTTTTATCATACCGCCAAGCTGGGCTTGCGGAGGCTCACTGAGCTTATGTCGCTTAACCCGCGAAAAATACTCGGGCTTCCCGCTTATGAAATCAAAGAGGGTTCTCCCGCTAATATTGCGTTAGTTGATTTGCAACACGAATGGGTGGTCAAGCCCGAAATGCTTCTTTCAAAATCAAAAAACACGGCGTTTAAAGGAATGACATTAAAGGGGAAAAATGTGATGACGATTGTGGATGGGGTTATTGTTTATGAGATTAAATAATTGAAGCTGAAAGGAATTTATTATGAAAGAACAAGCCTACATAATGCTCTCCAACGCTCAAATTTTCGAGGGGATTTCATTCGGTGCTAAGGGTACGGCTTTCGGGGAAATCGTATTCACTACCGGGATGGTCGGCTATCAGCAAACGCTTACCGACCCCGCCTATTGCGGGCGGGTTATTGTGCAGACATTTCCGCTGATTGGGAATTACGGTGTGAACAGTGAGGATAATGAATCCGATTCTGTTTACGCGAGCGGATACGTTGTCCGCGAAAAATGTGATTTTCCCTCTAATTTCAGAAGTGAAGGGAATTTAGAGGAGTTTTTGAAGGAGAAAAACGTAATCGGCATCTATTCCGTAAATACGCGCGGGCTGACAAGGAGTATCCGCGAAAACGGCGTGATGAGCTGCGTGATTACAACAGAAAATATATATGATAAAAAGGACGAGCTTGCCGAAATTCTAAAGCTGTGCAAACCGCAAAGTCGCCTTAAAAAGGTCACTTCAAAGGAAGTGAATATATATAAAGCGGAAAACGCAAAGCACAGTGTTGCAATGCTTGATTTGGGCTACAGAAAAAGCGTGTTGAATGAATTTTTAAGCCGAGGCTGCAATGTCACGGTTTATCCGGCGTTTACCACAGCGGACGAAATTGCCGCCGCCGGGCACGATGGTATCGTCTATTCAAACGGCACGGACAGCCCTGATGAACTATCCGCGCTGAAAGGCACGGTAAAGGCTTTGTTTCAAAAGAAAATCCCCGCTTTCGGCATTGACGCGGGGCATATACTTATGGCACTTTCCTCCGGCGCGGAAATTGAAAAGTTAAAGCATGGGCACAGGGGGCTTAACCAGCCCGTATTCCGCAAGAAAACAGGCACAACCTATGTAACGGAGCAAAACCACGCGCACTGTGTCGGATACATTGACCTTGCCAAAGCCGAGGTTACGCATATAAACCTAAACGACAAAACCTGTGAGGGTCTTTCCTACAAGGGGATTCCCGCTTTTTCCGTTCAGTTTATTCCGACAACCTCCGGCGGAGCACAAAACGGTGCGGTTTTTTATGATGAGTTTATTGCTATGCTGCCTAACAACTCAACTTTAAAAAAATGAAAGGACGGAATGATTTATGCCGCTTAGAAAGAATATAAAAAAAGTATTGGTAATCGGCTCGGGACCGATTGTAATAGGACAGGCGGCGGAGTTTGACTACGCCGGAACACAGGCTTGCCGCGCTTTAAAGGCGGAGGGCTTGGAGGTTGTGCTGATTAACTCAAACCCCGCCACCATTATGACCGATAAGGCGATGGCTGATAAGATATATATAGAGCCGCTCACACTCGATGTAGTTAAGAAAATCATAAAGCTGGAAAAGCCGGACAGTGTTTTGTCAACGCTGGGCGGGCAGACGGGGCTTACGCTTTCTATGCAGCTTGCTAAATGCGGCTTTTTAAAGGAGCATAACGTAAAGCTTCTGGGCGCAAATCCCGAAACAATTGACAAGGCGGAGGACAGGCAGCTTTTTAAGGATACTATGGAAAAAATAGGCGAGCCCTGTGTGCCGTCAAGGGTCGTTGTCACGGTTGAGGATGCACTGGAGTTTGCTCGTGAAATCGAATACCCCGTAATCGTGCGCCCCGCGTTTACCTTAGGGGGAACGGGCGGCGGGATTGCACAAGATGAAGCTGAGCTTCGCGACATAGCTACAAACGGCTTGCGCCTCTCCCCCATTACGCAAATCCTTGTTGAGAGATGTATAAGCGGCTGGAAAGAGATTGAGTTTGAAGCAGTTAGGGATGGCAAGGGCAATGTCGTCATTATCTGCTCTATGGAAAATGTAGACCCCGTCGGAGTTCATACCGGCGACTCTATCGTGATAGCTCCTGCCGTAACCTTGTCGCCTAAAGAGTATTCCATGCTGAGAAATGCTTCTGTGAACATCGTATCCGAGCTGGGGATTGAGGGCGGATGCAATGTACAGCTTGCGTTAAACCCCGAGTCCTTTGAGTACAGTGTAATTGAGGTTAACCCGAGGGTTTCGCGCTCCTCCGCGCTTGCTTCAAAGGCTACGGGTTATCCCATAGCCAAGGTCGCCACTAAAATTGCCGTAGGTTATACACTTGATGAAATTGTCAACACGGTTACAAGCACGACCTATGCCTGCAACGAGCCCGTGATGGACTACTGCGTTATCAAATTCCCCAAATGGGCGTTTGATAAATTCGTATACGCAAAGCGCACGCTGGGCACTCAAATGATGGCAACGGGCGAAGTTATGGCAATCGGTTCTTCCTTTGAGCAGGCTATGATGAAAGCCGTCCGCTCAATAGAATTAGGGTTAGACAGCTTCTCATTAAGCAAGCTTTGCGAGCTTGACGACAAAACAATTAAGGAGAACTTGAAAAAAACAGACGATGAGCGCGCCTTTACCGTTGTTGAGGCTTTGAGGCGCGGCATAGCAATTGAGGAAATCAATCTTCTTACTAAAATAGACAGGTGGTTTTTAGCTAAGCTTAAAAATCTTGTTGACTTGGAAAAAGAGCTTGCTATCGGAGAGCTAACGATTGAAAAATATGAGAGAGCTAAAAAATACGGCTATCCCGATAGTGCAATAGAGCGGCTCAGCGGGATGAAATGCCCTAAGAAAATGTATGCAAGCTACAAGATGGTCGATACCTGCGCCGGTGAGTTTAAGGCTCAAACGCCGTATTTTTATTCGGACTTTGATGGTGAAAACGAATCGGAACAATTTTTGAAAGCAACCCAAGGCGGCAATAAAAAGAAAGTTGTGGTATTCGGCTCGGGTGCAATTCGGATAGGGCAGGGGATTGAATTTGATTATTGCTCCGTCCATTGTGTTTGGGCTCTTAAAGAGATGGGCTATGAAGCAGTGATTTGCAACAATAACCCCGAAACGGTATCCACCGATTTTGATACGGGTGACAGGCTTTATTTCGACCCGCTCACCAAAGAGGATGTTGAATCCGTACTTGAAACGGAAAAGCCGGACGGCGTTATCGTTCAGTTCGGCGGACAGACGGCAATTAACTTGGCGAAGCATTTGGTTAAATTGGGCGCAAACATTCTGGGCACTCCCGCCGACAGTATAGATGCCGCCGAGGATAGGGAGCGTTTTGATGAGCTTTTGAAAAAATGCAAAATCCCCCGCCCCGAGGGCAGAACGGTTATGACCCAAGCCGAAGCCTTGAAAGCCGCAGACGAACTGGGCTACCCCGTTTTGATACGACCCTCCTATGTATTGGGCGGGCAAAATATGATTATTGCGTATTCAGACAAGGATATAACCGAATATATGGAAATCATCATGCGGAATGAAATTGAAAACCCCGTGCTGATTGATAAATATATGATGGGCAAGGAGGTTGAGGTTGACGCGATTTGCGATGGTACGGATTGCTTGATTCCGGGCATTATGGAGCATATAGAGCGGGCGGGCGTTCACTCCGGCGATTCTATTTCGGTATACCCCGCGCTGACGCTTACCCAAAAAAACCGCGAAACCATTATCGAATACACGGGCAGGCTTGCGAAGGAGCTCAATGTTTCGGGGCTTGTGAATATTCAGTATGTTGTATATAACCGCGAGGTTTACGTAATCGAGGTAAACCCGCGCTCTTCCAGAACCGTGCCTTATATTTCAAAAGTAACGGGCGTTCCTATGGTTGATATTGCTGTTAAAATCATGCTGGGGAAAAGCTTAAAAGAGCAAGGCTACAAAAGCGGTCTTTACAAGGAAGCGGATTATATCGCCGTAAAAGTTCCCGTTTTCAGCTTTGAGAAGCTGGCGAATGTCGATACCGCATTAGGTCCCGAAATGAAATCTACGGGCGAAGCACTGGGGATTGCCAAGGATATTGAGGACGCGCTCTTCAAGGGACTTGTAGCGGCGGGATATAAACTCAACAAAAAAGAAAAGGGCGGCTTGCTGATTACGGCGCGGGACAGCGATAAGCCGGAGATTGTCTATGTCGCCGAAAAGTTTGAGCGTTTGGGGTTTGAAATTTACGCTACGAGCGGAACGGCTTCTTACCTTAACAAAAATATGGTAGCCGCAAATGTCGTCCGAAAAGCCTCGGAAAGCGGCTATAATGTGCTTGACCTTTTAGACAGCGGCAAGATTGACTATGTAATATCAACCTCCGAAAAGGGACGGATTCCGATTTTTGACAGCGTTAAAATCCGCCGGAAGTCCGTGGAACGCTCCATCTGCTGTCTTACATCAATCGACACGGCAAAAGCGGTTGCGAATATATTAGCGATGGGCAAGAAAATCGAGGACATGGAGATGGTAGACATCACGAAGCTTTAGCTTCTGAACAAGCTTTGGGAGGTGTTCAAAATGACACGATTAGTTTTGACGCTTGGCGCGGTTATTCTGCTTAATATCGGCATTACCGTTATTGGTAAGGCGGTTTTGAAAAAGGTTGATAATTGATTATCACCAAACAGGAGAGGTTATTTATTTTGAAAAAATCAATTACAGATAAGGCGGGAAAAGCTTTGCTAATCATTTTTTGTGCCATTCTGCTCTGTTTGCTGTTCATTATCATATATTTTTTGATTAAAAGTCCGGGCAAAATTGCGCCGTTTCTTGATGATAACGGAGTTGTCATTGAAAACAGTATTTCTGAAAAGATATTTGTTGAAATAAATGGGATTAGGCAGGGTATGTTTATCAGAGGTGAGGACAAAAACAATCCTATATTATTGTTTATACACGGCGGACCGGGTATGCCGGAATATTTTTTGGCTGACAAATATCAAACAGGGCTTGAAAAATATTTTACTGTGTGTTACCCGGAACAGCGGGGTGCGGGCTTGTCTTACAACTCCGATATTTCGGGTGAAGATTTAACCGTGTCGCAACTTGTTTCCGACACAATAGAAGTGGCAAATTATCTGTGTGAACGCTTTGGGCAGGGCAAGGTATATCTTATGGGTCATTCGTGGGGGTCTTTAATCGGGATTCAAGCCGCCGCTTCAAGCCCTAAATTGTTTCATGCCTACATCGGAATGAGCCAGCTTGCAGAACAAACAAAATCGGAAACGATTGCGTATCATTATATGAAAGAAAAGTATAGCGAAAGCGGCAACAAAAGAAAAATCAGAGAGTTTGAGAAGCATGATATAAGCAATAAAGCGGGCATGATGAATTACTTTACGTCTGCTTTGCGTGACAACTCCATGCACGAGCTTGGTATTGGCACTATGCGGCAAATGCGTTCTGTTGTAATCGGCGTTTTCTTCCCCGTAATGAATTGCCGCGCATATACGTTTTCCGAAAAAATCAACATATGGGTTGCAAAATCTTTTTTGAGCAGAGCAACAAATCTTCAACAAGAATTGCTTGATGCGGATTTAATGAATACATATACTGATTTTGAGATTCCAATATACTTTATTGCCGGAAAGCACGATTACACAACTAATTACGGACTGCAAAAAGAGTATTTTAATCAAATCAACGCCCCGCTAAAAGGTTTCTACACCTTTGAAAACTCTGCACACAGCCCGCTGTTTGAAGAACCGAGGCACTTTATTGAAATAGTAAACAACGACATGATGAATGGGGTGGCAGATTTGGCGGATTAGTTAATATTTGCTTATTTCACAATACCACTTGACAAAAATGAAATATAGTGATATAATAGTGAAAAAGCGATATTGGAGTGAAATATGTGTTTGAGAGTAATAATACAGAATTTAAACGTGAGTATACGGCGGATATAAAAAAAGAGGTAATTGCTTTTGCGAATACGGGCGGCGGTGTGATTTATGTCGGGAAAGATGATAGCGGCGAGGGTTTTCCGATTGATGTTGACGAAACGCTGACTCGGCTTGGCAACAGTATTCGTGATTCGATATTGCCCGATGTTACCATGTTCGTGAATTATGAAATTGTTGAAAATTGCGTTAAAGTTACGGTGCGGGAGGGTACGAACAAGCCATATTATCTCAAAGAAAAAGGGCTCAAGCCATCGGGCGTGTATGTCAGGCAGGGGGCTTCAAGTGTTCCTGCAAGTTTTGAGCAGATTCGGGAAATAATCAAATTGACGGACGGCGATAAGTTTGAAACCGCACGCTCGTTGAATCAAGAGTTGACTTTTAATGCGGCGGCTGATGAGTTTGCCCGCCAAAATGTCCCGTTCGGCGAGGCACAAATGCGAACGCTCGGCATTATCGGTGCAGATGGTCTTTACACGAATTTAGGGCTGTTATTGTCCGACCAATGCACGCACAGCATTAAATTTGCGGTGTTCAGCGGCATAAAAAAAGGCGAGTTCAAAACCCGCAAGGAGGTGGAAGGCTCGGTGCTGAAGCAACTGCGGCAGGCTTTTGATTTTCTCAGCCTTTCAAATAATCTGCCCGCAACATTTTCCGGTCTTGACCGAATAGAGCGGTACGATTACCCGGAGGAAACCCTGCGTGAGGCGATGCTCAATGCCATTGCTCATCGTGATTATTCCTTTTCGGGAAGCGTGATTGTCAACATATATGACGACAGGATTGAGTTTGTTTCCCTCGGCGGATTGGTTCACGGTTTGCGGGTTGAGGATTTATATATCGGAGTTTCCCAGCCCCGCAATGAAAAACTCGCAAACATTTTCTACCGCCTAAAGCACATCGAAGCATACGGCACGGGCTTGAAACGAATAATGCAGTATTATGACGATACCGACACAAAGCCGGAAATATCGGCAACTCATAATGCGTTTATGCTGACATTGCCGAACATGAATTACAACCGCCCATCGGCGAAAAAGCAATCAAAAATAAAGCCGCAACACAAAAAAGTATTGGATTATTTGCAGGATAATGATTTTATTTCAAATGAGAATGTTCAAGAAATTCTTGACGTAAAGCAGACGAGGGCATATGCCGTAATCCGAGAAATGCTTGAAATTGGATTGATTGCTAAGGGTGATGGTTTGGGTAATGAGTATGTTTTGAAGTATTGAGGGTTTGGTTCTTTTTCACACCCCGCAAAACCCCGCCATAAAAATACGGCGGGGTTAAATTGTTTTTATTTTAAGATTAATCTGAAACTATGAGCATTATTATTAGTTTTTAATGAAACCCTGTTTTGCATCACACCTGTGCATCATCCAACTCAATACTTTCGCCACAGTTCTCGCAAACCAGACTTATAACCATCCCGATTTATAAGAATTACTTAATTCAGCGAAATAAAAAGCCCGTCAAATCGTGTACCTTTTGACGGGCTTTTAATATAAAAAAATTTTATCATAAAATGACAAAAAATGCAAGCTGTTTTTCAAAATTTTGTATGAATAGACAAAAAAGTTGTATTTTTTTGGTTGTTGTATACCTCTGTCAAAAGGTACACCTTTTGACAGTAAAATTATACCAAACGGAGGTAATATCATGATTAATTTTAAAGCCAACAGGTCAATTTATGCCCGCGTGCTTTCGTGCGCGCTTGCCGCTGTTTTTATTGTTTTGGTTTTGCCTGTTATTCCTTCTCAGCAGATTAAGGTTGAGGCGGCGGGTAATGATGCTATCGGGCTGGGGCATTTGCTCAAAGGGTATAATACTTTGGGGAATCAGCAGCTTTTGGCTGTTAATCTTAAAAGGAATATTTTTAAGAGCGATGCTTATAATGAGCTTTCTAATTATTGCCATTTTAATGGGATTGCTAAGGCTAGCAATAATGTTACCATAATTGAGAAAACAATGGAGGATTATGCCAAATCTTATGGCGTTGAAACTGCGGTAAAAGCAAGTTTTAATTTAAATTTAATACTGTTTAAAGCAAAATTTGAGGAGAAAATCAGCTTCAATTTTAAGGATTCATTAAAAGAAACAAGAAATGCTTTATTTTACGAAAGCACCACTTGGCGCAGAGAAGCGATTTATGACATTGATTTCGGTAAAATACCTCATGATGTAATCCAATCGCAGTTAAGCGAGCAGTTTAAAAGTGACATAGTCAATATGCCTGTAGAGCGGCTGTTTAATACATATGGGACGCATTTTTTGACTGAATATACGCTTGGCGGCTGGGCTGAAGCGGGTGTACATTCTGCAGACAATTCTGTTATTAAAGAGGAAGAAATCAAAACAGGAGTAGAGGGAACAATAACCGCTCTTTACAATTCAAAAGTCGGAATTAACTCATTTAATTCCAGATACCGAGCATTTGCAACCACCTACGGCGGCTTCGGCGGGTTAGCCATAAGCTCTGATATTAATACTGTAAACAGCACTATAAATAGTTGGATTAGCAGTTTTAACCGTTCGGATTATTGGAATGTATGTGAAATCGTAACGATTCCGGGCGATGGCAATAATCGTATTAATGCCGAGGGTATATGGGAGTTGCTCCCTAAAGGATATGAAGATAGACGTTATGAATTAATGGAGCATTATATGGAGCAGGCTATGTTAAATGATATAGCTTTTAATAATGCTTTTATTTACAAAAATATCAATACCCCTTCGTCTGCTGATGTAGATGCGGAGCGCGGGGCTGCTTCATATGAACCGGAAAAACGCATTGCTATAGAAAGTGCATCTGATTTTTCTAAAATTGGTAATGAATTTCCAATAGACGGTGACTATTATATGGTAAAAGATATTGACTTTATAAATTATCAAGGAGACCCGTCGGCAGGGTTAAGGAATAGTGATGGTTCAAGCAAAGTATTTACAGGAACTTTTGACGGCAATGGGCTTGCAATTGAAAATTACAACTACAGAGAGCTATACGGTAATCGTTCACCTTTCTCGACGACAATAAACTCCGGCATCTTTCCAGAAATCGGAGAAAATGCTGTGATTAGAAATCTGACTGTAAAAAATTCCACGATTGAGTATAGAAATGTTGGAAGCGGTATTACCGGCAGCACTGTAGGAATTCCAAATGATATTACATATCGGGTCGGTGTTATTACAGGATATAACGGAGGAACAATTGAAAATTGTCATGTAAGGGATTCCATGTCATTGCTAATGCTTTACAGGAGGAGACAAGCTGATATGTATTCGGGGGGGATTGCCGGATATAATGCGAAAACAGGACGTATTATAAACAGTAGTTTTACAAGTGATAAACAAACAGGCAGAGGTAGTGCCTATGACCTTACGGGGACTGATTGGGATCCGGGGCATCCGCTTGTTGGAAGAATAATATATTCAGATGGTACTCTCGGACGCGATGCAAACATATATGCCAGTGCTAGATATAATAGCGGCACCTCCAGTAGAGTAGCTTGTCACGCCGGAGGAATAGCCGGATATACTAGCGGTGAAATTTCAGATTGCTACGCAAAATCAAACACGCATACTCGAATAACACGTTCTAATGCCGCTTTTATGTATTCCGGAGGTATTGCCGGACTTATTGAAGAAGGAAGCATTAAGCGTTCCTATTCATACGGAACAGAGGGCTATTCATCTCAAAATGTAACACTGCCACTGCGTAAGGGTTTCGTTGGGAAAATAGTAGGAAAGCTCGACGGAGGAAAATTGTCGCAAAACTTTCTCGAACATGGTGGTGTAGCCATAGGAAATCGCCCTGATAATAACCCTGACGAAGCCATGGAAGTGACTTTTTTTAATAATCCTGATGTAATAAATGTATTGCGTTCCTCGCCTAATTCAAAGTGGGATGATAATAATAACAGCTTATATCCTACTCATAAAAAATTTGAGAAAAAACCTACGCTTATAGTAGAGTTTTTAGGTGGTAAGCCAGATTTTTATGTAGGTGATGTTATAAGTGTTAATAATTTATCAAGAGTTATGACAGTTCATTTTACTGATAATCCAAATTTAACACCTGTTGAGCATATCACCAATTCCGATAATCTACGTGTTTTCTATGATTTCAGCACGGTAGGTGAGGGATTAATATATTTTGAATATACAAAAGACCCTAATGCAGAACCCAAGCGTGTGTACCTGGGCGTTTTGTCAGTACCTCTAAAAACTCTTAGCATTAATACCGAAAACCCCACTGAGTTATCTCTGGATAAAAGCAATATAACCCTTGAAAGCGGAGGTTTGGAGCAATTAGAGGCAAATCTTCAACCGAGGTTTGCAAGGCGAGAGGTAATATGGAGCAGTAGCAATGAAAATGTTGCAAATGTAACATCATTCGGACAGGTATTTGCTTTAGAAGCGGGTGAAGCCGTGATAACCGCTACATCAGCTCATAATGCTTCGCTGACTGCGACTTGTGCGGTTACTGTAACTGCGCCGGAGGTAATTGAAGTAGAGGTAACGGGGGTTGCGCTGAATAAATCACAAACCACGATATTGACAGGGGAAAGCGAATTATTAACCGCAATTACTACCCCGGCAAATGCTACCAATCAATACTTTATCTGGTCTTCTGATGATGAGAATATTGCAACGGTAGATGAAAGCGGCTTTGTAACAGCGGTAAGCGCGGGGACGGCGACCGTTACGGTTGCGACCGACGAAGGGGGCTTTACGGCGGATTGCATTGTTACCGTAACCGATACGGTTGTTGCAGTTACGGGGGTTTCTCTTGATAAAGATGAGCTTGCTTTGGGAGCGGGCGGAGCGGGGACATTGAACGCGAGCATCACCCCGGCGGATGCAACCAATCAAAATGTTACTTGGAGTTCGAGCGATGAGGCTGTTGCTTGGGTAAACAGCGGAGGTGTTGTCATTGCGGTAGGCGCGGGGACGGCGGTCATATCGGTAAAAACCGATGACGGCGGATTTACGGATATATGTAACGTCACCGTAGCCAACACACCAATCGGCGAAGTTTGCGAACTATGCAAGAAAAACCCTTGCGAATGTAAGCCCGGTAACGTGACGGGCAGCGGCGATGTTAATACACTGGACGTATTAGCAGTGTTAGACCATATTTACGGCGCAGAGCAATTGGAGGGAAAGGCTTTGAGCTTAGCTGATGTAAATGGTGACGGACTTGTTAATATCCTTGACGCTTTAGCATTACTTGACCACATTTACGGGGTAAAGCCGCTTTATTAATACGTCAAATTCTAACCAAATTAACGGAGGATATGGAGGATATATTTATGTTAAATTTTCATTCTAAAAAAAGGTCGGTCATCGAAAGGATTTCAAGCTTTGCAGAGAGGAATGTGTTGCTGTTGCTCCCTTGCCTTGTCGCCGTTTTGCTCGTGAGTGTTTTTTACGGCATTGCTCGCAGGATTGCGCTTTCCGATATAGCGGGGGAATTCTTGTATGCCAAGCGTGAACGCACACGAAATGCACGAAAGCGCAAAGATGACATTGTATATGTTCGCAGACCTATCTTGAAAAGAGCATTTTCGGGAGCACTTGCGGCTATGCTGGTGGTGACATTTATGCCCGAGGCATTCATGCTGAAAACATCGGCGGCAACGGCGGATTTGAGGTTAAGCTTTGATTATCCTGCAAGCATAGCACCGGGCGGAGAAGCGACAATATCGGTTGCGCTTGCCAATTACAGCGACCCGTCAATAGGCAGCTTGCGCTCAATTCAAGTTGATGTTTTACTTGATACGGATTTGGTGGAGTATGTAGCGGGTTCAGCCGAATCGACGTTAACAACGGCAACATCACCAATGAGTAATCATGCCAATTATAATGCGGGGCAAGAAAAAGTAATCTTTACGTATTTATATAATCCCGGAAGCAACCCTGCACCCCTTGAAAAAACCGCAACTGATTTATTTACATTTAAAGTTAAAACATTATCAACCGCAACTGTAAATACTACGGTAAATTTTCCTGTTACATTAGTGGTATCCGAATTTGAGCCTCCGAACGCAAACCATACAATCCCTGTAAACAATGCCCCGTCAATCAATATCTCTGAGGGCTCGGCATTTGTCCCCGTAACCAGCATATCGGATGTACCGACTGCGGCAACGGCGGGAACACCGCTTGCCTTGACGGGGACGGTTAACCCCGCGGACGCAACAAATAAAACAATATCGTGGAGCGTTCAAAATGCAGGAACGACCGGGGCGGCAATAAGCGGAGGAAACACGCTTCATACAACGGCGGCGGGCACAGCTACCGTAAGAGCGACCATCATAAATGGTTTGACAGATGATAACTATATACAAGATTTTCCTGTTACGGTAAGTTCAACATCTGTTCCCGTGACAGGTGTAACGCTCAATAAAGCGTCCACAGCTTTAACGGTAGGGGCAAGCGAAACGCTGAATGTTACTGTTTCCCCGAATGATGCAACAAATAAAGCAGTAACATGGACATCAAGCAATCCGTCCGTTGCAGCAGTATCGGACGGAGTTGTCCAAGCAATAAGCACGGGAACGGCTGCCATTACGGTAACAACCGTTGACGGCAGTTTTACCGCAAGCTGCTTAGTTACGGTTAACATTGCAACAGCATATACCGTAACCTTTTACTCAAATTACGGCAATAATGCAGCAATAACAAGAGTAACCGGGTTAAATGGGCGGTTGGCAAGTATCCCTGCTACTTCAAGGTCCGGCTATACCTTTAGCGGTTGGTATACATCGCCGTCGGGCGGTTCAAGGATAACCACAAGCACCGTATTTACCGCTGATACCTCAGTTTATGCTCATTGGGCATTGAACAGCGGAGGCGGTACAGGAGGGACGGGAGGAACAGGCGGAGATTCCGGTTCTTCCGGCTCAGGCTCTGGTTCGAGCTCCGGCGGCAATAGTAATCCCGTTTATTTAAGCGGAAGCTCCAACACCAATACTCCCTCACAACCATCTTATCAGTTTAATGAAAATATTAATATATATGACAGGCAAACAAAAAATGAGCTTATTTTCATTGTTGATAAGGATTACTCCCTTTTTCATGAAGTCAGAGTAGACGGAAGGCGGCTTACAAACGGCTCACACTACGATGCCCAAAGCGGCTCAACTATCATCACTCTGCGCGCTGATTATCTGAACAGCCTTTCAAACGGAGAGCATGACCTCAGTGTGCATTTTTCTGACGGCACTATAGTTACAACTACATTTCATGTTACTGATTCTTTGATAGACGTTTCAACAGCCGCAGGCACAACAGCAACCAGCAGCATGATAAATTTCTCTGCAAACGGGGTCAGCATGATTTTGCCAAACGGCATTGCCTTTGCTTTACCCAAAGCGTTCAAATTAAATCGCGGGAAGAGAAGGTATAGGATTATTACATAGAAACCGTAAAAGCGGTTAAAAAAATCCCCGCTATGTGAAATTTTCGCATAGCGGGGATTTTAATTTGACATTTAATATATAAAATGCTATAATAAATAACAAGCAATCGAAAAGAGGTGAACCCCCGCGCTGACCCGGTACGGTTACTTAGCGCGGTCATATCTATGAAAAGCTTTGTAATAACTAAAAATGACAGCGGTCAGAGAGCGGATAAGTTTTTGCTGAAAGCTGTGCCTGATATGCCGAAAAGTTATATGTATAGGCAAATCCGTAAAAAAAATATTAAGCTCAACGGCGGCAGGTGCGATATAGGTAAGCGGCTGAAAGAAAACGATGTGATTGAATTATATATAAATGACTGCTTTTTTGAAAATTCCGAGCGAGAGCAGGATTTTCTCTCAGCCCCCGCGAAGCTTGACATTATCTACGAGGATGAAAATATAATATTAACCGATAAAAAGCCCGGGCTTCCCGTCCATTCCCCCGATGGTGAGCATACCTCCGACACGCTAATCAACCGAATCAAGCGGTATTTATATGACAAAGGGGAATATTCTCCCGAAAATGAGAACAGCTTCGCCCCCGCCCTTTGTAACCGAATCGACAGGAACACGGGCGGAATCGTCATAGCCGCGAAAAATGCCGAGGCTTTGCGGCTTATGAACGAGAAAATCAAAAATAGGGAGATTGAGAAGCGTTATTTGTGCGTAACCGTCGGCGTTCCTCCGAAAAAACAGGCTCTTCTCACCGCTTATATAGAAAAGGATTCTAAAACCAACACCGTAAAGGTTACCAATACAAAAACGCCCCGTAACAAAACAGCGGTTACGGAGTACAAAATCTTGCGCGAAAACGGCAAAAACGCGCTCTTAGAGGTCACCCTGCATACAGGGCGCACGCACCAAATCAGGGCGCATATGGCGCACATAGGCTACCCCTTATTGGGGGACGGCAAATACGGCTCTAATAAAATCAACCGCGAATTTAACTCGGAGCAGCCGCTTAAAATCAAAGCGCAGGCTTTATATTCCTATAAGCTTAAATTCGCCTTTAAAGTTAGCGGCGGAGCTTTGGAAAAGCTGAACGGCAGGGAATTTACCGTGCCGGAGGTTTGGTTTTCGGGGGTTTTTGACGGCGGATAAACGAAGCGGTAAATTGGCTTGCCGTAATAAAATTGCTTTAAAAGAACTCCTCAAAAACTATAACCAATCGTATTTTTGTGCAATTTGTACAATATATATATATATATATATATATTGTGAACAATGCCGAATTTGGGGAAAGGTGTTGAAAAATTAGGAAAAGTGTGCTAGAATGGTAGTTGGGAGGTGTAGCTCAAATCTATGAAAAAAATATTTATAATAGACGACAACGAAGCAAATCTTTTCTCTGCGCGGAAAGCACTTGATGTTTTATACGAAACCTTTGCCGCGCAGTCAGCCGCGCGGATGTTTAAGCTGCTTGAAAGAATCACGCCGGACCTTATCTTGCTGGACGTTGATATGCCCGAAACAGATGGGTTTGAAGCTTTGGCGGTGTTAAAGGCGGACGAAAGGTTACGCTCTATTCCCGTGATTATTCGTACAGGGACATATTCGGATGAAATAATCGGTTGGGACATGGCGAACCTGCTGCCCTCGGCTCAGCTTCATGATATAGGTAAAATCGCAATCAGCGACTTGATTCTCAATAAGCCCGGGAAGCTTACGGACGATGAATTTGCTTTAATTAAACAGCATTGCGGCGTGGGGGAATCTATACTTGACCAGATTATAGAGAAAACCAAGAACAACGATTTTTTGACCCACGCGAAGAGGTTTGCGGGATTCCACCATGAAAAATGGAACGGCAAGGGCTATCCGCGCGGGCTTTCGGGCTTGGATATTCCGCTTGAAGGGCGGATTATGGCGATTGCAGATGTTTATGACGCGCTGGTTTCGGAACGCCCTTATAAAAAAGCGTTCAGCCATACCCGCGCTGTTGAAATCATTAAAAACGACAGCGGAACTCATTTTGACCCGAAAATCGTTGAAGCCTTTTTGAATGTAACGGAGGATTTTTCGGCTCAGTCCGAGATGGGGCGGCAAAGTCAGTGAAAATTGAGCCGTTTAAGTTTTAGGTGGTGGAGTAATATAATATGCCCGGAAATATAAACAGCGAGTATTCTTTCGACACCCGTATAGCGAATAAACCTATCAGGATGGCGGTTATCTTTTACTCGCTTGTAAAGGTGCTCACTTTTATTGCATTTGTAGACCCTGCATATCTGCCGTCAAGGATTATTGTCAGCCTGCTTATGGTCGCCGTGCTTTTTACTGTTACGGGTATTAAAAGCTTAACCAAAAAGCAGTTGGCGGTTTTAGTGCCGTATTCCTTGGTGTTAATCGAAACCATTTACATTTCGCTTTATGGCGGGGACAGGATGATTTATACTTTCTTCATGGGTGTTATGATTATCAGTATTATGTATATGGACCAAGTCGGGCTGATTATCATGTGCGTTTTAACGGTACTTACCATATGCTTTTTTGTGTTTATCCTTAACATACAATTACTGGGGGAAAGCTATAACTTTGACAGTGAAATATTTAACTTGACAGGGTTATGTTTAATCTATCTGTTCGGCTGTTTTTTCAGCAAGTATATTTTATCCTTTTTACTTAAATTGCAGATTCTGGGGCAGGTATTTAATTCGGTTCTGGAAACTACGCCAAACCTCATGTGTATTGTAAACAGCGATAGCAGGCTTGAATATATCAGCGAGTCGTTCGTTAAGTTTATGGGTAAGGAAAAAAATAAAATTCAGGTTGAAGAAATATTTACTTCAAATGAATTGATGACGATTTTTGAAAACTCCTTGAACCAAAATTATTTGCCGGAAAAGACCGTTTCTTTGAAAAAAAACGGGGAACAGCACTGGTTTGTGCTTCACACTGCCTTAATAAGCAAAAAAAGCGGTATGCGTTTTTTCGAGTTTGCGGAGATAACGCCCATCATCGAAGCGCAAAGGGTAACGGAACACGCGAATAGAGCCAAAAGCGACTTTTTAGCAATGATGAGCCATGAAATCCGCACGCCGATGAATGCCATCATCGGGATTTCGCAGATTCAGCTGCAGAAAGAAGGGTTGCCTTATGAATATACGGAAGCTCTTGAAAAAATATATAATTCCGGCACGGGGCTGCTCGGAATCATAAATGATATACTTGATATGTCGAAAATCGAATCCGGCAAGCTGGAATTAAACCCGACCGAATATGATACGGCGAGTTTGATTAATGATGCACTACAGTTAAATATTGTCAGAAAAGGCGCGAAGCCAATTAAGCTCATGTTGGAAATTGATGAAAAACTCCCCTCAACCATGTACGGTGATGAATTACGGATTAAGCAGATTTTAAATAACCTGCTTTCTAACGCGTTTAAGTACACAGAGGTGGGTTACGTCAAGCTGACGGTCCGTCACTATTTGTTGCACGGCGGGAACGTATTGCTGAAGCTTGCAGTGGAGGACACGGGGCAGGGGATGAAAAAAGAGGATAAGGAGAAGCTTTTCACGGAATATATGCGCTTCAATGCCGCCGCGAATCGCAGTACCGAGGGGGCGGGGCTTGGGCTGAATATCACA
>Ga0099364_10001324_pt1 | contig 41024 bp, 30 predicted proteins | sample TergutTh196P3_FD_73070 | JGI IMG/M metagenome (GOLD analysis project Ga0099364, IMG submission 73070) | Microcerotermes parvus P3 segment gut microbial communities from Pointe-Noire, Republic of the Congo - Th196 P3 | ecosystem: Host-associated > Arthropoda: Insects > Digestive system > Gut ...
GGCAGCGGCAGTTACTACGGCAGCCGCAGCGGAGGCTGGTTCCCCGCCCGTACCCATCACATGGATCAACCGCTTGAACGCCACATTCGTCGTGGAGAACAATCCGGTCATCGACGAGTTGGGCAGGATCACGAACACAGTCATCGACCTAGAAGCGCCGCCTATCAACAACTATGACGACCGCCGTAACATCGTCATGGCGTCCGGCGACATCCCCGACATCATTTATGGCGGCACGGGCGTACTATATGAACAGTGGGCCGCAGAGGGGCTAATTCTCCAGCTCGACGAATATCTTGACAGGATGCCCAATGTGCTGGCCGATCTATCCGAGCTGGAATTGAACACGGCGCGCATTCCCGATTTGGACTACGGCTTGTATTCGCTACCTCGCATCCAAACCAAGGCTGTCGACGCCATCGGCTACCGAGGAGACTGGCTGGACAGGCTCGGCATGGAAATCCCGCTGACAGCAGCCGAATTCGCTGATGTGGCATATGCAATGGCGCACAACGACCCAGACGGCAACGGCCAGAAGGACACCTACGGTTTCTCGTTCCAGATCGAGACGCTGAACCACCGTTATACGACCTCCTGCTTCTTCGCGCCGGATTCGGTGCCGGACGAAAATGGGGAATACAATATCATAGAAGCCAAGCCGGGCTACATGGATTACATGGACTGGCTGCGCGGCATGTTCGAGAGCGGCGCGATGGACCCCGAATGGTACCTGAACGAGCGCTACGGTGAAGCGGACAAGTTCTCAGCCGGCAAAGTCGGCATCCGCGCTCTCGACACTACGACCGCGCATACGATGGACATGTTCACAAACAACGACCTCATAACGGCATTCCCGGGCTATCAGCACTTGCCAGGGCCGGTGCTGCGCGCCGAAGGCGAAGCCAGAGCCACCACCTACTGGTTCCCGCCCGTATGGGGCAACTGGTACATAAACGCGAACACAAAGAACCTTGACGCTGTGCTGGCCCTGATAGACTTCGGGTTTACGGACGCGGGGCATATTTTGACTAATTACGGCGTGGAAGGGCTCCACTATGACAGTATCGATTTGGATCTGATGATTGTGGACCGCACATTAGAACAGCGTGAAGAAGCCGGAAAATATGCCTCGTCATATCTCACGTTCCGCCACCGCTCCCCCGGTGACAAGACATGGTCGTCCGGCAACACGCAGGAGGAAATAGAGGAGTTCGTCAAACGCGAGACGGCTATCCGTGACGCGACATACCATTTTGATTATCTGCCCTCATGGGAAGCTGTGACGCCGGGCGTCAGCGCAGTAAATCAGGCTATAGCCGATCTGCAGAAAGAACGCGACACGATGATCACGAAGTATATCTGCATGGAGATCAACCGCGACGAACTCGTGAGTTTCTTCGATGACAGGTGGATTCCGGCCAATGCTGACAAAGTCGCCGCCATCACAGCGGCACAGCCAAATAAATAAAGTTTTGAAGCGAGGGCAGCCTTTGCGGCCGCCCTCGCCATCCGCACGCACATGACCAAGCACAGCCAAGCCAAACCGAGCAAAGCCGGGGGTTGAACCATGACACAGATGCAGGCCCGCATAATGACGCCGAATAATAAAAAGAAAGGTTTGTCGGCGGTCTTCAGGTACATTTTTGTAAACCGATATTTTTATGCGCTAATGATGCCCGGGTTGATTTATCTGATAATTTTCAGATACTACCCCATGTACGGCATATTGATGGCATTTAAGGACTTCAGTTTCGCAAAGGGCATTATAGCAAGTCCCTGGAACGATTTTGCCAATTTCAAACAATTGTTCCAGTCGACGGTCTTCTTTGATGTGTTGCGCAATTCGGTCGTCCTGAGTGTACTGCGCATTGTCTGGGGCTTCCCGATACCGATAATACTTGCACTGTTGATAAACGAGATACGGGCTATGCCATACAAACGCACGACCCAAACCTTGATGTATCTGCCCCATTTTATATCGTGGGTGGCGCTCATGGGTATCATCCATGCGTTCCTAACTATGGAGGACGGCATCGTCAATATGTTGATTTTCAGGCTAACCGGCACGAAAATAAACTTTTTGGGATCGCCTCAGTGGTTTAGGTCGCTGGTTATTATAACGAGCCTCTGGAAGGAGGCCGGGTGGGGCACGATAGTGTACCTTGCTTCCCTATCCGCCATCAACCCAGAATATTACGAAGCGGCGACGGTGGACGGCGCCAACAGGTTTCAGAAGCTTAGGCACATAACAGTTCCCGGCATCGCGGACACTATAATGATCCTGTTCATACTGCGAGTCGGTAGCGTCATGAGCAACGGTTTCGAGCAGACATTTTTGTTACAAAACAATTTGAACCTTGACGTCGCCGAAGTTTTTGAGACGTACACGTACCGGATCGGCATTGTCGGTGGGAGGTATTCATTCTCAGCGGCGGTGGGCCTGTTCCAAAACGTGGTGGGCGCCATACTGGTGTTTACCACAAACCAAATGGCGCGGGCAATGGGCCGTGCGTCATTTTATTAGGACATATGCGAACACGGGGGGATGAGCGCAGGGGGGCGGTTCTTATGTGCTGTGTGTCTTGGCACAAGAGAACCGCCCCCTTGCGTTTCGTTTACTATGAAAGGGGCGTTTATGATGGATGATAAGATTACCGATGATAATTCGTATGTGCGTTATGAAGATTTTGGAGCAGCGGGCGATGGGCGAACCGACGACTTTCACGCGATACAAAAAGCGCACGCGTACGCCAATGAGCGCTGCCTCACCGTCAAGGCGAATCCAGCGAAGACTTATTATATAGGGTTTTCGCCCGAACCCGCTGTGATCATGACAGACACAGACTGGGGCGGGGCGCGCTTTATCGTGGACGATACCTGCGTCCCCGCTGAGCAGCGGGGCGTAGATGTGTTCGAAGTCAAATCGAGAATGACGCCGTTTGAGATGGAGGCTCCGGCAGGCATCCGCAAGGGGCAGCGGCGCATATACATGGGCGCGGAAGCGGGCGGCGGCGATGGCAGCGACAACGGCGAGCGCGGTAATACTGCGAAACTCAAGCAAAATGCCCTTGTCATCGCCACTAACAGCGGCAAAAAGCAATTCATGCGCAAAGGGCTGAACGTGAACAGCGGGTTTGATCAAATCGATTGTTTTATCCTAGATGAGTCTGGCAACATCCTCACGCCCGTAATTTGGGATTTCGATAATGTCACTTCGCTCACGGCTTATCCCATCGACGAACGCGCGTTGCTGCTGACCGGAGGCGAATTTACCACCGTATCGACCAAATATTCGCAGGACAAGGGGTACAACTATTTTTCGCGCGGTATATCGTTCAGCCGCTCCAATGTGATTGTCACGGGGTTGGTGCACCATGTCGCGGGCGAACTGGAGGATACGGGCTCGCCCTACGCGGGCTTTGTGCGCACCCGCGCTTGTGCATATATCCAATTCCGCGATTGCCACTTCTTCGGCCATAAGTTTTATTCGACCATCGGCGCCGCTGGCTTGCCAGTTTCGATGGGTACGTATGATATAAACTTGCAAACATCCATTGGCGTCGCGTTTTACAACTGCCGCCAGGACAACATTATGGACGCATCGCGCTGGGGCGTTATCGGCTCGAACGGATGCAAGGATTTATTGCTGGACGGCTGCGTGTTCTCCCGGGTGGACGCGCATATGAACGTGGCTAACCTAACGGTCCGCAACACAACGCTGGGCGTACAGGGTTTCAATGCAATCGGCCATGGCTTGCTCACCGTTGAAAACGTCACTATCATGGGGCCGTCCGTTGTGAGTCTCCGAGGGGATTATGGCAGCAGTTGGGACGGCGATTTATATATAAAAAATGTCACATGGTATCCGGCTGAACGCGTCAGCGGCAATCCCGCCGTAATCACTGCCAATAACTCCGGCGACCACGATTTTGGATACCCATGCAGCTTCCCGCGTAAGGTGGTCATCGAAGGGCTGCGTGTGATGGACGGCCAGTACAGCGGGTTACGGGTCGGAACGCAAAGCGGGGTACAAAGTGGAACGCATGGCGAAGCGCAAAGCGGGCAGCATGAGTGCGTCAGCATCTTCGGCGGAATTGACGAATCCAATACCGGTCTGAAAAGTTTTGGCGCCCCTGCGGAAGGCGATTTCCCGCATATTTTTTCAGAATTGCTTGTCGCCGAGGGGCTTTCGACGGAAACCGGGAAGGGCTTTAGGCTATGGTCGGGCGATGTTGACAGATGCTATAGCGCAAAGCCATATGCAGTAGGCGCCGCAAGTGACGTAAGCAATACAGGTAAAGCAAGCTCATCAGTTACAGCAGGAACAGCAGACGCCGGTGGGCTGTGGCCCAATTTTCGCGCTAGACTGACCGATATTGACCGTTTCGTCTACGATATGAGCGCAAGCGAAATAGCGTTTAACGGAGAGCATGCCAGCAAACTTGCCGGGGAACATAGCCTGGCGCCGGACATCCGCGTGTCGGAGTGCCCGCGCGTCGCAATTCGCGCCGGGAACAGGACGGCACGACTGATGATCAGTGACTGTGCGTTGGAAGACGGCGCGGATATGGGCGGCAAGGAATGTGAAGTCGTGTGTGAGCGTGTAAAAGGGGTGTTGTTATGAGCTGCGATTTAAATATAATAGCCAAGCGGCTTGTCGACGGTTTTGTACAGAGCGGCGAGCATGAGGGCGCGGCGGCGGCGTATGTGGCGCAGCGGCCTGACGGGAGCTTCCCCGACATCGACTACAGCAACGACAGCATGTCTTCGTGGGAGCCGTCAAAGCATCTACCTAGGTTGCGCGAAATGGCGGTGGCGTACAAGCGTATATGCGGCGGAAACGGCGGGGACGGCGGAGGCGCCAACGGCGCAGACATGCTCGCAGCAGTTATAAAAGGACTTGAATTTTGGTTTGCGCGAAAACCGGTTTCATTAAACTGGTGGCACAACCAAATTGGGAAACAATTGCAACTGGGTCCGATAGCGTTAATGTTGAAAGACGATTTACCAGGGATTTTGATCGACGCCTGTGCAGACGCGCTGCTCGATCCCGCTAAAGTCGGACCAACCTTCACCACCGGCCAAAACCTGGTCTGGTTCGCTACAGAATCTATATACAGAGGCTTGATCAAGGAGGACGAGGGCGACGTCGCCGACGGCGTCAGCTATATCCTGCGTGAGATCACGATCGGGCAGCGCGAGGGCATCCAAACCGACTACAGCTTCCACCAGCACGGCCCGCAACTATACAATGGCGGTTACGGTCTTGGATTCGTCAGGGACACTGCGCATTTCGCCCACATGCTGCGAGGGACCGCGTACGCCTTCCCATCCGAGAAGTTGGATATGATAGTCGGGCTGCTGCTCGAAGGCGATCGCTGGATGGTTTATAGTCACTGGATGGATTATTGCGTTCAGGGGCGGGAGATCGCACGTGTCGGCTGCGACAAAAAAGCAATCTCGCTGATACCCGTATGCGACATGCTTGAGCAACTGGCGCCGTCCCGCGCCGCAGAAATCCTCGGGCTAAAATCCATGATCAGCGGCAAGTCGCGTTCATGTGTGATCGGAAACCGCTATTTCCACCACAGCGATTATATGTCCCACAGGGACGCAGGGTTTGCTTCTTCGGTCCGGATGGCCTCGTCGCGCTTGTTTGGGACCGAGTCTATGAACAGGGAGAACCGCAAAGGCTGCTGGTTGCCGTTCGGCGTACATTTCACGCTCGTCCGAGGTGACGAGTATGATGGGATAGTCCCTCTGTTCAACTGGACGCAGTTGCCAGGCGTCACGGCGCCACAAATGCTGTATGAGATGCCTGTGTTCGTCAACACGGATGTCGAGTTCGTCGGCGGGGTGTCCGACGGAACCTTCGGGGCGGCTGCCATGCAGTTAGATAAATTGGATGTCCGCGCTAAAAAAAGCGTGGTTTTTCTTTGGCGGCGAAATAGTGTGCCTGGGGGCGGACATTGATTCCAGATCGGATTTTAAAGTCATGACAACGCTCAACCAATGCCGACTGCACGGCGATATATTAGCCGATGGGACGAAGTTGATAGCTGAACAAAACGATGTGCTTCTCAACAATCAAGACAAGAAGTTTGGCGTCGATCTCACGGCAAAGATATGCGCCGGCCGGATATACCACGACGGTGTCGCATACCTGCCGGTCGAGGGCACAAAGGTCAACATTGAGGCGCAACGCCGCAACGGCAGTTGGAGCGACATCGGCGTCGCAGTGGGCAGCCCTGTCGAAGGCGACGTGTTCACCCTCACTATAGATCACGGCATACGGCAGAAGGGCGCAGGTTATGCATACACGATCATCCCGGACGTGACGCCGAACGATTATAGCAACAGAACACAACAATGTGCAATATTGGCCAACACCGGGAAGTTGCAAGCAGTCCGGTACGCGCCAGTCGGCACGGATGCGGGCTCGGACGCAGGCGCGGCGGGTGGCGTAGACGTTATAGGGGCGGTGTTCTATGAAGCCGGTAGCCTCTCATTCGGGGGTATTGACATTACCGTATCAGATCCTTGTATTATACTACTCAAACCAAAGGCGCATATATATGAGTTGACCATATCATGCCCGTTGGCGGAAGTCGCGTGCATCGATTTTACACTATCCGCTCACGGGAAGCAGTTCATAAAACACATAACAATGCCGCAAAGCGGCGAAACAGGGGCGTCCGTAAACGCCCACATGCAGGGGGTAGCAATATGCGATTGAACATGCGCCCGTCCGGGGAAATTCGGGCAATGCTGGACCAATCGGACGAATACCGTAAAATATTTAAAGAGTTAACGGATGTATACGAGACATGGCGCGACCATTTCGACGCGTTCGAAAGCCCCGGGCGCGTTTCGGGCTGGGGCCACGACTATGTGTGCCCGGACTGTGCCGGCCGCTTGATCGCCGATCGCAGACAGCCGCTGCTGCACATTTGCTCTCAATGTAGCACGGTCGCGCCCAACAGGCGCGAAGTGCTAGAAGCATGGGTATACACCATGCGTTCTGAAATATCGGAAAGCCTTGTAAACGCTTCACTGGCATACTATATCCACGGGGACGCCGTAGCGTACGATTATGTGGCGCATGTGATTGACTGGTACGCCGAGCATTACGCCGAATTCCCCGAACACGGCGAGCATGCAGGGCAAGGCCGCGTGATGGGGCAATCGCTCGACGAAGCTGTATGGGGGATCAAGCTCTTGCGCGCGATCGCCAACATCGGCATCGACACATGCAGTAGCCGTGGCCAGCGCTGGTACCGGCAACTGTTCTTGCCGGCAGCGCGCCTTGTGATGTCGCAACAATCTGCCATCCACAACATACCGCTCTGGCACGCCTCATATGCCATATCGGCGGCACTGTTGTTTGGAGACGAGCGGCTGTACGCCTCGTCGATGAACCAGGAAATGGGCGGGCTAAATCAAATCATCAAAGGCTTTACGCCGGACGGTATATGGTACGAAAACTCAAACCTCTACCACTATTATTCCTTGGAAGCCGCCGCCAATCTGTGCGTTTTTTTGGATCAGGCGATGCGCCCAAACCAGCAAATATATGAACGTGTGTTACAAGCCGCGCTCGCACCTGTAAATATAGCATATCGCGACGGCGTAATTTCTGCGATGAACGATGGCTGGAAGGGGACGGACGTCCGTCGGAGCGCCGATTTGATGCGCCGCCTGGTGCATCCGCTCAAAAACACCCCGGGCGCCGGGAGGCTGAGCGCGTACATCTGCGAACACGACGCTGGCCCGAGCTTGAATAAGCTGCTGTTTGACGTCCCGCACACCGGCGGCACATCGCAGTATGATAAATCTATATTACTGGGCAGCAACCGCATCGCGGTACTGCGATCGCCACAAACAGAAGTCTATATAAAATTCGGCAACTTGACCCGCAGCCATGCGCACCCGGACGCTCTGTCCATCAGCTTCAACGGCTTCTCTATGGACACAGGCACACCGGGCTACGGCTCGCAGTTACACCGCGAATGGTTCACAAAGACGCTGGCGCACAGCACTTTTATGGTGGATGCTAACAGTCAGAACCCCCTTGCTTGCGGCAATGCCGAGTTGTCAGAAGACGGCAGGGAGCTGACGGCGGTTGTAGCAGGCGCGTACCCTGGCGTCACTGCCCGCCGCGCCCTGAAACTGGATGGTGCGATCCTATGCGATCGGATGACCGTCGGCTCAGATGAAGCAGATACAGAGCATGTAATAGACTGGATATTCCACTCCGCCGGGGAGATGAGCCTTGCAGGGCAGTTCCAACCGGCCAAGCTTATACCGGCTGCTAGCGGCCAGGGTTATGAGCACCTCTCCGATATCCGCTTCTTCACAGGCACGCTATCTCCCATCTGGACGTTGGTGAATCAAACGCTCTCTCTGGAAATGGACACTGGCGGTGCGGAAGTCTATGTTGCCACATCCCCTGACAATCCCGCGACCGAAAGCCGAACAACTATAATCGTGCGCAAACGCGCGGCCTTCGCAGAGTTTAGTGCTATGTTTAAATTCGGCCAATCTGTTGTAGGGGTACAATCATAATTTTATGGGCGCCGGGCAACTCAATTGATACAATTAACGTTATATTATATACGAATTTATAATTTATTTGGCCATTCCGGCTTCATATAAGGCGCCCTGCTCATAAAATATGATTCGACTTTATTAACAAACTTGCCGTCCCTTTGCGTTTCCTCGGAGACTCTCTGCCATTCGGGGTCGTCCGCGAAAGACTTCCATGCAGCCTCGCGATGCTCCAGATCGCGAAAAGCGCAAATGTAGTAAATTTTCTCGACGCCCGTATGATCCTCCCACATGTCGCAGACATGGATCCCATGCTTCTTAAAAAGGTCGAGCTCCGGGCTTTCAAAGCGATTGTGCATGTTTTGAAGCTTGCCCGGGTTCATATGATAGATGCGCAGTTCGTAAATCATGGTTAATCCTTTCAGTGGCTTTATTATGATTATCATTTGCTTGCTAATATATTACGCTTAAAATATACTAATGTATACTTATTATGCGTTACAGACATCAAAAAATATGATTTATCGGGGAGGTTATCGCATGGGTAACAGGCTTGGAATAGGCGTTATCGGCGCCGGCGCCATCGCGCTGCGTACGGCGTTCGGGCATTTGCAAGAAGAAGATGTAAGCGACAAGCTGTATGTGGCTGCAGTTTGCGATCCGGTGCCGGGCCGGGCGGCTGCATTGGTAGAAAAAGGGCAGGCGCAAAAAGGCTATTTGAGCCACGAGGAGCTGCTGGCTGACCCTAATGTGGATGTCGTGACTATGTGCTCGCCGATTGGCCTACATTACGAGCAGGGCTTGGCGGCGATTAACGCGGGAAAGCATGTGCACTTCAACAAAACCATGACTGTGACATATGACGAGGCTGCCGCCCTTATCGAAGCGGCGAAAAAGAAGGGCGTCAAAATTGTTGCATCGCCCGGGCAAATGATTGCCGCCGCCGCCCAGAGCAAGAGAAAAGCGATATTGGAAGGGAAAATAGGCAGAGTCGTTTGGGCGACCTGCGGCAGCGGAAACATCGCGCAGTACCACCTGGATGAAAACGAGCGCCAGGGCAATTTCGGCGAAGAGCCGATCATCCCGGCCTGGTACTATAAAAAACCCGGTGGCGGGCCTTTGTACGACTCAACTATATATGGTTTGCATATGGTGACAGGGCTATTGGGGCCGGTCAAGAAGGTCGTCGCGTATTCATGTAAGACCCGCGACTCGTTCGAATTCGATGGCCGTACATTGGTAAACGACGCGGACGACTGCACGCCCATGCTGCTCGAGTTCGAAAACGGCGCATACTGCATCGTCGCCGCCGTCTCCACACAGTTGCCCCCGGCGTTCTCCGATGGCGTCTATGGCCTCGGCGGCAGTATTGTAGGCTCCAAGCTTAATGGCGAGGACTATGAAGAATTCGTATCGCTTTCTCGTTCTTTGGCGCCATTGCCACATGGGTTTGGCAACCACCCCCAAATGCGGGAGTCACACGTATATGAAGACATTATGCAACTAGTGGATTGGGTGCTGTATGGCGGTAAGCCGCCGCTGTGTTCGGTTGAGCATGCGGCGCATGTCATTGAAATCATCGATTCCGCATACCAGTCCGCAGAAAGCGACAAAGCTATATACCTCAGATCAACTTTCGCACCAATGACGATTGATGAAATAAACGAGGCGCTGGCCAACAGGCGGACAAGCACGGTTAAATAGGCCGGCAAGAACGCGATACTGGCGCCGCGCCTGCATGGCGCTGCGCCTACATGGACGCCGCCTCTGCATGGACACCGCCCCTGCATAACAAATACTATGCAGGGGCAGCTTTATCATATAGGCGTGGCGTTTGTCATAATAAAACATCTCGCCCCTATAATTTCTGGAGAGCCTCGATCAGCTCGCGCCAGTCGCGGATATGCAGATGATCGTAGTCCGGTTTGATCTGCCCGCCGCGCTCCCTGTACCAGCACTCTATCTCACTCTCGTACCACACGGGAAAAATCCCCACCGAATGCGCGCCGATAATATCGTAATCCACACTGTCGCCGCAATACCAAGCGTCGGCGGCATCCAGGCCGGCTTTCCTCAGCGCCAGCTCAAAAATCATTTTGTTGGGTTTTCTGACGACATATTCGCTGGAGGCGACGGCAAACTCGAAGCTGTTGCCCGGCAGCACGCTGTCAATCCTCTGCCGCAGAGCCGCTCCGCTGAACGATATATTGCTGATGACAGCCGTCCTTATGCCCACCAAGCGCAAATAATCAAGCACCTCTCCTATGTGTGGCATCGCATGCGCGGGCGCGGCATTGTCCCAATAAATTTTTTCTATTTTATCAGGTGACAGATCGATTTTGACCTGCATATATTCGTACAATAAATTTTGAACTTTGTGCTCATGGGCCTCCACGCCATGTTTGCGCGCCATTTGTGTCGTCACGCCGAATAAATTATTAGATAAAGCAGCCAACTGCTCCGCCGTAGCGCCGCTTTTATTCGAGACTGCATGCTTCAATACAACCTCCATCCCCCGGGTCCCATCCCACTTGTCTTCATATACCAATGTGTGCCCGTAGTCGAATATGATCATTTTGGGTTTACTATATTTAAGCATTTACTATATCCTCCCGCTATAAGCCGACCCGCCCCGACCCGCTATTACATATATCTATATAGTATAACATTTAATAAATTTATCTATTTTTAATTTTGGGGTATTAATCATGCCACCAATTAATGAAATTTAAAATATAAATCCGTTATGTGATATACTATCGCCGAAAGGCGAGACCGCAGCGCGGTCAGGGTGGTCAGGGTGGTCAGGTTTGAATAATATACGTACAGACCAAAGGATGGTTTGATTATGAGTAGAACGGCAAAAATAGGGATATTCCAGGTCGTCGCCGACTACAGTTGGGCGCCGGACAAATGCGTCGAACATATGCTGGAGCTGGCGGAGGAGTGCCTGAAGGAAAAAGCGGACGTCGTGACCATGCCGGAGTGGTACCAGTACAAGACCGGCGAGGCCGCAAACGTAGAAAAATCCAAGCTGTACATAGACGATAATCTGGAACGCAGTTCCAAGCTGGCAAAAAAATATGGCGCATATGTCGTGACATGGGACTTGGAGCATACCGCCGACGGCAAGGTGTATAACACGTCATTCATATACGGCAGGGACGGTTCGGAAGTGGGGCGTTTCAGAAAAGTCCACCCGACGTCGGGCGAACTGGGGTACGGCATTTCGCGCGGCCACGACTTCCCCGTGTTCGAGTTGGATTTTGCCAAAGTGGGCATCATGATCTGCTTTGACAACAAATTCCCGGAATCCGCCGGGATTCTAGCCCGCAACGGAGCGGAGATCATCCTTTACCCCCTGTACGGCGAATGGGGGGACATGGCGCCAAGTGACCTGTGGGAGGTCTGCCTGCGCGCGAGGGCCATCGACAACGGGGTCTACATAGTGCCCAGCCAGCTCAACAACGGGATCATGTACAAAACAAGGACCGCCTACACCGGCATCGTGTCGCCCGGCGGGCATGTGGTGAAGACGCTGGACGAACCGGGGTCGCATGCCGTCGTGGAAATCGATTTGGAAAAGTTGGACGAAAAGCACGTGAACCGAGGCAAGAACGAAATTGCTCGGTTCAGGGCGGGCATGTTAAAGGCGCGGAACTACGCGGCGTATAAGATATTATCACAGGAGCCGTGAGGGCGCCTATGCTCCATGTTATTTCCGCTTGTACTTCCCCTGCGGGCCCGTCTGGCGGATGTCGAGCGACACAATCCCCATCGCGCGTGCGGGGGAATTCTCCGACAATCTAAAATCGTCGTTGGCAGGGTCGACCAACAGCGGGTCCACGCCATATGTACTGGACGTGTCGTGCCCGATGTTGCGCAGGACATCCAAGTCCTCGTCAAGCGGCAGCCGCCTGTCGGCGCGCCCCCACACCTTGTAAAAATGGTGGTCGGAACGCGGCACGCAGCGGTCGCCTGTGTAGCGGAAATACATGTTGTTATCTATAATCATGGTACTGGCTTCCGCCAGCTCATATATATTACCGAAAACATACGAATCCCCGAAAATATCGATGTATATATTCTTCTCAAAGCTGCCGCGCCCCGGCATGCCCCACTTGGTGGTGTAGGCCATCATCCGGTCGGGGTCCACGTCGTAGATTATATTATTGTTGAAATAATTTTGGCGTTTGAACTCGTATGCAGCGCAGTTCGTGTGTGCGATGACGTTTTCGACCAGGTACGTGTCGAGCTGATCGTCGTCCGTGCGCACCGCGCCCGCGAGCCCCTCCCCCGGCGCGGAATAGATGTGGTGGACATAATTGCGCCGGAAGATATTGCCGGGGCCGCACCCGGACGCATTTATCGACGAGCCGTCGCTCAGCATCTTCAGGCAATGTTCCACATTGTTGTATTCGATCAGGTTGTTGCGCGAGTGCGTGTACTTAATGACGTCCTCCCATTTAAACACGGGTAGCTCGATCTCGTTCCAGCGCATGCATTTGCCGAACTCGCGTTGCTCGCGCAGCGCCGGGTTGGAATAATATTGATACCTGACGCCGTTCAAGCATATAGCCACGCGCGGCATATTGTATATGTGGTTGTGCGCTATCCGGTTCTCCCCGCTTTGGAAAATGTTGACGCCGTTCCCATGGTGGTAGAGCAGCCCAAGGTCGTGTATGACATTGTTTATGACGGAGTTTTGCATATTGACGTCTTTTGTGCCGGGGCCGTAGCCCAGAATGTCCACGCCGCTCTGGCCCAGGTAGCTCAGCTCGCAGCCGATGACGAAGCAGTGTTGCGCGTAGTTGTCGAAGCGGATGCCCGAGCCGCCGCTCAGCGTGAACACGCAGTCCTCCACGCCGCAGCGCCGCGCGTTCTTGAAGCGCACGAGCGCGTCGGCCTTGTCCAGCATCCCCCAGTCATGCTGCATCGAGGCGTCGCGCGTCGTCCAGGTGTCGCGCTTCGCGCACGTAAATGTCAGCCCCCGGAACATGATCCCCGAAGCCGGGGCGTCGTTGCTGCCGACCGTGTCGCCCACCCCCTCCACGCGGATGAGTTCTTTGAGCGTGGGCGCGTATACGCCGATAGGCTGGGCGCCGGATCCCGAGGCCCTAGGTCCGGAAGTCCTTGGCCATAGGTATACCTTTTTCTTTAGCGTGTCCACCGCCCATTGGCCTTCGCCGCTGATGTACTCGATGCGGTTCTCGACTGCGACGGTGGGCTTTCGCCCGAACGACGAAAACGGGACCGTCCCGTGGACGCTGACGCACGCCGTCCTGGTGGACTCGTCGACATACGACAGCGGGAGCAGGTTCATCGTAGAGCTGCGCGGCCTGGAGTACAGTTCAACGTCGCGCAGGTTGTCCCAGTTCTTGATGAAGCCCTCGGGATAGCGGAAGACATAGCGCCGCTTGGCGTTGTCGTCCAGCTCGTCGATGTTCGGGTTCCCTGTGGGCGGCAGAGGCTCCCGGGCTTGCACGGACTCGTGGCTGTTTTCCGGCCCCGGGAAGAACAACTCGGAGCGAGACCTGGGCAAAAGACCGGCGCCGTCAAACATCGACGTGCACAGCCCGACAGCGTCGGGTAAGTCCGCTTCCCAAACCTTGCCTGCGGCCGCAGCGTTCACGGGTTCGGCGGTAGGCCTCCAGCCCTCGATGGGGCATGCGCTTGTAAAGACCGGCTTCTCGTCTCCATGTGCCTTGTAGACTACCCTTTTATACCAATGGGCGGAGTCCTCGACGTCAAACGCGACCGTTTTGTCGAGCCTGTAGACGCCGCCCCGTATCTCGACAATGACGTCAAAGCGTTGCAAGTGGCGGATCGTGGCCGTGTTGTCGGTCGGATCGTGAGGTTTTAGAGCTCGGACTGCCAGCCTTGCGCGGTCGAGCGTTTTAAACGGCCCGTCGGTTTTGTCGGCGCTGGTCGCGGGCAGCGTCCCCGACCACGCGTCGTCCCCGTCTGTAGCAACATAAAAAGATGGAGCAGTAAATTCCAGCATGGCATTCTCCCAAATATTAATATTATGGCTCCGGCTAAGCGTAGTGTCGTCAGCAGATGCCGGACATCCAAGTCAGCATACCACAACCCGAGAGCATATTCAATTAATATGCGCCTATACATTTGTTGCATATGTATACATATATGTTTATCGATTATGCAATCAAAACAAATATTTACTGTATTAATGTGCTAATATTGCGTAATTTACAGGCTTGACATGGGCGCGGTATTGGGTGTAGTATAACGTAATTTCGTTAATATAATAAAGGTTTATACATTTTAATGTTATTTATTTTGCAATGCAGTTCCCGGCGACAGCGCCGAATGCATGTATGTCTTATTACGCGGCCGCCCCGGCCAGCCCCAAGCGCGTATTAGCGCGGATCCGCAAGGATCGGGGCCGTCGGTGCGGGCGCTGTTTGGCGTTACATCGGCGGAGCGGGCGGACTGTATTTTATAGATAACGGCGAATTATTAGCGTTATCATGCAAACCCAAAACTCCAGGCGATATGACGCCCGGGGTTTTTTTTATTTTATTTTCATCTTTGCAGTGTGAAATCTATTTTTCCGGGAATACAGGAAGCGGGTGAACAATCATGGGAGCAGCAGTATTGGGCGAGGCTAAAAACGGCGCGATACAGACGCGCGGTCTGTCGAAAACATTTCGCGCCAAGGTGAAGTCGGAAGGGCTCGCGGCGAGCTTTAAAGCATTGGTCAGGCCGGAATGGCGCACTGTCGAGGCCGTGCGCGGCATCGATCTGGACGTCGGGCGCGGCGAGATCGTTGCGTTCATCGGTCCGAACGGCGCAGGCAAATCCACATTCATCAAAATGATGTGTGGTATTTTGCATCCGTCGGGCGGGGAGATATCGGTGCTGGGCATATCCCCACAGCGCGAGCGGCGCCGCCTCGCCATGAGGATTGGCGCGGTGTTCGGCCAGAAGTCGCAGCTCTGGCTGCATCTGCCGGCGGTTGACAGCTTCACGCTGCTCGCGGCAATATATGAAATCGGGGAGGCCGAGCGCAAGCGGCGCGTGGGAGAGCTTACGGAACTGTTCGGTCTGGCGGAATTTATCCGTACGCCGGTGAGGAAGCTTTCGCTCGGCCAGCGCGTGCGCTGCGAGGTGGCGGCGTCGCTCCTGCACGACCCGGAGATACTGTTCCTCGACGAGCCGACCATCGGGCTGGACGTCGTTGTTAAGCAGGCGATACGGGAGCTGATTGTCAGCCGCAACAGGGAGCAGGGCACGACTGTTTTCCTTACGAGCCACGATCCAGCCGATATAGAGCAGTTGTGCAGGAGGGCGGTCGTCATCGACCATGGCTCTATCGTGCTGGATCAGCCGGTGGACACAATGCGTTCGGAGTATCTGGAAAAAAAGCTCATCGACGTGACGTTTAGCGTGCCGCAGTCGATACCAAAGCTGCCCGGGGTGAGCGCTGTAGCGCGAGCCGGGGACGGCGGAGGAGACGGGGGCGTGAACGGGAACGGGAACGGAAACGGGAACGGAAACGGGAACGGGGACAGCGATACTCGAACCAAAACCCGCGATACACAGGCGCTGCGTTGGACGCTGAGCGTCGACACCGCCGCGCGCCCCATTGGCGAAGTCATGGCGCGGCTTTCGGCGCTGGGGAACGTTATGGACATCACTATCAACAACCCGCCAATGGAAGAAATTATCACGGCGATATTCGAGAGCCAAAAAAAGGACGCGGGGGGCGATTTATGAAAAAGTTACGCAAAGCTTATATAATCGCACGCGTGGGCCTGTCGAACGCGATAAATTACCGGGCGTCGCTGATAACGGGGTTTATCGCCTATACGCTATACATATACATATTTATGGGGCTATGGCGGGCGATATATCAGGAGAGCAGCGTCCATGGCTATACATATGTTCAGATTGTGTGGTATTTGACGCTGACGGAGCTCGTCGGCTTCTTCGCCGGTGGCATCGGCGTCTACCGCATCATGAACGACGACGTCAAAAACGGCGCAATCGCATACCTGATCGGGCGCCCGATCCACTACATCGCATACCAACTGTCCAACGCCGCAGGGCAGGCCATATTCAACTTCATTACATACGGCGCGCTGGCTGCGCTGCTCGGGTTCGTATTCGTCGGCCCGCTTCCGGGGTTTTCGCCGGCCCATGCACCGGCCATGTTCATCTCGGTGCTGCTGGGGTTCCTGCTGCAGTTTTTCCTCATGACACTCATAGGGCTGTCGGCGTTTTTTATCGAGGACAACTTCGCCATGTACCTGATCTTCAGCAAGCTGACATTCATGCTCGGGACATTTTTACCGGTCGAGTTCCTGCCGCCGTGGCTCGCGCAAATAGCTAAAGCGCTGCCCTTCTCATATATAAGCTGGGCGCCGGCGAAACTGTTCGTGGATTTTTCGTACGCCCTGTTCGCCGAGCTGGTCCCCATCCAGCTCATGTGGACGGTGCTCGTAGCAGCGCTCTCCCTGCTCTGCTACCGCGCGGGCGCGCGCAGGCTGCAGATCAACGGCGGCTGATCCGCTTTGCAATTAATAATAAATAAAATCCATACACGGCGCGATGAAGACAGAGGCTGCTGAAAAAGTGGCAAGGCCTCTGCCAATTTGATATCAATGCATATGATATATGTTATAGCCGAAAAAAGCCATAGCCAGGCGATAGAATACGAGTCAATTATTGCATAATAACACAATATGTGGTATAATCTCCATATAAAGACAAGGAGATTAAACCAAATGTTGAATGGGAACGAGCAGGCAATGCTAAGTGATTTTGAAGGTCTGTATGACAGGATAATCCCATCAAATCACATGCTGCGGCAGTTTAATGATTTGGTAGACTTCTCCTTTGTCTACAAGGAGCTGCATGACAAATATTGTCTCGACAACGGGCGCAACGCAGAAAGCCCGGTGCGCTTATTCAAATATCTGATATTGAAAGCCATGTATGAAATGTCGGATGGGGACCTGGTCGAGCGCAGCAAGTTCGACATGTCGTTCAAATATTTTTTGGGGTATCGGCCTGAGGACGATGTAATATCAACGAGCCTGCTGTCGAAGTTCCGCAAACTGCGGCTTGCCGACGAGGATCTGATGGACAAGCTCTTGGCAAAAACAGTAGGGATAGCGCTGGGGCTCGGCATAATAAAAAGCAAGAACATAATAGTGGACTCGCTGCACACAGTGTCCCGCTTCCATAACCGAAAGGCGCATGAGGTATTGCAAGAACAGGCAAAAAAGCTGCGCAAAGCGACATACAGGGTAGACGAGTCCATCAAGGGGAAGTTCCCCGCGAAAGTCACAAATGACAATCTGGACGAGCATATAGCTTATTGCGAGGAGCTGCTCGATGTCGTTGCGGCCGAGGACAAGATGGCGATATTTGAATCGGTGACGACTGCGGCGGGCTATCTGCGCGAAATGCTGGACGACAATTTGGAGCATCTGCGGACGTCCGCCGACGGGGGCGCAAAGGTCGGGCACAAGTCCGCCGACACATCTTTTTTTGGGTACAAGACGCATTTGGCAATGACGGAAGAGGGCATCATAACAGCGGCGTCCGTGACAAGCGGCGAAAAGATGGACGGCAAGGAGCTTACGGGGCTGGTGGAAAAGAGCCGGGCGGCAGGAGTGGAAGTGGATGCGGTGATCGGCGACGGGGCTTACAGCGAGAAGGAAAACATAGAGTATGCAAAAGGCAATTTCGAATTGGTTTCGAGGCTGAGTTCGACCGTAACGAAAGGGTACCATCGGGAAGGCGACGGGTTCGAATACAACAAAGACGCGGGGATGTACGTCTGCCCTGCGGGCCACATGGCCGCAAGCAAAACCAAACGGCACAACAAGGATCCCAGGCGCAAAGAGAACCCCAGGTCAGTATATTATTTCGACATCGAAAAATGCAAACGCTGCCCTATGCGCGAAGGGTGCTACAAAGAGGGGAGCAAGTCGAAAACGTACTCGGTTTCAATAACAAGCGACATACAGAAGGAGCACCAGAAATTCCAGGACACGGAGCGCTTCAAGGAAATGGCGTCGCATAGGTACAAGATAGAGGCCAAAAACGGGGAGCTAAAAAACCGGCATGGTTATTCAACTGCCTACTCAACAGGCCTGCAGGCCATGCGAATACAAGGGGCTGCTGTGCTCTTTGTGGCAAATTTAAAAAGGATTGTACGATTAAAGGGTGCAATATAGATAAAAAAGCATAAAAATAGGCCAATAATGCATCAATATAGATGATTACTGGCCTTTAGAAGAATCACTATAGGTTCATTTTTGGCAAGACAAGCGGGATCGAAAATATTTGTCATGCTAAAAAGCGATTAGCTAGGGGTTTTTCAACGGCCTCTGAAGACATCGCGCCCTACGATACACGGTGCGATGAAGATATCGCGCCCTACGACTATTAAATGTGCAAAGGACGGTTGACGCCAATATGAAAAAACATTTGAAAATAATGCGGTGCTACTTCCGCATGAACCTATCGTCGGCGCTCGAATACAGGACAAGCTTTTTCGTGCAGGCGTTCGGCATGGCGCTCTCCAACAGTTCGTTCATATTCTTTTGGTGGATCGCCTTTTCGCATGTGGGCGGCCAGATTGCGGGCTACTCGTTCGAGGACGTGATGTTCATCTGGGCCGCCGCGAGCTCCGGGTTCGGCCTCGCGCACATTCTGTTCGCCAACGCCGCTTCGCTGACGCAGATCATCGTGACCAGCGAGCTGGACGCGTTCCTGTTGCAGCCATGCAATGTTCTGCTCAATGTCATTTGCGCGAAGACGAATCTCTCCGCGTACGGCGATTTTATGTACGGTATCATCCTGATGGGGATCGTCTATCAGGGGAACGGCGCCGCCTGGCTCTGGTACGCGGTTTCGGTTGTGACAGGCTGCATACTGATCACCGCCATCCTGCTGCTCGCGAACTCGTTTACGTTCTATATCGGCGACGCGTCCGCGCCTTCCCGCATAGTGACGGAGCTGACGATCAACATGTCGATTTATCCGGATAAAATATACGGCCCGCCGGTCCGTGCGCTGATGTACAGCTTGATACCGGTCGGTTTCGCGGTGCATGTGCCGATGCGGCTGCTCAACGGCGACCCCCCCATCCTCGCAGCGGCGGCGTTCGCCGGCTCCGTACTCTTCTGCGTCGCAGCCGCCCATGTGTTTTACCGAGGCTTGAAACGCTACGAGTCCGGCAACATCATTGTAACGAGGCTGTAGATAATCACTTGCAAAAATAAACACCAAAAAATATTTATCTATCCCGTTCAATGCCGCCCAATGCCGTTCAATGCCGCCCAATGCCGCTTATATCTGCATATTTTATTACTCCCACACCCCCGGCAGATTCATATACTCAGTTTCCCTTGTTCGCCACTCCTATGCGACAAACAATTGTAGATTTTCTTGTTGTTGACGCTGACTAAATGGAACTGTTTTGATTCCATAATTATAAAACCCACGTAGGACATCATTTGAAACAGTATTTTCATCATTAAATATAATGATTAACTCGCCAGTGTTCCCACGTTTTTCTTGCGTATCCGCCCAATTAAATAGCGCTATATCACGCCTGTCTTGGGTCAATCTGTTTATTCCCCTACAAAAACGCTCTGGTTTCATCTTCGTTCGTTGCAAAAGGAAATCGTAAGTATAAATAGTTTCTGTTTTTCCAAGTACAGAGAAGTCTCTTGAAAAAAAAATTTCATTGGCGTTAAAGTAAGTTTCAATATCTTCAAGAAACATACTTTTTACACTATCAGGAGACGCAACATACAAGTCGTCAATAGAAAGCATAGCTTGAACCATCATATGCTTCTTTTGCGGAAAATTATAGGTAGATGCCGTAGTAGTTATGTCCTCTCCATCAATAATTACATTGAAGTTACTCGCTATCCTATCAAGCATGCTTCTCCTGTTAGTACCTTTCCTAAAAGTCATTCCCGAGGAAATAAGGTTGCCTATAATGTAGCCGTCATCAGTCAGGCTAAACGTACCGTCAACATTTTGTTTGACATATATTTGCATATAGTCGTTGAATCGATCTAAAAATGGAGTTGTGAACTCTACGTACTCACCGAACGAGGCAGTGGTTATCTCTTTCTTTAACCACTCTGTGTACTCGCCTATCATTTTTTGACAGTCCATATACTCATCCCTCCTATATAGACATTTGCATAATCACGTTTGGTGGCTCGATAATATTGAATCGTTTAAAGAACGCGTAGCAAAGATCAAAAAGGTCTTTGTTCTCAATATCAAATGGAATTGCCACACGTTCACCGTACTCTTCCGAATAAACATGCAGGTGCGCTCCCACAATCTTATCGCCACCAGGGTTGCGATGTGGTTGCGTTGGATTTACATCCAGCCGCATTAATATTGCACCGCTACCATAGCGCACCCTACCTTGATATGAGGCGCTGTTTTCGTTAATGCCTTTACGGGAGATATTTACAACAAAAACGTCCTCTTTCCTGTCTCCCGTAACGTCAAATTCAACTCGACCTTTGCCCGAAGGCAGTTCAAGCTCCTTTGTTACAGTCTTTTTTAGCATTTCAATAAGCATATCAGCTTCATTTTGCGTAAGTCGAATTGCCATACTCAATCCTCTCGATATGCGAAATTATAATGTTCCTCAATTATCTACCTCAAAGATTTCCTCTGTCGCCTCATAACTTTGTTTTCATATCAAGAACAGCCTGTTAATATCTAAAAGCTCGGTATCTAACCAGCGTATGATCGTCATTTGAAAAATAGCATCCATATTTTTCTACGATTCTCCGTCGGTGATTTTGCTTTTAGCTACAACCCGCCGGTTGTTTATCCGCCCATCTTTTGGCTTTTGCGCGTTTTTAGGAATGAGCCAGACTCGACCGAATTTGACGACTCCTTCAATATCTCCGTTAGCACACATTGCTTGCACGCGCCTGTCTTTTATGCCCCATTTTTCAGCGGCTTGCAATGGTGTAATCCAATCAAGTTCCATATATTAAACCTCACAAATGAATGATAATCTTATTATAATGCGCTTGACCGTTATTATCAAGTGAATGATGATGTAATCATTTGGCTTAAAATTTTATATTTAAATGTGGTAATATTAACATATGTTAACGCGTGGCGGCGGTTGCTGAGGTTGCGGTAGCGGTGGCGGTGGATTCACTATACTTATAAAGATTGGGGCAATAGAGCTTGGATGCATCTGATTGTAAGCTGAGGTATAAATTGATTGTTTCAGACCTTGATGGCTCGTTGCTGAACAGCAGGGGCGAAATCTCCGGGCGCACGGTGGAGGCGCTGCGGAAGTACCACGCGCTCGGCGGGCTGTTCACGTATGCGACGGGCAGATCGGACGAGTCCGCGAAGCCTTTCGCAGAGCGGGCTGAGGTGTCTGTCGCGGGCATTGCGTTCAATGGAGGGAAGGTCGTCAGCCATTTGGGCGGGAAAGTGATATACGAGACTTTCATGGACGAGGAGCGATCCAAAAAAGCTTATGTCGCGCTCCGCGCAATCAATAAAAACGTCATCGTTTACCTGGACAAATCCAGATATGTCGCAGAATATACGCCGGTCGTCGATAAGTATCTGGAGCGGGTGCGCCAGGGCGTCAAAATTATCAGGGACATAGATCAGGTCATCGGCGGCGGGGGGAGCGCGGGAAGCGGCGGGGGTAGTGGTTCGGGCGGCGGAAGGGGTAGCGACGCGGTCAACGGCGGCGACGCGGGAGGCAGCGCGGGCGGCAGGGATAAAATCAAAAAGCTGCTCGTCATCGACCCGCTGCAGGAGGAAGATTTGATTCTGGATACTGTCCGGCCGATATTCGGCGAGCTGCTCAACTGCGTCAAGTCCGACCCGCAGTACTACGAGCTGCTGCCCCCCGGCACGACGAAGGGCCGCGCGCTGGAGGCGCTCGCCAGCCACCTGGGCATAGGGTTAAACGAGACGATCGCTATTGGCGATCATTTGAACGATGTGTCCATGATCGAAGCCGCAGGCCTGGGCGTCGCCGTCGCCAATGCCGAGCAGGCCGCGCGGGACGCCGCCGGATACATCACGGCGTCGAATGACGACGACGGCGTGGCGCTGCTAATAGAAAAATTGATACAGGGCGAACTAATGGTCTAATGTTTTAAGGGGCGACCCGGCGGCGTCGGTCAGTCGTATTGACAATAAATGCCAATTGTCCGCTTATGGCGGACAACCCGACGGCGTCGGTCAGTTATATTATCCGTCATATGCCTAACTAATGTTAGGCATATGATATATTTAAAGCCTTTTAATATACTTTATGCGTTTTTTGCGTCTTTTTAACATCATTTTGCGTCTTTTGTGTCCTTTGCACTTTATATTCCTTGATTTTTTATAAAATTTATTGTAGCATTATGACAATATAATGAACAAATGGACGTAAACAATTTCTAAATATTCAGAGTATTGCTTCATACACGCATTGTATGTATTGCATCGACATGATTATATACATTTGGGAGGCATTGTATGCGAAACTTGTTCAGAAACATGTCACATTGCACAAATGGGGATGGCGCCGAGGGGACCGGTCGCGGGCGTAACGCGCGCAGGCTTTCCGGCACAGGTATGCTGTTGATCGGCATCGTGATCGGCGCGCTGCTGTTTGGCAGCGGATCAGTGATAGCCCAGGCGGTATATACCGCTCTGCCTACCACATCGAGAGTCTTCGTCGACGGTGGCGAAATTTTTGCCGAAGCGTTTTTAATTGAAGAAGCTAATTACTTCAAATTAAGAGACGTGGCAAGGGCGCTGGACATCGGCGTATGGTACGACGAGGACAGGGATCATGTCTATATCGAAACGGACATCGGCTACGATCCCAGGTATACGGGGGTCAGGGAAGAAGCCACCAACGTTATAGGGCTTAAAAGATCCCTGACGGTAGACGTCGATAACAAAAAGTCGTTCGATTTGGGCGAGAGCGCCACACAGGGCTATTCGGCGTCCTTCACTATAGTCGAAATTATACGCGGGGAAGAGGCGGCTGAAATAATCAAAACCGCCAGCGCGCACAACCCCAGCGCGGGCATTGGCAAGGAGTTTATTTTAGCATGGGTCCGCGCGAAGATAACGGATTCCAAAGATAATAAGAGCGTCGTCCTGTCAGATATACGCGTAAATATGCACTGCTATTCAACTGACGGCGTAATATACCCGGTCAGCAATCCGTCGAACATCAACCCGATTAACGAGCAGCCGAGGGAGATCGGCGATTCGGTCGAGGGCTGGATAGCGTTCGCGGTGAACCGCAACGATCACGAGCCGCGTATCCAATTTGGCACGCTGGCGGGCGACGAAGAACTGGCCTGGTTCGCTCTGTACAACTAAAAACCTATCTATTTCTATTTACCGTTTGTCCGTTTGGCGGGATGGAAACTCGTACACCTCTTTTAGATATGTAAGGGTCGACGCCGGAACGAGCCGCTCGATTTCCGTGAACCTCTGCTCGCGCAGCAGCGAGCGCACCCACGTTGCGCTGATAGTCGTGCCGGCGTACTCCCGCATGGGGATCACCTGGTACGCGACGCCGTAGCGGGGCAGTACGGCGCGCATGGCGGCGTCGTATTGGAGCGCTATACTGTCGTCCGGCTGCTTCTCGCCCGTAAAAAACGCGGTTATGTTCAATGCGTTTGTTATATAGCGCGCAAATATTTCCAGCTCGGACGCCGCGCCGGAGGCGGCGTTCCGCTTGTCGCGGCTCAAATGATACGCCTCGATGGTTTTCTGGGTGACGACGTAGCGCCCCCCGGGAACCACCGTGGCGTTCGTTATGTGGCGCGTGCCCTCCCTTGCGAGCCTCAGCCGATCTGTAAACGGGAATACCGATTTGTCGTCCTCTGCGATAAAAACGTATGCGTGCTGCATTAGCGACGCGGCTTTTTCGACCAAGTGGCGGTGCCCGTGCGTGAACGGGCCGCCGCTCAGGATGACCGCGCCGGCCTGCGTTACGCCATCGCGCCTGTATTGAGACAGCCCTATTAAATAGGAAAACAGTTCCGGATCGGCGGCGGCTTTAGGATCAAATTGAAAATTAATGTCAAAAACAATAGCACAGGCGTCGGCGCCTGTGTTTGCGCCGGCGCCATTGCTTGCGTCAGCGTCAGCGTTTGCGCCAGCGCCGCTGCTGTTTCCGGTGTCATCTCGCCCGCCGCCGCTGGGCATATCATCGGGGGCGCCGTCTTTTTGCGTTATCTCAAACCCTATCCTGTCTACGGTTTCGCCGGATTCATCAAATATCCGCATCATTTCGGTATTCCTGCGTGAGCCGGATGAAAACGCAGGATATATAATGTCCTGGTTGGACTGTGGGGACTGTTCATCGCGCCCGCCTAAATAAGCGCCATCCATATTGCCGCCTGTGTCCGCATCTGCGCCATTATTAGCATCTATATTGGCAACGGCTTCGGCTATCGCGCCCGCACCCGCGCCCGTGCCCGCTCCCAAATTCGCATTCATGCTTGATGCGCCATCAGCGCCATCGCCAGTGCCCGTTCCGGCGCCAGTTCCGGCGCCAGTTCCGGTACCAGTTCCAAAGTCATTCCCGGCGCCATTTCCAAGACCAGTACCTTTGTCATCATCAGCGTTAATTTCTGCACCAGCGAACGCACCTAAGCCCGAGCCCGAGCCCAAACCCGAACCCGCACTCAAGCCCGAGCTTGCGCCTATGCTTGCACCAACATCATCTGTAGCATTGGCCGCAGCATCCTCAACCTCCTTGTCAATGTCCGCAGCGACGCTTGTTAAATTTCTTACTCCTAAACCTGTTCCAACGCCTGCGCCTGAGCCAGCCCCCGATCCTGCGCCCGCGCCAGCCCCTGTTTCCGCTCCCGCTCCCGCTCCCTCGCCCGTTTCGCCGGAAACGGCTGTGATCTCCAGCCTCAATCCCGTGCCTTCACGGGACGACCAAAACTCCGCGCCTGTTTTGACAGGTTTACGAATCAGGCCTTCGTTCACCAGCGAATCGTATATCGCAATGGCGTATTGCCTGTATCCGTATGAGTTCATATGCAGCGCGTCGACAAAAACCTCGCCAAGGTCGTGGGGGCGCTCAAAATAAGGCTGCACGCTGCATATATGCGCATAATCCATGTATTCGCGTATCATCGTCTTCGGGTATGACAACAAGCAAACCACAATGTCCCCCTGCCGCAGCGGTAGCCTCCCAAGCAGCTTCGGGATTTCAAAAACATCGCCCATATTGGAATTGGCAAAGTTCAGCACATTATATTTATGTATATTGTCTGTCTGCCTGTCTTTAATGATGCCCTGCAGATGGCTTGCGATTGTCCCGCCGTCGTCGGCGCCGATACCAAAGGCAATCGAGTGCCCCAGCATATAAATGTTGCAAGTGGCTTCCGGCCACAAGCCCTCCGTATACCTCATCCCGTCCGAGCAGTTCATATATATGCCGGAGCAATCTGCGGCCACGGTGACACCGCTATCGGTATCACCGCCCGGTGGGCCGATGTACCGCGTTTTGCCTGTGTTGTCATAAACCTTTTTTATCCGTTTTAGCGTTGTAAAACATGAGCGCATATACTCCCGATCATAACCATATGGGGCATACGCGTTATCGAATATGGCGTCATGGGACAGGCGCTTCGCGAATGGGATTTTACCGATGTTTTTGGTGATCCATTCCTCATGCTTCGACGGTTTTTCGCCTATGGCTGCCCTGTCGACAAGCAGCAAGCTGGCGCCCTCCCTGCGTGTAATGGCGAGCAGGGGTTCGACGCAGCAAGCAATAAAATATTCGTGCATACAAACGTCGTCTAAAAAGTACAGCTCAGAAAAATTATATTCCAGTTTATGGCGAACGGCAGGTTCAATCGTTTCGATGACAAGGACCGGAGTTTGCCGATCCTCAACGTCGTCGATATCCATAAAATTGATCGAAAGTAAATACGGCCTGGTATTCAATGCTCTTTTGCCGCCTGCCCCGATAAACCCGTCGATGCGAAAATCGCCCATGGCGCCGGCCATCAGGCTGAGTCGACCGGCAAGCGCTGCCGCGCCCCCTGAGGCGCTGCCTGAGGCGCTACCTGAGGCGTTGCCGGAGGTTCCGCCGCTCCCTGAGGCGCTCCCGGAGGTGCTGCCGCTCCCTGAGGCGCTGCCGTTCCAGGAGGCTCCGCCGCTCCCGGAGGCGCTGCCGTTCCCGTATACATATATCTTGCCGATGTTTTTGCGCTTAAAATGCCTGAAAACATTCCACCCATAATCTGAAATTGCCGAAAGCGCTACCTGGATTTCGTCGTCAGTCATCTTCATCCTATACCCGACTGTAGGTATCTCGTAAGTTTTGCGCAGGTAGTGGAGGGTCGCGGGCGGCACGAGCTCCGATATCGCGTCAAACCTTTGCTCATCTATTAGCCCTTTGATTTGCGCCTCAATAACGGCGGCGTCGGACGTGGCGGACTTTGGCATTATCTGGTACGCGACGCTGTGCTGCGGCAGGATTTCAAGCATCGCCGTATTATACGCGCGCGTAGCCGGGCTGACGGGCTCACCGCCGGAGAAGCGGATGCTGACGCCGAGCGCGGGCGCGACATGCTCCGCAAACCGCACAATATCATCTACAACCGCAGTGGAAACATCATTATCATTGGCCTCCGCAGCATCCGACATCGAAGTGAAATATCGCACAGATACAGTATATTTACCGCCGGAGACAACTGTGACATTTTCTAAATCGCCGACGCCCTCGGCGACAAGATTGAACCGATTTTTATATGGCATTTCCGAGTCGAAATCGTCCGCAACAAAGCAATATAGGTGGGGGACATGGGCAGCCGCATACTCAATCAAGTATTTATGCCCATTCGTAAACGGCTCGCAGCTCAACACCAGCGCGCCAGCTTCGGCGACGCCCTCTTTGCGGCAACTGGCCAAATATTCAATATATTCGTCCAGGCTGGCATCGCCGGCCCATTTGCGCAGCGCTCCGCCTCTTCCGCCGCCGCTTGCACCGCCGCCTGAACTACCGCCAAAGCCGCCGCCACCTGAATCACCGCCTAAGCCGCCGTCCACTTCGACGCCGCCGCCAATGACATCCATATTTAAGCCAACGTCCATATTGATGCCTTCGTCCATATTGATGCCATCTGTTTTCGCATCTGAAATATCCAAAGTTTTGTCCCCCGCGTAAACATATTAAATATACCTCATTATATTGCCCCGACTATGCAAATGCAATGTCAGCGGGCGCTTATTTTTTTAATATGACTATTTTAACAATATATGTCAATTATTCACAAAAAGCATGGCAACGAAAATTTCTCATTGTTGCCGTAAACCTGTTATGATAGTAAACAACAGAGATATATATAACGATATAAATAACAAAATATGTAACTAATAAATACGCTGACGAAGGGGCATAAGCATGATATATGCGGCAGTACTGGCCGGCGGCGCCGGCATACGAATGCGGAGGGACGATTTGCCCAAACAATTTTTGCCGTTGGGCGGAAAAAGCATCTTGGCGCACTCGGCACTGCGGTTTCTAAATAACACGAATATTGATAAAGTACTTATTGCCGTTCCTGACGATTGGCTGGCATATACGGAGCATCTATTTTCGTCGGACAAAGACGCCGGCGTCCACTCCGCAAAAATCGTGCTGGTCCAGGGTGGGGCCGACAGGAACTCCAGCCTTATGGCGGTCGTCGATAAAATCGTGACGTTATACGGCGTCGCAGATGACGATATCATAGTCTCGCACGACGCGGTCCGTCCCTTTTTTACGCAGAGGATCATTGATGAAAATATCGAGGCATGCAAAATATGCGGCGCCGCAGCCACGATCTATCCATTTACCGACACGCCGGTGTTGTCCACCGACGGCGAGACCATATCGAATATCCCTGTGCGAAATGGGTTTTATGTGGCCCAGACGCCGCAGACATTTAATATAAAATTATTAATGGAAGTATATACTTCTCTGTCCGATGATGATAAAAGCATTCTGACCGACGCGAGTAAAATGTTTGTGTTAAAAAACAAAACGGTGAGGATCGTCCAGGGCGAAAGCTATAACTTAAAAATAACGACGCCTTTCGATTACATCCTGGCACAGGCATTAATAAACGAAAATAACATAGAGTAAATGATTCCTCCCGCCCCCTCCCCCACCCTTCCACGCCCCCGCAACCCGCATCCCCGCGCCCCCGCGCCCCTGCACCCCCGTCCCCCCCCGCGCTTCCCGCGCCCCCCCTCATCCGCTCGCGCCCATGTGTTTCTCATTCTGTATCATTGCGTGTTGACACAGTTAATAATAAATGGTACAGTATGGAACATTAATCGGGAACCATCGTCATAATAATTATGAATGAGAGAGACGGGGGCTGTACGGGCATGATATTTATCAATCCAAGAAATCCCAAGCCGCTGCACGAACAAATCAAAGAAAGCGTGCTGGAGCAGATATCGTTGGGCCTCATGTCGCCCGGCGACAGGCTGCCATCTGTGCGCGAAATGGCGCAATCGATGCGCATAGCGCCAAATACGATCCAGCGCGCGTACAGGGAGCTGGAAACCGGGGGCGTGATAAATTCGTACCCGGGGAGGGGCTCGTTCATCACAATACACAGCGACGGTATACGCGAGCGCCGCAAGGGGGAGCTTGCTGCGCGGTTCACGCAACTTATCGGGGAGATGCGAAATATGGGCGTTACAGAAGACGAAATGCAGCGCTTATTGAAGGGGGGAGTCGCGTCACATGACTCAGACGGTTAACACAGGTATTAATATGGACAACGCCACGATCGGCATCGGGCCGACGGTAACAGCAGCCATCATGATAGAAGTACGGGCGCTGATCAAGCGCTTCGACGGCTTCACGGCGTTGGACGAAATGGCGCTGCATGTTCCGAGGGGCAGCATATACGGGCTGGTCGGGCCGAACGGCGCGGGCAAAACCACGCTTATCAGGCACATCGCAGGGGCGTACCGCCCGGACAGCGGCGACATATTGGTCGACGGCAGCCCTGTATGGGAGAACCCGCAGATCAAGCAGCGGTTGATCCACATCCCGGACGATTTAAACTTCATCCCATCGGCGAATATAAACGATCTGGCCACATATTACAGGCACATATATCCAAATTTTAACATGGATCGATTTGAACGGCTTAAAACCGCTTTTCCCCTGGATTTAAAGCGGCGCGTGAGCAAATTCTCAAAGGGCATGCAAAAGCAGACGGCGCTTTGGCTCGCTCTGTGCTGCATGCCGGACGTGATGCTGCTGGACGAGCCGGTGGACGGCTTGGACCCTGTGGCGAGGCGGATTGTGTGGAGCCTGATATTGCGGGACGTCGCCGATAGGCAGACCACGGTGCTGATATCGTCGCACAACCTGCGCGAGCTGGACGGCATCAGCGACCATATAGGGATAATGCGGGACGGTAAATTGATATTGGAGCGGGCCCTCGCGGACTTGCAAGGCGATGTGACCAAGTTGCAAATCGTGCTCGCGAAACCCGGGGGCGGCGGCGCGACCGACAGTGGCATTACGTCGCCGTTGGGTGGCGCGGCCGGCGGTGGCATTGCGTCGCCGTTGGGCGGCGCGGCCGGTGGCGATTCGGCATCACCGCCGGGCGGCGCCTTCCGGCTTCCGGGCTTTACGATACTGCACGAGTCGCACAATGGGCGGCTTTCGGAGTATATCATACGGGGCAGCGCGGACAGCGTCCTCGCTGCGGCGAACGCCATCGATCCGCCGCCGCTGCTGGCCGACGCGATTCCGCTGACACTTGAAGAAATATTCATCTACGAGTTGGGGGGTATGGATTATGCCGAATATATTTAATATAAGGCACATACGAATGCGTATGCATATGCATATGCGTATGCACGACGACGGCGGCGGCGGTGGTGGCGGCGCCAACGGCGCTAACGGTAGTAGCGGCGCCAACACCGCCAACGGCAGTAGCACCGCAAACGGCGTCGGTGGTAACGATATCAATATCGGCGGCGCCAACTACAGCGGCGCCAACACCGTCAACACCGCCAACGGCAGTAACAGCACCGCCAGCAGCGTTAATATTAGTGGAGCCAGCTACGGCAACACCAACACCGCCAACGGCAACACCAACACCAGCAACGGCGGCGCGGAAACGTCCAACAATGGCGACGCTTCCGGCGGCTTCCTGCTACGCGTCTTCGGCCCGCGCCCCATCAATAGATCCCTATTTCTGACGAACCTCCGGCGCTACTGGCCCGGTGCGGCGCTCATGATGCTCGTATATTTAATATACGCCATTACGCAGTTTGTAGAATTGTCCGGGTATTTTTTTCAAACTATGACATGGGTACCGGAACCGGAGTACATATCGGACGAATCCTCAATCGTTTTTGGCATATTCGCGTTTATCGCCGGGCTTATCGCGGCGATGCTGTGCTTCCATTACCTGATGAACCAGCGCGAAACCATTATGAGCCATTCGCTGCCCATCAAGCGCGAATCCCATTTGCTCTCGGCGGCGCTGTCGGGCTTGACGCTGCTGGGCGCGCCGATCATAGCCGGGGGAGGATTGTTTTTTGTTGTATTCGCGCTGCGCGGGCTGTTCTATCCGATAGCTGCCATACACTGGATCATCGCCAATCTGTCCATCGCTTTTTTTGGGTTCTGCATCGCCGCCTTCTTTGCGATGCTGACCGGCAACTCCATCGCGCACGGCATCTTGACGCTGATTTTCATTAACCTGCCCATCATGGTAGAGATGGTGTTCATCAACTACTGCGAGCGCTTCCTGTTTGGTTTTATAATCTGGGTCCCCTTAACAAGGTATATAAACCCGTTTTATCATATAGCGATATATTTTAGCAATGGCGCGGACAGGTACTACGCCAATATATTGCCGGACTTTTTGCCACCGCTGTTGTTTGTGCTGGTGGGCCTCGTCTTTCTGGCGCTCGCCGTCCTGCTTTACAGGCGGCGTAACTTGGAGACGGCGGGCGACATAATTTCGCTGCGCCAGGTTCGGCCGTTCCTGCGCTATGGCGTGGCGCTCGGCGTCTCGTTCATTTTCAGCCTGATATACAACGGGGCCACTTACATCAATAATTATTCGCCGATATGGGAAATCATTTTTTCGATCGTCGGCGGCGCGATTGGCTTCTTTATAGCGGAGATGTTCATCCGGCGGACAATACATGTGTTCCGGCTGCACTATATGGGCGCAATCGGTTTCGCCATAGTTTTCATAGCAGTATTTTTTACCATATATAACGACCTGCCGGGCTATGGAAGGATGAAGCTGGACGCGGGCGCCATCGATTATATCGTGATCCAAGACATCAAGCCGCGCGTAAGGCAGGCCATAGAAGGCGAGCCCCTGTCATTTTTCGGTACCATAGAGGACCTGGACATCGACGACCCCGGCGGGTATCTGGACGGGCGGATTAACGGTAAGCAATACAGGCCCAATGGCCCGGTCCCCCAATATATAGCGCGGCAGATCATAGAGCGCGATCACTCCGTGCTGCGCGGCGAAGACGCGCAAACAGCCGTTAGTTTCCAGCATTTTCTAGCGGACAACTCCCTGCGGTTTGGGAGCGGTCGGGCGACCCCCTCGATGTATCGCGGCAACACCGCATATAATACCCGTAATGTCCGGTTCATAGCGCGGTATAAAAATGGACGCATTATCGAGCGCAATTATAGCGTGCGCCTGTACACCGCAATAGAGGCCAGCCAACCTGAAACGCTCGAGTCGATGTACTACAGCCATTTATCCAATGTTCAGTACCTGAACATGCTCGCCGAAAGGAAGTATCTGATCGACTGCGCGGCCCGTGCGAACTATGTACAGTTCGACTTTCCGATGCATATCGTCGAGAACTATATGGCCAGCAGGCAAGACGCCGACTTGTATCCTATATCGGGCGGCTCGGAGCGCGCAATTTTAGGCTGGGGCCAATATAACGGGCTGTTTGAAGCCTATCAGTTGGACGGTATACAGCAGGGCGACGAAGGGGAAATAAAGACCCAAGACGACTATCCTTCTCGCTGGGTATACGATCAGCTCCTCGTAAACGTGGAAATAATGATGCCGGACGAATACAAAACATCTCTCCGTATCGGGGTGGACGATATCAACTCCGTACGCTGGTTCGTGCAGAAAGGGTTTATACGAGGCGACATATTAGAAAAATTAGGCGACTATTTAGAGCAATAAAGCGTTTTACCCACGGGCGACTATTCAAAACAATAAAGCGTTTTGCCCGCAAGCGGTTATTCAGAGCAATAAAGCATTTTGTCCGCTGCCCGCTTTGTTTGGTATAAAATAACGTGACGGCGTATTATTTTAAGGATGCGCCGTCATTTTGCTCTTTCAAAATAAATCGCAAAGTTTCGCTTTAGCCAGTTTCGCAAGGTCGCCGGGGAACAATTCTATTTGCAACCCTATACGCCCGCCGCTGACGACTATCGATTCATATAATAACGCCGTTTCGTCTATAAACGTCGGGAACAGCTTTTTCATGCCAATCGGCGAACAGCCGCCGTGTACATAGCCCGTTTTTGGCTCCAGGTCGCGCGATTTTAACATTTCAACATATTTGTCGCCCGTTGCCTGCGCCGCCTTTTTGAGGTCAAGCTCGACATTGCTCGGAATGACGTATACATTTATCCCGGTTGTTTTGCCTTCGGCCACAAGCGTCTTGAATACGCGCTCAGGCTCGCGGCCAATCTTGGCGGCAACCGCAACGCCGGATATTTCGCCATCCGCAACATCGTACTCATGCGCCGTATACGCAACATTTGCAACCTCGAGCATCCGCACCGCATTTGTTTTTTGGGTTTTAAACATCGCAATCATCCCTCATGCAATACGCATCATGTGCAAACCCACGCATCCATTCGCGCTGCTTTTGTTTTTGGGTTTATTAACATCGCAACCATCCTTCAAGCCCTCAAGCAGTAGGCAATCCAAAATACTTTTCGACTACGTCGGCAATGTGCTCGACTGTCGAACTGTCGTCCCGTATTATTTGTTTTACATCATGTTTTGTCGCTCCGCGCGGGTTTTCGGGTTTGCCTTTGCCCCATACTGCATCAAGCTTTCGAATAAGTTTTTCCTTTTCAACTTCTGAAATATCGCGGCGGCGTATGTCATTTTCATATCCTTCAATAAAATTATCCCAATTTTTATCGTTGGTTATTATAACCGCGTGGGTCACGATTTGCATTATGCTGTCAATGTCTATGTCATTTTCGCAAATTACCTTTTCATGCTGCGCTAAAAGCTGTACCAAATCCATGATGACCATCGGCGTGTAATCATGTACGACGCCAGTTTCATGCTGCATGGCGTCTTGCGGATCCAGCGCGTAAAAATCATGCACATCACGGCTTAGCTCCGGCTGATACTGCGGGTCGGCGTTGCGCGAGTGCTTGTACCTGTGATCGCAGGTGTGGTATACATGATAGCCGTGCCGGCGGCCAAGCTCTTCTGCCACATCCGCCCCGTCCCCCCAAATGAAGTAAACATTTTCCAACGCCCGCTTCAATACATTGTCGGGAATCAGCAGCCTTGAAACGGCTTTTTCCTCGAGTTTTTCCGCAACTTCGAACAATCGATGAACAGGCGAGGGGTTGCCAGCGTACTCTGCATTGGCGAGTTGCGTTTTGATCTCCCTTGCCCTGTCATAGAGCAACTTCACATCGGAGTCTTTACTAAAATCCGCTTGCTCAATCTGGCGGATAAATGTTATGACAATTTCTTTTAACTCATGCAAAAGCGCGACTTCTTCATCAATGTCGTCAACCTTTTTCCCCAAGACTTCCAAAACGACTTCCGACCCCGCAGCGCTGAATATGCGCCGAATGTCTTTGATGCTTATATTCAGCTTTCGCAGTATCAATATCTGCTCCAGTCTTTTTACGTTAGCATCGTCATACATTCTATAGGCATAGTCATTTGTGCGCCGGCTCGCAATAAGCCCGGCTTCTTCGTAATAGCGAAGCGTCCGCGTCGACACGCCATACCGGTTTGACAGATCCCCTGCTTTGATTAGATCGTTCATTAATTTACGCCACCCTTCATTAATTTAAGTATATAAAATAATATTGCCTAATCATAGGGTAACCGTTGACGCAACGCTCGTGTCAACACCATAATTAAAATTATTTTTAGCTAGTGTTACTATCTTTCATATAGATGCCCATAAAGACACTGCATTCGTCTACAACGCAATCGTCTATAAAGATACCGCAATTGTTTGGAATGTATGATAATATATAATAAAAATTTGTTAAGCGTAACAGGGCATAACGGTGAATAGCGGGGCGAGCGCGATGGATGTTTCAATTTTATTGGTGGGCGTAGGCGGATATGGAAAGAATTATGTCGATGCGCTGTTTAGCGGGGCGGCGGTCGGCCGGGGCGGACGGCGCGGGGCTGGCGGGCTTGGCGAGGTTGGCGAAGTTAGAAGGCAGGGCGGGGCTGTGCGGGTCGTGGGCGCCGTCGAAATTTCGGCGGCGGCGCGAGCGGCGGCGGAGGAGATAGCTACGTCAGGAGCGGCGGCGGCGGAAGCAGTGGCTGAGGAAGCGGCAGCGGAGGAAGCGGCGGCGGCTACAGCAAACGGGGCGGCTGGCGCCGGAGCGATGGCTGGTACCGGGGCGGTATCTGGTGCGCCAGCCGGCGTACGGGGCGGCGCTACATCCTGCATCCCGTTTTATGATAGCATCGGCGCGTTTTACGCAGAGAAGCGGGCTGACCTGGCGATACTGTCGACGCCCATCCATTTGCATTGCGAGCAAATCATACAGTGCTTGCAAAATGGCAGCCATGTCTTGTGCGAGAAGCCATTATGCGCGACGGTCGACGAAGCCGCCGCAATAACGAAAGCCGCAACTGCAGCGGGGCGGCATGTGTGGGTCGGTTATCAGATGTCCTTTTCGGACGCCGTCCTGGCGTTGAAAGACGACATTATGAGCGGCGCGTTCGGCAAGCCCCTCATGTTTAAAACGATTGTCCACTATCCGCGCGACGAAGCGTATTACGCGCGAAATAACTGGGCGGGTCTCAAGCGCTCCGGCGATGGCCGTCTTATCCTGGACAGCCCGGTCCACAACGCCGTCGCGCACCATTTAAACAATATGCTGTTCTTGCTCGGGGGGGCAGCCGACAGGGCGGCGCAGCCCAAAACAGTGCAGGCGGAACTGTACCGTGGGAACCCCGACGTCGACAACTTTGACACAGCCGCGCTACGCTGCATGGTCGACTCGAAGGCGACAGACAGCGGCGTACCGGTACTTTTCTATACGACCCACTGCCTGCCGCGCGCCGTCAATATCGGCCCGATAAACCAATACCGTTTTGAGCACGCGACCATCGTCCATACGGACGAACGGGTACACGATACATTTATCGCCATGCTCGACGACGGCACGACGCGCCGCTACGCCCCGCCGCCTCCCGGCCAAACGGGGGGCCCAACAGGGGGCCAAATGAAAAAATTGTGGGACTGCATCGAAGCGGTGCGCGGGGGGCCCGTCCCGCCGGGCGGCGCCGACGCCGCGATCGCGGAGGTCTTGTGCGTCAACGGCGCACAGTTGTCGCACCCCATACTGACAATACCCCCGGAATATGTCAGGCGCGTCGGCGACATGGGAAAGCGCTTCACGGATGTCGAAGGGCTTGAAAAGATGCTGTTTGACTGCTACGACAGCATGCTGCTACCGTCCGAGCTGGGCGACGGCCTACACCCCCCGTGGACAGTAGCCGGTAAAATAATAGAAGCACCCGAAATAACCAACATATCGGCAAAAATTTAATTATTCGTAGGGCGCGATGTCTTCATCGCGCCGCTATATGGCGTTTATCGCACCGAAACATGTTATATTAATCAAAAATGATCAAAGGAGCAATTAACATGAACAAGCGATTAAGGGTATTGAACGCGATGGACAAAAAGGAAGTCGACCATGTCCCCGTCGGCTTCTGGTACCATTACGCAGGCGAATACGCGCGGGGCGAGGCCTGCGTCAAGGCGCATCTGGACTATTATAATGAAATCGACGCCGACATTATGAAAATCATGTGCGACGGCTATTTCCCCTACCCCATCGAAATTGAAGTCAACAAGGCCTCCGACTGGTACAACCTAAAACCGCTGGGCAAAGACCATCCATATCTCGCCGAGCAGGTGTGGCGCGTTAAGCGCATAAAAGAAGAGACGGGCGACGAGCGCGCGGTGTTTTATAATGTCAACGCGCCATTTTCGTCGCTGCGCAACGGGGCGGGCAACGACCTCGTTATGGCGCACCTTAAAGAGGACAAGGGCGCGGTGATGCACGCGCTCGACGTCGTGGCGCAGGACAACGCGACCATCTGCGAGCTATGCATCACCGAGGGCAAGGCCGACGGCATATACATGCCCGTCCAGGGCGGCGAGCTAGCCCGTTTCAGCTACGACCAATACAGGGAGATGATCACCCCCAGCGATTTGCGCGTATTAAAGCACGCGAACAAATTCTCCGAATATAATATATTGCATGCGTGCGGCTGGGCGGGCGACAAAAACCGCCTGGAAATATGGCGGGACTACCCATCCAAGGCGATAAACTGGGCCGTATACGTCGAAGAGGTCTCCATGGAGCAGGGGCGCGAATATTTCGGCGAGCGCTGCTGCCTCGGCGGCTTTAAAAACACGCGCCCGGGCATTTTGTTTTACGGCACAAAAAAGGATATACAGGACTACACGAAGAACCTGATTATCTCATTCGGCAAGAGGGGCCTCATCATAGGCGGGGACTGCACAATCCCTGCGGAAGTGCCGCACGAGCGCATGAAATGGGTAGTGGAAGCCGCCAGGCAGATATAGGCGTAGCACATGGGGCACATGGAGACGTATGGAGGCGCGGGGGTGTATAGGACGCATGGGGCGTATGGAGCGCATTAAGGCACATGGGGGGCGTATGTATGAAATATGTTAAGCTGGGGAAGACGGACATTGATATTTCCGTATTGTCGCTGGGATGCTGGGCATTTGCGGGCGGGACTTATTGGGGAGAGCAGGATGAGCGCGAGTCGATAAAAACCATCGATGCAGCGCTCGATCTGGGCGTCAACTTTTTGGACAGCGCCCAGGCCTACGAAAACGGCGTGTCGGAGCGCGTGGTCGGCAAAGCGCTAAAAGGGAAACGCGAAAAAGCGGTGATCGCAACGAAAGTCAGCAACGGCAAGCATTATTACGCAGACACGATGATCGAGGCATGCGACGCCAGCCTGGCGAACCTTCAGACCGATTACATCGATTTATATTACCTCCATTGGCCTAATATGAAAGTACCGTTCGACGAGCCGATGGAGGGCTTGTATAGACTAAAAAAGCAGGGGAAAATCCGCGCGGCGGGCATTAGCAACTATGGCCTCAAACAGATGGGCATGCTGGAGGAGACCGGGAAATTCGACATCCTGGAGGCGCACCAATTGCCGTATAACCTGTTCTGGCGCGCAATCGAGCATGGGATACAGCAAAAATCCATAGAAAGTGGATTGGGCATCGTGTGCTACAGCACACTGGCCCAGGGGCTGCTTTCGGGGAAATATAATTCGGCCGCAGAGGCCCCAGACCACTTGAAAAGTACGCGCTTCATCAACGATCCGGACGGAAAGTTCCACGGCACGCCGGGATTCGCAACAGAGGTGTTTGTGGCGCTCCGCGAATTACGTCCGCTGTGCGACGAGGCCGGCCTGACCATGCCGCAGGCATGCCTTGCATGGCTGTTCAGGCAAAGGGGCGTCGCCTCGCTGCTTACAGGCCCAAGGAATGTGGGCGAGCTGATGGAAAACATCCGATGCATGGACACAGAAATCAGCGACGAACTCGCCGCAAAACTGGCAGCCGCAAGCGAGCCTGTCAGGCAAAAAGTTGGGGATAACCCGGACATGTGGTTCGTGGGCGAACGCGCAAGGACATATTGAGCTAAGGGGGAAAGTGCAAGGTGCGCAACATCGCCGTAATCAGACTGATTATACTGATCACAGCGTGTCTTATATTGATCCTGAACGCTGGCGGCGCAGTGGCAGCCGCGGCGGGAGTTGCTGCCCAAATGGGCGGGGCGGAAGCCGCCACATCGGGCGGATTGGAGCAATCCGTCAGGCGGGTCTATAGCGGCAGGGACTATATAATCACCGAGACGGAAGTCGTCGGCGACTACAGCGCCGCCGATCAGAGGTACCCGTCGGTGGACTCCAGGTTCTACGACGGGCTGGCCATCATACGTGGGCGCGACGGCTACGGCTATATTGACAGGACCGGCCACATCGTCATCCCGGCTGTCTACGTGAGGGCGCACGCATTTCGCGACGGGATCGCCAGGGTCGTCGAAACGGACCGCTCGGCAAGGGGCCGCGTCCAAAACATTATGTACGTTGACACCTCCGGAAATACGGCGACCAACCTAGAAACAATCAGGAAATATAATAGTTTTCACGCATATATAACGCTGCTGATCCACAATGTAAATTTGGCGGACGGCGCCGTCTATAGGGACGGCCTCGCGCTGGCGCGGGAAGGCGCAGACGGTTCAGGAGCGGCGGCGGGTAGCGCCGGAGCGGCGACGTCTGTACTGTCGTGGAACAACGGTAGAAGCGCGGCTCCATCGGCGGCAGCCCCATCAACGGCAGCGGCAGCGGCAGCGACAGTGTCGACAGCAACGACGACGATTGAGGCGATAGCTACGGCGGCGATAGCGGCGGACGACAATTTTGGCGCTATATCCAAATATCAGCCATCGCGGGACACTCAGAGCGGCGGGCAAAACAACAGCCAACAGCCTGCGTCAAGCGCAGACAACGACAACGGCGAGGATGACAGCGCCGAGGGCGGCGCTAATGCCGATGCCAATACCGATTCCAATACCGACTCCGTAACTGAGGCCGAGACCGGCGCCGGGCGGTTCGGCTATATCGACGAGGACGGCAATGTCGTCGTGCCTTTTCAATATGATTACGGCTGCACCAGTTTCAACGAAGGCCTCGCGCTGGCACGCAAGGGCGACAAGTTATATGTGTTGGAAAAACTGCCTGCGGACAGCATTCCCGTAGACAGCCCCGAGGTCGCGGGCAAGCGCATACCCATCCTCATGTACCACGCGGTCCACGACAACCCACACACATCGAATTCGGGTCTGTTTGTGCGCCCGTCGGAAATGGAAGCCCATCTTAAATATTTGGCGGACAATGGCTTCCAGACGATCACATTCGAGGATTTGGACAATATAGGCGCGTACGATAAACCTGTAATGCTGACGTATGACGACGGGTACAAAGACAACTATACCATTTTACTGCCTTTGCTCAAGAAGTATGACATGAAAGCGACTGTGTTCATTATCACCGATGCTGTCGTCTGGGGCAACGACGAATTCGTCTCCACAGACGAAATAATCGAAATGTCCAATTCCGGCCATATATCGATCCAAAGCCACACGGTTACGCACCCCCAACTACCGGATGTGAGCGGGGCGCGCGTGGCTAGGGAGCTATCCGAGTCTAAGACATTCCTCGAAGAATTAATCGGGAAGCCGGTAGACGTCCTGTGCTACCCCGTCGGCAAAAATAACGCGTCTGTGAGGACCCAGGTGGCTGACTATTATAAATATGCCGTAGTCATGGGTGGCGGGAAGTTCCGGTGCGGCGACAACCTGCTCGCGATGAGCCGGATATACGTCGCGCGCGGCACAAGCGCCGCAGCATTCGCCCAATTGGTGAACTAACCAGCGCAGATCAAACGAGGGGACGGTTCTTTTGGAACCGCCCCCTCGTTTTGTTTTAATTTGGCAGCGACTTATTTTCCCGGGACGTCACCATCCAAGTATCGTCAGCACTGGGAAGCTTAACTGCTGTGTTCGGTATGGGAACAGGTGTGCCCTTCCCGTAATCACCGCCAAAAATTTTCTGGTGGCAGAACACAGGGCGCTTTTCCCTGTGTTCTGGCCGTGTGCGGGCCCAGGGTACCCCTGGGCCCTGCACACTCAAAACTATATAACGCGCAGCGTCCGTGACCTTCAACGCTTCTCTGGTCAAGCCCTCGGCCGATTAGTACCGGTCCGCTTAACGCATTGCTGCGCTTACACTCCCGGCCTATCCACCATGTGTTCTACATGGGGCCTTACTCCATTTCTTGGATGGGACATCTCATCTTGAGGGGGGTTTCACGCTTAGATGCTTTCAGCGTTTATCCCTGCCAGACTTGGCTACCCAGCGGTGCCACGGGTGTGACAACTGGTACACCATCGGTCTGTCCATCCCGGTCCTCTCGTACTAAGGACAGATCCTCTCAAATGTCCTGCGCCCGCGACAGATAGGGACCGAACTGTCTCACGACGTTCTGAACCCAGCTCGCGTACCGCTTTAATTGGCGAACAGCCAAACCCTTGGAAACGACTACGCCTCCAGGATGCGATGAGCCGA
>Ga0099364_10001325_pt1 | contig 41017 bp, 29 predicted proteins | sample TergutTh196P3_FD_73070 | JGI IMG/M metagenome (GOLD analysis project Ga0099364, IMG submission 73070) | Microcerotermes parvus P3 segment gut microbial communities from Pointe-Noire, Republic of the Congo - Th196 P3 | ecosystem: Host-associated > Arthropoda: Insects > Digestive system > Gut ...
AAGAACCTGTCTATTTCATGCCGGGCTGCGCCGATTTCATATTCGTACAACAGTTTCGCTGCGCGCCCGCATGCTTCATGGGCGCGTTCTATAATCCATCTATCTATGGGCAACAGCCCCGACTGCAGCTCAGGCGACTGCCGCAAGCCGCCGCGTTCTTGCGCGACTGCGCCCTCACCAGAGCCCGCGCCCGCGTACATGCCCTCCAGGTGGGGCTGCGCGAACCTGGCGGCGTTCCACAGCTTCGTAATAAAACGTTTCGGGATCGCCAACTCCCCTTCCGAAAAAAATGTGTCGCTCCCCAACCGTGCACCCGCCGTCCAGTAGCGCAGGGCGTCTGCGGAATGCGCGGCGATCAAGCGCTCGGGGTCCATGTCATCGTTTTTTTCGCCTTTGGACTTGCTGATCTTCTCGCCTCTCTTTGCCAGGATGAACCCGCATATCATCAAATCTTTCCACGGGATGGCGCCGGTGTGGTACAAGCTGCGCACGATGGTATAGAACGTCCATGTGCGGATGATTTCATGCGCGTGCGTGCGCATCCCCATAGGCGTCAGCTTCAAACCGAGCCGCTCGTTTATCTGCGGCGTGACGCTCGACGTCGCCCATGTGTCGAAGACGGCGCCCTCCGGGACGAACCGCGTGCAGCCGCACCCGGCACAGGCGCCCGCATACACCGTCTCGAGCGGGTTGACCGGCAACTGCTCCTCCGAGGCAAAAACGGCCGCCCCGCAGTCGGCGCAGTACCAGACGGGGAACGGGACTCCGAAATAACGCTGCCGCGAAATGCACCAGTCCCATTTCAGGTTTTCGACCCAAGCCGTATAACGGTTTTTCATGCTTGGCGGGTACCAGTTTATTTCGTCTGCCGCATTTAAAAATTGATCGCGCCCGCTCATTATTTCGATGTACCACTGCCGCGATGGGATGATTTCGACCGTCCTCCCGCAGCGCTCGTGCGCACCGACGGCATGGGTGATTGTCTCGGACTTCAGCTTCAGGCCGCGCTCGCCCAGCAAGCGGATGATTTCCGTGCGAGCGGCTTGTATCTCCATGCCCCCAATATACGGCGCCTCTGCGGCGATGCGCCCATCGGGCGTGATGGCCCTGCGATACGGCAGTTTATGCTTTGCATGCCATTCCGCGTCCGCGCTGTCGCCGAACGTGGCGCACATGACGACACCGGTGCCTTTTTCCATGTCTGCCCCGTCGTCGGCCAGTATGGGTATGTCGTGTCCGTACAGCGGCACGGTCGCCGACAATCCTATATAGTCGCGGTACCGCAGGTCGGCTGGGTTGACGAATAGACAAACGCAGCCGTACAAAAGCTCCGGCCTCGTGGTGGCGACCTCCAGCGGCGGGCGGTCGGCGCCCTCTAGCGGCGGGCGGTCGGCGCCCTCAAGTTGTGGGCGTCCGGCGACATGGAACGGCACATGGACGTATGTGCCCTCTACGTCGACCGCGTCCAGTTCTGCCTGGGCTATCGACGTCCCGCACTCCACGCACCACAGCACCGGGGACTCCTTTGTGTAAGCCTTGCCAGCCTCGGCCAGTTCCAGGAACAGGCGCTGCGAAATTTTCACCACTTCAGGGCTTATGGTCCGATATGTCGTCGACCAGTCCACCGAGAACCCCAGCGACGACCAAAACGCCTTGAACCCGTCCTCATATTTTTGCGTGGCGCCGAGGCATTTTTCGACAAATTCGCCACGCGGGAGCGCTCCGGCACGAATCCCCTCCTCGCGTTCAACGAGCCGCTCGGTGGGCAGCCCGTTGTCGTCGAAGCCGAATGGATAGAATACATTCTGCCCCTGCATGCGACGGAACCTGGCGATCATCTCCGCCTGCGTATAGGAGAACAAGTGCCCGATGTGCAGGCTGCCGCTGACCGTCGGCGGCGGCGTGTCGATGGAGTATATGTCCCCGCTCGCGTTTTTATCGAACCGGAAAAAGTCACCCTGTTCCCAAAAATCCTGTATCTGCTTTTCGACTTTCGTAAAATCGTAACGCTTGTCCATAGTTACTGGCGACCTCCCTTAAAATTTTGTATTAACTGCCATGCGCCAACGGCGTAAATTTTTAAATGAATGATCGTTGTGCCTTGCTGCAGTGCGCCGAGGGCGTCACACCCTACAATTTCTTATGGTTTTTCTGCGCAACAAAAAGTCCCAGGCACATATTGCTCTGCCTGGGACGAATATTGCTATCCGCGGTACCACCCAATTTCGAAAGACGTAGTTTCGGGTTTGTGGGCCCTGCCCTTTGGGGCCGGCCTGTGCCAAAACGTTCCTCCGCGCTCTGCCGGTGCGGGACAACGCATGCGCGAGGCGGCGCCGTCCGATACCGTTCCCCGTAACGGCGGGAAGCCCGTTGGAGCCTACTGGGACGTAAGTGAAACAGCCTATATTGCTGTTTCGCAGTTAATAATGTAATGTCATATATTACAACGCAGCGCCACAGTTTACAACGCAGTGCTGCATTTCCTGCACATCCGTTCGATCCACAGCTCGGGGGCTACCTTCCGTACCATCCTCGCGGGCGCTTACACCAGCCGCGCCCTCTCTGCGCTAAAGATCGGTATGTACTCCTCCCCGTCATCGCCTTTGTTGTGATGAACCAATATTGAATTAAAATAATTCTAACACAAACGTATTAATTTGAAAATAGCATTTTTAATGCAGGGCGGGGAGAGCGCGGGGCTTGCCCCCGCCGCACATTACTCGTAGGGCGAGGGGATTCCCCGCCGAGTCCTGTGGCCACGACCTGCATATCGCGGGGTTGCAGTGGAGGCAAGCCCCCACCCTACGTTTCGTTCGGTAATATTACGTTTGTTGCTTCCCAAAATTGTCGCTCATCATCAAATCCCCCGTTTGGCGCCGGCGATAAGCGCTTTGTATGTCTGCGCCAATGTCTCGTGCTCAACGGCGGCGGCGTCGAACTTGAACACCGCGAACACTATTTGGACACAGAAGCCTATGGCGACTACAGTAATCACTGTACCGACGCCCACCATGCCGCCCAGCAGCCACCCAACGAACGTTACAACGAGCTCTACGATGCCCCGGCAAAGACCCACCGGCATCTTCGTCTTTTTGTTCAGCACGACCATCAAGTTATCTCGTGGCCCCGCGCCGAACGCGGACTTGATGTAATAATATGTCCCGGCGGCGATGACGAACATCCCCGCGACGAGCATCAGTATGCCAATAGGCATGTTCGGGGCCAGCGGCACAATGTCCAGCTTGAGCAGCTCGTCTAAAAACACGCCCGTAAGAATCATGCTGAACACCGTCCCCAGCCCGATTTTTTCGCCGCACGCCGTGACGATGATCACGATGATGACGCCCGCAATGATAGACGCGTCGCCGATACTGATGCCCACCGCCAGGCCCAGCCCCGAGTGAAAGACCTCCCACGGAGCGTAGCCAATGTTGGCCCTGATGGTAAGCACAAGGCCGACTGCAAATAGAATGATGCCGACGATTAAATACGTAGCGCGGATGGCAAACTGTTTCATAAAGCCTCTAAGATGTGTTGCTTTCTATGCTAATGTTAATGCTAATGCTGATGCGATTGTAAAATTAATTGCAAATGTAAATACGTTTTACGGCGAAACCCATATGCCCGCTCCGGCGCCGCCGCCCGCTCTTCCGCCAGCCCCGCCGCTTTCGGCGGCAAAACCAATTTTACCAAGCGTGTCCGCCAGCGCCGCGCACGCCGCCGCGAACGCCTCGGGCTTTGTTTTGTAAATAAAATCCGTCTTCACAGCCATGCTCTCACCTTTGTCGTTGATAGTCAAGTGCGGCTCCACCGACAGGAAAACATCCTTGCCTTTTTTCGCGAACCGCGCCAGCACCTCGCCGACTTGCCCGTCGCCGCGCCCCGCCGGCACGATCTCGCCGCTGGACAGATACGCGTCCTTTATATGAAAATATTCAATATAGTTCTCCAGCATCGCATACGCGCCCAGGACGTCCACTTTATCGACGATGAAATTCGCCGGGTCGAACACCAGCTTCAGCCGCCCGCCGAACGCGTCGTACAGCTCCTTGCACCGCTCGGGGACATTGCCGAAGATGCCCCTCTCGTTTTCGTGGCAGAACACGATGCCGGGCGCGGCGTCCATCATCATGCCGATGCGCGAAACGACTTCGTCTATGTGCGCGGAAGGGTTGTCGAGCGTGCCGTAGAAGCTGAAAAAGCGCAAAAGCCCCGTCTCCAGCACATGCATTTTTTCGACATAGTGCTTAAACGATTCCAGCGTGGGCGCGAAGTCGTCCCCAATGTCGGTTTTCCCGAACGGCGAGCCCGCAGCGGACACCTTGACGCCGGCGCCGTCCAGCGCTTTCTTTATCTCCTTGGCTTCGGCAAGCGTGACGTCGGTCAGATTTTTGCCGTTAATGTTCCGCATTTCGATATAGCCGATTTTGTTGTCATGGCAAGCTTTTATTTGCTCTTCCACGCTTTGCCCTGCTTCGTCGGTAAATCCTGCAATGGTGTATTTCATAGATGGATACTTCCTTTCATTCATATAGTCAATATCATTTTATTGTGTGTGCCTGCAACGGCGCGATGAGGACATCGCGCCCTACAAGCGCCGCCGCAATCGGGAGGGATGCCGCCCCCACTGCGCTTCAGCTAAATTCAAGCATGCGCTTGCGGTAATGCATGTAGTCCTCGAAGCGCACTTCCTCCGGCACTCCGTGGTCGCATGTGGGTATGTAGCCGCCCTGCTCCTTCATGAAAGGCATTATTCGGTCGACCTCGCGGTCGATGGCGTCCTTTCCGGCGGCCAGTATGCGCTTGTCGATCCCCCCGCGCATCAAAAGCTGCGGGTACTGCTTGCGCAGCGCCACGACGTCGCACCCCGACGCCACCTCGAACGGCGACATGTAGTCCATGCCAATTTCCTGATAGATGGGAATCACGGGCCTGCAGTCCCCGTCCGTGTCAATTTGCAAATACAAGTGGCGCTCCTTATCCAGTTGCCGCCCTTTAATATTGCTAATCAACTGCTGATAATATGGGAACAGGAACTCGCGCATCATGTCCGGGGAGATGAGCGCCCCGTGGTTGTAGCATATGTCCTCGGCAAGGAACAGCTCGTCGATGGTCACATGCGCCTGATAGTCCGCAATCACGGCGTCGGCCAGCTCGAACCACGCGCGCATCATGTCGTGCACCAGCCCCGGCTCGTCATAGACCATGTAGAGGATGCCCTCCGGGCCGACCAGCGAGCGCAGGTACATGTACCCCCCGACGACGCTCTGCCCAATCATGGCGCCCTGCGCGCTCTTGTCCGTAAATTGCCTGATATATTCGGGCAGGCCGTCAAAACGGCCCGGGGCGTCGACGGCCAGCCGCCACTTGACGTTCCGCTCCCAGTCGTCCCAGCCTGTGACGGGGTGGCTGACATATTCGGGCATAAAGCCGCTCCTGCGCCCCTTAAAATACAGCACATGCCGCCCCGCAAAATCCCGGACCAACTCGTACGCGCCCCGGTCCTCGAGTACCTCGACTTCAAACTCGGGGCAAAAAGCCGCTTCGCACCAGCCCAGCTTGCCCAGGTTGAACATGCCGTTGCCGTCGTAGCCGAACAGCTTAGCTAAGTCCTCGCCCTCTTTGATATGCCCCTCGGCAGTCCACCGCTCCAGCACAAAGTAGCCGAACTCTCGCTGTATGATGGGGGCGCCCTTCTTCATGGCATAAAAATCCCTGGTTTTGGCTATGTCCGCTTGCAATGTTGCGCTGTCCATTGATTATAATCTCCTTATGCGTCCTGTACAGTACCTATGTATCGAGCAATAGAAACCCAATTGAAACCCAATAGAAAAAGATCGCGGGCGAACACTGTTCGCCCCTACATGTTATAGGTTATTTTAGACGATTGCCAAAGTCGGTATTTTGCGGGCGAACACTGTTCACCCTACAACATTTTGTATATGTGGAATATTGATTGCCCATGCCCATATGTAGGACGCACATTGTGCGTCCGCGACTTTTACAATCGCCTATATAGGTTATTCTACTGTGCGCCTGGAATGCCTTGGGAATTGTCAGGTAAAGCGAATAACCCGGAGGTTATTTTATTGCGCGCCCGGAATGCCTACCGCGCACTGCACGCCGACATTGCATTTGCCGCAGCCGTAGCGCGGGTCGTGCTTTTCTCTGGTCGACTGAAGAAAGTCCGCACACGCCGCTATGTCCTTCCCCTTCTTGACGTCGATGGCGCCGACGGGGCATTGGGCGGCGCATTCACCGCACATGGTACAGTATTCGTCGTACCGCGAGTAGGGACGCGCATCCGCTTCCACCGGCATGTCGGTTATGATGCTGCCAAAGCGCCCCGCCGTGCCCAGCTTGGTGATGAGCCCCCGCGACAAGCCGAATGTGCCCAGCCCGCAAATATATGCGACATGCCGCTCCGACCAACTGCTGGTATAGTCCGGCAGCTCCCCGCCGCCCCGGCTGAGCGGGTCCGTCTTATGGGCGGATGTGTAGCGTTCGTCCAACATGGGGACGACGGCGGCGAAACCCGAATCGCTGAGAAGCTTTTGGATAGCAGCGAGCATAGCGCCCAGGGCCACCTGCCCCTCAATGCGCCCATGCAGCCATTCCGGCGGGATCTCCGCGCCTCCGCCCCGGTTGGCGGCGACGATGCGCCCGTCGAACGGGCAAAAGAACGAAAGCACCGTCCGCGCGCCCGGCAGCCATTCGCCCGGTGACATAAAGAGTGGCCCGACGACAGAACCATCCTTCATTTGCTCAAACAAAGGATCCCCGGCCGCCGCCGCCCCCAGCAGCGGCGCGCCAAAAAAGCGCATCCCGGCCAAGTCCGGGCGGAGCGCCGCCCCCGCATCCAAATAGTTAACTGGCGATCCGTCAAAGAAACGGGTTGCCGCGCCCAATAAATCATTTTTGCTGATTGGCGCCATAATGACCACCTCCACGTTCTAAAATTAGGGGGACTGTTCTCGTGTGTTATACATCTCAACACAAGAGAACCGTCCCCCTGTGTTAATACCAGCCCCCAACCGCTCAAATTTGATATTCTGTGCGCGCCAGTACTTCTTCTTGCATTGTGGGAGACAGTTTTACGAAATAATCGCTATAGCCCCCTACGCGCACTATAACGTCGCGATATGCGTCGGGATTTTCTTTCGCTTTCAAAAGCGTCTCCCTATCCACAACATTTACTTGCAACTCAAACCCGCCGCGATCCAGATACGTTTTTATTATCGCAATCAATTTTTCTACTGACGCCTCGTTAAACATCTTTTTTGAAAACTTCATGTTAACCGCGACGCCGCCGATAAATTTATGGTGATCCCATTTTGTGCTCGATAAAACCGCTGCGGTAGGCCCCCGCAGCTCACGGCCCTGAGCCGGCCCGGAGCCGTCCCCCAAGGGGAAGCCCGCTTTCCTTCCATCCGGCGACGCGCCGGTTTTTTGGCCAAATTGGTCATGCATAATCCAGCAAAATAAGCTCGGGACGAGATAGTTTTCTTTCCGCTTTTGATATTTGCTCATTATATCAGTCAGCCACTGCGTCAATGATATGACGTATTTGTCGGCTTCATCGTTATCATTGCCATATTTGGGAACCGCATTCAATATTCTCTGCCTTACGATCTCATATCCATCATAATCATTTTTCAGCGCCGCACGAAGCGTATCCATAGGCAATTCCCCGCTGCCGTAGACGAGCTTTTCCAATACGCAAAGCGCATCCGCCACGTTCGACAAACCGACAAATGACGGCATTATCCAGTTGTAGCGGGCGCCGCCTTGCTCTATGTCCACTCCTTTTTCAAGGCAGTCGTTGACGAAGCAGGATAGCAACGGATCCATCATATATCTCGCGCGATCTGCGCGCAGCCTGGTCTCGTTTATAAGGTTTTCAACAATCCCGCTCTCGACATGGGCGAAATACGCGTCCAACAGCATCTCCAGCGAGGGATAGTCCTTTTCCATAACTTCCAGCAGCTTTTGCACAAGGTTCATGTACGGGCTGGCCACCCAGACGTTTGACGATGCAATTGGCGTTATTTCGACGCAAGTGGAATGGATGTAATCATGGGACTCATCCTTAGGCAGCCCGTGGAACTCTAGCCCTTTGGAAATCACATCGTCGTTGAAGATCGCGGGATGCGAGTGGCCTTCGCCCAATATTTCGCACGCAAGCCGCAAATCCTCCTCCGGCGTGTCCCGGCACCAGCAAAGGCCCACCCCCGGATAGATCAACCTGACATGGCGCACGGCTTCCATGCCCATTCGCGTTAAATCGTTGGAAACCACGCGCCCGTCTTTTTCCCGGCCCCCGACCATGTATCCGGATGCCAAGCCGCTGGGTATCCTTGTCTCCAACAGTATCGCATAGCAATCAATAAGCGTTTGGGCGAAATATGGGGTTATAATACCATTTTCCACATCATGCTTATAAAATTGCCATAAATACCTGTCGGGGCGCCCCAACTGATAAAGATGGCTGCCGGGCACAAAGGGCCTCGCGCTGATGCAAAAGGTTATAAAGTGCGCCGCTTGGATAGCTTCATAAAAACTTGAGGCTGGATAGCGCGGGGCTTTTCGCAGGTTTTTTGCGATTAAAAGTAGCTCTTGCCTGCGTTTTTCGCACCCACATGATTTGGCCTGTGCACAGGCTTCCTCCGCATAGCGTTCCGCGAAACGCATTACGCCCTCGAGCGAACGTATGCACGCCATGTAAAAATTGTCTTTTTCTATGTCCCCAGGCAGTGTAAGATCAAGCCTTTCCCGTTTTTTCGCGATGTCCGCGACAATGCCCTCTATGCCCTTGTTTAGCAGCAGATCATAGTCGATTGTCATGTGGGATGCCTGGCCGCGCATCGCTGGGGTGACCTGGATGGCATATTCTTCTAAAAGCTTGTATTCCTCCTGCTCGTCCTTTGTGAACTCCCTGCCAGCCATACGCCCGACAATTAATTCATCACTGCCGATATACGGAGCCGTGTTGTCGAAAATATCGTATATAGCTTCGCCGACCCGCAAAGCGTAGGCCTTATCCCTGTTGCGATCTTTTAAACTCTTGAAAAAGTGGTACTTCAGCTCACTGTAGTCATAACTGCAACTTTGCGGGACAAGGCGCAATTTTTCAATTCTATCTTTGTCATAGCCTTTATCCATATACTTACGCTACCTTCCTAATACTTACGCTACCTTCCTTATACTTACGCCACCTTCCTTCGGCGAGCCTATGATGCGAACACCGGCACAACCGTATGCCTTTTCATAAATTCCACCCATTCCGCGACCATATCTATAGGGGTTATAGACGCGTCGGCGTGGCGTGCGATCTTACCGATGGCCTCAGCCTTCGATATGCCCAGCGGATGATATGGCTCGATGTCTATGTGGTCGATGTTTAAGAGCCGGCCCGCTAGCTCGCAGAGCTTTATAAAATGTGCCTCGTTATCATTGAGGCCCGGAATTATCGGGCAGCGCAGCACGATCTTTGCTCCTGACGCGTCTAGCCGTTGATAATTTTCCAATATTGTCTCGTTAGTGACGCCTGTAAATTCTTTGTGGCGTAATGGATCAGTTTCTTTGACATCGCATAGAAAAACATCTATAAACTTTGCCGCTTTATCAAGAATTTCATACGCCGCAGCGCCGCAAGTTTCAACACATGTGTGGAGGCCCTCGCTTTTGGCATGCGAGAGCAGGGCAATGGCGAATTCCGGTTGAAAAAACGGCTCTCCACCTGATAGTGTAATGCCCCCACCTGAATTGCGGTAGAATGCCTCATCTTTTTTTACTTCTTCCAAAACCTCCGCGACAGTAGCTTCCCTCCCAATGATTTCCAACGCGCCGGTAGGACATGCTTGTGTACATTTGCCGCAACGCGCGCAGCTATCTCGCATAAAAGAGTGTTGCCCTATATCCAAACCGTGCAGTTTTTCTTTGCAAGGAGCTACGCACGCGCCACAATAAAGGCATTTTGAAGGATAATAGGCGATTTCAGGTCTTTTTTCATGGGACTCAGGATTGTGGCACCACAAACAATCCAGCGGACAACCTTTCATGAATACTGTCGTCCGAATCCCTGGGCCATCATGGATTGAAAAGCGCTGTATATCAAATATGACTCCCTTTACATCCATTGTATTCAAAGTAACCACCTAAAACATTACTTGCTGACATATCGCTCGCAGCATTACGTAGCATTACATAGCATTACAAGCATTTCGCAACATTACAATCATTACGCAGCACTACGCAGCATTACACAGAATTGCACAGGATTGCACAACAGTACGCAGTATTACGCAACATTACACAGCATTACGCAGTATTACGCAGTATTACGCAGCATTATATGATATATGCCAGTTTGGCTTTTTCTTTTATGCCTTGGCATTTTAATCACTCAGACAATAATTTATCAAATTATGTATGCTCTGACAACACAAGAGCACAGGCCATTTCATTGCCCAGGAATAATTAATGGTTTATTAATGGTTAATTAATTGGCCGGTTTATCGGAGGTTTTGTCCCAACCGGGCGCTGCTGTGTTAAAATGTCGGTATGGGCATAGACACTGAGGAGCATGGGGCACGGGACACGGAACACGGGGGGCATTCTTGCATGTTGCACGCCAATATCCTCGCTACCATAGGCGCAACGCCGATGGTGCGCATCAACAATATCAATAAAAATCCTGCGGTCGAGCTGTACGCCAAAATTGAGGGCTTCAACCCCACCGGCAGCATCAAGGACAGGATCGCCCTAAAGATGGTCGAGCAAGCCGAAGCGGAGGGCATCCTGACAAGGGACAAGATCATCATCGAAGCCACGTCGGGAAACACCGGCATCGGCCTTGCCATGATTGGCGCTGTCAAGGGCTACAGGGTACAGATCGTTATGAGCTCGGCGGTTTCCGTAGAGCGGCAGAAGATGATCAAGGCCTTCGGTGGTGAGATCATACTCACCGACCCCGCGCTCGGGACTGACGGCGCCATCATTAAGACGAGGGAACTCATATCGGCCGATCCGGATAAATATTTCAACCCCAACCAGTTTTCCAACGTATACAACAAGATTACGCACTATAAGACCACGGCGGAAGAAATTTGGGAGCAGACGGGTGGCCGCGTGACGCATTTCGTGTCGTCGCTGGGCACGTCCGGCACGTTGATGGGAGTCGGGACGATGCTAAAGGAGCGCAACCCGTCAATCAAAATTATCGAGGCGCAGCCTGTCAAGGGGCATTACATCCAGGGCTTGAAAAACATGGAGGAGGCCATCGTCCCGGAGATATACGAAATCGGCGAGATAGACGAGAGCATACTCATAGACACAGCCGAGGCGTACGAAATGGCCCGGCGGATTGTGCGCGAGGAAGGCATATTCGTCGGCATGTCCAGCGGGGCGGCAATGCTGGCCGCAGTCAGGGTGATCGAGAGGCTGGACAGCGGCCTAATGGTGGTAATCCTGCCCGACAGGGGCGAAAAATACCTGAGCACCGATCTGTTTTTGGTGTGAATGAAATCGTTGTGAAATTACCGCATCATATCATGAAAATTGTTTTCCACATTATAAAGCGTATTATGCCATTCTTCGTTTAATTTGCTCAATTAATACGCTCAATTGATGCGTTTAGTAGGGCTTGGGTGCGTCGCCTACATCGGTTGCTCCGTCCTGTTGATTATTTCGTCCTGCAGGGCTTTGTCCAGGTTCCGGAAGTAGTCGCTGTAGCCCGCGACGCGGACGATCAGGTCCCGGTATTCGTCCGGGCGCGCCTGGGCGTCAAGCAGGGTCTGCCTGTCCACGACGTTGAACTGTATGTGGTGGCCGTCCATCGTGAAATAGGAGCGTATCAACGCCGCGACGCTGCGCGTACCCTCATCGCCTTCCACGACGGATGGCGTGAACTTTTGGTTGAGCAGCGCCCCGCCGGTCTTTAACTGGTCTAGCTTCGCGGCCGATTTCAAGACCGCCGTCGGCCCCTTGCGGTCTGCGCCTTTTTCCGGCGATATGCCATCAGCCAGAGGGACTCCGGCGCGCCTGCCGTTGGGGCTGGCCTGCATGACCTGGCCAAAATAAACATGGCATGTCGTCGGTAAAAACTCAACTATGGTCTTGGAACCTTTGGGCGTGTCGCGCCCGGCGATCGCCGCCTGCAGCGAGTCCGCAACGTTCCGCATTATGTCGTCGGCGTAGTCGTCGTCGTTGCCATATTTCGGCGCTTCGCACACGAGGTTGAAGATTTCCTCATGACCGTTAAAATCAGCGGCGCAGGCGTCGATCATCTGATCCAGCGTGAGCGCCTTGTCCTCGTATACAAGCTTTTTGATGGCGGCGAGCGAGTCCGTTATCGTGGAAATTCCCACGCACTGTATATAGCTGGTGTTATAGCGGGCGCCCCCGGCGTTGTAGTCGATGCCCCGCGCAATGCAGTCGTCGGTGATGACGGAGAGCAGCGGCACGGGCATATGGTTCATGTACATGCGCTCGATCAGGTTGTTGCCGGCGATCTTCACGTCGGCGACATATGCGAGCTGCTTGGCAAATGCGTCGTAAAGCGCCTCGTACGAGTCGAAGGCGGCATAGCTGGCAGCGTCGCCGCTTGTTCCGCCGCCTGCGCTACTACCAGTGCCACTACCATTGCCACTATCCGCGCCACTATCCTCGACGTCCAAGCCGGCCGGGTCGCCCAAGTCCAGACTGGCCTGCTCCCCGGTATATCTGTCGCGGCCCCGGAACAGCACGAGTTCCAGGATTTTCGGGACATTGAAGTAGCCGGTCAGTACGTACGCTTCTTTGCCGGCTGTACCCGTCTCTACGCAGCCGCTGGCGATGCCGCCCTCCCTGGCGTCGTCGACGGACTTCCCCATGTTAAGCAGCTCCTGTATTATGGCCTCGGAGTTGTAAAAGGCGGGCTGGCCCCATCCCTTTTTTGATATCTTCACGGCCTCGCGCAAAAAATGCTCGGGGGACTTGCGCGATATCTGGACATTGGAACTGGGCTGCAGCAGCTTCATCTCATCCATCACTTCGAGGATGAGGTAGCTGACCTCGCTGACGCCGCATGTCCCGTCCGGGCGCAGCGCGCCTGTGTTGATGTTGCAAAAATCCGTGTATGTGGCGCTCTCTTTGAGCGTGACGCCCACCTTGGGCGGCGCCGGTTGGTTGTTGAACTGTATCCAAAAGTTTTCCAAAAGCTCGCGCGCAAACGCCCTTGTCAAAGTACCATCATTGACCTCGCGCTCATAAAACGGCTCCAGATGCTGGTCAAGCTTGCCCGGGGAGTACGCGTCCCAGTTGTTCATCTCGACAGTCACGCCGATGTGCGTAAACCAGTACATCTGCAGCGCCTGCCGAAATGTGCGGGGCGCGTGCGCCGGCACGGCGTCGCACACCGCCGCGAGTTCCAAAAGCTCCGCGCGCCAAGCCGGATCGGCCTCAGCCGCCGCCAGCTCCCTTGCCAGGGCGGCGTAGCGTTCGCCTAATATGATCATGCCCTCGCACGCGAGTCGCATCCCGGCCAGTTCCTCGCGCTTGTCCAACGCCGACGCATCGTTAAGATAGTCGAGCGAAGCGATCGCCGCGTCGATGTCCTCAATAAAATCAAAATAACCTTTTTGGTATATCCGGCCGCCCGCAACCGTGTGCCCGGGCCCGCGCTGCATCAAAAACTCCGTGAACAGCCCGCCCCGGAACAACCTGTGCCATTCCTCCGGCAACAGCGCGTTGATTTTTTCCATCATCGCCCGCCCGCGCCAATAGGGGATGACGACGTCGCGCTGGATGCGCCTGTCCTCCTCTGTAACTTGGAAAAATACGTTTTCCCTGTCGTTCATGTTGTCGAAATCAGACAGGGTATGGCAGCACAGCTCCGGGAACGTGGGCGCCGCCCACGGCTTGTGCCCTTTCTCACCGACGATGAGCGCGCCCCGTTCCAGGTAGAGGGTTCGGCGCTCCATTATATATTTAAAAGCATGGCCCCGCAGCACGGCGGGCGAGCATTTGCCCTCGTACAACTGATAGGCCTCCGTGAGCAGTACGGCCCGTTCCATAGATATGGACGGCTGCGACTCTTGCTCGCTGATCCGCCTCAGCCTGCGGATACGCTCCGTGGAGCCCCTACCCGCAGCGTCCGTAGTGACGGGTACATTAACTGTAGCCATACCTTACCCCCAAAATACATTAATATGCCAATCATTTGCGCTTCCGAATAATAACTATAATAACTACTATGAAAGTCGTTGGCTCGGAAAATGCGATTTCCCTCGCCTCACGGGCATGAAACGCCCGCGCGTCGCGTTGCGCCGCGATAGTGTTCACGCCGCCATACTTTCGTGCCATATTGGTGACGGCACTGTCGTGAACACTATTATATGATTATAAGCTAAATCATTGCATAATATTATCATTATATTTATATTTATCATCTACATATTTTTATCTACATATTTATGCCGCCGCCGACGCCGGCCTTGAAGCCGGACGCAAACCAAAAATGCCTCAGCTCGTCCAACCTTTCCGCATGCGGCGCGTCAAATGCCGGCGGTGCGAGACCCAGCCTCGTGTATTTGCCGCGCGCGTACGCGTGGTATGGCAGCAGGCTGATAAACTTCGGCTTTACCTGCTTCGCTTCCAGCCAGCGGGCGATGCGCTCCATGTCGTCCAGGCCGTCGTTGACGCCCGCGAGCAGCGGCAGCCGCAGGCAAATCGCCGCCCCGTCGCGGCTGAGCTGTGACAAATTCTCCAAAATGCGTTTGTTGGATACGCCCGTATAAAATATATGTTTGCTGTCGTCCAGCATTTTTATGTCATATAGGAACAGGTCCGTCAAGTGCAGCACTCCCGCAAACGCGGCATATGGGACGTCCCCGCAGGTGTCAATGGCGACAGAGACGCCCCGGCGCCCCAGCTCTTCCATCAGCGCGGAGATATACGCCATATTGCACGACAGCGGCTCCCCGCCGGACAGCGTCGCGCCGCCGCCGGACTCGTCGTAAAATATCCTGTCTTTTGCCAGTTCGTCGGCCAGTTCGCCGACAGACCATGCCCTGTAGGTTGTGCCCGGGTCGCGTTCGCCTTCCTGACCGTTCCGGCTTTCCCGATCGCACATGCCTTCCTGGCCGCTCCAGCTTTCTGGTTCGCGCTCGCCTTCCTGGCTGCTCCGGTTTTCTGGTTCGCGCCCACCTTCCAAGTTGGACAATCCTGCTGAATTGATCAACCCCTCCGGATTGTGGCACCATTTGCAACGCAGCGGGCAACCGCAAAAAAACACGGTTGTGCGGATGCCCGGACCGTCGTGGATGGAAAACCTCTGTATGTTGAATATATACGGCTCATATTGGCGGCTGGCACAGCCATGATAATAATTCACGATGTGATTATTTATACTCTTTTTTAATTCTTTTGCCATTTGTTATACTAAATATACAAATTTTGTATTAGCAATATTATACGCTCAATGCCATTGCCCGTCAAATATAATTCGCTCATACCGATGTAAACCATGCGCAAAGCATGCGCATCAATGTATGGCAAAGCCCATACCTTTATGGTATGGTATATTATGGTTGTTTTTTAAACGGTTAGGCGATTGTAAAAGCCGGTATTTTACGGGCGAACACTGTTCGCCCCTACAACATTTTGTTTATAAACAAAATTGGCTGCCCATATGTAGGGACGCACATTGTGCGTCCGAGACTTTTACAACCGCCTAATAAAGCGGTAATAGGGAGATTAGCCTCATGTACTTTGCAATGGATGAAATAGGATTCGAAAATACAGAGTTAATAAAAACGATTGAATATGAAGCTGATAGATGGAAATTTATTTATGATGTAGCGAAAACATACGGTTTTGATGGCATACATTTTACTCCGTCATTATACAAAATATTCAATCTCGACATTAAACATATTCCCGATTATTTTAAAGAGTTTAGGCTTACTTTGCATCTTGGTGGCATACACACAATAATTTCCGAAAACGATAATGATATATTTGAAAAAGAGTTTGAAAATGCATTTGGTATTGCCCTTGAATACAATATGCACGATGTATCAATCCATCCGCCATATATCTATAAATTAACAGCGGAAGAAAAAAGTATAGCGCTGGATTATTTGGATAAATCAATCGATAAATGGATAAAAAAGTTAAGCTCCAAAGGTATTTCATTATCATTAGAAACCCATGTTACTGGTGAATGGTTTCTATTTGATGGCTTACACGAATATGTAAAATTTATAAACAACCACCCTGCTTTAGGGGTACTCATAGATATTTCGCATAATTATTATAATCCGCAATACTCCGAGCATGATATTATAAACATTTTGGGTAATAAAAATGTTAAAGGGCTGCATATCAGCGACGCGCTCCGCAGCGCAGAATTTTTTGATGGCACCCATTTAGCAATCGGCAGCGGCACGATTGATTTTCCGATACTGTTAAAGGGCTTTGAAAAGTTTACAGATTTGTATTGCGTGCTGGAAATAAAATCACAAAACGAGGGCATAGAAAGTAGCCTTAAAATATTGAAAAAAATAGTTAACTAATTGAATTTCTAGTTGACAGGAGACGATTTAGCATGGGGCGCAGGCAAATAAGGTGCCATGGCGATGAGGGGCGGTTTGAGGTAGTCGCGCAGTACATATATCAGCGTTATGGCGACAGCATCGAATATATAGCCGACGTCGCGGGAGGGCAGGGCCTCCTCAGCAGAATCCTCAACAAAAAATACAATTACAGCGCAGAGGTGATAGACCCCAGGGGCAACACGCTCACGGGCGTCCCGTCGAAGCAGGCCGATTACGCCCCCGAAATGGCGCCTTTCTACGATCTGATTGTCGGGCTGCACCCAGACGCCGCTACGCGTGCGGTCGCCCAAAGCGCGCTGTACCGCCCTGTTTTGCTCGTGCCCTGTTGCAACGAGTGGGACAAGTCGCAAAAACTGGGCTCTCGCGAATTGGTACAATCGATTGTTGATTATTTCAACAATTTGGGCATACCCAACGAAACCGTCGAATTTGATATAAAAAAGCCGAAAAACATCGGCATTATAACAGGAGCATTATCATGAGAATGCCCAGGCACATTTATAAGATACATTCCATGGATATATTCTTTGACATATTTTTTGAAATATACTCATAAAATCCTTGCGCCCTCTTGAACAGCAACGATCAACTAGAAACGCCGACATAGCGACATGGCATGGTATAATTTGACAAATTTGACTAATTTGACGGTTTTTTTTGCTAGGCTATGGATTTTCGCATGCCAATCTGATAGAATAATTCGAACACATATTCTAAATTAACGCACGGATGGACAGGCATGGACAGAAGCGGGGGATATTCGGCATACAGCATACCGAGGCGTGCCAAACCGGGCAACGCCAGGCAAAGCGCTATGGGCGATACATGGCATAACGTTCCGGTAAATACGCGGCAAAACGCGCCTCGTACGCCCGGGCAGACGGGCGCCTCTGCATCAACGCAAACATCCGAGCAAACGCCAATACAGGCGACGCCAATGCAGGCGCCGCCCATGCAGGCGCCCATGCAGGCGATGCCCACTCAGGTCGATTTGTTCAGTGTAGCGGCTTTGAAAGACATGGAATTCGCAGAAATTGAGTTGGGCGCGGGTGGCGCGCAAATAATCGGCACATCGCAACCACCGGCCCGCGAGTCGCAGCCACCGGCTCACGCTCTGCAACCACCGGCCCGCACTCTGCAGCCACCGACCCACGCTCTACAGCCTCCGGCCTACGCTTTACAACCACCGGCTCACAGGTCGCAGCCGGCCCTCACATCGCAGCCGACCCTCACGTTGCAACCGGTCCTCACATCGCAGCGGATCCCTCACAGACGAGTCGATCCTATACGCGAACGCTTCTATAAAATGCGCAGCCTCACCGGCGGCAGCCCTTTTGGCCGAAACGACTCCGGCTTGTTCTACAGGCAGGCCCGTTTCATGGAGGATTTTGCCGACGATTACGAGGGGAATGCAAAGTTTTCCATGTACTACCCATCATATCAGTACATGGGCTACGAACAGCTCCGCACCTATTTTACCTGGCGCACCGGTGTCCGCAGCGGATTGTACCGCCCTGCTTCGTTGTCCTTTGTATTTCTACATTTATATGAATTGCTGTCCGGCGTAGGCTCGAGCAGCCTGAAAGAAGGTCCGGGCAAAATGGTCAGCATATGGCGCGCATACGCGGAACAGTACCCGTCGCTAAACAACTATCTACCCGGCTGGATCAAGGACTATCATATCTACTACAACATGCCGGACACGTTGATGAGCTTCATTGAAGAGCATGGGCTGCGCGGCTTCTTTCCGGAACTGTTTTTCTTCGACGACGACAAAAAAATCCTTTTATGGAACAAAGCTTCCAGTTATAATATAGCAAAGTCCATATTTTACACATCTGAAAACGAACATTTGATGTGCGATTGTTTTAACGCCGTTTTCGATGGCCTTAAAGGGCTGTGTGAGAAGCATAGTATACATCCGGCTAACTTATTTACCAATTATACAGGTGCTGCGCAACGCTGGGTCCCGTTTGATCGCGCTCTCTTCCATTACTGGCATTCGCAGCCGGACTGCGTGATTGCGCTGCCGGGGGGCGAGATTTACTATTGCAAAAAAAACCATTGGACGACGGAGCCCACAATGTGGGACAGCGGCAAAAACGAACTCATTGGGTATACGCTTAAAAAGACCGAGGCTTGCTTGCGCGAGACTGTAGGCTTCAAGTATAAAATTACGGCCAACCCACGCAGGGCGGCGTATCATTTAAGGAAAAAAGGGATCCCTATTTTACTGTTTGATAGCGCAATCGAAAAAGCGGTAACGGATTTTTATAAAGATATGAACCGCACCGTTGTCAGCGTCGATCATATGAACCTGGCGCGTATCCGCATAGAGGCGCAAGGGACGAGGGACAAGTTGATTGTCCCGGACAAGTTGATTGTCCCGGACACATTAATCGTCACGGACAAGTTGATTGTTCCAGACAACGGGGCGGCTCTGGAATGGCCGGCAGAAATTGACGCAGGCGGCGCAGATGGCGTGGATAGCGCCGTGGCAGCGGACGGAAGTAGCGGTGCAGAAGGAAGTAGTGTTGCGGATAATGCGGACACAGTCGCCGGTACAAAAAGCGCGGATAGCGCCATCGAAGCAGGCGGATGGCTCGCATTTTATGAATCGCTGAGCGCCGTTGAGCGCGGTGCGCTTTCCATGATCATAAGCGGCGTAGGGGACATCAAAACGTACGCGGACGACAACGGCTGCATGATCGAAGTGCTTGCGGACGGCATCAACGAAAAAGCGTCCGACTTCATTGGCGACAATATCATGGAAACGGGCGACGGCATATTTGTATATGATGAGTATAAAGACAGGCTTATGGAGATCGCGTTATGAGCATGAACAACCAAGTCCCGGCGCGGATAGCGAACATCCTGATCAACGCCCTCAAAGGCGGCGTCGTGCCGAGGGTGGGGCTGGAGTACATTACGGTCGGGCGGGCGCAGGAAATCGCAGCCATCCTGCACGACATTGATTTGATATCGGACGGCAGCGCGTCGTTCCGGTTCATCGTCGGCAGGTACGGCAGCGGAAAAAGCTTCCTGCTGCAGACCATCCGCAACTACGCCACGGCCAAAGGCTTTGCAGTCGTCGACGCCGACCTCTCCCCCGAGCGTCGCTTCGCCGGGACAAAGGGCCAGGGGCTGGCTACATACAAAGAGCTCATGCAGAACCTCTCCACCAAGTCAAAGCCCGACGGCGGGGCGCTGCCGCTAATTCTGGAACGTTGGATCTCCGGTATCCAGGCGACAGTAAAAGCGCAGTCGGACCTCGAAGGGGAGGCGTTCGACCTCCAGGTGGAAAAGCAGATATACGCGGTGGCCGGCGCCCTTGAAGGGATGGTGAACGGGTTCGAGTTCGCGAAAGCCGTCGTCGCCTACTGGCGGGCGTACCTGAACGACGACGCGGCGGCAAAGGGCAATGTACTCAAATGGTTCCGGGGCGAATACCCCTCGCGCAGGGAGGCCAAGGCCGATCTGGACATAAATTTTATTGTTACAGACGAAAACTGGTACGACTTTTTGAAGCTGCTCGCGGCGTTCCTGGTCGGCGCGGGCTACAATGGGCTGCTGGTGCTGATTGACGAGCTGGTCAACATCTACAAGATACCCAACTCGATCACGCGGCAGAACAACTACGAAAAAATACTCACGATATACAACGACGTGTTGCAGGGCAAGGCGCAGCACATCGGCTTCTTGATGGGCGGTACGCCGCAGTGCATCGAGGACAAATACAAAGGCGTGTTCAGTTATGAGGCACTCCGCTCGCGGCTGGCGGAGGGGCATTTCGCCGCCGAGGGCATAAAGGACTTGTCCGCCCCGATCATCAGGCTGCAGATGCTCACACAGGAAGAGATGTATGTGCTTGTGGAGAAATTGCGCGACATCCACGCGCAACTGTTCCATTATGCGCCCACTCTGAGCCACGACGACCTGGTGTATTTCCTCACCGTGGAGTACAACAGGGTCGGCGCCGAAACCCATATCACACCGCGCGAGATCATCAGGGACTTCATAGAACTCGTCAACATCCTCCACCAAAACCCCGGCACAAGCGCCGCAGGCATATTGGGCGGCAACAGCTTCGAGCTGGCCAAAGGCGGCCTGACAGACGAGGACATACACACAGAATTTGTCGAGTTTGACGTATAGGGGCTGTAAAACAATGGACGTATTTAACCGGCTTGCGCCGTTCATACAGGAATATATATACCAAAACAAATGGGAGGAGCTGCGCGGCATACAGGTCGCGGCATGCGAGGCTATTTTCGGCGGCGGCGGCAACCTTCTGCTTTCGTCCGGTACCGCCTCCGGTAAGACCGAGGCCGCCTTCCTCCCGGTGCTCACAGAACTTTACGAAAACCCGTCAAAGTCGGTCGGCGTCATTTACATATCGCCGCTGAAGGCTCTCATAAACGACCAATTCAAGCGGCTGGAGCAGCTCCTGATCGATTCCAATATCCCGGTCGTCAAATGGCACGGGGACGCATCGCAGACTAAGAAGAACGCCCTGGTCAAAAATCCGGAGGGCCTCTTGCAAATCACGCCGGAGTCGCTGGAGAGCCTGCTGACCAACAAGCGCGGCGCTTGCCTACAGATGTTCTCGGACCTGCGCTTCGTGATCATCGACGAGGTGCACCACTTCATGCGCGACGCACGGGGCATCCAGTTGCTCTGCGTGCTGGAGCGCCTGCAAAAGCTGACCGGCGTCATGCCGCGCCGCATAGGGCTGTCCGCCACGCTCGGCGACGTGTCGCTGGCGCAGGCATGGCTCAACACCGGCACGGGGCGGGACTGCGTCGCGCCCGTCACCGACGAGGGCAAAAAGCGTGTCCGGCTGCATGTGGAGCGCTTTGTAAACTACAGCGACAAGCGCGACTTCGTGGAGCGGGATGGCAGCGGGAACGTGGTCAATGTCAGCGGCGACGGGGATATCGGCGTCCGGGAGCACTATGAGTATCTGTTTAAGATGACGCTGGACAAAAAGACAATCATCTTTACGAACAGCCGCGAGGAGACCGAGTTCGTGATGGCCAACCTGCGCGAGATCGCCATGCGGAACAAGGCGCCGGATATATACAGAGTGCACCACGGCAACGTGTCGGCGTTGATCCGAGAGACGACAGAGGACGAGATGAAGTCCGACGACGAGAAGACCGTCACCGGCGCTACCGTGACGCTCGAGCTCGGCATCGACATCGGCTCGCTCGATCAGGCGGTGCAGGTCGGCGCGCCGCTCAACGTCTCCAGCTTTGCCCAGAGGCTCGGCCGCTGCGGGCGGCGCGGCCAGACGCCGCAGCTTCTGTTCACCTTCGTCGAGAGCATCCGCATAAACTCCTCCGACACGCTCGGCCCCATCAACTGGGAGTTCATCCGCACGATTGCGATCATAGAGCTGTATACCAAGGAGCGCTGGCTGGAACCGATATACCCGCACAACCACGCGTACAACCTGCTCTATCACCAGACGATGAGCCACTTAAAGAGCTGCGGGGAGCTGTCCCCGGCGGCGCTGGCGCAGGCGGTACTGGCCCTCGGCTGCTTCCGGCATATACCACAGGACGACTACAGGGCGCTACTCGCCCATTTGATAGACACGGAGCAGCTCGAGCGCACCGAGCGGGGCGGGCTGCTTATCGGGCGCGAGGGCGAGAAGATCGTCAACAGCCACAAGTTCCTCACGGTTTTTATCGCCCCTGAATATCTTCTCGTAAAAGACGAAAACCGCACCATTGGTACAGTGGACAAGGTCTACCCCGTGGGTATACGCTTCGCCCTGGCTGGGCTCACATGGGAGACGGTGGACGTCAACGAAAAGAGCAAGGTCATATTTGTCAAGCGCGTGCCGGGCATTTCCGTCGTGGACTGGGACGTGGACTTCGAAGCGGAGCTGCACACGGTGCTGGTGAGGAAAATCCGCGCGATCCTGCAATCAGACGAAGCGTACCCGTACCTTAGCATACGGTGCGCCGAGCGTCTGGCGGAGATACGGTACATCGCCCGGAACAGCGGCATATTGGAAAACCTTGTGACGCCGCTGTCCGAGAAAAAATACGCCGTCTTCCCCTGGGTGGGGACGCGGCAGCTTTTGACGCTGCACTACGCGCTGCTGCGCAGGGGCATAAAGAACAAGCTACCCTGGATCACCTGCGTCTACCTGGAACTGATATACGAGGGCGACGCTGGCGAGTTGGAACAACTGATACGCGATATTGTGCGCAGCGATATCGATTTATACGATCTGCCGCTGCCGGACAACGTGCAAGTCAAGGGAAAGTACAACGAGTTCATCCCGACGGGCCTTTTGCGCAAGCAGTTCATTGAGGATTTTTTAGACTTGGACGGCCTGCGGGAGGCGTTTACGTAAATATGTTTAAAGCTTGACGCCCATGTCTTTTAATACGCGCTGGATTTCATTGGCAGGTACTTCGCGCGGCGTTGTGCGCGTCGCGGCGGCAATCGCGGCCGCCACCCCGGCCGCCTGCCCCAGGGCCATCATGTTGCCCGTACTCTTCCCGGCAGCCTGGGCCAGGTGCGTCGTCGAGCCGCAGCGCCCCGCCGCCAGCAGCCCCTCTATGCCCACAGGCAGCATGCATCGGTACGGATAGGCGTGGCCGCTCTTCATGCTGTGGCTGTAGTCTTTGTCTTCCGCCAGCCCGCCCGGGTCGATTTCGCCGTACCTTCTGGCGATCACATCGGCAAATTCCGTCCCGTTGCAAACGTCATCTTCCGTTAACACATAGTCGCCGACGATGCGCCGCGTCTCGCGGACACCCAGATCGGCGCCGACGCGCATCAGGCAGCAGTTTTCCATGCCGGGGATCTTTTTGGCGCGGGCAATCTTGACAAAGTCGATTGCGACCTCGATCCCGGCGCGCTCCGCGAACGTTAAATCGCGGCTGTCCGTCCCATCGACTATACCTGCGCGGCGTATACCCCCGTTGTTGACGGAGACGGCGCCCGGCACGGTGGCGCGGTCGAACGCGTAAAACAGCGCGACGCTGTAGCCCTCGGCGTCGGCTTCGTTCATGATTTCGTTCAACTTACCTCGGCTATCTGCCAAAAACGCATAGAACCTGTCCGTATCGACATTGCACACGGCGAAGCCCAGCGTCACCGGCATGAAGTGGCCGTCGCTTTCGCGCCCCTTGACCATCTTCGCCCCTGCGTAGTACGCAACATCCGCGTCGCCCGTGGCGTCCACGACGCTGTGGGCAAAATAGCTCACGGCGCCGTCTTTGCTCTGAACCTTTACGCCCGTTACCCTGTTGCCGTCCATCTCCGCCCCGACGACCGGGCTGTGCAGCAGGTAGTCGCACCCGACCTCCTCCAGCGCGTTGAACACGGCGAGCCTGTGGTAGTCGGGGTGGATGTCCAGGTTGTCCCCGTTCACCCAACCTTTGGCGCCATCCCGCCATGCGTCACCGCCCAGCGCCTTTATATGCTTTACAAAGATGTCGTGCGCGCCGCCCCGACCGCCGCCGTCCTGCAGCACCCTGTTCATGGGCATCCAGTGCGAAACCACAGGGACGCCGCCGAAATAAGCGCGCCCTTCGAGCAGCAGCGCCCTCGCGCCGCGCACAGATGCGGCGAGCGCCGCCCCGATACCGGCTGGCCCCCCGCCCGCGACTATGACGTCATACCTTGCGCCGCCATTTTGCGGTATGCGCGACATTATAGAGAACTTATCCATTTAGATATCCCCTTTTCACATTTTTCTTATAATTATATATCAAATATCTGCAAAATAACTGTCATCCGCATTTTAGCATTTCTGTTACAGTGCGGTGACATGCCTTGACGAGGGTTACTGATGCGGGATAATATGGAATGGCATGGCAACGATATAGTAATTGACAAATAATGTGTAACATAAACAATAGCGGGCGAACACATCGACGGGCAGCATGCGATAGGAAGTTAATGTGATTGGACGATAGTTGTGGTTGAAATGGCACATACGAAAATTACAGGGGGGCACGCGCGGGTGCATGCCCGGTGCGACATGGAGGCGACGCTGGCCAGCGGGCAGACGTTTGCTTTCGTGCCATGCACGGGCGGCTTTTCAGGGATTGTGGACAGGCGCCCCGTCATGATACACAGGGAAAGCGACGGGGACGCGGGCTGCGGAGCCGGGGGTATAACAGAGGGCGTTGCAAGAAGTGCAGAGGGTTTCGCGGCGGGAGGAACGACAAGCGGCGGATATATAATAGAATGCCCCGAGGCGGACGCCGCGTTCTGGCGGCGCTATTTTGACCTTGACAGGCATTACGGCGAACTTTTAAGCAAATATATTTTGGGCGGCAATATGCATGTGGCGGGCAGCGGCGATATGTCCACATCGGCCCCTGGGGAACATTTTTTGGCGATGTGCGTCGAAGCGTTCAATGGGCTCAAGTTGCTGCGGCAGCCCGTTTGGGAGACGATATGCGCGTTTATAATATCCGCGAACAACCACCAAAAACGCATTGAATCGATCTACCGGGGCCTATCGCGCCTATACGGCGAAGCAATCGAATGGGCGGGAATGAATTTTTATGCCTTCCCATCCGCGCAGGCGCTGGCGGCAGCGGGCGAGGACGGGCTGCGTCAGGTCGGCCTTGGCTACAGGGCGCCATATCTTTGGGACACGGCCAAGTCGGTCGCAATGTCAGGGCTGGCGGACATTGATAACCTCGCTTACGAGAACGCCCTTAAATATCTGATGTCTTTTCGCGGCGTCGGCGAAAAAGTCGCCGACTGCGTGCTTCTGTTTTCCACGCGCCACCAAAAAGCGTTCCCGGTCGATGTGTGGATTGAAAGGGCGCTGCGCGAGCATTACGGGATGGGCGGTTCGCGTCGGGAAATGAAGCTTATGGCGCAGGCAATGTTCGGGGACGCGGCGGGCGTCGCCCAGCAATTTCTCTTTCACGGCATGCGGACGAAATTAACACGAAATAAATGAATGTGACAATAATGAAAGAGACTATAAAAAACTCAGCGGACGAATATAGCTATTAGGGGCGCAATGGAAAAGGAACTGTTGATACGCGCTGACGGCGTTACAAAGATGTTTGGGCAATTGACGGCGGTGGACAATGTCAGCATGGACATTTACTCAGGCGAGATATACGGCGTGGCGGGGCTGAATGGTGCGGGCAAGTCGACGTTGCTGGCCATTCTGGCGGGCGTAATGCGCCCCGATGCCGGCGCCGTACTATACGGGGGCGCACATGCAAGCGCCGCCGCGCTGCGGATAGGATACGTGCCACAGGAAATAGCGCTGTTTCCCGACCTGTCCGTTTACGACAACTTAAAATTTTGGTCGCTTGCAAGCGGGAGCGGCGCGACTGCGCACAATGGCTCGGCGCCCATTAAAGAACGCATCGCTGCCGCTGCCGAAATCGCAGGCTTGTCGGAACGGATGCGCCAAACCGTCCGCTCATTGTCTGGCGGCATGAGACAGCGCGTAAACATTGCGGCGGCTCTCGTCGCTGCGCCGGACATACTTATAATGGACGAACCGACTGCGGGGCTTGACGTCAAGAACAGGCGGGACATTTTGAATTTCGTCAATGCGCTCGCAAGAGGGGGCCCGCGCGAAGGGCTGGCCGGGAACATCGCGGTGGTCTGTACCAGCCACCAGTCGGGCGAGCTTGAAATGGTGTCCGATCGTCTGCTACTGCTGGACAGGGGCCGCGCGGTGTTCGACGGGCCGCCGTCGAATGTCTTCAGCGGGAAATACGCCGCGTATGAAAATATCGACGACATCCTATATTCGCTGGGCAGCTCCGAATTTAGGGGGCAGGGCGCGAAATAAACATTTGCCGCTCGTTGAATTGCGGCCCATATGATATAATAACGTAAAAAATAACGATGCGAAAGACTGACGCAATGAAACTGTTCCGAAAAACATTAGACATGACTGTCATTATCGCCGTGCTGGTGTTTTTATTTATTATGCCGTTTATCTCCTCCTGCACAAAAGAGGTCGAGCTGCCGCCGGAGGAAGTCGTCGAAACGGAAAACGCGCACGAAACACTTTTTAACATCCTCTCATCAGAAAACGGCCATTCCAGCAATTTGAGCATACAGCACATAAGGGAGTTTTACATCGGCGGGTCGTCGGCTGCTCTGTTTGAGCATTTGGCTGAGAGCCCCATGGTCGCGGAAGCCAACCTCACAGTCTCCGCCGACAGGGCCATTTTCGGGGACGACGCCTTGTATGCGGACTTTGCGACGACGTTTTTGAGGGACGCCTCACTGTCCATCGTATCAAACAGGGACCCATCTACAAAAACCAGCTTCACCAACATTGGAATAACGCTCGCAGGGCAAAAATTGGCCGGCGCCGACATATATATTGATGACGGCGAGCTCTTCTGCCTGAGATCGGCGGAACTGTATCCCGATTATCTGGGCCTCAATTACCCTGATTTATTGAACATAGTTTCTGACGCCACCGATAATGCGGCGCTTAGCAACATGTCTTACGACAACCTGTTTTTAGTTCAGGAAAAATACATGGATTTACTCGGCTTGCTGTATACCGACAGCGAACTGATGGATTCCGTCACTGGGCCCCTCATAGACAAGCTGAGGGACGCGATCGCGGATGAAAACATTACTATTGAATATGATGTGCCCGCCGATGGCATGCCGGGCGGCGCGTACAAAAAAGTGTCGGTCAGCCTGGCGAACGACGATCTGCGGCAAGTTCTGACGGCGCTGGTACAGGCCGCAAAAGAAAACACCGCGCTGTTGACATTGATAAAAGGGAAATATTCCGTCATTTATGAAACCATAGCGGAGCTTGCCGATATCGGGGCCAATGTCGATCCGCAGATGCTCGGCCTACCCCCGATAGAGGATGTCGAAACCTTTTTCCAAACGTCGTTCGCCGCGTTCGAGGTGATGCTCGGCGCTTCGGCGGGCCTGCCCGTAAAAGCTATGTCGTTTGATTTGTATTTAGACGAGACGATCCTTAAAAGCGTGGATATCAAGGCCTGGACGTCCCTACCGGAGATTCGGGCAGGGGGAGGCGCGGTAGCGGGCGGCGCAGAAGGCGGTGCAGGTGCAGGTGGCGCAGTTAACACGGGCGATGCCAGCAATATTGGTGATCAGGGCAATGCGGGCGGCGATGGCAGCCCAGGCAGCCAGGGCGGCGATGACCCCGCTGGCGCTGACGGCGCAGACGGTTCCGTCAACACGGCTTTTCCCAACTCCGTATATATTATTAATAATGCCGGAGAACCGGATTTACACATCGGCTTAAAATCATTTGACGACGGCGAGGACCGGCGGCTCGACTCGATTATTATCATGTTCGCTGGAGATGGCGGCGATAAAAATACGCTGTCCGTAGTCAGCGTACTGTCCAGCGAGATCGCTGACGAGTCCGGTGGGACTGCTGTCTCTTCTGGGAGGACTGCTGTCTCTTCCGGGAGGACTGCTGTCTCTTCTGGGAAGACAGGCGTCATCGATTTTACGCTCGATGGCGCGGCGTTCAACCGCAATATTCCAAACACCACGTTAAGCTACACTTGGGACGACGACAATCAGTCCCTGTCGCTTTACAGCCGGGCCAGGGACGCATCCGGACATGAAACGCCCCTTTTGCATTTTCAGGGCGAGCTTACGGTATTGCAACCAGCCGATAACGGAAATGCGGCTACATTCGGCATATCGGCCGAGCTCGGCATGAACGATGTCGATGCATTTTTGGCGGGGCAATCGACAGATGCCGCTGCTGAGGCTACTACAGGGGCCGCGTCTGCGTCTGCCGCTGAGGCCACGTCTGCATCCGCGTCCGGGTCGGCGTCCGAGTCGGCGTCCGGGTCCGCAACGGCTTCCGAAACAATTTCCGGCGCCGCGTCCGGCGCCGCATCCAACGCCGCGCCCGCCCCTGGCAGCGCGGATTTTACATTGAGTGTGCGCTGCGAGGGGCAACTGCAGTTCGGGGCCGCAGACATACCGCCGCTGATGGAGGACGAATATTATTTATTGGTACAGGATTCATTTTACGACGGCACATTTGAGACAATATTCAATGAGTTCTTTACCAATCTGATACGCTTCGCATCGGCCAACCGGCAGCTCCTCAGCCTATATGGCTTCCCCGGGTTTTAGCCAATATGTTCAAACGCGCCGCCAGGAGCATATACGCATTTATAGGGATAATCGTCCTTGGCGCCAAAAGCCAGTACAGATCGTTCGCCGGAATGGCGCTCGGCTCTATCGCCGCGCCGCTCCTGGTCGCAGCGGTATTTATAGCGGCGGCTCCAACGATCTCCGGGATTTTTGCCCGACAGAAAATGAACCTCGTTTTTTGCGATTTAGAGGGTTCCGCATATTTTGACACTATAATCAACCTCCTGCTCGCGGACGAGTCGGTGACGCGGACGGTCACCGTAGTGAAACTTGACTATGATGAATCGCTCGGCGCCCTGGACAGCGGCTGGGCGGACGCCGTCATCATTTTTCCCGACTCATTTATTAGCGACATGTCGCAGGGCATCAACAGGCCCGTAAAAATCCTAGCCAGCGAATCCGATCCAATAAGGACCGTCATCATAAAAGAGTTCATGCAAAGCGCGGCGGATCAGCTCTCCGCCGCCCAGAGCGCCATAAACACAGCATGGTTCAACATGGATTTGGAACGGACGGGCGACACGATGCGCAACCTGATATTTGTAACCCTCACGCTCGAATACACGTCAAAGGCATTTGCCCGCAGCATTTATTACACCTTCCACAATGTCGCCCCGCCCTTCGGCAACAGCTCGCCGGCGGCGTTTTTGACGGCATCCGCGCTTGCGGCGCTCGTGTTTTTCGGGGCGCTGCCCGGCGTCAAGCGCATTATATTTGAACGCGGAGCGGGCATAGCCACCCGCCTGGCGGCGTCGGGCGCCTCCAGCGCACGCGTCGCGCTCTATCACTTTTTCCCGATATATACCAAACAGCTCTTGTGCGCATGTATAGCGATATTGCTGGCGCTCCCCGCCGTCACAGCAGCCGTCGCCGCCTCGGACGTCACCGCTTCATCTGCGGCGCCCGGCGATGGCGACATTTTTTCGATCATCGGCGGCGGCTTGGGCTTTGGCTCATCGGATGATAGCGCATCGGAAAATGGTTCGATAGAAGACAGTTCGATAGAAGACGAATCGTCGGAAGACGAATCGTCGGAAGGCGACTCGTCGGAGGACGGCTCATCAGCAGGCGGAACAGGCTCTGCTATAGGAGGCATATTAAACGACGCAATCGACGACAGAACCGGAGGCGCCGACAGTACCGGCGCCGCAATTGGGGCGCCCGACGAAGCTTTTAAATTTTCAGACATTCCGAAAATTATCAAAGCGTCGGCGACAAAAGAAAATGTTGACCGCTTCGCCGACACATTTCTTATAATGTGCGCGCTATGCTTTTTTACGTCCTCGCTTTCGCTGTTTTGCGGCTGCGCGCTAAAACGCCCGGAATCTGCGGACCTCCTGATTGTTACGCTGGGCATTGTAATGGCGATAGCCGGGGGCACCGTCATACCGTATCCATATTTGCCAGATCTTTTTCAATCGATAGGGGGCTTTTGTTTCAACAAATGGGCCCACAGCCTGATTGCCTCTTCCCTGTTCGGCGGCTCCGATTTTGGCGTTGTCGGCGGGATCGCCGATGCCGGTAATAATGCGGGCGGCGGTGTTGCGCTGGCAGTTTTTGCGGCTTTATCAACCTTGCTCATTGTAGCGTCGACTATAAAAATAAAAATGGATCGTACATAAAAATCATGTGGGGGCAGTGCGTGTGACATTGCTATCGGTTTTTATCATAAAAATTAAAAACACATTGCTCTACCGGCACAACCTGGCGCTGCTTATCGCACTGCCCGCGCTCGCGGTTGTCGGCGCCTGGGCGCTGCTCACATTTTATATAGAAGGCGGCGCGAGCATACCTGTCGGCGTGCTGGATTATGACAAAACCGAATTTTCCCGAACGGCGATAGCCCGGTTTGCGCAAAAATCCACAGTCGGCGTCATTGAACTTGAAACGGGCGAAATAATGCAATGGGCGATCGACGGCGCGAACAGCGACACGAGCGAAGGTTTAGATGCGAGCGACGATGAAGACAACGGTGCTGGTGGCGGCGCTGGCACAAACGGTGCTGCAGATACGGATGGCGGCGCTGGCGGCGGCAATAATGCACCTGTTTTAGACGAAGCGCTACAAGCGGCTGCGAGGCTCATCCAGACCGGCGCCTTGGAGGCAGTTCTGGTCGTCAACCCCGGTTTCTCAGATAATTTATACGCAGGCGAGCCCGACAATGTGTTCGCGGTATATTGCCTGCCGGGCGGCATCGCTCGGGGCATAGTCGCGGAACTGTTCGCGGCACAGGTGTCCAGGCTATACTTTAACTGCGACTCGGCCAGCAGAGTCGTGCGGGACGCCGCGTCCGCTGCGCGATCGGCGCGCCGGCCGGCTTTGACTGACGACGAAATCGCTGAAATATTCGACGCTGCCTACGCGTTCTGCGACGCCTACTGGGAACCGGAGCCTCTGATGACAGTGGAGTACGAACGCTACGAAATTCCCCCGTCTGCGTCTGCGTCTGCGTCTACGCCCCAGTCCCCATCCGAGTCCCCGTCCGCGCTCTCGCCCACATCCGCATCCGCACCCGAACACACATCCTCATCCTCGTCCGCTCCCGCACCCGCCCTCGCCCCACCTGGCTCAACGAACCTGCCGCGCCAAACGCGCCTGCCGGGTCCGCTCGGCAGCGGCGAATGGGAAGACTTGCGCGCCATGCTCAACGACCTTATCGCCCGGGGGGTATTCGCCATATTCTTCACATACGCCGCTTTCTGCGTGATCAACGCCACCGGCGTCATGGCGCGCGAGCGGTCGGACGGCGTGTTGACCCGCATGCGCGCGCACGGGTTCGGCGCCGGGAAATGGATAGCTATATCCGCAGCGGCGCCATTTATTTTATACGGCGTCCCCTGCGCCGCGCTGCTGTCGTACCTTACAGGCAGCCCGCGCAGCGCCGTTTTCGCATTCGCTTCATTGATATGCGTATCCACGCTGGGGGCCTGCTGCGCCTACATACTCAAAAACCCCCGCCACTACAGGGCCTTTACGCTGGTATGCGTAATATTCTCAACCGGCGCGTCGCTGTATTTCTTATAAAATAAGACGCCGTTCATAAAACGGCGTCATTATTATAATACGGCTACAGGCTCCCTCTTACATTTCATAGATTTTTTGTAATGTTTCGATTAACATCGCCCTCTTTTCCGAGGGCCCGGCGTCCATAATCCATTCCACTAACCGATACCCGACATTCACGAGAATCATCTCGCGGATGCAATGATTTTTTATATATGTTACGTCGGCGTACTCGGAAAAGCCCTTATAGTACGCCGGGACGCATCTTCGATAGCTCTCAACCATATGGTTAACGTCCGCTTCGTCAGCGACAAGGCTCTTGATGTCCTCGCCTATGTACCCCCACCCTGCTGTGTCCCAATCTATTAGGATAATTTTGCCGTCTTTGAAAAATATGTTCGTAACCCAAAAGTCCCTGTGGCACAGCACGACGGGCAGCGCCTCAATGCGGCTCCATATTTCGTCGGCATTGTCGTCTATCTCTATCAGCATTTGGCACAGGTGCTTCGGTATTTCGCATTTGTCTGAGCGGATGTAGTTGTATACTTTGTGCCACGAGCGGTAGCGCAAATAATAATTTTTCAAATCCTCTGCTTTGCTGAGATTACGGAAGTTTTGGAATACCTCGGATTGGCCGGCGTACAGTTTCCCTTGCCAGCGCCCAAGCTCAAAAGCGGCGCGCTCAAAATTTTCAACGGTTAAGTCGCGCCCGGATACGCCGTCGATGTGCTCCATCCATATTTGCCATTCGCTTTCGTCCCCGTTCATTTCGGCATGATAGCATTCCGGCCAGCGGAGGGAATCCGTGAACAATGAGCCGAAATCCGACATGTACAGGTCGTACTCCCTGCGCCATGAGTTTGAATCGCCCAGGCGATCCCATTTCTTTTGAATTTTCAGCACGACATTATACGGCAATTTCATGCCATCGGCCGATACGGCAGTGCCGGAAACAAGGCGCACTTCGCCCACCGTGCCCCCGTGCAGCCTCTTTGATTTATAATCGGCTTTTGATATTGGCATATCGAACATTTTGCCCAAAGCCTTTATCAGCGCTTCGTTCCTGAAAAAATCATAATAGGAATAGCTGAGCAACTTGTTTGTTTTGTCGAAGCCGCCCGGCACAAGCTCTATGGCGTGTATGCTTCCCTCCGGGCCATCCACGCTGCCGTCCGTGGCGATGCCGAAGTCCCGGCAATCCGAAAATCCCATTTTCCTCCGGTAGACGTCGGGGTGGCCTTCGACCATGCACCCGGTATAGCCAAGCGATTTGGCGATTTCAAGCCCCCGCTTGACGAGCGCCGTGCCGACCCCTTTTCGCTGGTACTCATACGTTTTGTCGGCGTGGCTGTCGCTTTTCCCATGCTTAACCGCAAGACTGTTGAGCCACACGATATGCTCGCCGCCGTCGCCCATCGGCAGCGCGGAAAATATGGCGTGCCCGAGATATATTGGCTCCTCGTCCATGACGGCTACCAATTCCAGCTCCGGGATGTAATAAGGAGAGCGGCGTATATTGTCCCCAAAAACCTCATGCCAGTAGCCGTCGCTGCCCCGCTCGTTGTATTCAAAAGCGTCGTGGTCCAGTTTCTTGACAATCTCATATTCGTCCGCATGTATTTGCTTTATTTCATAACTATCCAATGTTAACCCCATATTATAAATAACCCCATATTCATCGATTATTTCATATACTTCGATTATTTCATACCGAATAAATGATTAATATTATTTTTCTTATTGTACTTGATACTTTATCTGTCTACAAATCCGATCCCAGGTCAATTATATGTCACCTTTGTTTCCTGGACAGATAAAATGGCTGGGGGCAGAATTATTACCCGGTTTGTGATATATTCGATAGGGAAACAAACCGGTTTATGCTATCCGCGTTCTATAAAGGAGGGTTAAATCATCAAGTTAAAATGGTTTGGCACAGCCTGCATTATGGTTGAATATAATGGAACCCGGCTATTGTTTGACCCTTTCTTTCCACTGAACGAAAATATGGGTGAGCAGCCTTTGGATGAGATTCCACCGCTGGACGGTATATTCGTTTCACACGGCCATTTTGACCACATAGCCGGCATACCTGCCGTATGTAAACGCTACGGCGAAAAAGTCGGCGTTTATTGTACGAGGACGCCCCGTGATACGTTGGTAACAAAAGGTATGGACAGCGGGCGCATCTATCAAATCAGCCCAGGCGACGTTATCAGCATGGGCGATTTAGAAATCCAAGTCTTAAAAGGGAAGCATATCAAGTTCGACTTTTGGCAGATTGCGAGGACCCTACTCAATCCGAGGATGATCGCTTACCGCAAAAATCTGCGGTACATATTAAAAGAAAACGCCGTCTGCGCGGAAAGCGGTGAAACAGTGGTGTATAATATCCAGGCAGGGGGCAAGCAGGTTCTCCTCCTGGGGAGTGCGAATCTGGATGCAGAGACAAAATATACCAAAGGCGCAGACATGCTCATACTGCCTTTCCAGGGGCGTTCAGACATTGAAAAATACGCTATGCAAATAATTAGCAGGCTGCTGCCAAAGCAAGTTTTGCTGAGCCATTTTGACGACTCGTATCCGCCCATTACTTCATCAGTAAATACTGAACCGTTCCGGCTGCTGATGCGGAAAACCTATCCTGACATAGCAGTGCTCATCCCACAAATAAATACCGAATGGATAAATTTGGAGGAGCATAATACGATCGTCAGTTGACGCCGACGTCTGTGCGGCCAAGGAGATCGTCATATGGTTGGAAACCTGGGTAACCTTGAAGGCTGCGTGGTGGCCAGCAACGCGCTCTACCACGCGGGCAGCAAGTTCGCTGCGTTCGACTTGGGCGGCCACAAAGATTCCAAAATAGAACTCGATACCTACGTAAAGCCCGACTTGACCGGCATCACATACCCCATAGAAAGGAAATAATTCCGTAAAGGAGATAAACCGCATGTATAAAAAGGAAATCAGCTTCCTGGATTTTGAAGCGCGCGGCGCCAAAATCATTAAACAGACCGCCACCTCCCTTGTTATGGAAATACCCAAAGGCGGCGGCGGGGCTGTATTGAAAGGCCCCGCAGGCAAGGTGGGCGGCGCCGACTGGGCGGCGGCCAAGTGGCTGTATTTTGACGTCTACAACCCCAACAAGGACGTATTCGCGACCGTCGTGGAAATCGGGTTCTGGAGGGACGGCATGGACGTGGACGCCGATGATCCGCGCTTCGTGGACGGCGTCGGCATTTACCCCAACTACATGACGCGTACGAGCGTTGGATTTTCGGAGCTTGCCGCGCAAAACGTCTTCCTGCCGCAGACCCCCGGCGGGCTGAAAGCGGTCATGACGGGGCGCGCGGTGGTGCCGACAGAGGCCGTTGCGTTGTTTTTGGGCGGGCGCGAATGCCACGAAACGCAGGTATTTGAATTTTACAACCTCACACTGAGCGAAGAGGAACCGGACTACCCGATGCCCGACTTGAAGCTCATGGACAAGCTTGGCCAGTGGACGCAGAAGGACTGGGAAGGCAAGACGCGCCGCGTGGAGGATCTGGTGGACTACCTGCGCTCCGAGTACGACAAACCGCTTGTTGCCAACCCTAAACTCAGCAAATGGGGCGGATGGCTGGACAAAAAGTTCGACGCGACCGGCTACTTTAGGACCCAGCACGACGGCAAGCGGTGGTGGCTCGTCGATCCCGACGGCTACGTCTTCATTTCCGCCGGGATGGACTGCATACAAGCCAGGGAGTCATCGCGCGTGACGGACTGGGAGGGCGCGTACGAGTGGCTGCCCGTGCGTCACGGTAAGTACAATGCGGCTTACGCCGTCTCCTCCGGTGACCCGACGCGCGGCCGGCGCGTGCGCTACTCGGAGCTGGTCAGCTTCTCCATCATCAACCTGATCCGCGCGTTCGGCGAAAACTGGTACGAAGCCTGGTGCAAGATAACGCGCCGTCGACTCGCCGAGTGGGGTATCAACACACTGGGTAACGGCGCCGAACCGGAATTCGTGAAATACTCAAAAATGCCGTGGTGTTTTTTCATGCGCGGCTTCCCCAGGACCGACGTGACGATTTACCGGGACTTCCCCGACGTCTATTCGCCGCAGTACGCGGAGCGCGCCGAAGTGTTCGCACAGCAGCTCGTCCCATACCTGGACGACCGCTACATGCTGGGTTATTATCTGACAAACGAGCCGGAGTGGGGCTTTGGCCACGACATTGAGATATCAGAGCACATGCTGGAGATCCCGGTCGAATCCGATTGCAAAAATGTGTTCATAAAGAAAATGGCAGATAAATACAGGAGCATCGACGCGTTCAACAAGGCGTGGAACCTGTCTCTTTCCGGTTTTGACGATCTGAAAAAGTCCATCAGGGACGCAAGGAAGCTGTCGGAAGCGGCGGCGGCGGATTTGAGCGACTTCTCCAGGGAGATCATCACGCTATTTGCGAAGATCCCCTCCGAGGCCACCAAAAAGGTGGACCCCAACCACCTCAACATGGGGATGCGCTACGCGTATATCGGTTTTGAGAATCAGGTCGCGGGGCATGAGTATTTCGACATTTTCGATATTAACAACTATTCATTCGACTGCCGCGAGTACCTTGACTGGATTGGCGGCCTCGTAGAGCAGCCCATACTCATCAGCGAATTCCACCACGGCGCCCTGGACAAGGGCGTGCCGTGCACGGGCATCCGGGGCGTTCGCACCCAAGCCGAGCGCGGGCAGGCGTACAGGCACTATGTCGAGCAAGCGCTGCGCTCCAACTATCTGGTGGGCGCGCATTACTTCATCCTGAACGACCACCCCGCCATCTGCACAAGCTATCAGGAGAACTACAATATCGGCTTCGTGGACATCTGCAACCGCCCGTACGGCGAATTTACCGACCAGGTCGCGCAGACGAACGAGCAGATATACGCGGTGGCTAACCACGACATAGCCGCGTATGACAACCCGCCCGACGGCATCCCGATGAACACTGTATAGCGGCTTCATATTGATAATATCAAGAGGGAGGCGCAGCTCACGGCTGCGTCTCCTTTTATTCGCTTGGCGGCAGGCGATGTGGAACAGTGGCGCAGCAATAAACATTCTTTATAGCCACAGTGCCTCGCTCAAAACATTTGTGCCGTGGATGTAATCCAGGTTGACCAGCCGGGACAGCAGGTGCGCCCGCTCGTCGTCGGTCAGCGCGTGCAGCTTGACCGGCGGGTCGGAGGCCGACATCCTTTTTATGATGCCGTCGATATTTTCGATCCTGTCCCGCGCCACCGAAATCCGGTCCTGCCACATCGCTTTTTTATGGGCCATCGCTTCCATGTAGGCGTCCCTGTCGGGGCCGCGCTCCAGAAGCCCCTTGATTTCCGCCAGCGTAAAACCCAGGGCCCTCAGCTCGATCAGCGCGTCGAGCCGTTTCACCTGGTCAGCCGAATAATAGCGGTACCCCGTCGCTTCGTCAATCTTCACAGGCGTCAGCACGCCCGCCTTTTCATATATACGCATAGCTTTGACCGATACATTATAAAAGGCCGCTATCTCACCAATGCGAAACAAAACGTCGTCCATAACACCTCCGGTAAATATCACGATATATTCTAAATCCCACAGAGGACGTGGGGACGCAGGGCGCCGAGGGCGTCGCCCCTATTCGCCCAATATGTTGTTCAGACGCTTTATCGGCGCGACGCTCGCGCCAATGGACGCCAGGCTGTTTATCAGCATCATGGCGCCAATCAGGACGCCGCCCCGGTACTGGAAGGCCGCCGTCAGATCCCCGAACGTGATGCGGCCCCCGGCGATCCACCCGGCGCCCGCCAGCAGCAGCACCAAATAGCCGCCCATGCCAAACAACGGCAGCACCGCCTCGTTGACGGCGGCGCGGGCGCGCATCCTCATCTTCGATTTCATTAGCTCCATGCTGCTCCGCTCGAACCTGTCCATCAGGAACCCCGTTGCGTCATAAAGCGCGGCTGCGGCGGCGCATGTCACCAGCGCGTCCAGATCGCCCGTGTTGGCGGCAGTTGCGCCGAGCACGGATCTGTTCAGGCCCGGCATGGCGCGGGCGACGGCAAAATGGCTGAACGCTATGTGCGGCACCACGAACAGCATGACCCAGCCGAACACCGCCGGGGCCACGAGCCAAAGGGCCAGGCCCGAAATGAAAATCCGCAGTATGGCGTTGACGGCGTGGGGTAGGTGCAGGGGCTGGGAGAACGGCATCTGCACGTCCGTGTTAAACAGCGTCATCCATTCGCCATGCGGGGACGAGTCGACGCGCTCAAACGGAAAGGAGGCTATCTTTTCCGCCAGCATGACGCGCAGCCTGCCTTCTATCCGCACGACAAATGGCGCGTATATGCTCCATATCGTACCATTATACACAAAGAGGCACAGGGTGGCGATGCCGAACGCGGCGCAAACTTGCGCCAATGTATGGTTGCCGCCCGGCGAAAGCGCGTCGAATGCGTACCGCAAAAAAACCGCCTGGGAAACTGTCAGCGCGGCGTCGAACGGGCAGCGCAGGGCAAGCAGGGCCAAAAATCGGGCTCCGCATCCGGTAACGCGTACTATTTTTTTGATTTCATCAACCATAAAAATCCAAATACATTTATAGACCTATACGTTATTGGACATCAAATAACGGCTATCGGCGCGATGAGGACATCGCGCCCTACAGACATAAAGGCGTACTTAGGTTGCAATGTCATAGTAACGCAGTTGATGTTTATCGCGCCGAAAATACATAAACCTATTCGTCATGCCATACCTCGCTCAGGCGCCCATCTACCAAGCGATAAACGCGGCTGCAGCCCGAAAGCATATCGGCCTGGTGCGACACGTGCAGGACGGTTTTGCCCCTGGTCAGGCCCGTTATTGCCGCAATGACCGCAGCGCCCGTTTCTCCGTCCAGCGCCGATGTAGGCTCGTCAAGCAGTATGACGGGCGCGTCTTTCGCTATCGCCCTCGCGATGGCAATCCTTTGGGCCTGCCCGCCGGAAACCTGCCCGCCCCTCTCCCCTACAAACGTGTCCAGCCCGTCGGGCAGCGTCGCGATCCACCCGCTCAGCAGGGCCGTTTCGCATGCGTGTAAAATGACCTCGTCTGGCATGTCGTGGCCGCATGTGATGTTTTCGCGGATGCTCGACGGGAACAGGGCGGCGCTCTGCATGACCATCGCTGTCAGCGTGAGGCGCTCGGACGGCGCCCGCGCACCCCCGATGGCGACTTCGCCTTCATATGTTTCGTAGAGCCCGCTGATCACTTTTAGCAGCGTGCTCTTGCCACCGCCGCTCGCCCCGACGACGCCGACCGACTCCCCCTGCTCAACGGTGAAGTCGATGCCGTCCAGCACGCGCTTGCCGCCATACGCAAACGACAGCTCCTTGATCTCAATACGGATGCCGCATCGCCCCCCTCTCTAACTCTACCAGTTCCTTGCAACCTCCCGCGCCCGCCTATTACGTCAGTCCGCCAGCTTCGGCGCCAGCCGGCCCATGTTGGCGGAGAACTGCCTGAACGCCGAAATAAAACCGGGCATGTTCATCATGACGCCCGAAACGTTCCCCGATAGATTTAAAAACACATACAACGCGCCGACCGTCAGCGCGCCGTCCAAAACCATGCCGCCCCCAATCAGGAACAGCAGCATCAGCGGCACATTGCTGAGAAGCCCGGACAGCGACATCAGGCGCGCCCGCACCCGTTCCGCCCTGACAGTCCGCTGCTCCCACGAACCGACCGCATCGCCGTAATTTTTCAGCGTCATGCGGGCTGCGTCGTATAGTTTGATAATTGGGAACAGCGTGAGCATGGCGTCGGCGTGCCGGTTCATCCGCTCCTTGGCCTCCTGGCTCTGCGCCACGGCGATGCCGATGGCCTTGCTCGAAAAGTATACATACACCATGATGGCGAAAACCGGCAAATTGGCGGACAGAGCCAGTCTGGCGTTAATGGAAAGGAGCCAACCGAATGTGACGGCGAACCTTATGCAGTCGCCGAATAACTGGAACAGGTTATTGCCAAGATATGCCGAAACGTCAGCCAGTTCGTTCTGCAGCCGCGAAATTTGTTCGCCGCTGTTGAGCCGCTCTGCTTCGGCGACCGGCAGTGATGCGATGTGGCGCGCGTAGCCCATGCGCAGGTCGTGTGCCATGCCCTCGCACGCGTAGCCGGAGATCATGCTGCTACAGTAAGCCGCCGCCCCCGTGGTCGCCATCAAGGCCAGTGCCCTCGCCACCTCCGCGCCGCCCGGCGCGACCCCCGCGCTGACGCCGTCGATGATGCCGCCCAGCAGCGCGTTCCAAACCAAAGCCAGCGCGGAAGATGCCACAACAGCTCCGGCAGCGAACAGCGAGGCTAGCCTACGCTTATTTATCAACTTAACCAACGCTTTCATATCCCCAGCCCCCTCCCCGTAAGCATCGTAAACCATGCCCCAGGGACAGAGTCAAGCCTGTTTGGGATGAAATATGCATAATACTATAGTTAGGAAAAAAACTTAGACATTTGACTTAGTTTGTCAAGGAGAACTTTTGGTAGCGCGGTTTATGATATGATACATAACAACATGAGAATCATGATAGGACAAGGGTTTGATGAGCAGAGCCTTGTCTTTTTTCAACCGAAAACTTTTCTTTTTTGAATTATTCGGTTATTCGATATATAATGCTCAAAGCAAACTGCTTCCCTTGAGGTGCTGTGATGGAATTTAATTGGATAACGGCGCAAGAAGCCGCAGAAGCATGGGGAATTACCGATAGGCGAGTTCAAGTTTTATGTGCTAATGGGCAAATTGAGGGCGCACTCAGGCTAAAACGCGGTTGGCTCATTCCAAAAGGTACACAAAAACCTGCTGACAGACGAGCTGGAAACGGACGTAAGCCCGCTATAAAAACCAAAAATGAGGACATAAACAATGGATAACGAGTTAACGGTATACGGCCCATTCATAAAAGAAATCAAAGACCTTATTTATCACCGTCAGTACGAAGCGATGAAAAAGGTCAACTCAGAGTTGATGCTTCTATATTGGGAAATAGGTGAAGAAATAAACCGCAAGCAACGCGAGGAAGGTTGGGGTAAATCCGTTGTCGAATTTTTGGCAAAAGAACTTCAAAAAGAGTTCCCCGGCGTTCAAGGATTCTCAACTCGTAATCTCTGGTTAATGCGGAGCTTTTATATTGAGTATTCGGAAATGCCAAATCTGCAACCGATGGTTGCAGAAAATAAAAACGTAATTCTGCCGCCATTGGTTGCGAAATTAACTTGAACAAAAAAT